>JAEEGK010000626.1_pt1 | contig 88455 bp, 68 predicted proteins | sample 8958771 | NCBI WGS metagenome assembly JAEEGK01 (sample SAMN16246547, study PRJNA631951) | gut metagenome | biome: gut microbiome; feature: rumen; material: SC-attached | host: Bos | place: Iran: Karaj | collected 2018-10
TCCTTCTGGCTGTACTGCTGCAGCACGGTCTGCCTGGCATTGCCGCCCACCTTTTCACGGGCATCCGCATCGTCGAGCACTCGGCACAGGATCTCGAACTGCTCCTGGGGCGTATCGGGCCAGGCGAGCATGTTCCTGCCTGGCTCCAGCGGCCCGGAACACGGGAGGGGGGCCAAAAGCGGCGTCCCGCAGCTCATGGTCTCCAGCGTTTCCACGAGCATGCCGCCATGCCGCCGCAGGCAGACATGCACTGTGGAGGAGCAGAGCATGTCGCGGTACGCCGGGCGGCGCAAAAATTCGCAGGCGTGCAGGCGGGAAGAAAATTCCTCCCCCAGACCGGAAAAAACCTTGAGCAGCGGCGCACCCTGGCCAAAGCCGCAGACCAGCAGCACATGGCAGAAAGGACGCCTCAGCAGAAGGGCCGTGACCACCCGGATCAACCCGCTGCCGGCAAGCAGACCGGGGTCCTTGACGGCGATGGAGACGAGCTCCTTGGGACTGATCCCGGAAAAGAAGGGGGAGGACGCTTCGCGCCGGAAAAAATCCGTGTCCACGGAAAGAGGGATGATGCCGATGGAAGGACGCAGGATCTGCGGGAAGGCATCGCGATGATGGGCCGAAAAGGCATAGGCCCTGTGGCATTGAAACAGGGTGTACCCCTGCACCATGAGCGCTGCCGCGCGGCTGTCATCATCCTCTGTGCGCTGCGCAGCGGAACTGTCCAGGTAGGCAACGCGGAAGGACTCTGGAAAGGCGCGTTCCACAAACAGGCTCACGCCGTTCCCAGCGGAAAAAAGCACCATGTCGGGCTCATAGCCGGCACTCCTGATCTGGGTGAACGAGGCCAGGGCCTGCCTGCCTATGTCCACGGCGCGCGTCCATTCCGTGACGAGCGGATCCCTGACAGACAAATTCCTGTCGCGCGGGGCGCGGAACTGCACGCGGCGCACGCAGGGAAGCGCGAAATCACGCCTCTCATAACGTGAGGCAAAAAGCACCTCGTTTGCCGGATCCGCCGCAAAATGCGTGGCCAGGGATTCAAAATGCCCGGGGAAACTGTCGTTGCAGAAAAGTATGCGCATAAGCGTCAGGAAAAGACATATGGCCAGGTTACGTTCCAGCCGTTGGATCTCTGTCGCCTCAAGATAACAGCCTGGGAGCCCATGTCAACGCACCGAGGCCTTCCTGAGGCAGTCCCCGTGGGAACCAGAACGGTGCCCATCCAAGGGCACACCCATGGAATGTTCTTTATTTTATCAATTATTTATTATAGTTGAATGAGTTATGAACATTATGGACATTTCATGGGATGCCAGCCAGCAAAATCGACTCTCCGCTGTGCGCGCAGATCTTCATCAAGGCATCGCCATCTGTGATGTTCTCGATTTTGTTCATTATTTTATTTTTCATTTCAATAAGTTATTATTGTTATGAACGTTCTTCACATAGCAATGCCTGCGCAGGAGGAACAATTGATCATGCAGGAAACAGGGCAGGACCGGCGCTTTCCGTCCATGAAGCCTTCCACCGTTATGGGTCGCAGGAAAAAAGCCATGACGAAAGAGGGAGCGCCCAAGGCGCTCCCCGCATCCATCCGATGGAGTGCTTCAGATCTTAGATCTTATGGGAGCTGCCCAGCACATTGCGGATCTTGCGCTGCACCATTTCCTTGACGGCCTGGCGGGCAGGCTTGAGATAGGCGCGCGGGTCGAAGGCTTCGGGATGCTCGGCAAAGTATTTGCGGATGTTTGCGGTCATGGCCAGGCGGATGTCGGAATCGATGTTGATCTTGCATACGCCGGACTTGGCGGCCTTGCGCAGCATCTCTTCCGGCACGCCCTTGGCTCCGCCCAGCTTGGCTCCGTACTGGTTGGCCATCTCCACGAATTCCTGCGGGACGCTGGATGCGCCGTGCAGGACCAGCGGATATCCGGGCAGCATGGAGGAGATCTTGTCGAGCCGCTCGAAATCCAGCTTGGCCTCGCCCTTGAACTTGTAGGCGCCATGGCTGGTGCCGATGCTGATAGCCAGCGAGTCGCAACCAGTACGGGTAGCAAAGTCGATCACCTCTTCGGGCTTGGTGTAGTGTGATTCCTCGGCAACAACGTCGTCCTCAACGCCAGCGAGAACGCCCAGCTCGGCCTCAACGGTCACGTCATACTGGTGGGCATATTCAACGACCTTCTTGGTCAGGGCGATGTTCTCCTCATAGGGGAGCGACGAACCGTCGATCATTACCGACGAGAAACCAAAGTCCACACATGACTTGCACAGTTCAAAGGTGTCACCATGGTCAAGATGGAGGCAAATCTGGGGATGCTCCCAGCCCAACTCCTTAGCATACTCTACAGCGCCCTCGGCCATATAGCGCAACAGGGTCTGGTTGGCATACTTGCGTGCACCGCTGGAAACCTGCAGGATAACAGGCGATTTTGTCTCGGCGCAAGCCTTGATGATAGCCTGTAACTGCTCCATGTTATTGAAGTTGAATGCGGGGATGGCATAGCCGCCATCAACTGCCTTAGCAAACATCTCGCGGGTGTTCACGAGACCTAAATCCTTGTAATTTACCATAACTTTTGTAAAAGATTGTAATTTGGATTAAACCATGTTTGTTATTATGCGGCAAAGGTATAACTTTTTAATCACTGTAACAAGCTATTGTTGATAATTTTTCTTTTATCTGATTTACCACATGAAAAACAACAAAAAACCGATAATGATTGTTAATATGATGAGGAATAGCTTGGCCTGTGTGAACCAGCATCACCCTTTGAGGATTGACCAAGAGAATAAGAATAAGGAGCGGCCACATGCGGCTTTTTAGGATAATGCTATTGCCATAATCAATAAATTGGCTATCTTTGCGCTCACAATATATATTAACGACTAAAACAAACCTATCGCCGTGTCAGCAATCAACAAATGGCGCATCGAGGATAGCGCCGAACTCTACAACACCGGAGGCTGGGGCCTCAAGTACTTCTCCATCAACGAGAACGGTCATGCCACAGTCACGCCCAAGAGCAATTGCGTATCGGTCGACTTGGCCGACGTAATGGACGAGTTGCATTCCCGCAAGGTGACTGCACCCGTGCTGCTGCGTTTCCCCGACATCCTGGATAACCGTATCGACAAGATTTCCAGTTGCTTCAAGAAAGCAGCCAAGGAATATGAATACCAAGGTGCCAATTTCATCGTTTATCCCATCAAGGTCAACCAGATGAGGCAAGTGGTGGAAGAAATCATCGGCCACGGCAAGAAGTTCAATATTGGCCTTGAAGCCGGCAGCAAGCCAGAATTGCACGCAGTGCTCGCCAGCAACATGACCGATTTGAACGCCAACCCCGTCATCATCTGTAACGGTTACAAGGATGAGGGCTACATCGAGCTTGCCCTGCTGGCACAGAAGATGGGCCGCCGCATCTTTGTCGTTGTCGAGAAACTCAGCGAGCTGGAATTGATTGACATCGTGGCACAACGGCTCCACATCCGCCCCAACATCGGTTTCCGCATCAAGCTGTCGAGCAGCGGTAGCGGCAAGTGGGAAGAGAGTGGCGGCGATAGCAGCAAGTTTGGCCTGAACACCAGCGAGTTGTTCAGTGCCATCGACTACCTGCACGAGCACAAACTGGAAGACTGCCTCAAGCTCATCCACTTCCACATCGGCAGCCAAATCACCAAGATACGCCGCATCAAGAACGCCCTGCGCGAGGCCTCACAATTCTATGTGCAGCTGGCCAAGCTAGGCTTTGAGGTGGAATATGTCGACATTGGCGGCGGCCTGGGTGTGGACTATGACGGAACACGTTCCAGCGGCAGCAGCCATTCAATGAATTATAGCATCCAGGAGTATGTCAATGACGCAGTCTATACCCTCGTTGACGCGAGCAACAAGAACGGTCTCAAGCATCCCAATATCATCACTGAGAGCGGACGCTCATTGACCGCCCACCACTCGGTACTCGTTGTTGACGTGCTCGAGACGACCTCCCTGCCCGAGTGGGACGAGAAGGTTGACACGGTGAGCGAAGAAGACAATGAACTGGTGCGCGACATGTATGAGATTTGGGACAAAATCAACCAGGCCCGCCTGCTAGAGGACTGGCACGACGCGCTGCAAATACGCGACGAGGCGCTGGACCGTTTCTCGCTGGGACTTATCGACCTGCGCACCCGTGCGATGGTCGAGAAACTGTTCTGGTCCATCGCCCGCGACGTTGACGGCCTTGTTCGCAACATGAAGCATGCTCCCGACGAATTACGCTCGGTAAGCCGCATGCTGCCCGACAAATACTTCTGCAACTTCTCGCTCTTCCAGTCATTGCCCGACGCATGGGCCATTGACCAAGTGTTCCCCGTGATGCCCATCGACCGCCTAAACGAGCGTCCCACGCGCTTCGCCACTTTGCAGGATATGACCTGTGACAGCGACGGCAAGCTCAATAACTTTATCTCGGCTCAGGGTATTGCCCACTCGCTGCCCGTCCACAAGCTCAAACCGGGCCAGCACTACTACTTGGGCATCTTCCTCGTGGGAGCCTATCAAGAGATCCTGGGCGACATGCACAACCTGTTTGGTGACACCAATGCGGTACATATCAACGTCTTCAAGGACCACTATGAGATTGATCAAGTGATTGACGGCGAGACCGTTGCCGAGGTACTCGACTATGTGGAGTTCAATCCCAAGCAACTCGTTCGCAATGTTGAGACCTGGGTAAGCGAGTCCATCCGCTCAGGCAAGATCACTGGTGACGAGGGCAACGAGTTTGTCCGCAACTTCCGCAGCGGCCTCTACGGCTACACCTATTTGGAGAAATAATTCCCAACAACCTCACGCTAAGGCGCTAAGAATGATTTATTAAAAAGCTTAATGCCTTTGCGTCTTAGCGTGAGGTCATCACGACAGGCAATGCGATACTTCATGCAACTCGGCTACAGGGGGGGTAACTTCCATGGATGGCAGGTTCAGCCCCACGACACCTCGGTGCAACAGGTACTCGAGGAAGCACTTGCCACCCTGTTGCAAGCGCCCACGCCCATCACTGGCGCGGGACGCACCGACGCCGGGGTCAATGCCCGCCTAATGGTCGCCCACTTTGACACCGAGCGGCCCATTGCCGATCTCAACCGCCTCGTCCATAGCCTCAACGCCATCTTGCCGGCCGACATCGCCATCTACAGCATCATGCCTGTCCACGATGACGCCCATGCCCGCTTTGATGCCGTAAGCCGCACCTATAAGTACTTTACTGTCACGAGGAAAGACCCTTTCCGCTACCCGTTGAGTTGGAAATGTCCTCCCGACCTCGATTTTGAACTGATGAACCAGGCTGCCGCACGACTACTGGACTACATCGACTTCACTTCATTCTCCAAGCTGCACACCGACGTCAAGACCAACAACTGCCACGTGACCCATGCCCAGTGGACCCATGAGGACGGCCAATGGGTATTTACCATCACCGCTGACCGCTTCCTGCGCAACATGGTGCGCGCCATTGTCGGCACCCTTGTCGAGGTGGGCCGCCACAAGATGACCGTCGAAGAGTTTTGCCAGGTCATCGAACGTAAGGACCGTTGCGCCGCCGGCACCTCTATGCCCGGCCACGCCCTTTTCCTGTGGGACATCACCTATCCCTATTCTTTCTAGACCTATCGCATTGGTAATCCGCCCAATGCACTAACCATTTTTCTATCACTTTGATGCAAGAACTATCAAAGTGGAAGTGCTTGGCTAGTTTTCTGAGTTTTCACCCGTGATTATTGGAAAAAAAGATGTATCTTTGTCGGTTAATTTGAAATCATGAAAAAAGAAGTGGAAACAAGATACATTTTTGTTACTGGCGGCGTGGTCTCGTCGCTGGGTAAAGGCATCATCGCTTCGAGCATAGCACGACTGCTGCTCTCGCGCGGCTATCGAGTGACGTGCCAGAAGTTTGATCCCTACATCAATATCGACCCGGGCACCCTTAACCCTTATGAGCACGGAGAGTGCTATGTCACGGTTGACGGCCACGAGGCAGACTTGGACTTGGGACACTATGAGCGGTTTACCAACATTAAAACCACTCGTGCCAATAATGTCACCACGGGTCGCGTCTATCAAAGCGTGATTGACAAGGAGCGCCGTGGCGACTATTTGGGAAAAACGGTCCAAATTATCCCTCACATCACCGACGAAATCAAGCGCGACGTGAAGTTATTGGGCACCACCGGCAAGTATGACTTTGTCATCACCGAGATTGGTGGTACCGTGGGCGATATCGAGGCCTTGCCTTTTATCGAGGCGATAAGGCAGTTGCGTTGGGAACTGGGCAAACGTTGCATTTGCGTCCATCTGACCTATGTCCCCTATATCAGCGCTGCTAAGGAGCTCAAGACCAAGCCTACCCAGCATAGCGTCAAGTTGCTGCAACAGGAGGGTATCCAGCCCGACATTTTGGTGTTGCGCACCGAGCACTCGCTGCCACCGACCATGCTGAAGAAGGTAGCTCAGTTCTGCAACGTGAGCCCCGACGCTGTGGTGCAGTCGCTGGACGTGCCCACCATCTATGAGGTGCCCCTCAAGATGCATGAGCAGCGCCTCGACAACATCATTCTGGAAAAGACCGGCCTCAGCAGTGAGGGAGAGCCCGACCTGACCAAGTGGAACGACTTCCTGGCAAAACTCAAAGGCGCACATGAGGTGGTGCGCATCGGCCTGGTAGGCAAGTATGTCTCATTGCAGGATGCCTACAAGAGCATCGACGAGAGCCTGTTGCATGCCTGTGCCTATCATGACCGCCGCTTGAAGCTGGACTACATCAATAGCGAACACATCCATGACGGCAATGTAGAGCAGCTGCTCAAGGACCATGACGGCATTGTCGTCGCGCCGGGCTTTGGACAGCGTGGCATCGAGGGCAAGTATGTTGCCCTGAAATGGTGCCGTGAGCATGACATGCCCACCTTCGGCATCTGCTTGGGTATGCAATGCATGGTGATCGAGTTTGCCCGCAACGTCCTCGGCCTGACCGACGCCAACAGCACCGAGATGGACGAGAAGACTCCTAACAACGTCATTGACCTCATGGAGGACCAGAAGACGGTGACCAACTTGGGCGGCACGATGCGTCTGGGCGCTTATGCCTGCCGCGTGAAAGCTGGCACAAAAGTTGCACAAGCCTATGGCGTGACCGACATCGAGGAGCGCCATCGTCACCGTTTTGAGTTTAACGACGAATACCGCGAGCAATTTGAGGCGGCAGGCATGACCGTGGCAGGAGTGAATCCCGAGAGCGGTCTGGCCGAAGTGGTGGAACTGACTGGCAAACGCTGGTACATCGGTACACAGTATCATCCCGAGTACAGCAGCACAGTGCTGAATCCCCACCCCTTGTTCATGTCCTTTATTGAGGCAGCAATTGAATCACAAAGCCGCAAGTAAAAAACTAAAGACATAGGAATAAAAAACTTTTTAAACATATATGGATAAAAACACATTAATTGGACTGTTGCTGATGGGATTGGTCATCTTTGGCTTCACCTGGCTGAATAAACCCAGCGAAGCTGAATTGGCCGAGCGTCAGCGACAAATGGACTCTATTGCTGCTCTCCAGGAGGCCGACAAGCACCGCGACATCTCAGCAGGTGACGTCGATACCCTGAGCAGTGATGAACTGGCTCACCTGAAGAGTGTGCTCCAGAGTATGCCCGCCGAGAACGCCGCCATCAACAACGAGGGCGTTGTGCTCTCGCTCAAGGATGGCAATGTAACAGGTACCGTGACCGTGGGTGACACCACCGTGACTTGGGATGAGGTGGAATCCTCGACCAGCAAGAATCCCGCCGTCCACAATCTGGCCATCCAGGCAGTGCAAAAGGCACTTGACGTGTATGCCAAGAACGGCTCATTTGCCAACTCGCTAACTGGCAGCGAAGAGATGGTAACCATCGAGAACGACTCCCTGAAGGTGGAACTGAGCACCAAGGGCGGTATCATCTCTCGCGCGACGTTAAAGGGCTATAAGACCTACAAGACGCCGCAGTTGGTGCTTTTTGACAAGGGCGATAACGAGTACAGCTTCACGCTGAGCAACAACACCCAGCGTTTTGAGACCAAGAACTTCTACTTCACCCCCAAGAAGATCAATGACAGCACCGTGCTGATGAACCTACAGCTTGAGGGAGGCGCCCAATGGGGCTTGAAATACACCCTCGTTCCTGGTAGCTACATGGTGCGCATGGAGATGGTGCAGCAAAGCATGTCACGAGTAATTCCGCTGAATATCAACATGGTTGACCTTGACTGGCACCAAAAGATCTCTCGCCATGAGTTTGGCAAACAGTTCGAGGAGCGCAATAGTGCCATCTATTATAAGTATGCTGGCAAGGACGGTGATGTGGACAACACCAGTGAGAACGGCAATGATGAGGATGAGGTGAAAGACAAACTCAAATGGGTGAGTGCCAAAAACCAGTTCTTCTCCACCGTACTCATCGCCGACAGCGTCTTTAGCACGGCTAAGATGACCAGCGTATCGATAGATAACAGTTCACCCGATTATGAGAAGTACACTAAGGATGTGAAAATCCACACGATGATCCCATACTCGAGTGACAAGCCCAATGTCGCTTCGTTCTACTTCTTCTTAGGTCCTAACCGCTACCATCTGTTGTCGAGCTATGACAAGTACTCGCCCAAGGAGGACCTGAAGCTCACACGACTCATTCCCCTGGGCTGGTGGCTGTTCCGCGTGATCAACACGGGCGTGATTATCCCCGTGTTTGACTGGCTGGGCAAATTCATTAGTAGCTACGGTATCATTATCCTTGTGCTCACTATCATCATCAAGCTTGTCCTGTGGCCCTTGACATACAAGAGCTACGTTTCACAGGCCAAGATGCGTATCCTGGCTCCCGACATTGCCAAGATCAATGAACAGTATCCCAACCAAGAGGATGCCCTGAAGAAGCAGCAAAAGACGATGGAGCTCTACCGTCAGGCGGGTGCAAGCCCGATGGGCGGCTGCCTGCCCATGATGCTGCAGATGCCTATCCTGATTGCGATGTTCACCTTCTTCCCCTCGTGTATCGAGCTGCGCGGGCAGTCATTCCTGTGGGCAAATGACCTGAGTGCCCCTGACAAGGTCTATGAGTGGGGCGCCCAGATTCCTATCATTTCGAGCCTGTTTGGTAACCACTTGAGCTTGTTCTGCCTGTTGATGACCGTGACCAACATCATCTACACCTACCTCACCACCAAGTCACAGCCTTCGTCACAGTCAATGCCGGGCATGAAGTGGATGATGTACCTGATGCCGTTGATGTTCCTGTTCTGGTTCAACAACTATGCTTCAGGTTTGAGTTATTACTACTTTTTATCACTGCTGATCACGATCATCCAGACTTATATCTCCCGATTGTTCGTCACTGAGGATAAGGTGCGCGCGGCCATTGCCGCCAACTCTGCGAAGCCCAAGAAAAAGAGCAAATGGATGGCCCGCTTGGAGGAAGCACAAAAGTTGCAGCAACAGCAGCAGCGCGCTAACGCTAAGCGTAAGCGTTAATTAGGCGTTAGGTGTTAGGCTTTAGGCTTTAGGTGTTAGGCTTTAGGTGTTAGGCTTTAGGTTCTATGGTGAAATCAAGTAATTATCAGGATTTGAAGGTGTGGCAAAAAGCCATTGATCTGACTTCTGAAATTTATAGGCTTGTTAAGCTATTGCCTATTGAAGAACAATATGCTCTATCAGACCAAATGCGCAGGGCTGTTGTATCAGTTCCTTCAAATATTGCTGAAGGCCGTGGCCGAGGGACCAATAAGGAGTTTGTGAGATATCTGTTGATGTCAAGAGGTTCTTTATGGGAATTATCAACGCAACTCGTGATTTGCGAGAAACTGCATTACCTAAACCAAGATCAACTGTCTGATGCAAGACAATTGATACTGGAAATAAGTAAGATGATAAATGCTTTGGCTAATTCGTTCAGTGATGGTGAAAAAGTCTGAATTTTGAAAATAGCATTAAAAAATTTGACTATAGATGCAACTTTTTGGAGAAATGGAGTGTCTAATGATTAGATAAGTTTAATTGCTAAGGGTTGAAGCAATGGTGACACCACCTAAAGCCTAAAACCTAAAGCCTAAGACCTAAATAAGATTATGTATATCCATCAGTGTCCCGAGTGCGGAAAGCAATATAGCACTCAAGAGAGAGTTAATCGTGTGAAATGCCCTTACTGCGGTGCCGAGACTAACGTTTCATATGCTGACCAAGAGCAACAGCAGCAGTTCAGCGGACAACCACTGTCGAGTCTCGATAGCGTGTTCACCAATGGCCCGTCGGGCAAGAGCCGCGGTGTTGCCGCTATCCTGGCTTTGTTCTTTGGCGCCATCGGTCTGCACTATTTCTATATTGGCAAGACCAACGCCGGAATTCTGTTCCTAGTGGCTAGCATCCTGTCCTGTGGCGCCCTCGCCGTTGTCACTCAGATTGTCTCCTTCGTCCAGGGTATTCTGTTCCTTGTCAGCACCCAGGAGGAATTTGAGATGAGGTGGGTGAACGCCCCCAGTAGTGTCCCATTATTCTAACCCCTTGACTGCCTATGGGTAAACGCCAAGTCCCTACAAGACCCGACTACATCAAGTGGCTGCTCCTCCTTGGGGTAGCAGTACTTGTTGTTTTGTTTGGTCTCTATGTGGGACGGCGTTATATATTGCCCCACTCGGTAAATGTTGACCGCTACCGCTATCCCATAGCGGGCATCGACGTGTCGAAACACAACGGTGAGATTGACTTTGACCAGGTGAGTGACGACAATTACCAGTTTGTCTTCATAAAGGCCAGTGAGGGCAAGACTTACCAGGACGATGCCTTTGAGCGAAACTATGCCGGAGCCCGTAATGCGGGCCTAAAGGTGGGCGCTTACCATTTCTTCCGCAAGAATCGTTCTGGCAAAGAACAAGCCGACAATTTTCTTAATGTCATCAAGGGGAAGCCGATGGACTTGCCATTGGTCATCGATCTTGAGGATGATTGGGGAAATGGTGTAAACATCGACCGCAAGCTTGCCCTGGAGCGCGTGTTGGACATGATCAACATCCTCAACGATAAGGGTTATCCCGTGATGATCTACACCAACCTGGACGGTTATGGCAAGTATTATAAGGATATGCTGGGCGACCATGACCTGTGGCTGTGCTCTTTCACTAGCCCTGACCTGTTACCTGAGATGCCGCACTGCATCCAGCAGTTCAGCCACGAGGGGAATGTCGCCGGCGTGAAAGGTGACGTTGACCTAAACGTGTTCCGTGGCACTAAAAAGGAATGGAACCGTTACTTGGATGACGTGCAAAAACAATTGTCACATTAAATTTTTCCAGCAATGAAAAAACGACTCATCAACATACTCGCTTTAATGCTGATCATGCTGCTGGCTGGCGTGACCGACGCTAGCGCGTCAGTTTACACATGGAGCCGTTATAACCTAACGTTTGAAACTCCTGACGACGGCTTTGTCACCTTCAACAGCAACACCCGTTTTGAGATACAGTGGGAAGATATGGTGATGACTGTACAACTCTACAGCAAGGACAAAGGTGACGAGAAAAAGATGCTGACCGAGAACTTGCAGCGCAAGGCCTTGGGGTTCAACATGTATGAATTGCAAAACGGCAAAATCAAGGTCAAGGGTTTCAAGAAGACCTATAGCATCAACGGCACTATGCCCGACGGCTCACGCGCCATTATTGCCGATCTTGTATCCAAGCACCAGAACCTCATTGTGGAAATCACGGTCAACTACCTGTATGGAAATCGCGAGACCGTTGAGGACATGATTAAGAGTTTTGCCGAGAACAAGACCCAAACGCCCAACCACGAACGCAAGCGGCAAAAGGTGCAGACCAAGCAGAAGGCCAAGCAACAGCAGCAAAAGGACAAAAAACAACAGGAAACGCCTAAACCCGCAAGAAAAGAAAAGCTCTATGATGCCTGACGCGAGGCATCATCACGATAATGATGTTTAACCTCTAAAAATATGACCTTATGATGCATTTTACACCTAAAACATTTCTAGTGCTCGCCACGCTCATGGTGATGAGCGCGACTGCTATTGCCCAGGACAGCAATAAGCCCTGTGCAGAGCCTAGCATGCTCTATGTGCCTCTCGTTTATGACGGTTATAAGTCAGATAATGGGCCAATGACATCGCCCAAAACAGGTGAGCTGTATTCGCTGGATGCCAATGACGCTTGGCTCCAGGAGGCCATCGCAAACACAGAGCGAACCCACAACATGCGCCAGCGTGCCATGATTGAAAACCCGCAGCTGGTGGCCTATAATGCTAATCGCCTACCCGAAGCTCCGCCCGAGGGCGTTATCCCAAGCGATCCGCGTCAAGGTATGCTCACCATCGTCCCCCCCAATGTGTCGGTACCCGATGACGTGACACCAGCCGACGCCCCCAACTTGAAGATTCACAACTGGTTGCATATATTCAACGCCTCGCTCCAGTTCACTCAAGCCTACATCAGCGGTAACTGGTATCAGGGCGGCGAGAACAACCTGGCCCTGCTGGGATCAATTAACTGGAATTGCAACCTTAATCAGGATATACACCCTAATTGGCTGTTTAATAACTCGTTGTCATATAAGTTAGGTTTATCTACCACTCATGGTGACAGCATCCGCAATTACCTCATCAACGAGGACAACTTCCTGTTCACGTCACAACTGGGTTACAAGGCAGTGAAAAATTGGTACTACAGTGCGATGCTGCAGTTCACGACCCAGTTCATGAACAATTACAAGACCAACACACGGACGATGACCGCCGCATTCTTGTCTCCAGCCGAGTTGAATGTGGGTCTTGGTATGACCTATAACTATAAGAAGGCCGATGACCGCATCTTCACGTTGGCCATAGCTCCCCTATCCTATAACCTCAAATATTGCCGCAATATCACCGACATCGATCCTGTTCGTTTTGGCATTGATGCCGGGCACCACAGCAAGAGCACCTTTGGTAGCAACTTCGAGGCTAAGCTGTTATGGCGCTTCACGCCTAGCGTGATGATCACATCCAGGTTATACATGTTCACCAACTATGAATATGTGCAGGGTGACTGGGAAAACACCTTGGATTTTGCTATTGGCAAATACCTGACCACTCAGTTCTATACCCACCTGCGCTTTGACCGCTCCAGGCAACGCGACGATGACTGGAACTACTGGCAGTTCAAGGAAATCCTCAGTTTGGGCATCATTTACCGATTCGCAACTGTCAATTAACGATATTCATGTCCAGTCGCACAGCATTCATATCGCTCTTGCTCCTCATGCTGCCGCTTATTGCCGTGGCCGGCAATGGCATCCCCAAAAAGTCGGTCGTGCTTGACGGGCTGGATGTGGACTCGATGCGTGTGCGCCTGGATGAAACCGACATGCAGCCCCTAGAGGGTATCTGGTACTATCCCAACGAGGAAATGACCGTTGGCATTGAGCGCTATAAGGGTAACCACAACATTGGCTACCGCATTATTCTGCTCGAGTCGCCCGACATCAATCTGGTGCCAGGCACCGTCATTGGCTATATCGCCAGTAGTGCCGTGGACAGCAAGTACCAGTTATGGCTCTATAGCCAGCGTGACCGCGTGACGCTCATCAAGCCACTGGAGTGTGTCGCTACACTTAATGCCGCTGCAACTACGCTCACATTTGACCCGCCCCACTGGAAGGTCAAGGTGCGAGTGAATGTCGCTCGCTTCCTGCCCACGCTGTTCAATGGTGTAAGCATCATCCCCGAGCGGGTAGGTGAAAGACTTCCTGTGGGTTTCCGCAAAATTTATCCCGAGGGTGGCGACGGCAACCCGTTTAACCGAGTGCGTTACCTGTGATGAGAACATGGAATAAACATATTTTAATTCTTCCGCTCCTGCTGATACTATTGTCTGTCAACACATTGGACGCGCGGACACGCACCACGCGCAAGAACCTGCGCAGTGTTGAGGTACCCATTGCCGTGCTCGAGTCCAGCGACGGACTGTTACCCGACAGCCTGATTGACATTGACCCCAATGCTGTGACGCTCAAGGGCTTCAGCAAGCGGGCCAGTGACAGCAAAGAGTCGTTTTTCATCATCAACAACACGAAACACCGCATGAGCGCAGTGCGTCTGCTGCTGCGCTACACGACGATGAAGGGAGAGCTGCTTACCCAGCGAACGGTCACCGTCCCGGTGAGTTTGAAGCCAGGCGAAACCAAACTTGTCGAGGTCAAGTCGTTTGACGTGCAACGGCTGTTCTACTATTATGCGGGGCCTCAGCCACGCAAACAGGCCACGCCGTTCCAAGTGGCTTTCCGCCTGACGGGCTATGACATCCCCGTGGGCAACTGACGAAATTATCATCAATTCAATAACCAATACAAAACAAAAAAAGATGAAGCACTTTTCAATTAAACTGTTATCGGTAGCTATGCTGGCACTTGCCGGTTGGACCGCTGCCGACGCGTGTACTAACCTGCTGGTAGGCAAGAACGCCAGTGCTGATGGCTCGACCATCATCACTTATGCCGCCGACAGCCACACCTTGTTCGGTGACTTGCAGTACCTTCCTGCTGCAGACCATCCCAAGGGCTCGATGCGTGAAATCATCGACTGGGATAGCGGCAAGCGCATGGGTGCTATCCCCGAGGTGGAGCACACCTATGCCGTTGTGGGCAACATGAACGAGCACCAGGTGACCATCGCCGAGAGCACCTGGGGCGGACGTGAGGAACTGTGGGATTTGGATGGCAAGTCCATCATCGACTATGGTAGCCTCATTTATATCGCCTTGCAGCGTTCCAAGACCGCCCGTGAGGCCATCAAGGTGATGACCGACCTGGTGGCACAATATGGTTATGCCAGCGAGGGTGAGTCATTCTCGATTGGTGACCCCAATGAGATCTGGATCATGGATATGATCGGCAAGGGCAAGGATGAGCTGGGTGCCGTGTGGGTAGCTGTCCGCATCCCCGACGACTGCATTGCCGGCCATGCCAACAACCCGCGCATCTGGAAATTCAACATGAAGGACAAGAAGAACGTCATGTACAGCAAGGACGTCATCTCGTTTGCCAAGAAGAAAGGCCTGTACAGCGGCAAGGATGCCGACTTTGCCTTCGCTCCCGTTTACCAGAAGTTTGACGCTGGTGCCCTGCGTGGCTGTGACGCCCGCGTGTGGAGCTACTTCAATCGTTTCCATCAGGGTATGGACGCTTATCTGCCCTTCATTTATGGTAAGACAAGAGCCGATGCTGACGTGATGCCCCTGTACGTGAAGCCCGACCGCAAGGTCAGCGTGCGCGACATGCAGGAGATGATGCGTGACCACTTTGAGGGCACCCCGTTTGACATGACTAAGGATCCCGGTGCCACAACTGCCTATGGCGTGCCTTACCGCTGGCGTCCCATGGACTTTGAGGTCGACGGTGTGAAATACAGCCAGGAGCGTGCCATCGCTACCCAGCAAACGGGTTGGGTCTTTGTCGCACAGATGCGCTCATGGATGCCCGACGAGGTGGGCGGCTGTTTCTGGTTTGGCGTCGATGATGCCAACACTGCCGTTTTCGTTCCCATGTACTGCTGCATCACTCAGGTGCCCGAGAGCTATCGTCAGGGCAAGGCCGACATGTACACCCTCGATTGGGACTGCGCATTCTGGGTAAACAACTGGGTGGCTAACCAGGCCTATCATCGTTATTCACAGATGATTGGTGACATCCGCAAGGTGCAGGGCGCCATCGAGGACGGATTTGCCAAGAAACAGTCTGTCATCGAGGCCGAGGCCACCTCGCTGCTCGCCACCGACCGCGCTGCTGCTGTTCGACTGCTGACCAACTACTCGGTCAATGCCGGCCAGGACGCTACCGCCCGCTACAAGAAACTGGGCGAGTACCTGTTTGTGAAGTACCTCGACGGTAACATCAAGAAGGAGAAAGACGGCAAGTTTGAGCGCAACGAATATGGCACTCCAGCTTCTCCCACCTTTGCCGGATACACCCAAGAGTACTACGACATGCTCATCAAGGGCCCGAACGGCGGTGACCGCCTCAAGGTCGAGGAGCCTGAATGGTAATTCAGTTCAATGAATAAAAAAGCCGCATCGATATCCCATCGGTGCGGCATTTTTATCTGTTTACTTACTATTATCAACTAATAACTCATTCACTTTATCATGATGCAAAATTAGTACTGCTCCGGTAGGTGCACAATCGCTAAAAATGGGCATTTTTAAAAGAATTCATCATCATTTTGGGGGATTTTCACATTTTTGGAAGGCATAATGGCACTAAAATTCGCAATTCTTACTAACTTTGTTACATATTAACTATTGAAACTAATTGAACAATGAAAAGATTATCCCTTATTATTGCAGTGATGGCTGTCGCGCTGGCATGTCAGGCGCAGTTATTGTGGAAAGTGAGCGGTAACGGCTTGGGGCGCCCCAGTTACATCTTTGGCACCCATCACATGGCGCCAGCGTCGATGATTGACCAGATTGCCGGCATGAATGCCGCCATCGACGGCTGTGATATCGTAGTGGGCGAGATCGAGAAGGACAGCCTGATGAGCCAAGAGTCACAGATGAAGATGGCTGGTTTCATGATCGCTCCCGTTGACAGCACGCTCGACAAGCTGTACACACCCGACGAGTATGCCGAGGTAGAAAAGGTTTTCAACAAGTATTTCGGTGCTATGGGTGTCAAGCTGGCGCAGATGAAGTCGTTAAAGCCTAATGCCATCAGCACCCAGTTACAGGCCATGCAGGCCATCAAGTATTTCCCCAACTTTGACGCTAACAACCTCATTGACATGGCGGTGCAGGAGCGTGCTAACGAGGCTGGCCGTCCCTCGCTGGGGCTCGAGACGTTGCAGGAGCAGATTGACCTGCTTTTCAACGCCCCCATGACCGAGCAGGCCAAGAGCTTGCTTGAGGCATGCCGTCAGGACGAGTTTTTCCAGGTGCAGTCATCGGCGCTGGCCGAGGCCTACATGCACCAGGACTTAGATAAGCTCATGCAAGTGATGACCGATGCCACCATGGGCGGTGATAGCGAGGAAGCAATGGAAGCGCTGATTTACAGCCGCAACCGCAACTGGGCCGAGAAACTGGAGAAGATGATGCCCGAGCGGGCTTGCCTCGTGTGTGTGGGCGCTGGTCACCTGCCTGGAGCTAAAGGTTTGCTCCAGCTGTTGCGTGACAAGGGCTACACCGTTGAGCCATTCAAGTGAAATAAGGCCAGTTTGATTGAGTTATTTTTCCGAAGCGAATTATTACCCATATATCAAAGTAGAGACGCAAGATTTTGCGTCTCTACTTTAATTTTCAGTGCTTTATCTACACCGATTTGCCTTAAGAATATAATTTAGTGAGTTATTCAGCGCCACGCATGGTGACTTTGACCTTGGCGATGCGGTGCTTGATGACCTTGATGACGGTAAAAGTGAAGCGACCGTATTTGACAACCTCTTTCTCTTGCAGGAATTCGCCCTTGAGGTCCAGCAGGAAACCGGCGACAGTCTCGGCCTCCTCGGCATGCTCGCCCAACTCTTCCTCGTCAATGTCGAGCACGCGGGCAAAGTCGCTCAGCAGCGTCTTGCCGTCAAAGAGCCATGTGTCCTTGCTGATACGGTTATAGAACTTCTCCTCGGTGTCATACTCGTCGTTAATGTCGCCCACAATCTCCTCGAGCACGTCCTCAAGCGTGGCAATGCCCTGGGTGCAGCCATACTCATCGACGATGATCGCCATGTGCATCTTTTTCATGCGGAAGTCCTCGAGCAGGTCGTCGAGCATTCGCGTCTCGGGCACGAAATAGGCGGGGCGCATAAGCGTCTGCCACTTGAAGGTGTTATCGCGGTTGCCGATGTAGGGCAGCAGGTCCTTGGCATACAGGATGCCCTTGATGTTGTCGGGTGTCTCGTCATAGACCGGCATGCGCGAGTAACCCGTGTCAATGACCTTACGCACGACCTCGTCAAAGTCGGCGTCCTGGTCGATGTCGACCACATCGACACGCGGGCGCATGATGTCGCTCACCGTCTTGTCGCCAAACGACAGGATGCCCTCGAGCAGTTCCTTGTCATCGGGGTTCTTGACCTCACTCACCTCCAGCGCGCGTGTCAAGTCATCGACCGAGAGTTCCTCGGTTTGGGTCGGCACGACCTTGTTGACCAGGCTCGTGCTGCGCACCAGCAGCCCAGTCAACGGTGAGAACAGGCTTACGGCGGCCTTGAGTGGCACTGCTGTCATCGCCGCAAAGCGCGTGTTGAAGTTGGTGGCATATAGTTTGGGAATCACCTCGCCAAACAGCAGGATCAGGAAGGTGAGGATAACCGTTTGTACAATGAAATCGAGCACCGTGCTGTTAAAGTCAAAAATTTGGTTCATCGCGTAGTTCAGCACGATGGCAATCATGATGTTCACCAGATTGTTGCCCACCAGGATGGTCGCCAGCAGTTTCTCGGGGATTGCCAGCAGTGAGCGCACGCGCTCACGGCTGTCAGCGTCCTCGATGCTTTCAACATCGTCGGGCTTGAGTGAAAAATAGGCAATCTCGCTGCCGGAGTTAAATGCCGACAGGAATAATCCCAATAGGGCGACTATGATGGCGATGATGCTGCCCGTGGTGGGCGCGTTGAATGTCACAAGCGGATGGGCGCTTGCTGTGCAAAGTACCGATAACAGGCACGATAACGGGTCAGGGTCCAAAATACTATCTCGTTTTGTTGAATAATGCGACAAAGATACTGCATTTTTTCTAATAATCACTGGAGAAATCACAGAAAACTAGGAAGAAGCCCTAAAGACTATTATTAGTGTCCCCAAAAAGCAATGATGCAGTGGACAAATCAGGCCGAAGGTCTGCATGAGGCCGTTGGCCTCAACTTGAACTAACACCATGGCGTGAGGGCCGAAGGTCCTCGCGGCTTGGTGACAATAGTCCTACCCATAACGAGCCCCGTAGGGGATCACTAATTGCTACAATGAGTGGCCCTCGTCGAGGCCCCTATCATCATGCATCTCTCTCCCCTATGCCACACAGACCATACGGCCTGTGCACCGTAGGGTTTCCTCAATTCAAGGCCTCTGGCCTTGTTCAGGTCGCCGACCTGTTAGCCTGAAAAAAGACCATAGAAACAGAACCGGGGTGGGACAAAAAAGGCGGCTCCGATTGGAGTCGCCTTTTTATGATTGAGGAAGCGTTTTCTTGTTACTTCATGACCTTGTAGGTCGAGGTGCTGCCGTCGGTGTAGCGGGTCACAACGATGTTGATGCCCTCAAACGGCGTCTTGCCCTCCATACCCATCGTGTTAAAGTAGTGAATGCTCTCGATGGTCTTGCCACCCAGGAGTTCCTTCACGTCAACGACGTTGTCTGATGAGGTAGTACTACGATTCAGCGGGTAAACGACATAAGCAGGATTTGTCTCTGTTCCACTATCGCTCGGCTGGATGCGGTGAGGAGCGCCATTAGCCTGGTTTTGGCTAGCTTCGGTCTTGCGGACAATCGCATTGAAGCCATAGAGCAAGCCTGCATCAGTAGAATTACTGAAATAGGGTGCTACATCCTCATAGACGACATCAATGTCTTCACACAACGACATGTTAGCCAGGAAGCTACCCTTGAAGTCATGACCATTAATCTCGTCACCTTCACGCTGGGGAGCGATGAAGTAGTTGCCAGAGCCTCCATAGTAAGCCCAAACGACCTTGCAGAACTCATGAGGTTTGGGAGCCATCATGAAGTAAATGCCATCATTACCCTGTGCACCTCCGTTTTCAAAGTTATACTTCGGGAAGTTAGCCGTGCAATAGATGTTAGGCGTGTAGGTCGAGGCCGACCCAGGAGTGGGACGAGTAGTCACCTCGATGGTCGGGTTCAAAGCGTCAACATAGGTACCAGTAATGGAACCTGCTGCAAGAATCTTATTCTCAAAGGTTTCTTTCAGACTTTCAAGCGTTGGTTGGTAATTGTCAATGTTAGGATTCTTTTGGGTTATCTCGCTGGGGATCAGGATCTCGATCCAGTTACTCTGGTCATAATCCTCTTGCTCAACCTCGTTGATAAAGTTTCCATTCTCATACCTGATCAGGTAGCTCTCCTGGTCGGCAGTGGGATAACTCTTGTTGGCATACATGTGGTCATCCTTAGCGAAGATGGCAAACTTGCCCCTATTGTTGTCCCAAGTTACCTCAACGGCATGCAGCTGGTTGGAGATGGTATAGGGCTGGCCTTCTACACCTACCTGTACCAGGTCCTCAAGACGCAGACTCGTCTCCTCCCAAGGCGTGAACTCGATGGGCATGATCTCATAGCCATTATCCCACTTCTGGAAGATGAACTTCACATTATAGTAATTGCTATTGGTGGGCAGGGTAACACCAACAGTCTGGCCCTGCTTGTTCTTCCACGCGGGACTGTTGTACTTGTTGTAGCCCACAATAGAGGTGCCACCTTGAACCTCGGACACATCGTCGCCATTCTCATCAGCAGAGATGTCGAAGTTCAAGCCATTAACATTGCTCACCTGCAGCTTGTTGATGTACAGGTAGCGGTTGTTGTAATTGGCCGGATTGGCAAGAAGCTCACTCAGCGTCACCTGCTCGGGATCGGCAAGGGCTTTATCCTCAGCAATCTGGAAAGTATTATGAGTGTCTGTACACATTGCCTGAACGTACTGACCGGTGCCGTAGTAATTCTTCTTTACCTTAAAGCCAGCGGGGATAACATCACCATTCTCATACTTGGGCACGAACTGGCCGTAGTTGTCGTATTGAGGATCGGCTACGCTTGCGGCGTCAAATTGAGGAGTGATGAACAACTGTGTATAGTCGGTGCGGTCCTTGATCCAGATATACTCCTGACCACCACCGCTGTTCTGCGAGTAGTCGAACAGGACAACCACGGGATTGTCAAAGATAACTTCTTCGCCATTGTCCAGAGCCAGGAACTCAGCAATGCTGCTCACGTGGTCCTTCTTGTAGGTATAGGTCACGGTCACCGTCGGGCTGTGGTGCTGCTCGCCATCCTCGGCCCATGCTGCGATGGTCGTCGTGGTATGGTCCTCATCAACATCTACAGTGAAGGGCCCGTCGTAGGTCTGGGTCTCACCGCCATTGACGGTGTAATAGATGGTTGCGCCAGTAGTAGCGCAGGTGATGGTCACCTCCTGATCTTCGGCATAGTTGCCGCTGGCAGGAGTAATCACGGGAGTTGCAACAGCACTGCCCTGAACGTACAGGTAAACAGGGGTTCCAGTTGTGCCGTCATAGATGCGGAAACGACCGTTTGCAGCGCTAGCGCCACTGTTGTAGCGCATCATGTAGTTACCCCACTTCAGCACATAACCGCCGTTATTGCTCTCGGCAGACCATGCCGTGCCATCCTCCTCATCAAATGCCAGACCTGGTGCACTAGGATTCAGGTACCCGTGGTCGCTTGACAAGGTGAATCCATTAGCGTTACCATTGAGTGTAAACTCGATAACGTCGGTGCCACTGATGTTAATAATAGATCCCTGTTCTTCCCAACTTACTTCGGCACCAGTACCTCCAGTGGTGATGCCATTCAAGGCCTCGGGGGTGTCCTCATAGACGAGGATGTACTGCAAGCCATTCTGGATCTGGTTGGCGTTGGTCACCTTGGAGTACAGGGTACCGGTGGCCTCTACGCGCTTGTAACCTGTCACGTTGACGGTGGCGGTAGCGTCGCCGTTGGTCAGGGTGATGGTGGCCACGTCGGGGCTGGTCATGGTAGCGTTGCCATTATAGGTCACGGTCAATGTGCCGTTCTCGAGGGTGGCGCTGAAGTAGTTGGCGCCCGTGCCGCTGACGGCGACGCTGGTCGTGCCGGTCGTGTTGGTCTCGGTAACGGTTACATTGCCACTGACTGAACTCTCGCCAACGGGGATCACCAGGTCGAGCGAGGAGGGATTTACGGTAATGCTGGGCTCGGGGGCGCTGGCCTCGCGACGATAGAGGTAAACAGGACTTTGGTTCGCACTACCATAGCAAGATACAAGAGTACCATTAAACTGCATGACATTGTGCGAGTTGGTTCCCTGGAAGACAATGCTAGCGACATTGTTGTTGATTGTAATTCTAGCCTTAGCGTTATCATCACCTCTTTCGGTGCGCGTCCTCAGGTAATTGCTATTGTTACTTGCAGCATACAAATAGCCGTTACCCACATTGAAATACCAGCCGGTGGCATCGCCTTCAAGGGTAGCAATCTGAGTCTCATCAGTAGCTGTCACCTTCAGCGTCGGAGAAACCGTCACATCAGTAGTACCACGGTTATTGCTATTCTGCGTGGTGCTCATGGCCAACCAATCACCATGTGTGTCCTTGTTGACAAAGATCACCTCATCACCAGTGTTAAGCTGGCTATCGTCGGTCACGAGGACGAAGTCGCCCTCAATCACGACCTCCTTGGTGATGGTGAAGGTGACAGGACTGCCAGTAGCATCGATGGTGATGATATAAGTGCCAGCGGTCTGGATCTTGATGGGGTCATCGTCGTAAAGGTCGATGTTACCACTACCGTTACCGTCGATGGGCAACCACCAGTCACCACCACTGTCAGGACCGAAAACGAAGCGGGTATTCCAGTCCACGCCGTTGCCCAGCTTGCGGGCAAACAGGATGTAAGTGTTAGCGCGTTCAGCAGTGAAAGAGGCGGTATAAACACCATTATTATAGGTCATTGAAGTACCATTGTTGAAGTTCCATTGGCCAGTATAACCGTTATCGGTCACGATATACAAGTCAGCAAGATAGTTGACGGGAACATCAATGGTCTGGACGTCATTGGCGCTCACGCTAACCGTATTGGTAGCGCTCAGGTCGCGGCCATTATAAACCACATTGGTGGTGCCGCCAGTGTTGGAGAACTGGTTAGAAGTCAGATACCAGTCGGTGTTATTGGCCAGGCTGGCATTGATATTGCCGGTTATGTTTTCACCCGTAATCGTCAAGGTGTTGTCTGTGTCGTTGATGGTCAACGTCGAGGGATTAACGGTAATAGAGGCGGCAGGAGGAGTGGCCTTCTTGGCGGTGACGGTGACGGTCTGGGTCAGGTTGCCGCAAGTGATGGTCACGGTGGCGGTCACCTCGGTGGTGCTCGAGCCACTGTAGGTCACGGTGATGTTCTCGTCCACATTACCGTCGGCAGGGCTGATGGTGGTGGGCGAAACGCTAAAGTCAGCACCGCTCACGCTAACAGTAACATCGTCGGTTAAGTAAGTACCGTCTACATGAATAGTGCCGCTCGTCGAGCTGCCGTCATAGGGGATATCGGTCAATGTCAGCGTTGTCGGGGTAGCCAACAACGTCGGGTCATTGCTGTCCTTCTTATAGAGCTGAATAGCTTGCTGACCACTTCCATAATAACGGAAGCGAGTCTGGTTAGAAGCGCTATTGTAGCGGAGGGTAGGACCACCAGAGGAAGTTATGACTGCATTTCCACTACCGTCGAAAGTAATGGTATTGGTATAAGCCTCAGTTTGGCTGGTATTCATACCGTTGCTATTAGAAGTCCTTCCCATATAATAGCCGCTGGCACTCTTGAGAGTATGGGCGGTAGCATTATAGGTAAAGTAAATGGGTAGGCTAGTTGTAATTGTATGATTATCGATCGTAACAGCCTGGGTATTATTTACTGCATCCAGTGTTGTCAGGCTACCGTCAAAGACTAGACTTCCATCCTCATAGACAATTAGATAATCACCCGTGGTGAGTGCGTCGGTGCTGGTCACCTTGCGGTAGATCGTTGAACCACTGTCACCACCGGTCTCGATGGTGTAGGTAGCTTCAGCCACTTGGCTATCGTTATTGCCAGTTTTGACGGCGATGGCCTTGATGGTCGTGGTCTCGCTCACGTTGATGGCGCCAGTGTAGAGTGTGCCGTTGGTGGAGCTGGGGGTAGAGTTATCGGTGGTGTAATAGATGCTTGCACCACTGGTCGTGGTCGAGATGGTCACGTCCTGGGCTTCATTGTAAGTACCAGCTGCAGGCGAGAATGTCGGGGTGGCACACGTCTCTACAGTGCTGCCTCCAGTTTCCCAAGTTACAACTACCCTATAAAAACGCGTATTCGCGCCAGTATTTGTAAACTGTACAGATGAACTTGAACCAGTCCATGTGTAATTTGTTGTGTTATACGTTCCAGGTTGATTATTAGCTAACGATAATTGTTTACTTGTATAACTACTTCCATAAGTAAACACAATACTCGTAATATTGCCATTTCCACAACTTACTGTCAACGTATTTCCTGTATAGAATCTAACCATTCCATCACTGGAATAGTATGTAGGCCACGTATTTGTATGTGTACCTATATCAAAAGTAAGAGTTACTCCATTTGTGGTCACTTCATAATTAGTTTTGCTGATTCCACTAAGTAAACCACCTCCTGTGCTAGTAACTTCGAACGTAGCTGTTTCTGCCCAGCCGACGGTGAAGGCCAGCAGGGCCGTCAAGAAAAAGGTTAGTAATTTTTTCATAACTAGAAAGAAATTAATTATTAATAATACGTGTTGTTTTAAATTGCTATATGGTTTGCTTGACTAAATCCGCCCGGGCGCCCCCGACGGGTGGACTGGGATAGGGATGAGCGGCGCTGCTTCGGGCAATGGGACAAAAAAAACACACACCCATCGCCATGCGCCCGACTGGCCGGATGGCAGCTGAGTAATGCGTCTCATTGAAGTAACCCTCGCGCTCATTTCTTTGCATTACACCGGCCCCAATGTGGGGCAGGCATCGAAATATGCCGCAAAGGTACACATTAACTATAATTCCCGCAATACTTTACGCCCAAAAAAAAATGGGGCCTGGAAAAACAGATTCCGACCCACTGGAACGGCCGCACGCCGCCGACGTGCGCTCCATCAGGGCCAAAATCCAAATTCAGCCAGCAGTCATGATTAAAGACAACTTGGACAACTGCCACAACAATTTATGTTGTCTTTAAACCCTCGGCGTTGGGCGGCCACGCCAAGGCGAGGCCCTACAGCTGACGCGCTATGTATAAAGACAACTATCACAACTTTTACAACAATTCCATTTTGTTGCATCAGTTGTCTTTAAATCCACGGCGTTGGGCGGCCACGCCAAGGCGAGGCCCAACAGCTGACGCGCTACATTTAAAAACAAGGCGGACAACAATTAAATTTAGTTGTTCGAGTTGTTGTTAAAAAACGGGGGATGGTAAGAAAAAAAAGGCGGCCCGTGAAGGGTCGCCCTTTTTTATTTGGTTAAGAAGCAATTTCTTACTTCATCACCTTAACAGCGCTGGTGGTGCCGTCGGTGTAGGTGATGACCTTGATGGTCATACCGTTAACACTCTGCATCTCCTGACCAGCCATGTTGAAGTAGCGTACGTTAGCAATGGTCTTGCCGTTTACGAGCTCGTTAACAGCATCCCACTTAGCGATCTCGATGGTCTCGGTAGCGGTATCGCTGATGAGCTTGCCGTTCTCCTGAGCGGTAGCGGTAACAACGTAGGTTACATCTGCCTCGGTGCTAGCATATACATAGTAGTGGCCATCGGCAGCGGGCTCAACCAGGTTGCCATCAACGTAAACCAGAACGGTACCGTCACCGTCTACGTCGAACGATACCCAGTTGTGGTGCTCCTCAACGATAGTGATCACGGGAGTAGCGGTCTTCTCAAGAACTTCGTAAGCATAGGTATCCTGAGCAGAAACAGCATCACCAACATAGTTTACACCGTCGGGGGTTACGGTCAGCTTAACAGTGTAGCTGTACTGACCGGGAGTGGTGTTGATGGGAGCAGTCCAGGTAGCGGTGCCCTCAGCCCTGTTCCAGTTAACCTCGGTCTCAGTACCATTAACGGTAACAACAACCTCAGCGTTGGGATCGTTGCTGGTGTAGTGGATGGTAGCTACGTTCTCGGTGAAGGCAACGCTAGCGGTACCAATGAACTCCTCGGGAGTTTGAGCCTGGGGAACACTCAGAGTAACTACATCATAGTAGGGCACGCTCTCGCAGATGGGGCCGCGGGGATCCTGACCACAAGCGGGAACGGTCTTGATAACGACGTCACCACCCTTGAAGTCAGCAGCAACAGCGACTTTGAGGCGGAGCATCTTGAAGGTGCCAGGCTGCCACTTGATGGCAACACAAGAAACATACTCACCATCGATCAAAGCATACTCAGTGTCAAGAGCTGAGGTGATAGCCAGACCATGGTAGTTACCACTGGTGCTGAATGAAGGAGTGCAAACGGTCTCCTGATAAGAATACTCATCATCATCCTCATTGTAAACATAGCCAATGTAGGTGATCTTTGCAGAACCGAGCTGTGACATAGCGGTAACCTCTAAGCCCTCGGGCATAACACCCTCCTGGAAGGCATCATCTACACCAGTACCAACGAATACCTCGTATGCACTTACCATCTCTCCGAAGTAAGCATACAGGTCGAGGTTAATGGTAGTACCCAACTGAGCCTCGGTCAGTTCCATGTCAGGAGCACCAAGATAGCTGCTTGCGAAAGCGGTTGAGCCAGCAAACAAAGCGACTAAAGTAAATAAGAATTTCTTCATAATTGAATAAAAATTAATTTAATTAGTTATAAAGTGAATAAAAACATTAATAAATTCTTTTTTTACATTCAAGCGAAAAATCATTTTAATCATTAAAGAGCTCCGGATCAACTCATCCTTGTTGATAATAATATTTTTAAGGTAATGTATCCCTTGGGTTATTTCCACATTTATTAGGAATCCTTCACGCACCTGCCTTGACAGTCCAACGCTGAAAGAATCCCTATTTTGTAATGCTCATAACACTTGATAATCATATCATTAGATAAATCTAGATTTCAATGAAGTAATGCTAGTTGGTTTATCTCGTGATGCAAAGATAGTACATTTTTAATTACTAGCAAAGAAAAATTGATTTTTTTTTTAAAATCGAGGAAAAATGAGAATCTGGGCACACAGCGGCCCACGCCAGGGCTGGACTGGCTCGAAGCGCGATCCATGGGCGGCCCTAGCGGCCACGCCAAGGCGAGGCCCTACATTTAAAAACAACTATCACAACTTTTACAACAATTCTATTTAGTTGTTCGAGTTGTTGATAATAACGTGGGTGGGGGAATGACAAAAAAAGGCGGCCCGTGAAGGGTCGCCCTTTTTTACTTGGTTAAGAAGCAATTTCTTACTTCATCACCTTAACAGCGCTGGTGGTGCCGTCGGTGTAGGTGGTAACCTTGATGGTCATACCGTTTACACTCTGCATCTCCTGACCAGCCATGTTGAAGTAGCGAACGTTAGCAATGGTCTTGCCGTTAGCGAGCTCATCAACGCTCACGGGACCACCCTTAGCAACGTAAGCGGTGTAACCTACAACCTCGAGGGTCTCCTCGTTCATTACGAGGTGGATACCGATGCTGTAGCTGTAGCCGTTGTATACGAAGTAGGTGTTGGTGTTCTCGGCGCTCAGGGGGTTCTGCATAGCATCGCCCAGGAATGCCTCGGTACCCTCAGCAGGTGCACCATAAGCAACGTCGTCGATTACGAAGTAGAAGTTACCTACATTGTAATACAGAGGATAGATTACGTCATAAGCGGTGATGTAGTCGCCATTGGCGCCCAGATTCAGCTCAATGAACTCCTCAGAGCCATCGGCCTGAACCATTACCAGCCAGTAGCCGGGATGGGTGGGAACGGGAGGAACGTCGGTCTTGCCAGGAACGAATACGGTCTCAAGAGCGTAGTCGCTGACTTCCTTGCCAGGCTCCTGAGCGGTAGCGCTTACGCCATACTCCTCACCCTCGGGATCGTCGCCATAGGGGATTACCCAAGTTGCGGTGCCTTCACCCTCTGCCTGGAGCATGTCGTCCCAGTACAGCATGATGTGGCCATTACCGGTAGCGGTAACGGTTACGGTCTGAGCCTCGGGATCGTCAACAACGGTGATCACGGGAGCATCGGTCTTCTCAACGGGAGGAGCAACGGGAGCCCACTCACCCTCGTAGGTAGCGGTCAGGTCATTGTAACCCTCGGCGCTGATGGTAACGGTAACGATGTTGTTACCCTCAACGAGCTGTACATTGCCGTCAACGAGCTCAACGGGCTCACCATTCAAGGTAATGGTGATGGTGTAGTCCTCGGTGCCAGTGTAGCTAACGGGCAGCAGACCATCCTCGGTTACGTCACCAAATACGATCTGACCAGCGAAGTCCTGGGGAACAACAACGCCACCCTCAACGGTGATGTGGCAAGTGTGGAAGTTATCCTGGCCACGGGGGCAAACCTCACCGCGGGGATCCTGACCGCAAGCGGGCTGGGTCCTGAAGACGATGTCACCACCCTGGAAGTCAGCAGCGAAAGCGACTTTGAGGCGGAGCATCTTGAACTCACCGGGCTGCCACTTGATAGCGGTGCAAGAAACATACTCACCATCGATCAATGCATACTCCTGGTCAAGAGCCGAGGTAATAGCAATAGCGTGGTAGTTACCAGATGCGGTGAATGAAGGAGTACATACGGTCTCCTGATAAGAATACTCATCATCATCCTCATTGTAAACATAGCCAATGTAGGTGATCTTTGCAGAACCGAGCTGTGAAAGAGCGGTAGCTTCTGCACCAGCGGGCATGAGGCCTTCAACGAACTCCTCACCATCGTAACCACCAATGAACAACTCATAAGCACTTACCATGCAGTCAAAGTGTGCATAGATGTCAACGTTAACGGTTGTGCCTAATTGATCCTGAGTCAGCTCAAAATCAGGAGCAAAAAGATACTCCTCTGCGCTGAGGCTGCCTGCCATCATCAGGGCAACTAAAGTAAATAAAAATTTCTTCATAAAATACGAAAAATTTAATGGTTAATAAAAAAGTAAATAATTATAATTCAACAATTTAGTTCATAAAGTTGGCTTCTTATCTTGATCCATCAAATTATCCCGGACTAACTATACAATTATTATCTTTTCTTCTTTAGTTTTTAGCTTCTATATACGACCCAAAACTCCTGCACATCGTGCAAGAGCGATCTAGAGGGGGTTAACACTTAAGTTTTTCATTTGTCGCAACTTATACTTAACCTTGGTAGTGATATCACAATATAGTCACGTGCAAAATTACGACAAATCCCCCTAAACGACAAAACACGCCCTGATTTTTTGTGTTAAAAAATATTAAAATAATGGACAATTGTTACTCTTTAACGTGCTATGGGACTAGAAAAGAAGGGCTATCGCCTCAAAATTGACAGAACAATAAGTACAGGCAGAGGAACGCAACCGCAAACGCCCACATATTTATTATAATGTGAGTTTGGCCAAAATCACGTGCGAATCATCATATATACCATGTAGAGACGCAAGTTATTTGCGCCTCTACATATCATAAGCGTCTTATTCAATGAAAGTTAAATACATCGCATTCACGTCATTCTCGTGATGATTGAACCCATCAGAATGGGCGTCCACCAGGTCGTCCGCCTCCCGGAGGGCCACCAGGGCCGAAGCGGCCGGGACCTCCCCAGCGATCGGCGTTGCGGTCCTTGGGCTGCTCACCCTTCTTGAAAGTGTTGAAGCGGTAAGTGAACGTGAGCATGCCGTAACGTCCCAAGGAGTTGTAGAAGACATCCTCGATGTAGTCACCGGTAACGTTGCGGTAGATGTTCTTGCGCTGACCCAAGATGTCATAGACCGAGAGGGTGAGGGCGGCCTGCTTGTCACGCAGGAACTGGTAGGCCACAGAGCCATTCCAAATCCACTGGTCACTGTTATAGCCTGCACTGTAACCGCTGGTAGTGCTGTAACGCAGGTCGGTGCTGATGACCAGGCCGAAGGGGGCAGAGTAAGTGCCGTTGAAATTGCCGCCCCAGGTGTGGATGTTGCGGGCGTTGGACTTGAGCGCCGACGTGGTTGTGTTCTGGAAACTATAACGAGGACGCAACTCAATGTCAAAGACATTGTTGCGGAACGCTATGCCGGGCGAATAGTTAATCATCCAGGTGTTACTGCGGTTCTCTACGCCATTGGTGACGCTCTTGGTGACACCATAACGGGTGAACATGTGGCTGGTGAAGTACCATACCTTGCTGGTGCCGAAGGGGAAGCTCAACATGTTCATTGCCATGGCGTTCCACACGCCGCCCACATTGGTGTAGCTGGTGACGCGTCCACCAGTCAGTTCGTCGGTGCTTACGTTAGAGACGATGCTGTTCTGGGCAAAGTCCACATTCATCATCGCCATAATGCTGCGCTGTGCACCCTGAGCGAAGTCACCAAACCGCAGATTGATGTTGTGGTTGAAGGTGGGTTTCAACTCGGGATTACCGATGACGATATTCAAGGGGTTGCTCTCGTCGGCCACGGGCTGCAACTGGGTGATGCTGGGTTGCTGAGCGCGCATGCGGTAGAAGAAGTTGAGGTTACGCGTTTCGGTGAACTTGTAACGGAAGCGTGCATAGGGTGCTACCGACCATGCCCAGCGTTCCTTGATGTCGCGGGCGCTGTTGATGAGGTCCTTGCTCTTAGACATGGCGCTGTTGACCGAGATACCCACGTTGAGGTTATAGGCCTTGCGCACCTGGCGGAAACCTAGACTGAACTCCTGGTTGAAGAACTTATTGCGGAAACTATTGCTCAACGATTCGTTCCACTCTTGATCGATAACCGTGCCACCAGGCCAGATGCCCTCGCGCATGTTGTCATAGACCAATTTATCGCTAGTGGTAGAGCGGAAGTTGCCACGATAGGAGAACTCGAGGAAACGGGCGTTCTTGATGTCGCCGACGGGCTCGGTCCACGAGAGGCGACCTGTGATGCTGTGCGTCTTGCGGCGGTTGTTGGCCGTCTGGTCGATGAGCTGGTCCTGGTCAGTAAGCAGGTAGTAGGTGTTGTTAGTATAGGTATCGGCATCCTCGCGCACGTTGCTGTAGCTGTAATTAAGCATCAACGACTGGCTGCGGCCGGGGTGGCTGGCCACCTTGTGGTTGTAAATCAGGCGAGTGCCCCACTCGAAGCTCTTGCCATCGTTGAAGAAATTACTCAAACTGCGGTTCACACGGGTCAAGGCAGCATCGCCGGCGCGGGTCAATGAGCTGTCGCCACGCTCGCTCTTATTGAAGTTGAACGAGAAATTGGGACGGATGTCCAGGGTGTTGCACGTGTCAATCTCCCACTTGATGCGGAAGTCGCCTCGCAGGTTGTGGCTCTTGTCGCGAGCGGCCGTGTTGGCGTCGTAGTAGCTGACCGAGTCGGTCAAGAGGTTCTGGCGCGCGGTGCTCGTGCGGGTGTCACGGTCGCTGTGGCTGTACATGATGTCGCCGCCCACGCGGAAGTGGTCATCCTCCTTGCTGCCGATGTTGAAGTTAAGGCCGGCATACTGTGACGTGGTCACGCCACGGTCGCCGCCCCAACGCTGGAAGCGGCCTGAAGCGCCGTCACCAAAGCCCAGGTTGTTGGTGTTATTGCCGCCACCCAGGATAGTGAACTGGTTGCCGTCGCGGAAGTGATTGATCATCACGTTGCCCGCATAGCGGTCGTCGGAGCCATAACCGGCATTGACGGTGCCAAACCAGCCGTTATTCATGCCTTTTTTCACGGTGAGGTTGATCACGGTCTCGTCGTCGCCATCATCAACACCTGTCAAGCGGGCCAAATCGCTCTTGCGATCAATGACCTGAAGTTTATTAATCATGTCGGCAGGAATATTCTTACTAGCCACCGTGGGGTCATCGCTGAAGAATTCCTTACCGTCGATAAGGATTTTCTTCACTTCCTTACCGTTGGCGGTGATTTTGCCATCGGTGCCCACCTCAACGCCAGGGAGACGCTTCAACAGGTCCTCGACCACGGCATTGGCCTGGGTCTTATAGGTATCGGCATTAAACTCGATGGTGTCTTCCTTGACCACGATGGGGCTCTTGACGCCCATGACCACGGTCTCCTTGAGCATGATGGTGTTGGGGTCCATGGTTACGACGCCCATATTGACGTCACGGCCGTCCTCGCCGACGGTCACGTGCTTGATCAAGTCATTGTAGCCCAAATAGGAGAACCGCAACAAGTATTTGCCAGGTTTCACACCCTTGATGTTAAACACACCATTCAAGTCGGTGGTAGTACCCTTGACCATCGTGCTATCCTTTGTCGCCATCAGCAACCTCACGGTAGCCTCCATGAGCTCGGTGGTGTCCTGTGAGTCAACCAACACGCCGTTGATGACAGCATCATGGGCGCTGATTGGCAACAGGCAGCACAAAGCTATAGCGAATGATATCAATTTCCTCATGTCGTGTGATATATATTATAATGTGAATTTTCGCTGCAAAGGTAAGTCTTTCGTCACACATGTCACAAAAAAGATAGATGATTTCACGTTTTTTATAGACGAAAAGAGGCCCCGAAGAAACCGTAGCGACGTGCAAACTGGATAAAAGGAGCCTATAATTTGGTGTTTTGGTGGAAATGCCGTATATTTGCCACAAAGATTAAAATTTAGATTCCTGTTATGAGCAAAGTCATTATCATTGGATGCGGTGGTGTCGGCACCGTGTGCGCTCACAAGTGCGCACAGAACCCTGACGTGTTTAACGAGATCGTGATTGCCTCGCGCAACCGCGCTAAGTGTGATGCCGTGGCCAAGGCCATCGGCGCCGACAACATCACCACCGACCAGGTGGATGCCGACGACGTGGACCAACTGGTGGCCCTGCTGGAGCGCCACAAACCCGACATGGTCATCAACCTGGCGCTGCCCTATCAGGACCTGACCATCATGGAGGCCTGCCTCAAGTGTGGTGTCCACTACCTCGACACGGCTAACTATGAGCCCCGCGATGAGGCCCACTTTGAATACAGCTGGCAATGGGCTTACCGCGAGCGTTTCGAGCAGGCTGGACTGACCGCTATCCTGGGCTGCGGTTTTGATCCGGGCGTGAGCGGCGTATATACCGCCTATGCCGCCAAGCACCACTTCAGCGAGATACATACGCTCGACATCGTGGACTGCAATGCCGGCAACCACGGCAAGGCCTTTGCCACCAACTTCAACCCTGAGATCAACATCCGTGAGATCACCCAAAAGGGTCGCTACTGGGAGAACGGCAAGTGGGTTGAGACCGGTCCGCTGGAGATCCACAAGCCTCTCACCTACCCCATGATTGGCCCGCGCGAGAGCTACCTGATGTATCACGAGGAGCTGGAGTCGCTGGTCATCAACTTCCCCACCATCAGGAGAGCAAGATTCTGGATGACCTTCGGCGAGGAATACCTGACCCATCTGCGCGTTATCCAGGACATTGGTATGGCCAGCATTGAACCCATCAATTACCAGGGCATGGAAATCGTGCCACTGCAGTTCCTCAAGGCCGTGCTGCCCAATCCACAAGACCTGGGAGAGAACTACACTGGCGAGACGAGCATCGGCTGCCGCATCAGTGGTATCGACAAAGAGGGCAAGCAACTGACCTACTACATCTACAACAACTGCGACCATCACAAGGCCTATGAGGAGACTGGCATGCAGGCCGTGAGCTACACTACTGGTGTGCCCGCCATGACCGGCGCGATGATGTTCCTCAAGGGTCTATGGCGCAAACCAGGCGTCCACAATGTCGAGGAATTTGATCCAGACCCGTTCTTGGATGTGCTCAACAAGCAGGGCCTGCCCTGGCACGAGCAGTTCAACATCGACCTGGAAGCGTAGACATCATTAATAACTTATTTCAGTGGGTCAGTTACCTTTTGACGGCTGGCCCATTGATTTTTTTACTGCAAATCAATTGATTATTGAAAATTTATTTTATCTTTGCCACTTGAATTTATTTCATTCAAGTTTATCATGGCAAACCGTTATCCGTGAAGTACGTCAGCTTTGTTAAGCTCTGAAAAACCAAAATTGATTTGTTTTACTGGACAAGTGCAAATATTATTTATTTAAATATTAACTAACATTATGAGATTACTTACCAAACATCTGTTGATGTTCGCCATGCTCTGCTCGAGCGGGTGGACATTCGCTCAAACGTCTCCAGCCGAGCGCATTAGCCTAACACTGGAAGACAACCTGAGTACTTACACTACCGCTGGTGAGCGAAACAATTATGTAAATAAGTTGCGCCTCAACCAGCCCAGCGGTTCTAACAAACTCACTGCAGGTATGCTCAACGATGGAAACAACTACATAGTATTCCATCGCATTGATGACCAGGGTAATGACTCCACTTTTGCCAGGGTCAACCTGAATGCTCAAGTGACTGAAGCCGAGATGGAAGTCATTGACGGAATCGGTTTCAGTTCCAATCCCCCGTCAAGCCAGACGACCATCACTCAAACCATGTTGCCCGACAACTGGGGCACTAATGGCTCTAACCTGATTTGGCAGACCAATGGCTATGCTTACATCTCGGGTCAAGGCGGTTTGACCTATACTATCCCCGCTGGCTACAACAACGCCATTATCCAACTTATTATTTATGTGGGAAGCAATATCCGTAACGGTTATTTTTCCACCAATTATAATGATTCGGGCTGGTCAGTCAATTCCACTCAAGTGAGTGCAGGTGGAGGATATGTTGTAAAGACTTTCACTGGTGTGAACACCGGGGATGTCATCAGCATCTATGGTGCTCGAGCATCAGGTTCTAGCTACTATTTATCGGAATCTCCCGATATTGATGATATCTATTTCAGAGAAATACCAAAGACTCTTGCCTCTTCCATCGAGGTCACTTCTACCATCAGCCGCTGGCAAGGCAATGACTGGGGGGCTGAGACATCATTTGGTAACAGCGTCACCTATAGTCCTAATGACCTTATCGACCTCTACAATTTGGGTGAGGTATCAGACATTTTCTATGCCGAGACCAGTGAAAACGCCCACTCCGATTACTACAACTATAAGGTGATATTTGACAGCAATATTGATCTGCCCTCTGGTAGTTCCACTGGCCTGGATTTCTATGCCAGTGCCGATTTCACAGCCGCTACCTCCAGCAGTCCGACCACGTCTGCTTTCAATGGTCCCAACAACTGGACATTCCTCAGCGCTAACATTTATACACCCAGCGCAGGTAAGTGTTGTTATATATTGAGTTATGGCTCCATTTTATACACCATGCCCAGCTCATTTATGGGCAACAGTGTTAATGTAATCATAACCTCGAGCACTGGTTCTGATGGCGCCGGTCCCATGTATGTGAACGGTGTACTACACACATTCACAGCTGGTGAGACCTACACATGGACAGTGCCTGTTAGCGCCAATGGTACTATCGAGTTCAAGGCCAATGCGACAGATGACTACACCAACACCTATTCTATTGACTTCACACAGATAGTGATTTCAAGCGGCAACGGCTCATCGATGAATGCGCCTGCACAGGCCATCAGCATGCCCATGACGCTAAAGTATAAGAATAGCCGTCTTTATCCCAACATGCCCGAGCCCACCAGCGAGAGTAAGCACGAGTGTGATAATATCATCAGAATTAACGACTAAAACATATTCCACGATATGAAAACAATAGCTAACAAATTGCGCTTCGCGCTGCTGCTGGGCTTAATCACCATGAGCCTGACAGTACTCGCTCAAGTCAATACTGAAAAAATGACCGTCTCGACTCTGATGTTCCTCGACGAGATGGCAGGCAAAATCAGCTTTGATGAGCCAGGACCTACGCTTCGTGGAGGCGATGTGCTCATTACCGACCGCATCCATCATCGTCCTATTGCCAGCCCCGACACCATCGACGGCAAGGTCTATATCTCAGCATTTGTGAGAGTGACCAGTGATAATGACATCAACGCACTGGAAGATCTGGGCGTTTTGGTCATGTGCAAATTTGATGACGGCTTAATGACGGCTAATATCCCTATTGATAAAATTGAAGATGTCGCTGCTATCCCAGGCGTCATCAACATTGAAGTTGGAGAAACGATGGAAGTAGAAACCGATCTCACCCGTCAAGATACTAATGTTGATGACATACTTACGCTTTCACAGGATGCAACTATTGCCGGGCTACAAAAGAAATATGACGGCAGTGGTGTGATTTTGGGTATCGTCGATAGCGGTATTGATTTTAATCACATTGCCTTTAAAGACAAAAACGGCAATAACCGCATCAAGAGGGCTTATGCCTATAATGGATCCTCTGAAACCGATTGGACCGGTTCGGGCTCGATGCCCAATGATGGCGTCACTAACTCAGATCACGGCACACACACCAGCTCTATCGCCGGTGGCTCCAGTGTGATTATCAATGGTACCAATGTGACTGTAACTGACGACCATGCTAATGCCACTTATGGAGGTATGGCTCCTGGTGCAGATCTTTATTTGGCAGGCGTAAACGGCTTGGTTAGTACATATACGTCAAGAGCCATGCAGAAGATGTGTAACTATGCTGACGAACAGGGTAAGCCACTCGTTGTGAGCAATAGTTGGAGTAACAGCTACGGTCCACGTGATGGTCAATATGGCGGAGGCGCCGAGCAAGTGGTGGCACAATTATTTGGTGATAGCCATCCCAACAGGATTTGTTTGTTCGCTTCGGCCAACCGTGCGGGCAATGCTGATCCCAACGAGGGTGGCGGTCTTTACGCTACCGGCACATCAAGCAGCAGCAACCCCATGGGATCCATCGTGCGTTGCAATTATTACTCCAATACTGACTGCGGTTACTATTATTCTGGTACCATTGTTGATGCTTGGGCACGCACGCCCAATGTCTCGTTAGCCTGCAAGATCTATGTGCTCAATAGCAGCACTGGAGCTATTCTCAAGACTGTGACTTTGAATGCTCAGTCTAGCGGCTCTAGCACTGTCAGTGGTTTGAGTACTTATTACGATGGAACTTTTACCGCTTATTGGTCAACCAACTCAAATACTAACAAGAGACAATTCCGTTTATACGCTAGCGGTTGTAAAACGACTAGCAGGCAAAGCACAGGTAGTGGCTATACCAGTGATTATACCCTCGCAGTGGAAGTATACCCCTCAAGCGGCAGCTGCATCGTTGACATGTGGGGTGGTGGTGATTGTTACTATACCAACTACCTGACCACGAGTGGTCACAATTGGATATTGGGTAGCGACGACGTCAGCGTTAGTGACCATGCTATCATGCCTCAAGTCATTTCGGTCGGTTCTTATAAGACCCGCGATGGTTATAGCAGTAACAGCGTTGGGGATATCAGCCCGTTCTCAGGCTATGCCGTAGAGGGTGTTGGCCCCTTGGGTACCCAGCAGCCCTGGATTACCGCTCCTGGCGAAGTAGTCATCTCGGCATACAACCACCTGCGCACCAATCGCTCATCAGACCCGCTGGTCAATAATCCTAACTATCCTTATGGCACAGCACAAGGTACTTCGATGGCTACTCCTGCCGCTGCTGGTATCGTTGCTCTATGGATGCAAGCTGCGACCGAGTGCGGTAAGGTCCTCACTTTGAGCGAGGTGAAGAATATCATGAAAGTTACAGCTAAACGTGACTCATGGGTGACCAGCGGAGCCAATGCCAGCCACTTCGGCAATGGTAAGATTGACGCTCTGGCGGGTATCAATTATATCTTGAGCCAATATGCGGTTCCCTCCATCACTGCCGACCCCACAACGGTAACCTTTGAAGGCGAGCCAGGCAACAGCTACACACAGACCGTGGCCGTGAGTGGACTCTTGCTCAATGGTGACATCACCGCCACACTGAATGACCCCAACGGTGTTTATAGCATCAGTACCACCAACCTGGGCAGTGGCGGCAACCTGGTGATTACCTTCTCACCCAGCGTTGAAGGATCTTATCCTGCCACCATCACCCTGACTAGCCCAGGTGTTGATCCTGTCACTGTAACCATTAACGGCTTGGCTGCGATACGCACCGACATCACCGTGTGTGACAATGGTAATACCAACGAGTATCTGCCAGTATACGGCTATTATTATGATGAGGCCCAAGTCAACCAGATGCTTTATCCAGCAACTAAGTTCGCTAATTCAGGTATGAGCGGCAACAAGATCACCAAATTGACTTTCTACCCGACAAGTAGCGGAAATTATTCTGGCATTAACTTCTACTACCAAGCCTCACGAGGCAACGGTACTGTAACGGTGAAGCTGGCCAATATGCCTAGTGGCACCGCTGGCTATGCCTACACTGCAGCACACAAAAATGCCGACTTCATTACTGTGAAGACAATCACCATGCCAAGTTCTGCTCAAACAGGGCTTACCGAATGGGTGTTTGATGATTTAGAGAATGAGTTTATCTATGAAGGTGGTGACCTGCTGATTGAGGTGACTACCGAGGTGGGCATGTATGGCCACACCTACTTTGCCGGTGAGACCCAAAGTAGCTACACAGGCTATTATTCTTACGGTTCGACCTCTCGCGGTCAGCAGTTCCTGCCCAAGTTGAACCTCGAGTGGGAAAGTGTTGTTCCTATCACTGCTGGTACTGTCAGCCCCGATGCATTGACCTTTACCGATGTGCGCATCGGCAGGAGCGATGAGGGTGTTGTGACTGTGACCAACACGGGCAACCAGCCCTTCACTCCCGTAATCGATACGACTAACCTGCCCGCTGAGTTTACTGTGACAGGCGGTGGACAGTTGTTACCGAACGGCACGCTTGACTTGATTGTTACCTACACTCCCACTGATGAGGGTCCCCACAATGGCTCGTTCACAGTAACCATTGGCGATGTAACCTATACCGTGACAGTCACGGGTAACGGCTATGTTCCTAACAACACCTTGTACAGTAATGAGGTGATGGTACCGGTTTACAAGACTGACCTTGACGTGTATGGTCCTTATACCTATGGCCAAGTGATTGGTGATACTAACCGCGAGCTCGCCGGAAATGTCACCAACGGTATGGTCAAAGTCCAAGCTAAGAACATCGACGCCATTACGGATTACCGACTGTTCCATAATGCTGGTGCACAGAATAACACCACCAACATGGACAACTGGGCAAGCGGTAACAACCAGAGTTCAGTGGCATACGCTGTTCACAACATTGCCAATGATAATTTCACGACCTATGCCATGAATGGCAACGCCTGGGCTCAGGATGCAGTATTCACGTTCCAGAATGGTGAAGAGGAAATGTGGATTGACCTGCATGACAATATTGAAGTTGGCGGGAACGTTGATACTTGGTATGTTCCCGTTACCGTCGCCAGCAGTAAACTGGGCAACGAGAACACTTACGGTTCTCGCATGGAGTTGAACCCGAAGTTGAATGGTTCTGTCATCGTGAACGTTGGTTATGACGATTCCAGTGAACACCGCGAGTATTTTGATGACGCAACGGGCAAGTATTATGTTTATGTCACTGCCCAGGCTGAGATTATCGGCGAGATCCCGACCATTGAAATCAACGGTCATGGCTATGAGTGCGTCATGGCTCGCGCTTGGCGCTATTATAAGCCTTACATCATCGGTCAGGGTACAAGCAATGACTTTGTTCTTGAATTGATTGGCGAGAACACCGAAATCAATGGAGAAAATGGCATTGTAAGTTGCGTTATCGGCTCTGACAGCTGGACCGAGACTAACAGTAACGACGCATATCAGTTCAACGAGTACACTTTCTGTGTCGAGGATGGCAAGCAAACCGACGTGATTATCTACGGCCGTCTTTATTACAAGCGCAGCGATGTGGTCACTCCTGCCTCGGGTCTGCGCCTCAGTGGTAGTGATGGCGGTTACTCTGCCATGGATGGTGAGGGCGACATGCCCGAAGAGCCCACCGCAGTCAATGAATACTTCAGTGACAAGGAGCTGGTTGACATCACGTTTGTCAATCCTCAGGGAATGATTTCCAGCCGTCCGTTTGAGGGTGTGAACATCGTCGTGAAGCGTTACAGCGATGGCAGCACCTCGACCAGCAAGGTTCTAAAACGATAAATACTAGAGACACATAACTTTGCATTACAATGAGTGAGGGTCCGCCGTGGATGGCGGGCCCTCATTCTATCTATAGTTGTGGTTTATCTGTGCGGGAAAAGCTCGATGAGGCGGGCATCGGCTGCACACCAGGGTAACTTGTACAAGTCTTTCCACGGGAGCCAGCGACTAGCGGCATGCTCACGCATCGTAAACCGCATGGTGGAGGCAGTGCAGCGATAGGCTGCTAGCGTGATGGTGAAATCGGGATAATCGTGGGTGACGGTACCCAACAACTCGTGTACCTGCACATCAAGGTCCATTTCCTCGAGTAGCTCGCGGTGCAGGGCCTCTTCAGGAGTCTCACCAGGCTCTATCTTGCCTCCAGGAAACTCCCACAAGTGGCTGGTGTAATCAAAACGGGTCACGCCACGCTGCATACACAGCACCCTGCCACCGACCTCGACGACTGCCGCCACAACGTTGTAATGCTTACAGGGTGTCATTTCACGAGCGATTTGCCGGCATCTTGCCAGGCCATGACACCGCCCTCCAGATTGGTCACTTTGTAGCCCCGTGCTGTGAGCAGGCTTGCGGCACGCGCACTGCGGCGACCACTGCGGCAATAGACGGCAACAGGGCGGCTAGCATCGAGCACAGCCACCGCTTTTTCCTCAAAGTCACTCTCGTTGACATCAACAAGCACAGCACCCGCGATGTGGCCATCGGCATACTCGTCAGGCGTGCGCACATCAAGCAACTGCACATCAGGAGCAGCAATAAATGTCTGGAATCCCTCTACATCGACGTTGGAAAAAGTAGGCATGGCACTCGTGGGAGAGCCCTTGCCTCGACGGGTGGCACACGCAATGGCGATAATCGCCACTATGGCCAAAATCAATAATGTTTTGATATTTAACATAATGCTATTGACATGATGATTAATCGGGTGCAAAGATAAGGCTTTTTCTTTTTCACACAATCAATAGGGGCGACCAATGCGTTAAACAAACCGTTGTCTGGTTTCAACAACTTGCTAACCGCTAAATCACCTAATGATATCGGCCTCGTTGGTCACATTCTCATGACCGCAATCCTCGTCGCACAAAAAGCCGAAGGGGTCGCTCCGCTGGGCTGGAAAAGAGTAAAATACCCAATGTGACGGTTTCCTGAAACCAAATTTCCTGCCATTATGCTCATGCACAGGTGCTTGATAACACACCGTCACGCCGCTCACATATTTATCATTCTCGTAGGGGCTGTACCTGACCCCGTTGGTCTCGATATAGGCCAAATCCTCGCGGCAGTCGTGTTCAACGATAAAGGATGGCAACACACGGTTACCGCCCAAGACAGATTTGGCCACTGCCACATACTCGGGAAGGGCGGTACCCTCCCAACGACGGCTGGCATGAGCGAACCAACCGCACTCGGTAGCCCACTTGGCAACTTCCTGAATGGAGACGTCCACGGCATCGGGGTGACGGCGTTCAAACAGATTCAACAAGAGAGACAACTCGGCGGTAGCGCCCTCGAGCGTGCCTTGCTCGGCCTTGCCCAAGACAGCGAAGAACGAGTAGCACTCGTCGGTGCTTTTGGGGTAAACAGTGGTGTCTGATCGTGTGTAAGATTGCCCAGGGATGAATTGGCGACCGTATTGCGCATTAGTGATGAGCGCGGTAAAGTACTTAACAGCCTCTTCAAGAGGCATGAAACGGTCAGCATCAGGTTGGCCCTTGATATGCTTGCGGATAGCCTCCTCGGGGTGGAACTGGACGCCGAGGGCAAAGTGCTTATCGGTGCGTTCGATGGCCTCGATAATGTCAACACCATCGGTGGCAGTAATGCCCGTGACCCGCAATGGCGTGCCACTAACATCACCCACCACCTGGTGGTGCCACGAGGGCACATCGCGGATGATATCGCTGCCACTGATGGCATAGAGCAGTGAAGTGGTATCGGTAACCTGCACATCGTGAGGCGTGTAGTAACGCTTACCGTTTGCATCGCGTTGCATGCGGTGAAGATAGTGGTATTGCTTGCCCATGCCATTAAAAAAGGTGTCTAAATCCTGGATAAGTGGCGCCCCTGAGACCACAGCAAGCATCTGCATGCCGCGACACAAACCTAGGACTGGAATATCGTGGTCCAAACAGTAAGCCATCGTGAGGTATTCCGACACGTCGCGCACGGCATCGGCAGGACTGTCATCGGCGATACCGTGCCATGGCTGCGGAGTGGCAAACAGCGTGGAACTGATGTCGCCGCCACCCAAGAAAACAACCGCCTGCACTCCCGACAACAACTCGTCGGCATTGGTGCCATGATAGGTATCGCGCTTGACGATATCGGCATACTTCTGGCACAAGACGCCATTATGGTCAACATATTGGGTACCCACCAGCTTGCCATCATAGTCGAAACACGCAGGGCGCAATTGGGGCAAAATCACTGCTTCGCCACCAGCCTGCTCAATAGAAAGGATCACGCGGTCATAGCTTTCAACGTTAGGCTGCCAAGCGATACCTACACGCACACCATCGCCACCGCTCACGTCTAATGCCACCAGCAGTAGCATCACGATGGCGCCAAAATATCTCATTATTCTGAATTTTTCCATTTCTTTATTTTGTGATTTAGCGGTTTCGTAGCATTTCAAGCACCTGCTCGACGGGTAAGGCATCGACATGATTACCATCCCGTCCCGTCATCGAGTCAGCCATGAACAGGGAGTTCCACAACGCCTCGGCAGTCGCTTCAATGGTCGCGGCAAAGATGGATGACATCTCGCCGTTGGCCAGCACAGTCGAGGTAATCCTCTTAGCTCGACTGTCAATCAGATTTTCGGGAGCGACCGACATGGCAATGACATAGTCACCGCTGCCATTGGAGGCGATGCCGCCTGTCTTGGCCATTCCCATCATGGCGCGCTTGGCGACACGCTCCAAATTGCGAGAATCGAGCGGTGCATCGGTGATAACTACCATCATGCAAGAGCCATCCATGTTCTCGGACTTGCGCACATGGTTGATGAAATCATGCTTGTGGAGCAGCTGAGCCACCTGCACACCGTCAATCTCTAGGATACCACCATAGTTGGTCTGGACCAATACGCCGATGGTATATCCACCCAACGACTCGGGCAACACCCGCGATGAGGTACCGATACCTCCCTTAAAGCCAAAACAAATCGTGCCAGTGCCAGCGCCAACGCAACCCTGTTCCACAGGACCACCATGAGCCCGGTTGATGGCATCGATGACCATCTGGGGCGTCACATGCATGCCACGGATGTCGTTCAGGCGACCATCATTAGTCTCCCCTACCACGGCATTGACCGAGCGCTCCTGCTCGTTGCCGGGCTGCATGAGCGTGTAGCGCACCACGCCCTCGATACCCGCTGCCACACTTAACGTGTTGGTGAGAATGACAGGCGTCTCAATATTGCCGAGTTCTTGCACCTGGGTCACCCCCGCCAACTTTCCAAACCCATTGCCCACATAGATGGCAGCTGGTACCTTTTGGCGGAAAATATTGCCCTGATGGGGCACGATAGCAGTGACTCCCGTGCGGATGCTATCACCCTCGATGCAGGTCACATGACCCACTGTCACTCCAGGCACATCGGTAATGGCATTATACGGCCCCGGCTCAAAAATACCAGTCGGGAACCCCCACTCACGCAACGTCTTGTGTGGCTGCGCCATGATTGCCAAGACCCCGAGCATTGCAGCGGCAAGCAGTGTAAATCTCTTCATCTTCAATAGACATTAGTTTATCTTTCACAAAGATACATCAATCATCCCAATCATCAACTCATTCACCCTGAAAAACTTGTTAATGCAACATAACTACAAAAAACGGGGGAGCGCATGATTCCAAAAAAATAATCTGGTTTTGAGCAAATGAAACAAAAAAGAAAAGCAAGGACTTCTCAAGGAAACCGTTAGTGCAATTATTTCCAAATAAAATGATTATCTTTGCAGCCGATAATGAGACGTTGCATACTGATATTGTCGCTTCTATTCACTACCGCGATGCTGTCTTGGGGACAAGTATCGGGAGATTCTGTCGCGTCTAGCCAAGATACCATTCAAGAGCTCAGCAAGCTGCAACAAATGAAGTCGCGCTTCAAGCAACGTGTCGAAGAGAAAATCAACGAGCCCTACGATACCACCCGTAACAGCGGATACTGGTGGCGGGCGCTCAAGCACGACCATGTGGACTTCAACGACAGCACGATGGGCTATCCCAAATTTGTGATGTTCTGCTATAGGACCTACGTGTGGGGCGACCGCACATTCAACAGTTACGACAGCACCTATGTCGTGAGCACTGGCAAGAACTGGAAACTCTTCTTGAAGAGCAACAACTGGGTGGACTCTTACATCGGCCGTCCCGTCAAGGGCGTGACCCAGATCATCAACAGCAATCTGGTGTCCAACATCGGTGTCACGCTGTCGTTCATGGCCGTCAGTGTGGGCTATTCGCTGGGTGTGAGCAACCTGATATACGGCGACAACGTCTCCAATAAGGTCGACTTCTCATTCACTTGTGCCCGCTTTACCGCCGACGCCTACTATTGGGAGAACAACAACGATATCAATGCGACCTATAGAATCAAGAGTCTGGATAACGTCACGCACAAGGTCAGGCAGTCGGGCGTCAGCCGTAAGGCGATGGGCTTGACGGCCTACTATTTCTTCAACAATAAGCGCTATGCCCAGGCAGCCGCCTATTGCTTCTCCAAGTACCAGAAACGCAGCGCCGGCTCGTGGCTGGCAGGCTTCAGCCTCCAGCACTACGACGTGAAACTGGATGTGGAAAAGTTGTCTGAAGATGTGCGTCCTTACTTCTCGACGCAGGCCGACGACCCCCGCATCCTTTATAATGACTATTGCGTGCTCTTTGGCTACGGTTACAACTGGGTGGTAAACAAGAAATGGCTACTGAACTTCACGGGAACCCCCTACATCGGCTACCGCTACAACCATTTCCACCAGGGTGACAACATGGTGAGTGCCGTGTCGATCAACATGCGCGCCCGCATCGGTGCCGTGTATAATCACAAGCAATACTTTGTAGGCCTTCAATCTTTTGCCGACCATCACCGCTACAAGTCCAAGATCAGCCGTCTAGTCAATTCCACACTGGATTTCAACGCATTGGTGGGAATCAGATTCTAAAATAAGATGAGCCCACTTAATGATATTATTCTCTGAATATCAGAGAATAACTCCCACACATGGCTTTGTAGAGCCTCAAGATTTTGCGGCTCAATAGATTGGAGGCACTGGTTATCATTACTCTATTTCATCGAGTTCACATAAATCCACTTGTTCAAAAGGATACAATGAGTCCCCCGTGGGCATAGCACAAGTTCTCGGGGAACTGCTGTCATTTAACACTTGGGCACTCGTTAAAGTCACAAAGCACACAATCATTAAGAAGTCAAGGTTTTCGCTATGAGGCAGTTATCATGAGAATAATTTGCAGTAAAAATGGTATTTTTTTCGGTAAAACAATTATTAAGATATAACGACAGTTGAAATAATTTTGCAGAGCAAATAAATGATTAGTGATACTTTTTATAAATAATTGCAAAATGAAAAAAATACTCCTTCTTTTTATGTTATTGATGTCAGTATGTGCCACATGTCAGGCTGTTACTGCTTCCGAAATCCGCACACTGGTTGTTTATTACACCTATAGTGGCGTGACCGAGACACTGGCACAAAACATTGCCAATGAATGTGGTGGCACACTGCTCCAAGTGGTGGATCACGGTAACTATCCCCGTCCTGAAAGCCAACAGACATACAACTACGCTAACAATGAGCGCAGCCAGATCGACGCAGGAAACTGGCCCGAAATCCTAACCAGCGTTGAGAATTTTGACAATTGGGATGCCATTATCTTCTGCACCCCGCTGTGGAACGGAAAAATGGCCAACCCGATGCTCACCTTCTTGCACAACCATGCCGACAAACTTAATCGCAAACAGGTCGCCCTGGCCGTGACCAGTTGGAGCAGCGGCATCAGCCAGGTGACTGTCGATGCCCATAACTATCTGCCGTACTGCACCTTTATCGGTAATCCGTTGCACATCGACTATAATCACCGTAGCCAAATGCAGGAGATGGCTACCCAATGGCTCGCCACACTCGATTTTGAGCTGCCCAAGTCCAACAAGATGCGTGTCATAGTTGGTGATAAGGTCTTCCCTGCCACGCTTGCCGACAACAACACAGCCGAGGAGTTCAAGGAACTGTTGCCGCTCACAATCGAAATGAAAGAACTTAACGGTAACGAGAAATACTACTATTTCAACCAAAATTTTACCGTCGATAGTTCCGTCCCTGATATGATCCATGCTGGCGACATCATGCTCTATGGACGGAATTGCCTGGTGTTGTTCTACGATACGTTTGAAACCACCTACGCTTATACCCGCATTGGCGCCATCAATGACCCCACAGGGCTTGCTGAGGCACTGGGTAATGGACCAGCTACCGTGACTTTTGAACTAATTGAGGACGTCATCGGTGATGTGAACAATGACGGCAGCCTCACCATCAGCGATGTCACTACACTCATCGACCTGTTGCTGGGAGGCGACACTATCGACAATGAAGCCGCTGACGTGAATAACGATGGCAATGTGAACATCGCCGACGTAACCATCCTGATTGATATGCTATTGAGCGCCAATTAACCTGACGAGACAATCCAAGAATCTTAATCAATCCATGAGGGTGAGACATAACTGAATTATGCTCACCCTCTACTTGTTGATAAAGAACAAGATGGGTATTTGGGAGATAGGTTAAAGCGCTCAACTGCAGCAGATATCACTACAGCGCCAGCCTCAAACCTATGCCATAATTGCTGCTAGCGGGCGATAAGCCATTGCGGAACGACACGCGGCAGAACCAGTCGTCGAAATACCAGTTGCCACCACGATAGACACGAGTGGTTCCCGTTACTGGCCCAGTAGGATCAAACTGCTCACCACTGGTATAATCACCATACCGATCTTGACACCACTCGTGAACATTGCCACTCATGTCATATAGTTGCAATTCGTTTGGATCCCTTGTGGCCACCTCATGAGTGCCATAGTAACCCGTTCCACGCAATTCCCACGAGTCGTTATAGGAATACCATGCTACTGAAGGCAGGTCATTGCTTCCAGAATATTTGTAGCCCTGGCTTTCATTGCCACCGCGAGCTGCAAATTCCCACTCGGCCTCGGTGGGAAGCCGGAAACTCTGGTTTGTTATCTCGTTCAACATCTCGATAAACGCCTGGCAATCTTCCCAAGATACCCGTTCTACCGGTAACTGGATCCCGCTAAAATAACTGGGATTGCTACCCATTACCGCAATCCATAATTCTTGAGTAACCTCGGTCTGCCCTATGGAATAGGAAGATAGCGTGACTTTGTGTACAGGTTTCTCCCGACTGCTGGCATCGCTGCCCTGCTCGGCTGTCGCGCCCATCATGAACGAGCCGCCATCAACGGGCACCATTACAAAGTCCACACCGTTGACTGTGAACGTTTGGACAGATGGTCCAGGCCATTGTCCGCTCAGGAGGTAGTCAATCAACGAAGTCACATCATTGATTGCCACGTCGCCGTCACGGTTGGCATCGGCACCTATTAGGCTGATAGACGAGGTATCTCCACTCAGCAGGTAGTCGATGAGCGCCGTCACATCGGCGATTGTCACTTCGTCATTGTTGTTCACGTCGCCTCGCAGGGTGGTGCCAGCAAATGCCTGGAGCGATAGCGCCATCATCAAGGCCAACAGCGTTGCCAGCCCTCGATGATTATTGTGCATTGTACTTTTCATCTCTTTTGTCGAGTTTTAACGCAAAACCTTTTTGGCACTGCGCGTATTATCATCCCCAGTGGTGACCTCGATGTTCACACCGTCAAACGGACGGTCCATCTGCTGCCCCTTAAGGTTGTAATAGCGCGTCTTTTTATTGCCGCTAGTTCTAGTTACTGGAACAGGCTCGACATTCACCTCCTCTACAGATGTGGGAATGTCATACCCCTCCTCATCGATAGGCTCAAGGTAGAAGGAGCGTAAGGGCTCATAACCTTTTTCCTCCATGAGTCCGTCCCATGCCGCAGGCAGTTCAACGGCAACCGTCGACATGGCACCTCCTGGCAAGGTCTGAATTTTGTTGCGTGAAGCGTCACCTGTAATCAAGAATGCCGTTTCACCCTTGACCATCGTAGGGATGGTCATCATCTGTTCCTCGTCGCTGGCATACCACTCGGGAGTTGGGGTCATTTGTGCTTCTTCCTCGTCTTTTATTTGTTCCATATATTCCTCAAGTGAGGTGTGGTTTGGGTTGAAAGAACTGCCAGGATTGGCGTAATAGTTAGCATAAGCACGTTCATACAACGGTCGGCGGGCGGTAGCGATAAGCTGGTCCTCGAGATTGCCGACATTGCCATATTTCTCCTGAAGAATGGCGCCAACCTCCTCGGTCATAAGTATAGTTCGGTGAGTGAATTGAACACCGCTGCCCAGGGCCAACTGGCACCGCTCGGTGATATCCCAAGCGAGCAACTGCATGATCTTTTCCCCATCGGTTGTTGCAGGTGGCATGTTGTTGCCCCACAACAGAGTGGAAGCCACCGTCATCGCGCTCTCGTTAAGGCCTATTCCCTGGCGCACGTGATAGGGATTCCACCCTACCCTTAGGCAAGCCTCATCATCCTCGGCAAGGCACCAAGACATGGGGTACCCGAACGTCCCCATTCTATCCTGCTTGACGTAGTACCCAGCCAGGTTGAGCATGGCGAGATTCATGAATCGCCCGATGGCGACATTGGCCTGCTCGTTGATTTGTCCTTGCCCATGGTCCAGCCCCAACTGGCGAGCCACTGGTCCATTGGCCCAGCAGTAGGGTATCCAAGCATGAGTGCTGCCCAAAGTGCGGCGGAATTCACCTGAGGTCATGGCTTTGGTGATAGCAATCAACAATGGCATGTACTCAGGTTTGCAGCCCGCCATTACCCCATTGACAGCGACATGCCACACCAAACTCTGGCGATAAGAGGGCGACAAGACAGCAATCGTCCTGTTCCAACGGTAGTCGGTGTACTTCATGAATTCCTCAACACGTTCGACAGTGGGTGGAATGATGGGTAATCCATCACTCCACAACATATCACTGTAGAATTCATTGATTTCATCGATAGTTCCGCTGAAGACGGGACTTTGGGGATCGGTAGGTTCCAGTTGCTGATTTTCGATAAACTCGGCTGCTGTGATAGGCGTGGTCAACATCTCAAGAATCTGGGGCCAAAGCACCTCGCGCGTGTTCTGCTTGAGTTCTTCGACCGTGTGGGAGGCAAAAGCTCCAGGATATACTGCGACGCGCAAAACGGGGACGCCGTTGTTAAAGGCAGTTGTTTTGGCTTGGGAGTCAAACCCTGGCGCAGCAATCATTACCGACGGAATGCCAATATATTCAGCAGCAATACAGTTGCCCGTTTCCTTCGGTGTGCAGATACCGCATCCGCCGTTACCCGAGATGACAGCATCGACGCCATATTCCTGCAGGCGCTGCTGGAATTGCTCCACCTTAGGCTTGCGCACACGAGGGCCAGGAAACAATCCTGCCGACCCGATTTCACTTAACACATAAACCGTAGTCGTGGGGAAGTTCTCCTGGATGAGCCTCTTGAGTTCATAATGGGTTACACTTGCCATAAACGACCCACCCACCAGGGCGATGGTTTTACCTTCCAGGGACTCGAGACGGGGAGCGAGTTCAATCATGTCAACCGATGACTGTCCCACGGGTGCCAGCACCTCATAGGTCCCTAACGTCTCATCACCGCTGCAACTGCCAGTAGTGTCACAGGATGCCTGGGCAAACGCCACAAGACCCATGAAAACAAGGCTCAATGTCAACATCAATCGTTTAAACTTTTGGTAAATCATATTTTTGTGTTTTAGAGGTTTTACAATCTAAAGATGCAGCCATACGGACAAAGTTAAAACTTAAAAAGAAAAATGACAAAAATATCCTCATGGGTTTTAACTTTTCCTACTTTTGGTAATCATATACATATATGATGGCTATTAAGACCGAAGGCAACTCATTGCATCACATGCTTATGGGCTCTTCTCAGCGTGAAGAGGGCTTTAGATTGCTCATGAAGCAGTATGGCCATGCCCTTTATTGGCACATCCGCCGTATCGTGGTTGGGCATGATGATGCCGAGGATGTGTTACAAGAAACTTGCATCAAGGTATTGAATAGCATTCATACATACAGGGGTAACGGATCACTGGCGACATGGCTCTATCGTATTGCGACAAATGAAGCCCTACAACACCTCCGTCGGCAGACGCACATGTTCCAGCACATCGACTCATTGAATGATTCTCTCGTAGAAAAACTCGAAGCCGAAGCACTTCTTGACGGTGATGAATTGGCGATAATGCTCCAAAAAGCACTGCTCACCTTGCCCACCCAACAGCGCATAGCCTTCAACCTGCGTTACTATGATGAGTTAAGCTATGAGGACATCGCCGCTATCACGGGCAAAACGATTCAAACACTGAAGACTAATTATCATTACGCAACCCAGAGAATCAAAAACTATATTAAAGAACATATGCAATGAATCAGATTCTCAATGACATAGGAAGAAGGATGCCTTATCGTGAAAATGAAGAGTACTTGAACAATCTGATTGAAGTGAGTACCGAAAAGGCCATCCAACAACAATCAACGGCAAAAAGAAGCTGGCATCGAAGATTGATGTTCACCTCGGCCGCCGCAGTCGCGATTCTCATCGTTGGCTTTGGCATAGCCCTTTTTAATAGAACAAACGACCCTGCATTGCCCATGAGCGAACAAGGCCCCCTAGATGAGTTCCTAAGCACGTTAAGCGATGAGGAAGCCGCTCAACTACCATTCTATGAGATGGAAGAAATTCCAGAATACTAACCCATAATATTTGAAAACAATGAAAAAGATAATGATATTGATGGTTGTAATGCTCATTGGCCTCACATCAATGGCCAACGATAACAGCAACGGTTCTCTCAATGAAAGGCTGTATAAAGCCAAGGTGCGCGAACTCGTTTATCGGCTACACATTACCCCCGACCAGCAAAAAAAGTTTGAGCCTATCTATCGCAGCTATTGCGAGGAAATGAGGGAATTGTGGGCTAGCCGCAAGCGCCCCATCAAGCCTAGCACTAGCAACGATGCAGCGGCCATTGCCAAGCGCAAGATGGAAATGCAACAACGCGCCCAAGGCATCAGAATCAGATATATTGACAAGTTGGCGACAGTCCTCAATGCCGAGCAGGTTGACCGCTTCTTTGAAGTGGAGAGCATCATCCAGAAGAAGCTCAAAGAAAAGCATGACAGTGCATCAAGCCATTAATCTTTCTCAATAATTTCAATAGCAAATCCGGCGCAAGTTAATTCATGATGACTGGTCGAAAGGGCAGAGTCAAAATAATGGCTTAAAGAGCAGGAATATGCACGTTAACGCTTGGGCTGCAGGCTTTGGCGGTAACTGCTGGGCGACTGGCCAAGGTGCTTGGTGCAGTAGCGGCTGAAGTAACTCAATGAGGTGAAATTCATGTGGTCGGCTATCTGGGTGAGCGACAGGCGCTCGTCGTTCAGATAGTCTTTCAGTATGGGCACGGTGTGGCGGTCGATGTAGGAGGTGACGCTGTGGCCGGTCACGCGCTTGATGGTCGCCGACAGGTATTTGGGCGATACATTCAACCGCTGGGCATAGTAGCTCACGTCGCGCTCGGTACGACTGATGCCTGTAGCGAGCAGTGCCATCAATTGCTTCACGATATGGGCCGTGCGATCGGTGTGCGTGTCGGTGGCATCACGATCGGCATGAGCCTCAAAGATGTCATACATCATGGTCAGGCACAGGCTGCCCATCAATTCGCTGTAAAACTGCATGTGGCGATCACCCATGCGGTCACGCAGCCTGTGGAAACTGTCGAGCAAATGTCCTGCCTGCTCATCGGTCAGTGGCACGACGGGATCCTGGTTTAGCGAGATACTGCCCCCGATGCTGTAGTTGTTGGACGGCAGCAGATTTTGCAGGAATTTATAGTCAGCGGCAAACCACTCCACCTGCATGTCAGGATGGGCAGCAAGGTTGCTGACGCGATCTGGCCTGGGAATCACCACCAGGTCGTTCTTCATGATGTGATAGCAATGTTCATTGAACACAAAACTGCCCTCACCCGCGGTGCACAACAAGTGCATGCAGGTGTGACTCAACTGCGGGGCGTTCATCCCGTAGAAATCCGTCGAAAAAAGAAAATTAGCCTTCATAGCCACAAAATTAGGCAAAAAAAATCACCCTTTCAAAAGATTTGTGCAAAAAGTGAAAATAATAGTGCTTTTTGTGAAACCACATCCTCATGTAATTACTGTAATTTTGCATCGGCTTAGATAACTAACATCTAATGTCTAACAGCAATCAAATGGATATTTTCAAGCAATTAAGTTCAGGGGCTGGCGTCGACATGGCGACGCCCGAGTATGCAGTAGCCATTCAGGAGATGGGCCGCTGCAACATGATTTGTCACCGCATCAACACCACCGAGCCCGACATGGCAACCATTCGCCCGATGGAAGAGGAATTGTTCAACGGCGGCCTTGACAAGACGAGTTACATCATGCCGCCGATGCAGATTGACTTCGGCTGCCAAATGAAGATTGGCAAGGGGGTATTTGTGAACCACTCGCTGACGTGTATGGCAGCTGGCGGCATCACCATCGACGACGGTGCGATGATAGGTCCCAACGTGCGCATCGTCACCGACAACCACGACCTTGATAACCGCATGGTGCTGCGCTGCAAGCCCGTCCACATCGGGCGTAACGCGTGGATTGGCGTGGGTGCCATCATCCTGCCGGGTGTGACTGTGGGCGAGAATGCAGTCGTGGCTGCAGGTGCCGTGGTGACCAAGGACGTTGCTCCCAACACCATCGTGGGCGGCAATCCGGCAAAGTTTATCAAGAATATAGAGTAATAAGATAAGGAGGACAAACTATGATTTTCGACAGAAACGAACAAAAGGCAGTTGTGGCACTCTTGGGTGCCGGCAGTATGGGAACCGCCATCGTGCGCCGCATCGCAGCAGGCAAGAAGATTCTGCTGGGCGACATCAGCGAGAAGGCACTGGAGCGCGTGGGCGAGGATTTCCGTCGCAGCGGTTATGACGTGGAAACAATGGTAGTCAATGCCTTGCAGAAGAACAGCGTGGAAGCATTCGCCAAGAAGGCCGCTGAGCTGGGTCCCGTGATGTACTTCATCGATACGGCTGGTGCATCGCCCAATCAGGCCAATCCCGAGCACATCGTCGACCTCGACATGGTGGGCACAGGCTATGCTGTAGATGCCTTCGGACAAGTGATGGCCGAGGGGGGCGCAGGACTCATTATCTCAAGTCAGGCCGCCTACATGTACCCTATTCCCAATGACATCGAACTGCAACTGGTGAACACGCCGACCAAAGAACTGAAGAATGTGAAGTTCATCCAGGAGGTGGCCATGAAGAACAGCGGCCTGGCCTACATGATTGCCAAGCGCATGAACCACCTGCAGGCACAGCGTGCCGCCGCTACCAGCTGGCGCAAGCGCCGCGCCCGTATCAACACCATCTCGCCGGGTGTCATCGTCACCCCGCTGGCCTATGACGAGTTCAATGCCAACGGCGAAGGCTATCAACGCATGATTGACGCGTCGGCCGCCCAGCGCACCGGAACGAGTGACGAGATAGCTGAGGCTGCTGCCTTCCTGCTGGGAGAGCACGCACGTTTTATCACAGGCACCGACCTGCTTATCGACGGTGGTGTCATCGCCAGCATCCGTACAGGAGAATTTAAACTTTGGCAATAATAATTGAGTGAAATGAACATAAAGAACATCATTATCGCTGCATTGGCATTGCTCATTCCGACGGCATGCAGCGGCCAGGCAAAACAAGAAAAAGAAGAAAAAATGGAAGCAACAGGCAAAGCATTGGTAGTGTTCTTCTCTCATGCAGGAGACAACTACTCGGTAGGTAATATCGAGGTGGGCAACACCAAAATCGTCGCTGACTACATCAGCGAGATGATTGGTGCCGACCAGTTTGAGATCGTGACGCACAAGTATGACGGCATGGCTTATACGCCGCTGATCAATCTTGCGCAGGAAGAGGCAAACAAAGGCGAACTGCCAGAGTATGAGGGCGACGTGGACCTGAGCCAGTATGATACCGTCTTCATCGGTGGTCCCGTGTGGTGGGGCACCTATCCCCAGGTGATGTTCACCTTCTTCAAGAAGCACGGCAATGACCTGCAGGGCAAGACGGTCATCCCCTTCACTACCCATGAGGGTAGCGGTTTGGCCAACTGTGTCGAGGACGTGAGGGCTGCCTTCCCTGGCGCCAACGTCACCAAGGGCTTCAGCATCTACGGCCACGAGGTGCGCACTGGCAAGGCCAAAGTCGAGAAGTGGCTCAAAAGCTTAGGTTATTAATAACAAACGACTAACGACTCATGGACTACATTAAATTAAACAACGGCGTTGAGATGCCGACCCTGGGCTACGGCGTATTTCTGGTGAGCCCCGATGAGTGTGAACGTTGCGTGACCGATGCTTTGAGCGTGGGCTATCGGCTGATTGACACGGCTCAAGCCTATGCAAACGAGGAAGGTGTGGGCAACGCCTGGCGCAAGAGCGGCATCAAGCGCGAGGACCTGTTCCTCGTAACAAAAGTGTGGATCAGCAATGCGGGCGAGGAAAACGCAGCGAGGAGCATCGACGAGAGCCTGCGCAAGTTGCAGACCGAGTACATCGACCTGCTGCTCATCCACCAGGCCTATGGTGACGTGTTCGGCACGTGGCGGGCGATGGAGAAGGCCTATCGTGACGGCAAGGTGCGCGCCATTGGCGTGAGCAACTTCCAGGCGGGCCGTTTCTTCGATTTCGCCCACTATGTGGATGTGAAACCGATGGTGAACCAGCTGCAATGCAACACGCTCATCCAGCAAACGGGCATCGAACCGATTCTTGATGAGTTCGGCACGAAGATGATGGCGTGGGGACCACTCGGTGGACAAGGCGTCGATGGTATCGTCAAGAGCGAGGAACTGGCAACGATTGGTGCCAACTATGGTAAGAGTGCTGCTCAAGTGGCCCTTCGCTGGCTCACCCAGCGTGGCATCGTCGCCATACCCAAGTCGAGTCACAAGGAGCGCATGGCGCAGAATTTTGACATTTTCGACTTTGCGCTGACCAACGACGAGATGGCACAGATTGCCCAACTGAACCAGCACGACACCGGCACCATCAACTTTGGTGACCCGCAGTTCGTGAAGTATTTAATAGAGAATTACGGATAACCCAAAACCAGACCATTATGAAAACAATAAGATTATTCTTGTCGGCAGTGTTGATGCTGACTTCAACTGCAGTTTTAGCACAATCCCAAGTGTATTTCACCAGAGAGATTACCCCCGAGTCATTGGTGAAAATCTACAAGGCCCTGGGCGTCGAGGCTACGGGTCGCGTGGCGGTGAAAATCTCAACGGGCGAGGGTGGCAACACCCACTACTTGAAGCCAACGTTGATCCGTCAGCTTGTGGAGGAGGTCAACGGTACTATCGTGGAGTGCTGCACCGCCTATCCAGGTACGCGCATGGACCCGAAAAAGCACTGGGAGACCATCCATGAGCATGGCTTTGACAGCATCTTTGCCGTCGACCTGATGGATGAGTTCGGTGATTTGCGCATCCCTGTTCAGGACCACAAGCACCTGCGTTACAACATCGTTGGTAACCACTTGCCCTACTATGACTTCATGATCAACCTCGCCCACTTTAAGGGCCATGCTATGGGTGGCTTTGGCGGTGTGATGAAGAACGCCAGCATCGGCGTGGCATCAACGGCCGGTAAAGCCAACATCCATTCGGTGGGTATCACCGAGGATGCTGGGGAAATGTGGAATCACATTGATGACCAGGACGGGTTCCTTGAGTCCATGGCCGCAGCAGCCCAGGCGGTGCACAACTATTTCAGCGGACGTGTCATCTACATCAACGTGATGAACAACATGTCGGTCGATTGCGACTGCGACGGCAGTCCTGCAAAGCCCGAGCTGCTCGACATGGGCATCATGGCATCGCTTGACCCTGTTGCCGTTGACCAAGCCTGCCTTGACATGGTGTTTAACCACAAAGGCAAGCCGGGCGATGACAACAAGCCCCTCATCGAGCGCATCAACCGCCAACACGGCACTTACATCACCGACTATGCCCAGCAGATTGGCCTGGGTTCAAAGACATACACCCTGATAAATCTTGATGAGTAATCGCAGGATATAATTCCTGAAATTCAGTGTGGTTCACCACATGACCTTGGGGCTGTGTCATAATTTATCTGCGGAAATTTAAACAAATTTTGTATTAATATTAGAACAAATAAAAATTTTTATTTATTTTTTTAAATAATTTGTTTAAATTTCTCGGCCGTAGGCCGATTTATGTAGCGACATTGCAATTATGACACACCCTTTATGTTGTTTTTTGATTACTTTTGGAGCAAGTAATCAATTTAATAATGATATGAAGAGAATATTGACATGGATGCTGACACTTGCTGTGGTGGCTGGTGCGAGCGCTAAAACTAAAGCTGTAAAAACGTCGCCGCAACTGAAATTTGACCCGACAATCGGCGAGACGAGAACCTTGACGATGCCTGACGGCCAGGAGGTGAGCTACACGGCCTATGAGGGCATGTTCTTCGTGACTAACGTGGAAGATTCGGCCTATCAGACCATCAACGTGTATGTGCCCGTTGGAGCGACCCAGCAGACCCCGATACTGCTGCGCACCTATGTGGGCGGCTATATGGCAGCGCCCGCCCAGCAACCCAAGGCCAGCGATGCCACAGGCCGGGCGTTGAAAGAGGGCTATGTGGTGGCCATTCCTGGCAGCCGAGGCCGCAACTCAACTGTGACCGCCACTAAAACCGACAAGAAGGCCGGCATCAAGAAGGGACAGACCATCTACACGGGCCGCGCCCCTGCCGCCATATTGGACCTGAAGGCCGCCATCCGCTACCTGCGCCAGTTTGACGACGTGATGCCCGGTGACGCAGAGAGGATCATCACCGACGGCACCAGTGCCGGTGGAGCGATGTCGAGCCTGATGGGTGCAACGGGCAACAATCCCGCCTATGAGCCCATGTTGCGCGCCATGGGTGCCGCCCAGCAGCGTGACGACGTGTTTGCCTCGGTATGCTATTGCCCGATTATCGACCTGGAGAATGCCGACATGGCCTACGAGTGGCTCTATAACGGCACCGACAGCCGACAGCAGGGCGACCCGGCCGTGCTCGCCGTGAGCGACGAACTCAAAGCACAGTTCCCCGCCTATCTCGCTAGCCTGAGCCTGCACACGCCCGACGGCACACTGCTCACCGCCGACAACTACTTGGATTACATCAAGTGTGAACTCATCCGTTCGGCACAAATCGCCAAGAATGCCGGTGCCGACATCCCCGACAGTCTCGGCTTCAAGTTCGACAAGGAAGAGATGGGCGGAATGCCTCCCATCAATGGTGGCGTGAAGAGTGTATCTAAACAAGAGTTAGCCAATCAGATGCATTTGTCTGAAAATGAACTTGACAAGATGATGTCACGAGATATTCAAGTCCGTCCGCCCGTGAGGTTGCATCTCCAGCCGGGCGATTACATCATCGACCTGGATATGGACAAATATCTCAACTACGTCGTTTCCACCCAGCCGCTGAAGACCGCTCCCGCATTTGACACCCAAGGTGTTGCGGGCGGCCGTGCTTCGGGCGAGAACGAGGAGTTTGGCGATAAGAGCGGCAGCAGCGTGAACTTCACCGATTACAGCGCCGCCAAGACGGGATCGGTGGTGACCGATGAAATACGCGAAAACGTGCGTCTGTTGAACCCGATGAATTTCATCAGCGACGGCGTGACCGACGTGGCTCCCCATTGGTACATCCGCCACGGTGCCCGTGACCGCGACACTTCATTCCCCGTGCCCATCAATTTGGCGCTCAAACTCCAGAATGCGGGCAAGGACGTCAATTTCCTGCTGGCATGGAACCGTCCCCATAGTGGCGACTACGCCCTCGACGAGCTCTTTGACTGGATCAACGGCATCGTAAACGACAAATAACCATTAAAGAAAACTTATCTTGACATTTGCTTCAGATAGGCCTTTGGCGTCACGCCATAGAATTTCTTGAACATGCGGGTAAAGTGTTGCGGATAGTCAAATCCTAGCATCTCGGCAGTTTGAGTGATGCTAGTGCCGCTGATGAGCAATTTCTGGGCACGTTGCATGACGAAGCGACGGATGGCATTACTTGCTGTATCATCGGTCATCTGATGAATCAAGTCGCCAAAGTAATTGGGCGACAGGAAAAGTTCCTGGGCGCAATACTTCACGGTGGGGAGCCCGTGGGTGCGATAGATGCCGTCGGCATAATAGCGATTCAGCAGATTTTCGAACCTTGTCAAGAGGTCATTGGTTTTTGCCGTCTGCAATGAGAGTTGCTTAGCATAGAAACGGGCCACATGTGCAAGCACCAGTTCAATATAGGACACGATGATGTGCTGTTGGTGGTCGTCCCCACTACCACTCAGTTCCTCCCTTAAGGCTTCCAGCAGGGTGACGATGATTTGTCGTTGACCTTCATCCATGAGAAGGGCTTCGTTGGTGTTATAAGAGAAAAAGCTGTAGGCATGCATCCGTTTTTCCAGGTCAGTGCCATTTATCAGAACGGGATCAAACAACAGGGCCCAACCTTTTGTCTGTATTTCCTCTCCGACATCAGCCTTACCACCTATCTGCCCAGGCGATACGCACATCAAGGCATGGCGGTGCAGGTCATACTGAGTAAGGCCATAGGTCAGATTCTCCAACATCTCATCGGCAATAAAAAGCCCGTAGACGTCGTAGTTGTTCAACGAGTGGCGGCAATGTTCCAGCTCGTCATAGTGGATGACCGAAACGAGCTGATGCAGTACAGGAGCACCGATGTACCTTGCATAATCGTTGACGTTATGGACTTTAAGGATTTTGCTCATAATACGTGCATAATTTATGCATAATTTATGCAAAATTACATGTTCTTTAGTAATATTCCAAGCATTTGGTTGGTTTATCAGTAATTTGTTTAACTGGGAGGTCATCATGTCTTCGTACCTTTGCAAACAGAAAAAAACATTCATTTTAATAAAGATAACACTATTATGAAGGAGACAAAGATTGCATTAGGAACCTGGGCTTGGGGCGCAGGTGCATTTGGCGGAGATGCTGTGTTCGGTTCCAATACCGATGTTGAGAATCTGAAACCCGTATTTGAGGCAGCGATGAAGGCTGGACTGAATCTGTGGGATACAGCCACGGTTTACGGCATGGGCGAATCGGAACGCATCCTCGGCACACTCGCTAAGGGTGTAAATCGCAACGATGTAGCGATTTCAACCAAATTCACACCTCAAATTGCCGAGATTTTTGAGAATAGCGTCGAGAAGATGGCCGACGCATCCATCGAGCGTATGGACTGCGGTTACATCGACATCTACTGGATTCACAACCCGATGGACGTGGAACGCTGGACTCCCGGCCTGATTCCTTTGCTCCAGAGCGGTAAGGTGAAACACGTGGGTGTCTCCAACCATAACATCCAGGAGATTGAACGTGCTAACGAAATCCTGGGCAAAGCAGGCTTCAAGATATCGGCCGTTCAGAATCATTTCTCGTTATTGTACCGCTCTAGCGAGAAAGGTGGCGTGCTGGACTATTGTAAGAAGAACGGCATCGAGTTCTGGGCCTATATGGTGCTGGAGCAAGGTGCGCTCAGCGGCAAGTACAACAAGGCGAATCCGCTGCCCGAGGAGAGTGACCGTGGCAAGAAGTACAACCCCGTATTGCCTCAATTGGAGGCTCTAACCAATGAGATGACCGCAATCGGCCAGAAATATGGTGCATCGTGTTCACAGATAGGCATCGCTTGGGCCATCGCCAAGGGTGCGTTGCCTCTCATTGGAGCGACCAAGGAGCGCCACGTCATTGAGGCCGCAGAAGCCGCAAAGATTCAGCTAACCGCCGAAGAAGTAGCACGATTAGAGAAACTGGCTGATGCCACTGGCATCGATACCCGCGGTGGCTGGGAGCACAGTATGGAATGATATGAGAATCAGAGTCACTTTTCTATGCATGGCAATAGCATTTAGTGCATTGGCCCAGGGAGTGATTGATGTGCACAGCCACATCATCACTCCTGGCTTCGTCTCGGCCCTGGACGCTGAGGGTCGGCTTATGGAGGAGGGATTTCCACTGCCCAAGTATGACGTGGAGAGCCATCTCAGGTGGATGGATGAGACGGGTGTCGAGACTTCGGTGCTGACGCTAGCGGCCCCGCAACCGTCATCAGCCCTTATTGTAAGAGAAACTAACGAGGAGGCGGCCCGCATCAAGCGCGAGCATGCAGGCCGTTTCCTGTTCTGCGCCGCCCTGCCGTTGCCCGATGTCAATGCTGCCATCCATGAGGCCATTTATGCCCTTGACACATTGAAAGCCGATGGCATCAAGCTGGCGACAAACGTCCAGGGACAATATTTGGGCACGCCTGAACTCGACACGCTTTTTGCCGTGCTCAACGAGCGACAGGCAGTCATCATCCTGCATCCGCATTGCCCTAATCCCGTCAATCATGAGGTGATGGCTCAGACGCCGCTAGCCATGCAGGAATACCTGTCGGAAACCACCCGCGCTGTGACCAACATGATCAGCCGCAATGTGTTGGCCCGCTATCCTAATTTGAAGGTTGTGGTTCCCCATTGCGGGGCCTATCTGCCGCTGGCCGTGCCGCGCATGAAGTCGCTCACGCCCGTCATGCAAGCCAACAAGATGGTGGGCGATATCGATTGGGAGGCCAACCTCGCTGCGCTCTATTATGACCTGGCAGGAGCCCATTCACCCGAGACCATCCGTATGATGCTCACCATTACCACACCCGACCATCTGCTCTATGGCTCAGACTATCCCTATGTCGCTCCACAGGTGCTCACTCAAGGCCTCGCGAGGATGAAACAGTACCTCACCGACGAGCCCGATCTGGCGCCGTTCAAAGAGATGATACTGTGGAAAAATGCCAAATGGTTGTTAGGATTGTCGGCTACAACGCCTGTGGCAGATAGTCAAGATCAACCGATGCTCGTCCGTCTTGCCGAAATCGAGGTCTATCCTGAATACCTCACAGCGTATCTCGCTGCAGCGAGTGAGATTCAGCAGGAGAGTCTGAAGACTGAGCCAGGAGTCCTGTGCCTCTTCCCCACGCAGATGAAGGAAGACTCAACACAAATCCGCATCCTCGAAATCTATGCATCGCAGGAGGCCTACCAGCATCACATCCAGACGGCTCATTTCCAAAAATACAAGCAGGGAACGCTGCACATGGTGAAGTCGCTTAAACTGCAAGACCTCTCACCACTCAGTCAGGAAACAATGAACATCATTTTTAAGAGAAAGAACTGATATGGAATACGTTAAACTAGGCAATTCAGATCTCATGGTATCGCGCATCTGCCTGGGCTGTATGGGATTTGGCGATGCCAGCATCGGGCAGCACTCGTGGACAATCGACGAGGAGCATACCCGCGACATCATCCGCCGCTCGCTTGACCTGGGCGTGAACTTCTTTGACACGGCCATTGCCTACCAGCTGGGCACATCGGAGCAATTCGTGGGAAGGGCGTTGCGCGACATGGCCCGCCGCGAGGATGTTGTAGTGGCCACCAAGTTCCTGCCCCGCACCGAGGAGGAGATTCAACAAGGCATCGACGGTCGTCAGCACGTGCTGAATAACATTGACAGCAGCCTTGAGCACCTCGGCATGGACTATGTGGACCTTTATATTTACCACATCTGGGACTACAAGACACCCGCCGAGGAAATCTTGCAGGGCATGAACGACGCCGTCAGCGACGGCAAGGCTCGCTATATCGGCATCGCCAATGCCTACGCCTATCAGGTGGCAAAGATGAATGCGCTAGCCGAGAAAAACGGTTGGGCGAAGTTCATTTCGGTGCAGAACCATTACAACCTCATCATGCGTGAGGAGGAACGCGAGATGTTCCCCTATTGCCGTGAGGAGAATATCGCGATGACGCCCTACAGCGCCCTAGCGTCAGGAAAACTGGCCAAGCGCCCTGGTGAGACGTCAAAGCGACAGCAGGAGGACTCGTTCATGCACTTCAAGTATGACGCCACGGCCGAGCAGGACAACCGCATCGTGGAGCGTGTTGTCGAGCTGGCCGACCGCTATGGGGTAGATATGACTCAGATATCCCTTGCCTGGCTGCTGACCAAGGTAGAATCGCCCATCGTCGGAGCCACCAAGCTACATCACATCGAGGGGGCAGTCAAGTCGCTCGATGTCAAGCTCACCACCGATGACATCCGTTATCTGGAAGAGCCATACGTGCCGCATAATCTGTCGGGAGTAATGGCAGTCAACAAGCCCACGATGAGCGAGGAGCCAGTGTGGGTACAGGCTGCGAAAAACAAATAAAAACTATCATGATGAGAAAAATCGTAACATTATTAATTGTTGTATTGATGACTATGGTAACAATGCAAGGACAAACTTTGACAGAGCGTCAAAAAGGGTTGGCGGCATGTGCCTGCCTGATGGCGCAGGGTGATTTGGAGCGCTTAGAGCCTGCCGTGCGCATGGCACTCGACAATGGCGTGACCATCAATGAGTTGAAAGAGGCTTTCTCACAGCTGTATGCCTACACGGGATTCCCACGTTCGCTTAATGCGCTAGGCGTGCTTGGCAAGGTGTTGGAGAACAAACAGGCTAATTGGCAGGAAGGCAAGCCCTGGACACGCCCCGCCGAGTGGGACGATGCAAAGGCGGCCTATGAACTGGGCAAGAAGAACCAGACGCAACTCTCAGGACGTCCATTTGACTACGACTTCTGTCCCCAGGACGACTATTACCTGAAGTCGCATCTCTTTGGCGATATTTTCGCTGGTGACCAGCTCAATGCTGCCGACCGCGAGATTGTCACCGTGGCTGCCCTCAGCGGCCTTGGTGGCGTGGCACCGCAACTGGCTGCTCACAAGCAGGGCGCAGTGAACATGGGCAACTCTCAGGAGCTCGTCGATGAACTCTGTGCTTGGCTCAACCAGCAGGGATACACCCTGAGCAGCAAATGGCCGAAAGGTGAACTCAACCCCTATGGGCAATTCTTCAATGGCAACAGTTACTTGGCCGATATGGGAGACGGAATGTTTAATGTCACCTTCGAACCAGGCTGCCGTAACAACTGGCACGTCCATCACAAGCAGGTGCAGATGCTGATTTGTGTCGCTGGCCGTGGCTGGTACCAAGAGTGGGGCAAAGATGCCATTGAGATGACTCCCGGCACCATCATCGCTGTCCCGGCCGAGGTCAAGCACTGGCATGGAGCCGCCAAGGACTCGTGGTTCCAGCACCTCACCTACCACAAGGACGTGCAGGAAGGAGCCAGCAACGAGTGGCTGGAGCCCGTCTCCGACGAGGTGTATGGCCAACTGAAATGATTCCATAGAATTAAACTCGAGAAGGATACCATCCCCATCAAGTTAGATGCGATAGGCTACTCATGTGAGAAAAAGCATCTAGCAAGAGGGAACACAAAACTGCATCGTGCTGGTTCTCAACACGATGCAGTTTATCATTTTACGCCTATTAAGAAACGTGTTTTATCCTCCCAAAACCTTTAAAACCCCCAAAATCCTGATTGACAGCGCTTTTCAGCAAGCCGATGAGGGGTTGATAATCATCTAAAGACGCAAAAATGAGGTAAAGCCATTACCCTCATAATGAAATAATTAGTATTTTTGCGCATCTAACCAGTTCTTCATCATCTATGAGACTCCGTCATATACTTCTGATTTCGGCATGGCTGCTGGCATGTGCGGCCTCGGCTCAAGGTCACAACGATACCATCAGGATCATGACCTTTAATATCCATGCTGGCCATGATGCCAGCCTGCAGCAGATAGGACAGTTCATCAAGCAATACCAGCCCGACTTTGTCGCACTGCAAGAAGTGGATTACAACACCCAGCGTTCCAATTGCCCACATCAGAATCACCGTGATTTCATCACCGAGTTGGCCTACTATAGCGGCATGCAGGGGCTGTTCGGACCCACCATCAAGTTCAGCGGAGGCCAATATGGCATCGGCCTGCTCACGCGGCATCAGTTTGTCGATGTCCACAACATCAAATTGCCTCATCCCGTCGAGCGCATGGAGCAACGGGGCCTGCTCCAGGGGACCTTCATCCTTGCCGATGGCGACACCATCATGTTCGCGTGCACCCATCTTGAAGCCTTTGATAGTGTAAGCCGAGCGGCACAGGCTCAGTTCATTCTGGAACATTACTCCAGCTCGACGCTCCCCGTTATATTAGCCGGTGACTTTAATGCATCGCCCGACGACCCAGTGATTGGACAACTCATGAACCAATGGCTTGACTGCACAACGCGCGATTTCACTTTCAGCGTCAATGCCCCCAGTGAGAAAATTGACTACATCCTAGCCCAACCCAAAGGTGCCTGGCACACTATAGAGTCGCAGGTCATACCGGTTGAACTAAGCGACCACTATCCAGTCATTGCCACACTGGTCCTAACCCTAAACTGAGCGTTTAAAATCGTGCCCACAACTATTACAGTGATATTCCTCTACATCATAATCTTCGAAATATAAGGGTGCTGCAAGTGGTGAGGGAAATAAACACCACAACCATTGTGGACCATGCTCATGATGAACTACAGTCTTTGTGACTTCTTGAGACCCACATTTTGGGCACCAAGGAGTTTCTTCGTCTCTTGCTTCATTGAATTGTTTAAGAACCTCTTTTGCTTGAGTGTAATCTTTATGATCAACAAATACTGCGAAACAAAAAATACTATGATCGATCATGACATCATAGGTGCTCCTCTTTGGTGCTTTCTCAACAACACAGTCTATACCGCTTGCAGTCAAATCTTGTTCTAATCTGGTCGCGGTCATCTCATCATCATAAAAGGCTAATAATTGTGGATTCATAATGGTACTTTAGTTATGTTAATAATTTAGGTAACCTATTATAAAAACACTGCAAAAATTATACCAAATAATAGTCATGATATCATTTTGTTTAAAAAACCTTTAAAAACCTCCCAACGCCTGATTGAGAGGCGTTTGCAAAACGCCAATAAGGCGTTAAAAGGCGTCTTAAGGCGTTGAACGGCGCAAAAAGGGGGAGCGTGCGCTCCCCCAGAAAAAGCAATATAAAACCATAATTATGATAATGTTCACGTCATCTTCAGCCAATAATGAGCATTTTTTTATATCTTTGCAGCATTGAGAGATTACTATTCTCCATCAAAATAGCCTAACAATTATGAGATTGGTAACGCGAGAAGAATATGATGAAATAAAACCCATCATGAGTAGAGAAATGATGGAACTAGCCGATCATGAGAGCAAAAACTCTTATTTGGCACAAACGGCTATTAACAATTGTTACGTTCGAAGTTTGTCTGAGGATTCTCAATTATATCAAATCTACTCTCCAGGCTTCCTCACTGTCATTGAAACTGATTACCTTAAAGCGTTGAATGAAACTCCTGAATTCTTCGGGACAGGTGATGCTAAAGATGTCATTACAGCTCTTTATGCTCAAGCTAAAAAGCACCGTTGGTGTTGGAGTATTGAACGTTATACGGAGTATTTGTCAAATGAAATATTCTGCTTATTGATTTGCAGAAAAGATAATATTTTAAGTAATAATTTGCTTCGTATTGACTTATTTCGGCAGATGAAGGAATCACCCATAAAACCAGGCTCTTTCGATTTCGTTGGAGGTATCTTTCATGCATTAAAGCACTTCTCGGTTGATGAGCAATGCGCCTCAATCATGCCTAATCAGAATGTAAATTTATATGATGTGGAACAATTAATCTGGCCAATAGCAAATGCTTTCTTCAAGGGGAAATGGGAGAAAGGCAAGAGAAAGAAATCATTTGAAACCACCACTTGTTATCTTAACAAACTATTTACTCTTGAATTCTATAAAGAAGATAATCGCAATGTCTCTTTTGTAAATTCAGTAATTCCTAAATCTCTATGAACTATCCTTTGATTTCAGAATATGTTGAGGCTATCAAGCTAGATGCGACTATTACCACACCGAATACTTCAACCATTAACTATCGCAAGCGGTGATTGATTGGCTCATTTACACTGAAGATAAAATGCCATCAAGAAGAATGATAGAATTGGCTTTAAAACGGACTAAACTATTACATCACTAAACAAGATACGACTATGATAATTGAAGGAGGACACGTGACGACCTATAGATTTGAGGAAGAAATCGACAATGGAGTTAAAGACGAATTTGGTGCTCTTTATAGTCCAGATGGGAAAAGATTGCTTTTTGGTGCTGATATTGATTCTTACACTATAAAGCCTGGAACTCAGGTGATTTGTGATCAGGCATTTCATGGATGCCGCAGTTTGACAAGCATCACTATCCCAAATTCAGTCACTCATATTGGAGACCATGCCTTTTTTGAGTGCGACCGTTTGACTAGCGTCTTTATCCCCAACTCTGTAACACATATTGGGAACAGCGCTTTTAATGATTGCAGTGCTTTGAGAAGTATCACCATTCCAAACTCAGTGACACACATAGGAGGCTACTCTTTTTATAGTTGCAGTTCTTTGAGAAGCATCAATATTCCTGACTCAGTTACTGAAATCGAAGAAGGTACTTTCTCTGATTGTGAAGCATTAACAAATATCACTATTCCTGATTCCGTAACACATATCGGAGATGAAGCTTTCTATTGCTGCTTGCTTTTGACAAACATCACCATTCCGAACTCTGTAACACATATCGGAAATAGAGCATTCTACTATTGCAATGCTTTAACCGGTATCGCCCTCCCGAACTCAGTCACTCATATCGGAAAGGAAGCATTCTATGAATGCTACTCTTTGGGAAACATTTCTCTCCCAGACTCAGTCGTACATATCGGAGAAAGAGCATTCTATGAGTGCGGCGGTTTGATAAACATTATCATCCCTAGCACGGTTACACATATTGGGAAAGAAGCATTCTATTGGAGTGGTGCTTTGAATAGCATTCGAGTTAGTAGTCTGAACAATACATATGATTCCAGAGGTAATTGTAATGCTATCATTCATACAGCAACTAATACTCTTATATTAGGGTGCAAGAATACGATTATCCCCAACTCAGTCACTCATATCGAGGATAATGCTTTCTCCCATTGCGACGGATTGACAAATATTACTATCCCGAATTCCGTTACACATATTGGGGATAAAGCTTTTTATGATTGCAAAGATTTGACTAGCATCTCTATTCCCAATTCTGTCACGCATATTGGGGAAGAAGCATTCTATGAGTGTTGCTCTTTGAGAAACATTTCTATGCCAGACTCAGTCGTACATATTGGAGACAGAGCATTCTTCAAGTGCAAATTAACCAGTATTATCATTCCAAACTCAGTCACACATATCGGAGTTGAAACCTTCAGTGGTTGCTGTAGTTTAGCAAATATAACCATCCCGAACTCTGTTACATATATCGGAGACGGCGCATTCTATGATTGCAATGCCTTGACTAGCATCAATCTCCCGAACTCTATCACGCATATAAGGTACAGCACATTCTATGATTGCGGGTCTTTGACCAATATTACAATTCCAGATTCGGTTACACATATCGAAGAGAGTGCATTCTCTGGGTGCTATGATTTGAGAAACATCACTATTCCTAACTCGGTCACGCATATCGGAGAAAGAGCATTCTTCCACTGCGACGCTCTCGCTGAGATTCGCATACCAGCAGGCAGTTTTGACAAGTTTAAGGCGCTTCTACCTGGTTTAGAAGACAAATTTGTAGAATTATAATGAGTAAGGTCTTGTTTTTGGATATTGACTGGGTGCTGAATACCGAACGGTAACACGACAAATGCGTCAACAAGAAGATTGACCATGTTGACGGACTTGTATATGCCTTCGACGTGTTTCTGATAATGCTAGTGCCAATAAATACAGTATTATTGACTGAAGATTATAACAATGGACACTTTGAAACAAATACTTAAGCATTTATGGAAGAATTTTAAGATCCTGTTTATAACATTGTTGATCATAGTTCTTTTAATTATATTGGGTTCTATTATTCTTGATTATTTTATGCATACCCTTTGGGCTGTTAATCATTTTTGAATATAAAGAGTAATTAATGTAACCATTAGAATTACTAGAAATCTACATTTTAATGAGAAAAGTATTGTTCTTGGATATCGACGGGGGGTTGAATACCGAACGGCAGCATGACCGATGCGCCAACGAGGGCATAGCCCCAGTTGATGGGTTTGGCTATGCCTTCGACCCTGAGGCTGTCGCCAACCTCAAGAGTATTGTTGAAGAGACAGATGCATACATCGTGATTTCATCGTCATGGAAGCTTTGGGGACTCGATGCCATGCAACGGATGTGGACCCGAAGGGGTATGCCCGGCATAGTTATCGACATCACCCCCAACACTGAGAGCGACGAGATGCTGTTAAGCGTTAATCTCGACTATATGGATATTCCAGCTATTAAAGGCAGTGAAATCAAGGAATGGCTGTCAACTACAGGTCACGATATAACACACTATGCCATCCTCGATGACCTGCCCGATATGCTCCCCGAACAAGAGTCACATTTCATCCAGACTGACCCAAGAATCGGCATCACTGAAGAGGATGCTAAACAAATCATCAAGATATTGACAGATTAATTTGAAGCGAGTAAGAAAAGAGACTTTTTTTGATGTCAGTTCTCCATTGGGAGCTTTTAACAGAGTCCCGTTTTTTTTGGCATAAAAGACAATTATTCCGATTTCTCTGCTGATTCAGGCAGACTCCCTTCTATACGCCTTGCTATTAGGATCGCTTGATTCATTAGAACTGAATATGTCAGCTCCTTCTCTGTAAGACTCTTGTCTACGATCTGTTCCTTCAGCCAAAACATCATTGGAAATATTCCTTCTGGAACTTTCTGGAAAATGAGAAAAAAGATCAACACGTTGTTCATGGGTAAGTCTAAAGATACCAAGACGCTCAAGAGCTGCTTGATCGGCTCTTGATATTTTTCTTCCAGACGCGATATGGCTAATGAGAGTTCTGTTGTTATCATTTATTGGAATCTGATATTTAGGTATTGGAAATCCATCATTATCAACGTCAAAGATATACAAATAAACTGATATTATAACTCATCTTCTTCAGCTAGTATTTGTGTAGTCTTCAGTAAACGTTTACCTCTGTTCCACAAAGCAGGTTTGGACTGCAGAACTGCCTCATCCCAGATATGAGTATATTCATGGATGGATACTTGAGGATCAAGTTTAGTTTCATCAAGATAGATTTCACCATGATATACAAAACCATATACATCGCCAGAAAGAATTTGAAGAGGTTTTATTACTGGAATTTCAATTACTCTTGGGAGTTTTCTTCCGTCTGCTCCTGTTCTTCCGAAGGTAGTTTCTCCGCTATGGCCCTGGCTATCCTGATAACTCGATTCTCCGAAGGATTCTCCTTCTGATGCTTCCAAATCCAGTCTATCATTACTTTCATTTGATCGTCTGTCTTCAGCATCAAAGCTATCGCTAGAATGACGTCCTGATTGGTTAATATTCTCTTTAACTCATGAATCAACACGTCTTTGGTTTCTAATGTTGCCATCTTTTATTCCGTTTTTAAGTTCTTCTCTTCCATTACCTTGTTGGATGCTGTCTTCAGTTCTTCCGCCACTTGTACTATTAATGTTGTCATATCGTCCTGATCCATATCCTCCTGTAGGCCGTTTGCGTCTATCTCGGCCATAAATTTCATTATAGCTATCAATAATTCTTTGGAGTTTAGAAGTAATATTAATGCTTCGCAAGTGCTCTGCCGCAAGCCCAATAATCTACAATACAGAACAAACCCTTCTCTCAGAGTAGTCATATCCGGGAGCGATGTTTCTGATGATTTCATGTAGGTCATTTTTAGTTAGCAGTGCAAAGTTATACTTTTTTCTGATACCATAGCCTGTCCGTCAGAAATATTTTCGTCCAACAAATGTTCTCGTTTATCTCCCCATTCTGTGTTAAGGCCAAAAAACTGCTATTAATAGAAAAAGGGGGAGCGTGGAGAGGGTGTAAAATAATATAACTCGCTGATTCTCAGCGAGTTACAGTGCGCCTGATAGGACTTGAACCTACACAACCGGAGTTACCAGATCCTAAGTCTGGCGCGTCTACCAATTTCGCCACAGGCGCGTGGTCAGTTTCAGCGAAGATGGGCTATGCCTTAGGGGAAAAACGACATCTAAAATGTATTTGCTAAGGTTACGCTTTATCTTTGCGGGTGCAAAGGTAGTATTTTTTTCCAACACAGCACCCACAGTTGCCTAAAAAACCTGCAATCGTGTGAAAAAACCGCTTGAAGCGCCCTGTAAATGACAGACTAGAGCTCCATTCCGTCAAACAACGTGGGCTGCGGCAGCAGCTGGAAGGAATGTCGGTGATGGATGGTCGCTCCATACTGGGCGATGGCGGCCCGGTGGTCGGGCGTGGGATAGCCCTTGTTCTTGGCCCAGCCATATTGGGGGAAGTCCTGATCGAGCTTGCGCATGAGTTCGTCACGGTGGGTCTTGGCCAGAATCGATGCAGCAGCAATGCTGAGCATCTTGCCGTCACCCTTAACGATGGTGGTGAAAGGGATATCCTGATAAGGAGTGAAGCGGTTGCCGTCGACGAGGATGCCCTCGGGGCGCACATCCAGCTGATCCAGGGCGCGGTGCATGGCAAGGATGCTAGCCCGCAGGATGTTGATGCTGTCAATCTCTTGAGGGGAGACCATCGCCACAGCCCATGCCACGGCCTCGCGCTCGATGATGGGGCGCAACTGTTCGCGCTGGCGCTCGGTGAGCTGCTTGCTGTCATTAATCAGGTCGTTGTGGAAATCGGGCGGGAGAATGACCGCAGCGGCCGTCACGGGGCCCGCAAGGCATCCACGGCCGGCCTCGTCACAGCCAGCCTCGACCCGTCCTGCTATCAAGTAAGGTTGGAGCATATCACATATATCTCTTTTAAAAATTGTGGCTTTGCATTGACTATCTTGCCAAATTGGGTCGACGACCGAAGGACAAAAGTACAACTAATCATTGAACCAGGCAAGCCCGGGAGCACATATTCAAGGCATTATCCTGCCGTAAATATGCACCTTTTTGGTCCACGTGGATTTCAGTATCAATTATTATGCGAAAATAGGACACATTCACCACGATTTAGAAATATAAGTTGTATATTTGCAGTGAATTTGAACGTGCTTGATCAACTAATTTTTCCCATTACTGTAATGAAGTCGTAACTGATTGTTTATTAACCATATTAATCACTAAACCTATTCAATGTTATGAGACGAGTTTTGACTTTACTGTGTGTCGCACTGGTGTCCTTGACGACATGGGCTGACTTTAATGTGACGTTTATCCCTGGTGAAACTCAGGGAACGAATTCCTCGGCTAACGCCTACGATGAAATGACGCTTGATGGTGTGACCATCAGTGGCACAAAAGCCGCACTGGCCGCTACGGCCTATCGTTTTGCCGGCGGTAGCAAGGCTACGGTTTCGTCAACCGTGGGTAACATCAAGAAAGTGGAATTCACATGCCAGGGCTCCTATAGCCAGAGCTATGGACCCGACCAGTTCTATGGCGACGGTTACACTTGCCAGTCGGGTAGTAGGGTCGGTACCTGGCAGGGCGATACCGCATCGTTCTCGCTGAATACCGCTTCCCAGGTGCGTTGCACCCAGATTGTCGTTACCATTGCCGAGGAGACGGTAGAGGAGCTGGTACCTCCCGTGTTCAATCCCAATGGCGGCGAGTTCAGCGGCAGTCTTGAGGTCACCTTGACCTGTGCCACCGAGAACGCCGAGATTTGCTACTTTGAGGGTACCCCCGAGGGCGATTGGGCCAACTGGACTTACTATAACGGTCCTTTCTATGTTACTGAGACCAAGACTTACACGGCTTACTCCCAGAAGGGTGACGAGATGAGTGAGTATGTGACCGTGACCTTTACCAAGGTTGAGCAGACCGTCGAAGCTCCCGTGTTCAATCCCGGCACATGCAGCTTCAGCGACCGCCTCGACGTGACCTTGTCTTGCGCAACTCCTGGAGCAAAAATTTACTACAGTCTTGACAACGAGCTCTGGAGCGAGTACTCCACCCCCATCCCCGTGACCGATGACCTGACCATCTATGCTAAAGCTAAAGTGGGCGACATCGAGAGCGAAGTCGTCAGCGCAACCTACACTAAGCTGCCTGCTACCACTGTCGAGGTCACCTTTGACGGCAGCGTTGATACCGGTGACGGCAGCCTCACCGAGCGCACTCCCTACACGGTTGTCAAGGATCCCGTGACCATGTACGTTGGTGACGGCCGCCTGGGCATAGATCATTACCGCATTTACACTGATGCTGAGTTCTATTTTGAGTCCACTGGAGCAGCTATCCTCAAGATTGAATTCAACGGCATGAGCGGCTACACTGCCAGCAACCTGTCTAAAGCCGAGGGCAACGAGGGCACTTGGACCACTGGTGGCAACGATGGCGTGTGGGAAGGCAATGCCCAGAAGGTGGCCTTCAACGTCAATAGTCAGGTACGCTTTACCACCATCATCGTGACTCTGGCAGGCTCTGAGGAGCCCACCTTCCTGCGCGGTGACGTGAACAACAGCCAGGACGTGACGATTGCCGATGTGAGCGCACTCATCGACTACCTGCTCAGCGGCGATAGCTCTGCCATCAACCTCGATGCTGCCGACTGCAACAACAGCCAGGACGTGACGATTGCCGATGTGAGCGCACTCATCGACTACCTGCTGAGTGGCAATTGGCCCAATTAAAGCATCAGGTAGAACCTTATCCTAGAAAAAAGTGTTGGCTCCTATTGGATGCCAGCACTTTTTCTTTTCCTATAAGCTCAAAGATAGAAAAAATTACCAATAATGATGAATAATCGATAAAAAATTGAATTTTCATGGAAAAAAGTCAATAATTATGTTGTTAGTTTTGTAAAAATCTACTTACCTTTGCAACTGTAACCAGAACTATTAAAGTATATATGCAAATGGAACCAACATTAACAAAAAAACCTAGAAAAAAGAAAGTACTCGTGAAAAGAAAACGTGACCGCTTACAATTGATCACCGACTTGATCAAGACCAACTGCATTGGCAGCCAGAGTGAACTGGCCGACATGTTGCGTGAGCACAACATCAACGTGACTCAAGCCACGTTATCGCGTGACCTGAAGGCCTTGAAGATTTCCAAGGTAGCCACTGACCGAAACACGTACATGTACATCATTCCTGACAGCAACCAGTTGCAAGACAGGTTGTTGAGCATGAGGCAGACCGACGCGCACGCAGCCAAACAAGTAGGCTTCGTATCCATCACTTTCTCGGGCAATATTGCTGTGATCAAGACACGCAATGGCTATGCACCCGGTTTGGCCTATGACATCGACGTGTGCCGTCCTCCCGAAGTACTGGGAACCATCGCTGGCGCCGACACGTTGTTTGCCATCCTTGCCGAGGGCGTGACCCACGAGCAGGCAAGGGCTGCCTTTGAGCAGTTCATGCCCAAGCAAGGCACATTTGCTAGCGACAGCAATGATTGAGATAGGCATCAGCGGATGTGATAACCTGCGTGCCGCCGAACTCGTTAGGGTGCTCATCAACCATCCCGATGTGGAGTTGAAATGGGTAACCGGCAAATGCGACGCGGGTACTAGACTCGACCATATTGTTCCAGGCATCATGGGCGAAAGCGACTTGACGGTGAACCCTGAGGGTCCGCTCGGTGATGTCGATTTGGTTTTTATGTGCGGTTGCCGCGATAAATTCCAGCAACAGTTCCTTTCGCTTGACTTAAAAGAAGATACCAAAGTCGTGGACCTGAGCGGGTACCACAACCTGGACCATGGCGCTGATAAGCCATGGACTTATGGCCTAGGCGAGATGCAACGCCGCATCCTCGTTCACGATGCCAACCTGGTAACCCTTCCCGGCAATGCCGCAATAGCATCACTGCTGGCATTGATGCCCATGGCGCGAAACCTGTTACTCAATAGTCCTATCACGCTGCACGTGGCCATGGGTGCCACTGCGTTTCCCGATGCTGATGGTAAAACCACCGATGGCTATGATGTTGCCCAGTGGACCAAGGAGCAACAACAAGAAATCGACCTCGCGCTGCACCAGTGCCAAACGAGCTTCGACCAACCCATCAACCTCACTATCACACCGCTTGCCGAGAAGCGCACGCTCGCCGTTGAAGCACGTATCAACTGCGGCATCGACGAGGAGATGGTTAGACAGCTCTACGAGCAGTACTACAGTGACCACAACTTTGTATTCCTGGTTGACCGCCCCATTGTTCCAGCCGACGTGGAGAACACCAACAAATGCTTAATCAGGCTGGAGAAGGACGAACGTAAGGGGTTGCTCACGGTTCACGCCATGATGGACGTGTTGCTCAAGGGCTGTGCAGGCACAGCCGTGCATGCCATGAACCTGTTGTTCGGGCTGCATGAGCGGGTGGGCCTAACCCTCAAGGCCACTGGGTGTTAAACGATAATCAACTTAAAGCTTTAATACTATTAATATCAAGAATTATTATGTCAGTCAATAAAGTCATTCTGCTGGGCCGTGTGGGCCGAGACCCGGATGTGCGCTATGTAGCACAAAATCAGCCCGTGGCATCGTTCACGCTAGCCACTACCGATAGAGCATACACCAACGCTAATGGCGTTGATGTACCCGAACGCACCGAGTGGCATAACATCGTGATGTGGGGTAAAAACGCCGAAGTGGCAGAGCGATACATCCGCAAGGGAACACAAATTTATCTGGAGGGACGCTTACGCACCCGCGCGTGGGAAGACCGCAACCAGGTAAAACGCTATACCACCGAGGTGTATGTGGACACATTTGAATTGCTGGCACGTCCGCGCGAGAACACGGCACCCCAGCAGCCCGCAGGCCCCCAAAACAACGGCTAAATCACAATCAGATTAGGACAATTAAACAACCACGGAGGTCGCATCACATCTTATCGTGATGGCCTCCGTGGTTATGTTTTTTCCAACCAGCAGGTGACTACAGGTACTTGTCACCAAATTTCGACTTCACCTCGTTGACGTACAGCTTGATTTTCTGCTCCTCCTCCATGGGCACAATCAAGAGAGCATCATCGACATCGGCAACGATATAACCCTCCAGCCCTGAGGCAACGACCAGCTTATCGCCCTTAATAGCGATGATATTATTGTGGCTGTTGAACATCAACGCCTTGCATTTCTGGGTAACGTTCCCATCGAGATTCTTGGGCGAGTGATCATACAGTGATCGCCATGTGCCCAGGTCATTCCATCCGAAATCAACCGTCTCAACAAATACATTGGGTGCCTTCTCCATCACGGCATAGTCAATGCTGATGCTGGGACATGCCTCAAAATGGGAATTGATATACTCACGCTCACGGGGTGTACCATAATATTCCTGTCCTTGCTCAAATACGGCGCTTATCTCAGGCACACTGGCGTTCAACGCCTTGAGGATACTGTCGGCACTCCAGAAGAACATGCCTGAATTCCAGAAAAACTCGCCTGACTTGAGCAGCACGCGGGCCAAGTCCTCGTCGGGCTTCTCGGTAAACGTTTTCACCGCCGAGAAATTGCCCTCGATATGCTCACCCACTTGGATATAGCCATAGCCGGTCTCAGGACGGCTAGGTTTGATACCCATTGTCAATAAAGCATCACGGTTCTCGATAAAGTCAAAGGCATCGATGACGCTATCCCTGAATTTCTCGACATTGATGATTAGGTGGTCGCTGGGAGCGACCATCATCTTAGCATTGGGGTTGATGGCTTTGATGTGATGGGCAGCCCATGCAATACACGGCGCCGTGTTGCGGCGGGCAGGCTCCAACAGAATCTGGTCTTCTTTGATTTGGGGCAGTTGTTGCTTAATGAGTGACCCATACTGCTCATTGGTGATCAGGATGATGTTGTCCTTGGGAACAATGCCCTCGATGCGGTCATAGGCCATCTGCAATAAGCTACGCCCTGTGCCGAAGAAATCAATAAATTGCTTGGGCTTCTCGGCCTTGCTGAACGGCCAAAAACGGCTTCCCACACCGCCACACATGATCACACAATATCGGTTGTTATCCATGATGATTATCTACTTGATTGTGAATTCAATATTTATATTATACCGCAAAGGTACAAATAATAATCCGAGTTAGCACGAAAAATAGGAATTAAGATGATGACACGCAACCACACAATCCTCCATAGGTTGCATGACTCAGAAAAAAAGAACTGTCGGGGCTAACGACCGCTACTCATCAAAATAGATGGGGAGGGTGCGGTTAATACTTTGTTCAAGCGAGATCAGCGTCTCGGTAGCGGCAACGCCTTCAATGTGCTGAATGCGGTCGTTCACGAGCGACATCAGGTGCTCATTGTCGCGGGCATACACCTTGATCATCATGGTATAATGGCCCGTTGTGAAGTGGCACTCCACCACTTCCTTGATCTTCAGCAGCTCAGGCACCACCGTGCGGTACATGGAGCCACGCTCAAGCGTCAACCCGATAAAGGTGCAAGTCGAGTAACCCAACAGCTTGGGATTCACGTTGTAACCCGACCCGATGATGACGCCATCGTCGATGAGACGCTGGATGCGCTGATGAACGGCAGCACGCGATACACCACATACCTGAGCCACATCCTTGCTGGGAATGCGGGCATTATTCATCACGATTTCAAGAATCTTTTTGTCCAGAGTATCAATCTTTTCCATGTATCAATCAGTTTAATGACCTTGCAAATATACCATTTTTTTTTATTCCGCTATAGGTTTCGGTAGATAATTTTCATTTTTTTAGTGCAATTCCTTTATTTCACTGCCCTCGAGCCATATAAAACACAATTCCTCACGCTCAAAAAAGGGCGTGAGGAATCATGTTGTAAAAGATTCTTAAACGGTGTCGGTCGATTAATCTTCGGCTAGCAGCATGTCGATTAACCAAGTGACATCGGCAATAGAGATGCTGCTGTCATTGTTGATATAAGCATTCACCTCGTAAAAACCGGTAGAATCGCCGCTCAGCAGGTAGTCAATCAAGACGCTAACGTCAGTGATGGTCACTTGGCCGTCTCCATTGACATCACCACGCATCTTCTCATAGGTGTAGCCTATCTCGGTCACGGGCAGCTCGACGTTGGTACCGCAACCTAACGTGGCGGTTGCATCGGGGAAGTGTTCACCCATGGCATAGTCAACGAAACTGGTCCAGTTACTGGTATAGGTCATCGCCTTACCACGAATTCCCGAGGTGTAGAAGGGGGCATAATCGCTGCCCATGGTGCAGTTGTCGTCATCCTCGGCATCAAAAACGATGGTCACAAGCAGGCTCTTGCCAGGGACATAGTTAAACGGTCGTTGCATTTCCAAAGCGAGAATCTGGTCCTCACCATAGTAATCAATCAAGTTTACTTCATATCGACCTTCGGCAACAAGCTCTCCGAAATTGAAGAATTGTTTTATTCCATCTTCATTGACGGCAAACTCAGTTGCATCAATTTCCTGAAGATACACTTTCGCATTGCGGAAAATATCCTCATATGATTCGCTATAGAACTTGAAGTTCAAGTACTTGATCTGCATGCCATCCCTTCCTTCCATGCCGGTGATGAGGTCGGGCGTGTAAATCATCTGGACACCGGTGTGAGCCAAATAGAAGTTGGTCGGTGCCATGTCAAAGTAAGAACCGTTGTACAATTCGGTGGGGTTGTAATAGTCTCCCACCTCAATCCAGTCAATAAACTCAGCGTGGGCAGTCATTGCCATTGCTGCAACAAAAAAGAGAGATAAAAATTTCTTCATAATAAAAAACTGATTAAAAGTTAACTATATGAATTACAAACAGATTCATTTCCTAATCCGATGCCAAAAAGTTCAAATACTTATCACCCACAAAGGTACAAAAAACACTACAAAAAAGAGGTAAACTTCATCATAATGTTTCTGATTTTATATTTCTCTCACTTGCAAATTTAGTAAAAACTTGTCTTAAAGATGGTATTCGTTTCATCAAAACCTCATTATTTGTGGGATACACTGCAACGTGGTTTATGAGCCTGAGATATTTGGCATCTTACTCACTTTCTCGCCGATTTATCGGTCCCGACACACAATGCGGGAATCAACGAAGTAAGTTGTTAGATGTCTATCATAAATTTTCTGTTTTGAGTATGAGGCAAAAATAGAATGGTGGTCCCAATAATTAAAAGATATCCTTTTTTTAGGGAAAACCATAGTTAAACTGGATAAGATTCAAGAAATAAGTGTTACTTTTGCAGCTTCAAATTAAAAAGATATCAGATGATTAAATTCTGCGTGCGATTAGTGCAACGTTGGTTGCCAGAACCGTTTATATTCGCTATACTGCTCACCTTTGTGGCAGCGTTTGTGGCAATGCCATTGTGTAACCAGACTCCCCTCGAGGTGATTGAACACTGGGGTGGCGGCGTATGGAATTTGTTGGCGTTTGCCATGCAGATGGCTCTCGTTCTTGTATGTGGATCGACCTTGGCAGCAGCTCCTGTTGTCAAGCGTGCCATTGATGCAATGGCTCGCTTGCCTAAAAGTGCGCCCGCCGCTATTGCTCTTGTGACTGTCGTGTCGGCCATATCCTGCTGGCTCAACTGGGGTTTTGGCCTTATCGTGGGTGTCATCTTCGCTAAGGCAATAGCCCGTCAGCGTTCTGATGTCGACTATCGGCTTCTTATCGCATCGGCTTACAGTGGCTTTGTCGTATGGCATGCCGGCATCTCCGGCTCCATTCCCCTCACCATGGCCACACCTGGCGAGGCACTCGCAATGGCTACCGATGGTGCGTTGACCGACCCTGTGCCATTGGCGCAAACCGTCTTCGACTGGCACAATCTGATGACTGTGCTGCTGGCGATTATCGGCATCACTGTCGCCAACACTTTGATGCACCCCAAGCAAGGCATCCTCACCATCGACCCCATGCTCCTGAAGGAAGATGAACACATCACGACCATCGTTTCCTCCCCGGACAAGACTCCGGCACAGCGGCTCGAGAACAGCAAATTGCTCTCGTGGCTTGTGGCACTAATGCTCGTGGCCTATCTCGTGATTCATATCGGCATGCGCAGTGCCGGCTTAGACCTTGGCGGGGTAATCATGATATTCCTCGCGCTGGGACTCATGCTGCATTCCACACCCGTCGATTACGTGCGTGCCTTCGGTAAAGCGACCACCGGCGCTGCCGGCATCATCTTGCAGTTCCCTTTCTATGCCGGTATCATGGGCATCATTACAGGCATCGGCGCCAGCGGCATCAGCCTTGGCGGCGTCATGGCCGAAGCTTGCATCCAAATCAGCACCCCCGTCACCTATCCCTTGCTCACCTTCCTTTGTGCCGCAGTGCTCAACATGTTTGTGCCTAGCGGCGGAGGTCATTGGGCTGTGCAGGCACCGATTATGTTCACCGCCGGAGCCAACCTCGGTGTTGATCCCGGCTTGACGGGCATGGCCATTTCATGGGGCGACGCATGGACCAATCTCATACAGCCATTCTGGGCGCTCCCGGCCCTAGCTATCGCTCGCCTTGACGCGAAGGATATCATGGGCTACTGCCTCATCGATCTGCTCATCACCGGTTTCATTATTTGCGCCGGCCTATTGACTTGGGCCATGTAGAGAAGCTATTGGCTCATCAGCCAATTTAGAAGAATTTGCACTAAGATATATATTGGGTGTGCCACAACGAAGTGGCACACCCAATTATTGCTAATGAATATGAGAATTCTTAATAAGGCCTACTTGAAAATCTTTTGAGCAAACATGGTCAAGTAAATGCGCCAATTGCGCCAGATGTGGCCGCCGTCAGTTTCTACATACTCATATTTGTAGCCCTTGGAATCCCAGTAGTTGCGCAAATCGACGGTACTCTGATAGAGGAAATCGGTCTTGCCCATGCCCATCCAGTAAAGTTTGGGCTTGCTGCCGAACAACCGTGCCGATTGCTGTGCGAAATCGGGATCATTCTTGATCTGCTCAGCAAAAGGCATGTTCCTGAAGCCGTTGCCCAAGTGCAGACCAGCTGAGAACAGGCCATAGTAGTCGAACGTTGTCGGGTAGGCCAGGCTGATGGCAAAGGTGTGGCCGCCACCCATCGACAGTCCGCAGACTGCACGGCCTTCACGTTTCTTGATTGTGCGGTAATTGGCATCAACATAGTTCACAATATCCATGAAGCTGGCGGGGATTGTCGCAACAGCAGGTTCCGTGGGGCCTGTGCCGCTATTCCCGAAGCCGGGAGTGTACATACCCCAAGACCACTCGCCCGGTGCTGCCTGGCAGTTGGGATTGCCGTTGGGCATGACAACAATCATCGGTTTTGCCTTGCCCATAGCAATGAGATTGTCAAGGATCTGTGCGGCGCGACCGAGTTCGCTCCAAGCGTTCTCGTCACCGCCTGCCCCATGCAACAGGTACAGCACGGGGTACTTGCCGCCCTTGTCATAGCCTGGCGGGGTGTATATGGTCATACGGCGCTGCATCTTGAGCGTCGGGCTGTTGTACCACACCTTGGAAAGATTGCCGTGGGGCACCTCGTTCACGCGATAGAGGTCACCCTTGTCACCCTTTTGCTCACTGATAATGAAAATGTTGGTGAACGATACGATATCGCGGTTCACATAGATATTGGCTGGGTCTTTCACTCCCGTCATGCCATCGATATTGAATGTGTAACTGTACATCTCAGGGGCCAGTTTGTCGGTTGTGTAAGTCCATACACCACCAGGTCCCTCGGTTAACGCGGCCACCCCAGGGGCATCATACGTGCCTCGACCAGGAATCTCGATGGTGCGCGTGGGCAAGAAGTCACCGGTCACCTCCACCTTGACCGCCTTGGGGGCAAAAAGGTTGAAGGTCACTGTTCCGTCGGGATTGACGACGGGAGATTGAACATTGGCACGATCAAAAAGTTTCTCTTGTGCTGTGACGCTCATGCAGCACATTGCTACTGCCAGCATGGAAATAAGGAAATACTTCATAATTGGTTATTTTTATAAGTAGTGGAATCCGTTTGTGGAATTAAAAGTTAATAAATGGATGCACAAAAGAGCATATCGCTGGTTTTTAACAAATTAGCGGTGGTGAAAGATTAAATTCAACTCACCCTATAAACAACAAGTACGCAAATATCGTAATAATCCTTGGAGCAAGCAAGCATTTTGCCCAAGAATTACCGAATGAATAGATGAACAGACGAACGGGTGCCATCACCTCCCCAAAAGTGTCATCAAAAGAACTGTCCCTTTATTCCTAAAAGAGGCTATCTGAAAACACAACCACCGTTTCCTGCAGTTGCATTTCAAGATAATGTCAACTGGAACACGTGTTGTTTAATAATACCGTAATTTCTAATTATCAGTCAGGGACCTCAAGTTCTTACTTTGCACTAAAGGGCGAGGCGCAACCCCAGGTTGTAGGACTCGTAGGTCGGCTCGTTGTGTTGCCGGCGAGACACGCGGCAGTATCTATTGATGCAGACCCAACTGCCGCCTCGACGCACGCGGTCAGAGCCCGACGCTAGGCCCGTTGGATCTGTTTGAGCACTGCCGTTGTAACTGCCATACCAGTCCTGGCACCACTCCCAAACATTTCCTGACATGTCATACAGGCCCAACTCGTTGGGGGCTTTAGTAGCTACGGCATGAGTTCCATAATCGGGACTGCTACTGCCAAGTGCATAACAATTGTCAATGTACCACGCCACATCGTCGATGGTATTGCTGCCAGCGTACTTGTAGCCTTGGCTCTTGGTGCCGCCACGGGCGGCAAACTCCCACTCAGCTTCGGTAGGCAAGCGAAACTCTCTGCCTGTTAATTCATTAAGTTTAGAAATAAACATCTGGCAGTCCTCCCATGTCACCTGCTCGACTGGACGGTTCTGGTCACCCTGGCATAAACTCGGGTTGGTTCCCATCACGGCTTGCCACAGGGCCTGGGTCACCTCGGTCTGACCGATGCAGAAACTTGACAATGTCACTTGATGCGTGGGACTTTCATCGCTGTAGGCATCGCTACCCTGCTCTGGGGTGGCACCCATGGTGAACGTGCCGCCCTCGACAGCCACCATGGTGAACGACACGCCATTGACCGTGAAGGTCTCATCTTGAGGGAAATTTGGTTCATCACCCCACGTTCCTGCCAATAGATAGTCAATTAAAAAGGTCACGTCCGATATGGTGACCTGACCATCATAATTCACGTCACCACGAGGATACTCAATGCCAGCGTTGAACGAGGCCAACATTAACAATAACACAACTAAAAATGAGGTGATCTTCTTCATAATGCTTCTGATTTATTTAATTATGGCTTTCTCACCTGCAAATTTAGTGAATCACGATTATTCAACAAAATTAACTCAACAACCTGGCCAAGAAAAATGAAAAGAACTGTCCCTATTTTACCCTTTTTTCTATGTCACTTTGTTTGGGACACTTGCACCGCACGAATAACGTGACCATAGTAACGGCCAAAGTCTTCTGAGTCCCAATACTGCGAATCTAAGTAAAGACAATAGGCGCGGTCTGGGAGATATGAGTAAAGCGCGCGCGACCAATAGCAGCCGTAAGTACCCACGTACTCAAGTGAGCTACCGTCGAGGTATCCTGCGGCAGGCAAGAACATGGTGTTTCCGTTGGGTCCGGTAACCAAATGGCCATTCACACCGTTTATTTGTGTCCACTGCCAGGCACAAACATTGACGAGTTCGACGACCTGCTCCAGCGACGGTATGCGCCACGATGTGCCCATGTTCACTCGGGCAGCATCGTCCTCGGGCTCTAATTCCGTTTTGTTGTCAACGGGGCCAAAGTTATTGTTTGTATTGTACTTTGAAATGTACCTATGTCCGTTCTCGTCAAAGTACCACCACTTGTAGTTCTCATAAGTATATTCATCCTTGGGAACCGTTTCACTCCAAGCGAAGTAGTCGCCATATTCCTCGGGCGCGCTGGCGCCCACGTTGCACGTCGCCCACAAGGTGCCGCTGGGCAAGCCCAAATCAACCCATTCGTAATTGTCGGGGGGTGTCACAGGACCATCAGGCCAAGTGCCTGTCAGCAGATAATCTATTAGACAAGTAACATCAGATATGCTTACATTGCCGTCCTGATTCACATCTCCTCGTTGATACTCCATGCCAGCAGTAAAGGAAGCCAACATCAACAATAATACAACTAATAATGAGCTAAACTTCTTCATATTGCATCTATATTAATTAGAAGACTGACAACAAATTTAACTCAACTTTTGTGATTGATAGGTCTCCTGTGACAACATTTCAACAAACTCCAAACTTTATCCTATAAACTCTAAGAATCAGAAGAAATAGCTGGAGGTTTTCTCCTGATTCTCGAATTTAGAGGACCGAAGATTTTGAAAGTGTTGGAATCGCGGAAATGCGGGAACGGTGTTTTTTTATCTTTTCATTCAGCCAAATTATTTGAGGTTTTGTAAAAAAACATGTTAACTTTGTGGGTTGATAATTAGAGTTTAAGAAAAGCTGCAGTTTAATGATAAGCATAAACGATAATGATGAAAAAAGCACAAATATTGATGTTGCTGGTTGTTGCCTACGTCGGGCTCATGTCGTGCAGCCAGCGCCTCCATGAGGGGACTGCAGGCCAAGCAGGGCGCACCGACAAGATCGTCGCAGCATTGCATGATGCCTCGACACGCTATGTGGTCGTGGTTGCCCACCGCGGTGACTGGCGCAACTATCCCGAAAATTCCATCCCCGCCATCGAGTCGGTCATCCGCATGGGCGTTGATGTGATGGAGCTTGACGTGAAGATGACGCGCGACAGCGTGCTGGTACTGAGCCATGACTTGACGCTGAACCGCACGACGACAGGTAGCGGCGACATCAGCGACTACACCTACGAGCAACTGCTGGCCTTCGACCTCAAGCGGGGCCACGGCATCGCCATCCCGGGCCTGAAAATCCCCACCCTGCGTCAGGCGCTGGAAGTGTGCAAGGACCGCATCGTGGTCAACGTGGACCAGGGATTTGACTATTATGACCAGGTGCTCGCGATTACCGAAGAGCTGGGCATGACCGACCAGGTGCTCATCAAGAACGGGCAACCGCTTGACAAAGTGCAACAGAGGATGTCACGGCACGCCCACAAGATGATGTATATGCCCGTGGTGAGCGTCGCCGCAGGCTCGGACATGACCACCTTTAACAGTTATCTCGCCAGTCCCGAGGCGGTGCCCATCGCCTTTGAACTGTGCTTTGACACGCTCGACGACAACGTCAAGAATACCGCCAGACGAGTCCTGAATGCCGGATCCAAGGTATGGGTGAACACCATCTGGGGTTCCCTGTGTGGTGACCATGATGACGACAGGGCCTATGACAGCCCCGATCCCGACAAGGTCTATGGCCCCATCCTCGACCTGGGGACATCCATCATTCAAACCGACCGCCCCGAATTCCTCATCAAGTACCTTGAGAAGAAGGGGAGAAGGAGGTTTTAATTAGGTTTTAGGTGTTAGGCTTTAGGTTTTAGGCTTTAGGCTTTAAGAGTGGCTAACGGCTATACAAAAAGAGAAAAAATGAGGTTGAAACTGTTCATCTTATTACAGCTGCTGGCGATGCTCGCCACGGCACAGGAGCTGATGACTGGCTTCCAGGAACCGCCTCAGGAAGCACGTCCTCGCGTGTGGTGGCACTGGATGAACGGCAACATCACCCGCGACGGCATCGACAAGGATATCGCGTGGATGCACCGCGTGGGCATTGGCGGTTTCCATTGCTTTGATGCCGCATTCTGGGGCAAATCCATCGTAGAGCATCGGTTGGTCTATATGAGCCCCGAGTGGCAGGAAGAGTTCAAGCATGCGGTGGCGATGGCCGACTCGCTGGGCATGGAGGTGGCCGTCGCCAGCTGCCCAGGCTGGAGCAACACTGGAGGACCCTGGGTGAAACCTGAACAGGCGATGAAACGGCTCGTGTGGAGTGAGACGCGCGTCAAGGGCGGCAAGTTAAGCATCACCCTGCCCGAGCCCAACAGGGACGAACGCTGGTATGCCGACATCTGTGTCCTCGCCGTGAAGGCAAACCCTGCCGACAAGACGATGGAGGAACTCGGTGCCACTTTCACGAGCAGCGATAGCCTGCAGCAGCCCTATTGGATCCAATACCAGTTCAAGAAACCGACCGTCATCAAGGCCTTGAGCATCAAGGACGGCAACTATCGCAGCATCTGGGCTGCCCAGCCTGCCCCCGTGACCAAATGGCTCGAGGTGAGCGACGACGGTGTCACGTTCAGGCGCGTGTGCGGTATTCCGCACGGCAGCGTCGGATGGCAGACCATCGACATCGAGCCTACGAGGGGACGATGCTTCCGCATCACATTTGAACGGAAACCCGGCATCACGCCCCAGCTCAAACTATACACCACACCCCGAATCAACCACGCCGAGGAGAAAGCGGGCTTTGCATCGCCATCGGACATGATGGATTTCCTCACGACCGCCGAGGCAGGTGAGGCCATCCAGTTGACCGATGTCATCGACGTCACCGACCGTGTCGATGACACTGGTGTCTTGACGTGGAAAGCCCCCAAAGGTGATTGGAAAATCTATCGGTTTGGCTACACCCTCACGGGCAAGGAGAACCATCCCGCATCACCCGAGGCGACCGGACTAGAGGTATCCAAAATCGACAAACAAGCCTTCACTGACTTCCTGGAGTATTACCTCAACACCTATCAGGAAGCGACAGGCGGCCTGATGGGCGAGCGAGGGCTACATTACCTGCTGATTGACAGCTATGAAGCCGGATGGGAAACCTGGTGTGCCCGGATGCCGCAGGAGTTTAAACAACGCCGCGGCTACAACCTGATGCCATGGCTGCCCGTGCTGACAGGCGAAATCATCGGATCGGCCGAGCAGAGCGAGGAGTTCCTCTATGACTGGCGAACGACCATCGGCGAGCTGATTCAGGAGTGTATGTACGAGAACGCGGCGCGCATTGCCCGTGAACACGGCATGGAGACCTACTTTGAGTCCCACGAGAACGGCAGACTCTACTTGGCCGACGGCATGAGCGTCAAGCGCCAGGCCGACATTCCCATGGCCGCCATGTGGACGATTCCCAAAGGCGCCAAGGCCGATAACTCCAATGCCAGTATGGCCGAGAGCGACATCCGCGAGTCGGCCTCGGTAGCCCACCTCTACGGCAAGCCTCTTGTCGCAACCGAGTCGTTGACTGCCAACGGCATGAGTGGCGGTGCCTATAGCTACTATCCCGGCAACCTCAAGGCGACAGCCGACCTCGAGATGTCCTGTGGCACCAACCGCTTTGTCATCCACGAGAGCGCCCACCAGCCCGTCGATGACAAGAAGCCCGGACTGGGGCTGATGGTTTATGGCCAGTGGTTCAACCGCCATGAGACCTGGGCCGAGATGGCCAAGGCCTGGACCGACTATCTGGCCCGCAGCAGTTACCTGCTGCAACAGGGCCGCAACGTGGCCGACGTGCTCTATTATTACGGCGAAGACGACGTGATTACTAGCCTGTTTGCCCATGAGCATCCCGCCATACCTCCCGGCTATAACTTCGATTACCTGAACAAAGAGGCCCTGCTCGACCTGATCGCCTATGACGGGGAACACTTCGTCACGCCCTCGGGCAACCAATACAGCGTGCTGGTCGTTTCAGAGCAATGCCGGCACATGTCCGATGCTGTCCGGGCCAAACTTGCCGCCTTACAGCAACAGGGAGCAAGAATCATCGACGAGAAGACACGACCGAAGGAAATACCGCTTCTTGAAATCCAGCCAGATGTGATGACTGCCGACATGAGCAACCTGCGCTACGTTCACCGTACTACCGCCGACAGCGAGATTTACTGGCTGAACAACCGATCAGCAGCAGCGAGGACCTGTGACGTTTCCTTCCGCGTCAGCGGTCTCGAGCCCACCCTGTGGCACCCCGAGACAGGCGAGATCGAGGAGGTGTCCTACGAGATGAGTGATACCGAAACCATCGTCCACCTCAACATGTTGCCCGAGGACGCCTTCTTTGTCGTCTTCCAGGGAAAAACCCGCAACAAGCTGAAGTCCGTTCCCGAGAAGCAAGTGATCCAATTGCGACAGATTGACACCCCGTGGACTGTCCACTTTGACCAGCAGTGGGGTGGCCCAGCCAGCATCGTGTTCCCGAGGCTCATTTCCTATACCGATTCCAGTGACGACGGCATCAAGTACTATTCAGGTACCGCTGTTTACGAGAACAGCTTTAATGTCCAACAAAAAGAGCTCGACAATGGGAGCATCCTGCTCGACCTGGGCGAGGTGGGATGCATGGCCCAGGTGACGCTCAATGGCACTGAGGTGGGCACCCTGTGGAAGGCACCCTATCAGATTGACATCAGCAAGGTTGCCAAAGCCGGCGAAAACCGCCTCGAGATCAAGGTGGCCAATCAATGGGTAAACCGCATCATCGGTGATTTGCAGCCCGATTGCGACAAGAAATACACCTACACGCCCGCCGACTTCTACAAGGCAGACTCTCCCCTACTCCCGGCAGGTCTGATAGGCCCAGTGACAATCAAGAAGCGAATCGAGAAATGAGTAACCAAGAACTATAAAACATCATTACAACAATGATGACACGATTTTTCGGGAAAATATCTTACTTTTGCATCAAGTATTTATCATATAACCATTTAGAATAGTAACTATGGCCAGCAAAAAACAAGACAACCGAGTGCAACCACGCATAAAGAATAAAGGTGTTATCGTAGACCTGTTCGTTCTTTGGCTCGCTTTGACCGCACTTTCATGTGCCGCCATCAATCTTCATCTTACGCTGAATAAACTGGAGCCAAAAGAAGAAGAATGACTCATTCACCCAGCCAGAGGCATGGTATTTGGACAAAAAAACAGCTCACCGATAATGAACTGCACCCCAAAAGTTAGACACAAAACTTTTGGGGTGTTGTTTTTATGATACATTCATTTGAAGAGCGGTTAGAAGTGGTAAGCCTAATACTTTCAGGCTATCCACTAAAGAGACTTTGCCGTGAGCGTGGTCATAGTGTACATCGTGTATATGACTGGCTAAGTTTGTATAAGGAGTTTGGTGAAGACGGACTTCGCCACCGCAAGCCTAATAAACAATTATCAGGTAAAGAAAAAGAGAGACTTG
>JAEEGK010000627.1_pt1 | contig 88419 bp, 70 predicted proteins | sample 8958771 | NCBI WGS metagenome assembly JAEEGK01 (sample SAMN16246547, study PRJNA631951) | gut metagenome | biome: gut microbiome; feature: rumen; material: SC-attached | host: Bos | place: Iran: Karaj | collected 2018-10
TGAAGGATAATTTCTTATATGCAGCAGTGATTTCATTCAATTCTGAAATCTTTCCGGCTCCCTAAACAACAAACAAATGTTCTATTCATATGATAGAACTAGACCGATTGTTTGTCAACTATGAAGTTTAAAAGAGCCATCAACTGTTAATAGCCATTTCCTCGTCCCAGTATTTCTTCTTTTGGCCGAGCATATACATTATGTCGTCATCGCTGAACAATCTGAAGTGATTCAAGTCTACGCCGACATTAAATCCGAAAGACTTCCAAAGACCGCCGTATCTATGCGTGTGGCCGAATAAAGTCTGACAGTCTTTTGCGTGGTCGGTAGGCTTATGCGTCAGGAAAAACTTTTCGCCATTTATATAGACATAGTCATTCAGCTTAACGTCATCGAATTTGCATGAAGGATCATTCATGCAGTATTCGCGGAACTTTTCAAAAGAGCCATCGAAAAATTCATCGATAGCACGCTGTTCATTGTTTCCGGTAATGAGGATGATATGCGCATTTATCTGCTTTGATACGGCAAGACCGCTCCTGAAATCCTTTTCGATCTTGGGACCGCAGTTACAGAAATCTCCGATGACATATATGGTGTCATCCGCAGATGCCTGTGTATTCCAAATCTTTACCTGCTCCTCTGTATACTCATTAATATCCTTGAACGGCCGGTTATCACGAACCAGGACCTCTTTAGAATCCGAACCGAAATGAGTATCGGCAGTGTACCAGTTGCTCATCGCACGCTTCCCCCGTTATCAATAGAGTGGAAATCAAATAAATATGACAAGATACATTATATTACTAACCCGCTGATTTCCGCACTAGCGGGAGGCGTATCTTTAACAAAACCACACTTAGTTCAGGCAAGTCAAGCTATTCTTACGAAAAGGGCGAAAGCGTAGAGATAAGATACGATCCTTCCGAGCCAACCACATATTTTATACAGCATGCGGAGCCTTCCACATCCGGTCTGAGCCTGATCATCACGGGTGCTGCTTGTCGGTCTTGTAGTTCTGTTTTTGCGCAAGTTAGCGAAACTCTGAGAACGTCCGAATTCTGCTGTTTTTGATGGATTTTATATCGAAAAAAAGCTGATAAAGAATATATAATTAAGTATAGTCAGTATTAACTGTTATGGGGAGGGTTTTAGTTATGGAAAATAAAGTAGTTAAAGTGCTGGGTATTATAGAATTTTTCGCGGTGATCGCAATGATAAGTATGCCGGGACTTATGCGGACCGGATTTGGAGTGGTTGTAAGCATTATAGCTGTTATTGTTGGCGCTATATTGCTTGTTTTATCTGTACGCGAGTTGATCCATCGTCAACGCGGCAGATAAGCGGGCGGTGCAGCTATAAACTCTCCGTCAGGAAATAAAAACGATATAAGGGCAGAGGTTATGCGAAAAACTCTGCAAATACTTTTTAACTAAGTCGATTTGAATATATATTGATCAGCTTGCAAGGAGAGAATCAGCAACGGAGTTTATATGAGCCAGAAGTTTGATTGCAACTACGGAGAAGCGGAGTTTAATACTATTAAGGCCGGTATGAAAGCTATAGAAGCTGTATTAACCGGCAGTGATATCCATGCAAAAGAAAGGCTCCTGTTCTGCCTTGATTGGTATATGGATCCGTACTATAAGATGGATCTGTCGGCAATAAGAGAGCCTCTGACCGAACTCCTGCAGAAGATAGCTGTTACCGATAATGATATGGGCGTGGTAGATGAAGCCTTTCACTTGCTGGAGGTTTATACTGAAGGCCCCTACGACATCCTGGAAAAGAATATAGATAAGGTTCCGGAAGAGTACAAGCCGACGGCTTTGTATTTGCTGAATCCGGAGAACTGGTAATTCAAATCAGCGGTATTATCCGTTATTCTCCTCTTCATCGTCTTTTTTGCAGACTGCTGGGATTGCCGATGAGGCAATATTTACGGCAAAGGATATCGCAGACGCGATCTGCTTGGATATTACAGTAGTCAGAGCATTGCTGATTATGGAATTGCCTATAACGGCGGACTGCATTCCGTATGTCTCGGCAACGAGCATCGAAGCGTACATCATGCGCTTTTGCCTGTCCATCTCATCGTCCTTGAATCCCTTAAGCTCTTTGAGGCGCACTTCAGCATCCAAGACATCATTGACCAATGTGTCAGTGTCGGTGTTGACGTTGATGAGTGAACCGAGAACGATAAAATCGCTGCCGTTACCGAATTTGGCTTTGCGGTCTGAGAAAGTATTAAAGAGCCTTATGACCTTATCGCATTTAGCCTTGGTGTCTCCGTAAGAGATTGCGAGTACTTCGCTTACACCCTGGATGGCATCCGAAGATGCCTTGACCTTACAAGTGTCTTTGAGATAAACGTATGCTTCTTCGATATCTTCTGCGATAGTATCAGCACTCTTGTCGGTAAGGGCGAGGAACATAATGAACGAAGTGTCGTCAGCAGACGTCAGAACAGGATGGGATTTGTTCATAAGCTTTTTAATCTGTTCAGCTTTGGCAATCAGATCTTCTGCCTCATCCTGTCTTCCGAGATCACAGATGAGAACGGCAGAAAGTGCCATGTATGAGTTCTCAAGCTTAGTTCCATTGTGGATCTTTTTATAAACTTCCGAGACGTCCTTGATATACTTTTCGGGATCATCGGACAACGCCATTTTACTTAAGATGACGAGTTCGGGATTTGCCCTGAGATTAGATAAAAGACCGGTATTCTTTTCCAGGATCTTTTTGCATTCCTTAAGTTTTTGGGGATCGGCTTCCTTATCCTCCGAAGTGAATATAAGACCGGCCATCAGAGACAGAAGCTTGTCATTAAGGAAATACTTCCGGTGTATTGTGGAACAGTTCTTTAAGAGAAGTTCGCACTTCTCATTTAATGCGTCGTTCATGTGTTGCTGAGCCCTTATGAATTGAATACGTCGCCAAGTTTTCTGTAGGTATCGAAAATAGTCTTTACGCTGGTCTCGAGTGTCTCTCTGACGGCATCTGATATCGAAAGTTCAAGACAGATCTTATCAAGGAGATCCTTTTCTCTGTCATTGAATTCGGTATCGGCGTAAGCTACTCCGAACAGCTCGAAATAAACTATTTTACGGTTTTTAATGCTGCTGGCCTTGAGGATCTCCAGTTCTTTTGTAAGATCGATTGCTGAAGCATCAGGATATGCAAAGCCTGTGCCCATTTCCTCGTTATACTGTTCAAGGATGGATTCTTCCTCCAAAACTTTTCCGTCAGAAAAAGCGAGCAGGTTAGCAATATTCCAAAAAGCGTTTTTCTCTTCGAATGTTAATTGATCAAGCAACATAATTATCCCTTTCTATAAATAGATTCCGGAAACATTATATCAAATGATCGTGATTCTGGTTTAGCTAAGGCTATGTCACGTTGATTATCTTCTCGCCGGGTTCTTCGCATCTTGAGATCTCTGTGATCCTGCATACCGGATGCCAGACATCGAACTTCTCCGAATAATCCTTATCCATTATGCAGGTAATGGTCAGCCACTCATCGGTGTTTAGAACAATATCGCCGTCACAGTCACATATGAAGGCAAATGTCGACAGATCTTCCGAACAGCATGTCATGGCAAGGCGCCCTAAAAGAAATGACCTGTCCTCTGCGTGTTTTGCTTTTAGGACCATACCGGTAAAGACAACTTCTTTGCCGGCATAACGGTCAGGTTTTTCCGTGGCATCGATATAGAATGCGGCAAACGAGTCATCATCGATCTCTATTACGTCTGCATCCGGATCGTAAGGAAGAAAATCACCGGGATCAAAATCGATAAGGCCGTAACTGTTCCTGAATACTATGGATGATTTAGGATTCAATGCTCTGGCGCTTCTTCTGAAGAGCGGGAGGTCTTCGCGGATATCGTCGCATCTGTTGAACATAATGAGATCGGCAGACCGCATTTTATCCGCGATCAGTGACTTCAGATTGGAAAGATAAAGGTTAAAAGTCGAAGCGTCGATCATCATTATCTCCATGATCTGCTCTGGATCCCATATAACGCGTGGCCTGTTGCAGTTCCACATACCGTTATATTCGATGACTACGCAGTCTGCCGAAGTCTCATTTTCGATATCTAATGTGTAATCGTATGTGAAAAGCGCCTCGTCATCGATATATCTTACAAGGACATCCTGTTTTAGAAGAGCTTCTTCATCAAACTCTTCGTCACCCTCCTCGCAAACGAGGAGAAGCGTCCTCTTGTGATGCTTCTCCTGCATTCCCGTGATGAAGTCTTTTATTGCGGTGGTTTTGCCGCTGTCCAGAAATCCCGTGAAGATATAAACCGGTACCACTTTATTCTGCGAGACACTCCGTAAGTTTTCTCAAGAATTCGTCCTTGTCATAGCCGCGGCCGATGAATACGAGCTGGTTGAGCCTGTCGCCGTATTTCTCGTGCCATTCGTCCTTTATGTCAGGGTATTGTTCGAATATCAGTTCTTTATCTTCTTCGGACATGGAAGCCACCCAGTTGGATACTTCGGTAACTGTTGAATTCCTTCCGGCCTGTTCGAAAAGCTGGACATGCACCTCATCAGTCTTAAACCACATGTATCCCTTGCCCCGGATGATCTCCGGCGGGAAGCTGTTGCTTACGAAGTCGATGAACTTATCGTAATCAAAGGGCCTCGGATCCTTATAAACAAAAGAAGTGATGCCATAGTCGTCTTCGCAGACTTCTTCCATCTTAACCTCGCGTTCGAGAGCGCGCTGAAGGGCAGAGGAGTTGAGCACTTCATCGTAATCGAACTTATCGCCTCTGAAGATCTTTGAAGGATCGATCTTTCCGTTGATGATCTCATAGATCTCCGCTTTGTTCTGGAAGGTCCTTATTACTTTCTTTATTTCTTCGATCTGATCTTTTTCGAGCAGGTCGCATTTGCTCAAAAGAACGATATTGCAGAATTCGATCTGATCCATAACAAGGTTTATGATGTCCGGATCTTCTGATCTGTCGCCCTCGATCTCGCGCATCTCGTCAATGAACTCGTAGTAGAGCCTGTCAGCATCAGCTACAGTGACGATAGAATCGAGAAAAACATCTGACTCGCCACGGATCTTCTGATAGTTGAGGAAGCCGTATGCGATCGCTGCGGGGTTGCTGACGCCAGAAGCTTCGACGATTATGGCGTCCACGTTGTCATCATGCGAGAGCCTTTCGATCTGCTCCATAAATGCTTCCTGCAGAGTGCAGCAGATACAGCCGTTGGTCATCTCGATCATCTTCGAATCCGACTCGACAACGCTGTTTTTTCTGATAAGGGAGGCATCGATGTTGATGCTTCCGAGATCGTTTACGATGACCGCGAGGCTCTTATCAGACTGTGTCTTGAGAAGTTCATTTAATACAGTTGTTTTGCCTGATCCCAGATAGCCTGTGATCATGGTTACAGGTTTCTTTTTTGTTGTTTCCATATTTATATCCGGCTTTCTAATTTGAGAATTGTTCTCATTTTTATCACAAGGCGATATTTATGTCAATGAATTTGATAACAATTCTCAAATTTGTCTGCAAATGTGCAGAAATCCTACGGTTTCTTACTTCAGTGAATGCTATAATACTTATGATTTTGATCGTTTTACGGCTTTCCCGGCATTGCGGATTGCCGTAATTCAAGTTCTTCTTAAAGGAGACGGGGATATGATTCGTGAGGCGAAGATCAGTGATGCGGCAAGGATTGCCGCGATAGAAGTTGCAAGCTGCAGGTTTGCTTATAAAGATATCGTTCCAGAGAAATATTTATTTGAAGATCTTACTGCAGAGAGCCGCATTCCGTCCATTGAACGCTGGATCAGCGAGAAGCTCTTTGAATTATACGTTTATGAAGATCCTGACACCGGCGCGGTTAATGGCATGATGGGCATCGGAAGATGTGAGGATGAAGATAAGGAAAATGCCTTTGAGCTTCATTTTATCTATGTTGATCCTGATCATCTGAGAGCGGGCATCGGTTCTGATATGCTCCGTTTTTTCGAACAGAAAGGCAAAGAGCGTGACTTTGAAGAGTTCGTTATCTGGGTTCTCGAAGAGAATATGTTGGGAAAGAGTTTTTATGAGAAGCATAACTACGCTTTGGACGGTAAAGAGAAGATCTTCAGGCGTTGGAACAAGCGTGAGATCAGATATGTGAAAGGCATCTGAGATATTAATAAAGGGTTCCGGAAATACGGAACCCTTCTTTTTGTTTTGTTATATACCCGGATTAAATGTTATCTGCTGAATGTGCCAAAGCTGAAGCCGTTGCTTGTGTCTAAGAAATAGTCTGAGATCGAGAAGCCAACTTTCTTTGAAACACCGTAATTAACTACGTTTGTTGAGTCACCAAGGAACTCTTCATACGGCTTGCCGTAAAGTTCTTCGGATTTTTTGCAAAAACGTTCAAATGCATCAAGGATATCTTTTTTCTCGCTGAGATCTGACTGGAAAGCTACCTGATTGATCGTTTTCCCATCAGTGTTCATATCGAAAACAAGATATTTGCATTCAACGCCGTCGATCTCAAGGCGGATCTCATAATAGTACATCAGGTGCTTATCGTAAGCTTCTGAAGGTTCGATATCATCAATTGTGCATCCAAAGAAATCTTCAAATGCCTTCTTGGAACTCTCGGGATCTTTTCCGACACAATCTGTCATGACCTTGAGTGTTTCTGTGAGATCATAGTTCTGAAGGGGCGGCAATGTTGTCGTTGTCGTAGGCTCTTCAGTTGTCTCTGTAGTAGTCTCTACAGTTGTTGCTTCTGTTGTCGTTGTTGTGGGTGCTTCTGTTTCGGTCTCTTTCTTGCCTGCGTCACAAGAACACAGTGCGAAAACCAGTGACAACACCAGTGCGGACGAGATGAGTTTTACGTGCTTTTTCATAATCTTTCTCCTTATTCTTCATTTGTGATTAACCGAAAATATTAACCAGCAAATCCCTTAATCCGGTCTGAAGAAAATCTTCAGACATATACAGTATAATGAAAATAACGAATAACATCAAATATATCTGATATAATTATTTGAGGAATAAGATTTTAGCGAGGATAGTTTATGAGATTCTATGAAGATTTAAAGGCTTATTATTTCAGCAAGAATCCGGTGACGGATGCAGAAGAGCGTTCGCTCATTATCAGTCAGAGCAGGGAATATGTAAAAGAGTACGTCGGAAACATCCTTGGTCCTGAGGATAGCGTCCGCGGCAACATCAAGAAGTTCCTGCCGATCGCTCTGTTTGTCATAGTGGTGGCTCTGCTTATCATCTTCTCAATCAACAAGATAGTTCCTGCACTTCTTTTTACCTTCGGAGGTGTTTTCATCCTCTTCGGAATAGCATTCTTGATTCCCGCTAAAAAGACTGAGCAGCGTGAGCTTCCGAATACTGCAAAGGTCCCGAGAGCAATTCCCGGAGCTGCTGCGATCGCGTTCGGACTTGGCGTTATAGTGCCTGCGGCTGCCGCACCGACATACGGCTATGCCAAGTCGATGGTGGCAGGCGGTGCGACATGGTTCGTCCTTGGCGGACTCTTCTTTATCGTTTATTCGGTAATTGGCTTTCTGAGGTTTTCAAAGGCTTCGAGAAACACGGTTCAGGGCAGATGCATCGGATATATCAAGATGGTAGACGGCGGCAATGGCAAAGACAGTAATATTAATATCCAAAGGTATTACATTACCGGAGCTCCTGTTTTCGAATACAGCATAAACGGAATCACATATCAGGCTTTCCAGGAAGACAATATGAGGACCGGTATGCTCACTCCCAATGTTGGCGATATAGTGGAACTCGGAGTTCATCCTGACGATCCTTATGCGGTCTTCTATCACAGGAATACCGGTGCGAAGATCTTCGCCATTGCATTATCGGTTCTCGCGCTCGCAGCAGGAATCTTCCTCTTCTGTATGGTACCCACGGTAAATGACAATGGTGGTTTTGTTGTTAACACTATGGGCGGACAGACGAGGCTTGCCAAGGCTAAGTTCGACGATAAGACTATTGCGAAATATATAACAGGGGATTACACGATCGAATATGTTACGGTCACAGGCACGCATGAAACCAATGGTATGCCTGCTGTAGATCTGTCCAACGGCAGGGGGTTAATACTTCAGGAAAAAGAGAAGGATAAGTATCCGATAGGCGCAGAGATTTATGTCGTTTATCCCGCAGACGGTTCTGCCAGCCTTAACTTCCGGGCTGAAGAATGGGAGTATGCAGGAACCCGTGAAGTAAAAGGACTTCCGTAAATTGTTTTCAGGCTATAAGAAATCAGGCTGTCTCTTGTGTGAGGCAGCCTGTTTGTTTTTAAGTCATGTAAGTCGGTTTAGGTCCTAAGTACGATTCAGGGATCTTCGCGCCTTCCTCGCAGATCACGATCTTCTGCAGTACGAAGTTCGGATTTATCGAGTAGATGCTTAAGGTATTTAAGCCTTCTTTAAGCTCGATTGTAAATGTTGTCTTGCGGATATTGTCGAGAACGCCCTGTGACCAGTAAGGATTGCCGTCTCCTACTGCGAAGCCTTCAGGGATCATGTTGATCTTCTTGACCTTGCCTTCGTTGACGCTGACGCCGACAAGGATCTTAGGTTCCCTGTAGAACGGGTTGCTCGGGTTGGTGTATAGCGTTACATCGTACTTGCCCTCTGAAGGAACGTTGATCTTGTAATCAAGGTGCGGAGCATTTTTTACGCCAAGGACTTCATCCTGCGGATATGCCTTGATGACATCCATGCCGCGGCTGTAATCCCTGATAACGCTGTAGGCGGCAGATGAAGGTGAAGAATATGCTTTGCTGTAGTCTAAAGGCAGGATGGAGATGTAGTTCATTCCGAAAGCGTTCTTTTCGAGTGATCTGTCGAAAATATTGGCCTTAATGATGTCTTCACCGTAATCCTTTCTTCCGACCCAGTGATGGACCTTCTCGCCCTTAAATGCTGAAGCCCTGTTGAAAGGAACCTTGACGACAGTATATCCGTCAGCGCTGTGGATGCAGAACTCAGTGGAGTCGCCTTTCTTTATCGCAGAACGGTCGATCTTAACCTTAAGCTCTGTCAGAATATAAGGCTTAACAACGCCTTCCTCAGAAGAGAACTTGAGGCCCTTGCAGGGGTTTTCGACTGAGAACTTCACGTCCTTATCGCATGCAGTGCTTAAGAACAGGGTAGCCTCATCACAGGAAGGATCAAGGAACTGATCCAAAAGAAGAACCCTGCCAGTCCAGAACTTGCCTTCTGTGGACTGGCATGAACCCTTGATAACCGTAATGAGTCTTTCTTTGTTGGCAGGCTCGAAAGTACCTACTACAGGATATTTACAGCCTTCCTCGCACCAGTTGTTGAAGCCGATGTGCTCGGACAAGCCCATACCGTACCACTTGCCGCCATGGATCGTGTGAAGCTCGTCAACGATGATCTTGTCGTAAGCTATGCACTTGTTGATCTCTTTAGCGAGTGTCATAGCGTAAGTGCTGCCCAGTTCTGCGAATGCATGGTTCAAAGTCGTAAGGAGCCACATTCTCTGGACATTTAGATTGGCGGTAAGGGGAAGCCATACGAGCTCGTAGAAGCTGAATCCGGCATTGCCTTCAAGCTTCGCGCGGAGCTTGTCGCACTTCTTCATGAGTGCATCGATATCCTCAAGAAGATCGAAAGTCTCATTATAGTTAAATGCATTATAGATACGGTCGTTCATCGCCTCTGTGCGGCGCGCAGTCGTAATGCGGGTATAGCCCAGGAGCATCTCACGTACGGCGCGCTTGTCGGCAGCTGAAATGTTGGAACCGAAAATGCGGTCAACGATAAGCTTTGTGTATTCCTCAGCAGCTTCGTGATTGCCAGTACCCCAGCGGTCAAAGTCGTAAGCAAGATCGAGGAAGAATGACAGGGGATATTCATTGCTGAAGATATCGCCGACATTAACGATCCAGAGATCTCTTATGCCGAAATCATATGCTGTGGTCATCTGTTCCCATGTCTTAGCGAGATTCGATGTGTTGAACCACTCGAAAGAAATAGGAAGTCCGTGGTAGTCGAAGTGATAGTACATTCCGTAGCCGCCCTTGTGATTACGCATCTCAGGTGTCGGAACTGTACGGAGATTACCGAAGTTATCGTCGCAGAGCATAAGGGTTACGCCGTCAAGCTCAGGATCGCCCATAAGTCCGGGCGTCTTCTCATCGCCGTAGAAATAAGGTTCTACTTCCTTATATAGCGCGAGCATGCGCGGAACGGAATCGAGGTCCTTGTTTACATATTTACGGATGAGCTTATTCTGTGTCTTTAAGACCTTGCGGAGGAGGTCGATGTTGTCTTTGAGAGTCGCATCTTTTCCCATGATCGCGGTATCAGCTTCGCCGCGCATGCCTACTGTGATGACGTTCTCAAACTTGCCGCTTCTCTTAAGACCGTCTTCCCAGAATCTCGTGATGCCTTTCTCGTTCTTAAGGAAGTTCCATGCATCGCCATAGATGGACTTGGGACCTCTTAAGTGCTTATATTCCTCGCCCTGTCTTAAGCAAGGCTCGTGGTGGCTCATTCCCATTACGACACCAAGCTCGTCAGCAAGCTCAGCGTTTGCAAGGCCGGGGCCGTCATCAGGGAAGATCTCAGCCCACATTGCAGGCCAGAGATAGTTTCCTTTAAGTCTTAACAGGAGCTCGAAAACATGCTCGTACATCTTCGCGTTGAATCCGCCGAAGTTGTGCATGCAGAAATTGCCGAATGCTGGCCACTCATCGTTGATAAAGAAACCTCTGTATTTTACGGAAGGCTCTTTGGATACCATGCAGTAGTCAGAAGGGATCTTGAAGGTCGTCATTTTCGGAGGATTTACATCAAGCCAGTCAATAAAAGGGGAGACGCCAAGCATCTCTGAGAGCTTGAAGAGACCATAAATAGCGCCGCGCTTGTCACTTCCCGTAATTACGAGAGATGAGCCGATCACTTCGATCTTATAAACTTCGCGCTTGCCTTCGATATCGGAGGTGTCAACGCCAATATCCTTAATGAGCCTGTCGCCGGCAAGACCCGCGATGATCGGATTCTTGCAGCTTATTGAATCAACAACCAAAGGGGCAGAACCGAATACTGCCTTGATATCGCCTGAGACCTTTGAGGCGATCTTTCTGACACCTGATAAAGTATCTTTGCCGCAAACGATCTGGATGTCTTTGTTCTTAAGTTTTGTAGAAGAGATGATATAGTCCATATGCTAACCTCAGATTAATAACTTCCATACAAGCATACAACACTTGCTGAAGTTATTCTATCGCAAACTTAAGTATATTTTATTAATAATCACCATATTCATCAATTAAACAGAGTTCGCTGCAAGAGATTACTATATTCAGAATATTTTTATTGAGAAACGATAAATAACTCTTGAAAAACGAAAAATGCTATGTTAGTATACTCGCATAAAGCATGCTTCAACTGTTTAAGGAGGAAATTCTAATGCGATATGACGACGTTATTCTCAGATGGGCAAAGATCGCCACAGTGTTATTTACCGCTCTGGCTGTCGTAGCTGATATCTTCGGAGTAGTCATTACTAAGTACATTGCGTACTGCTGGGCTGAGGTCTTCGACCTTCCGAGAGTAATCGCTCTTATAGTTATTTTCTATTTGGGAACTATCGGCGGTTATACAGTTCTTATTCCTCTCTTCCTGATGTTATCGAATATGAGCAAGGATAAAGTCTTTGACAGGGCTAATACGAAGCTCATGACAATAATTACGGTAGCGCTGGTATTTATCGCAGTTGACTGCACAGTATGCGGCTTCATCTGGAACGGCGGCTGGGTATTAACGATCGTTGCTTTGTTCATGGCGCTTGTTGTGTTGAGCATCAGAGTCGTATTCGCCAAGGCGATCACCATGAAGGAAGAAATGGATCTCACTATCTGAGGAAAGGAGGAGAAGAACATGATTATCGTAAATCTTGATGTAATGATGGCAAAACGTAAGATCTCCTCCGGTGATCTGGCGGCCAAGGTAGGGATTACCCAGGCAAATCTCTCGATACTTAAGAACCAGAAGGCAAAGGCCGTAAGGTTCTCAACCCTAAACGATATCTGTAAGGCATTAGATTGCCAGCCGGGGGACATCCTCGAGTACAGGGAGGACTAATCTCAAATGGACAAAAAAGTTATATATCAAAGGCTGGGAATTCTCCTAGCCTATCCCTTAGCATACGCTTATGTAAGGCTCTTACTGCACTTTAGTAATGATTTTATACTGTGGGTACAAGTAGGACATGGCGGTTTCAGATTCAATTATGCTTATCCGATCTTCGCGCTTCTTTTCATTATCGTAAATGAGATCGTAAGGCGCGGCAGAAGGGGAGCTTCCGAAAAGATCGATTACAAGACCGTTTACTGGTATGCGGTCACTTTCCTGGCAGGTCTTACCGCAACGATCGGCGAAGGACATGATTTCCATGGCCTTGAGGAAGTATCCGTATTAGGAATGCATCTGAGCGCTGTTTATTCAGTATTGGTATCTAATAATATACTTCTTGGCGGCAAGACATCCGGATTCATTCCAGCAGACCTGATCCACGGCTTTTATGTTAAGTCCTTTGCGGGATTCCCGAACTTTATAACCGACTGGAAATGCTTCGGAAAGCCCAAGGCTGAGGAAGGTGAGTCTGCAGCGCCCGCTCAAAAGAAGCATATCTTAGGCGCAATTGTGTTCGTGATGATAATGGGTGTTCTCATGATCATATCAGTCGCACTGATGTCTTCGATCGATGAGGATATCAGATACTTCTTCGAAAATTTCACGAATATCCTGGATGATTATCTCGGTCATCTTAGAATAGATGAGATATTTGCGCGTTGTGTTTTCGCGATCCCGGTATGCTTCTACCTTTACGGACTCATGTCCAGAAGTGCGAAGTCTGACGGCGCGAGGGAGAAACGAGTTGCTTCATGGCTTCTCAGGGTCAGAGGCAAGGGCAAGACAGTATCTGCCACGCTGGTCTATATCGCAGCGGGAATCTTCGTAGTCGCATATATACTCTTCTTCGTTAAGAGACTTACTTATATGCTGGGCGGCTTTGCAGGTGACGTTCCTGACGGAATGCTCGTCTCAAGATATGCACAGGAAGGCTTCTGGCAGATGGTGGGAATCGCGGCTGTCAACTTATGTGTTTACCTCGCGATAATCCTTCTCGGAAGATCTGATTCAGACGGCAAGTTCTCTCTGCCTGCAAAGATCCTTGTTACGATCCTCATGGTTGAGACTATCGCATTCGCAGTGATCGCAATGAGCAAGATCGGTCTTTACTACAGCATATACGGATACACTCCCAAGAGGATCCTTGCCATGTGGGCAACCATGTCACTGACATTTGCCGCTGTACTGACGATCCTTACGGTCCATCAGGGAAAGCCGCATTTCAGGGCAGGAGTTATATTTACATCGGCATCATATATCGCGATCTGTATTTTGTCCGCTGTATTAGTTGCAATCGGAGCTTAAGGCTAAAGGGAATAGGGATAAGAAGGGCTGCCGGGATCAATCCGGCAGCCCTAATATATCTATAAATATATAATATATTAATAAAATACTTGTTATAGTTATTTTTGCGGAAATGTAATATTACAAAACCCAACATGTAGTAAAATGTCACATAAAATCTGTTTACATTACAGGGCTGTGATGATATGATTACTCCATAAGAATAACATACATTTGTTCGTTTTTGACGAGTGTATTTTCGTGTTTTTAAGGAGTTATTAGTATGGTTGAGTTTAATTGCACAGTAAAGGACATTTTCAGAAGGCCGAACATGATCGACAAGGCAGTAAGAGAGCTGGCTGACAAGGGCTATGCTGAGCATGCCGTAACATATACCAGGTTAAGGGATAATATCTTTAATGCGCTGGCTTATGCCTCAGGGAAGATGAAGGACTACGAATACAGCGTCGCTATAAGCTATCTTGAGTCCAGGAATTCAGAGCAGACCGTAGCTAAGAAGAATTACTATACCCACAGAACGATCAGGCGTTATGTCCGTAAGGCCTGTGAACTTATAAGCGAGTACTATCTTAATACCATGGACATCAAGCTCCTGCCGGTAGATACCAGATCCGTAGGATGCAATATCACAGCAGGTTCTTTCTGGGATAAGGTCGATTCCCTTATGCATGACAGCATTGAGAATGCATGCGTCGTTATATTGTGCTGCTATGAGCAGAAGTCTGTTAATTACGTTTGCAGCACTTACTGCATGGGCAGTGATAAGGTGAAGAAGATCGTTAATTCCTTTAATTCAGTTCTTACTGTCTATGACATTCCTTCAGAGAACAGAAGCGTAGTTTAACAGGCTAAGAATCTCCGTATACATTAAGACAGAGCGTTCGCCATCCACGCGAATACTCTGTCTTAATGATATAATCTTAATGCTTGATTCTGCCTTTTTATAAGATGGAGGATAATTCTATGACCATTACTTTTGATAAGCTTCCTCAAAACCTTGAAGAGCTTAAGGCAATGCCCATTGCTTCCCTTAGTGAACCTGAATACGGCGCGGCTTTGTTTGTCGCAGTAATGATGCACTATACTGCAAATAAGGAAGAAACCTTTGAGATGATAGATTATCTTAACGGTCCTTATGAAGTGACCGAATACCAGAAGCAGTTTATTGCTGACAGGATGGCAGACGGCGCTTATGTTGTCCGTTCATTCTTTAACGGAACATCGCCCGATAATGATTACACACCCTCTATGCCTTATACGATCGAGACAGAAAGAGGCTTTGATGAGGAAACTGACGGAAGGATGAGGATTCTTCTGACTTCCTCCGGAGCTGATACCAAGCGCTTTGTCACCATGCGCCACAAGCCTTCCACGAACCAGTGGTTTGTGGAAGATCAGATGATCCTCGGCATGATCAGGACTCCGAAGTCAGCTGATCCCTGGGCATGATGAGGTATAGATAAAGATGAAGTCTGAGAGAGCATATCCCAAAGTCTCTATTACCCAGAAAGCCGCAAGATCATTAAAGAACGGCCATCCGTGGGTATATGTGGATGAGATCACTGCCGGTTCCGGTCTTGTGGACGGTTGCATCGTTGACTGCTTTGAAGGGTCCAGCTGGCAGGGAGCAGGTTTTTATAACTCCAATTCCAAGATCGCCGTAAGGATCATATCCCGCAACAGCAATGATGTATTTGATTACAGGTTCTGGTACAGACGTATCCTATATGCGGTCTCATACAGGAAGACTGTCATGCAGGGCGATGACTTCAAATGCTGCAGGATAATCCATGGCGAGGCAGACCAGATTCCGGGTTTTACATGCGACAGATATGGCGATATCGCCGTAACGCAGATAGCATGTCTTGGAATAGAGCTTAATAAGGATGTTATCTATAAGGCGCTGACAGATGTATTCGAAGAGATCGGAGAGCCTTTGAAGGGCATCTATGAGCGGAACGAGCTCTCGTTAAGGACCAAGGAAGGTCTTGAGCTCTACAAAGGCTGGTACGGCGGCAAGGAGTATCCCTGCATTACCGAGATAACAGAGAACGGGATAAAGTATTCCGTCGATGTTGAGAATGGCCAGAAGACGGGCTTTTTCCTGGATCAGAAATATAACAGGCTGGCTGCCGCTAAGATCGCAAAGGATAAGAATGTTCTGGACTGCTTTACGCACACGGGCTCATTCGGCCTTAACTGCGCGTATAACGGCGCCAGGCACGTTACGAGTGTCGATATATCATCTCAGGCCATAGAGATGGCCAGAGCTAATGCTGAGAGGAACGGGCTGTCTGATAAGATCGATTATGTCTGCGAAGATGTTTTCGGGATGCTGACGAGAATGGCTGAGAAGAAGGATCACTCTTTTGATTACATAATCCTCGATCCGCCGGCATTTACCAAGTCGCGTGAGACTGTCGATTCGGCTGGCAGGGGATATAAGGAGATCAACCTTAAGGCTATGAAGCTGCTTCCGAGAGGCGGATATCTTGCAACATGTTCCTGCTCACACTTCATGAACGATGAATTATTCAGGAAGATGTTAGCTTCTGCGGCAAGGGATGCGAGCGTCAGTTTAAGACAGATCGAAGGGCGTACGCAGGCACCGGATCACCCGATATTATGGAACGTTCCAGAGACAGACTATTTAAAATTTTATATTTTCCAGGTTGTTTGACTACCGCTTATAAGCTATTTTTGACAAAAGCCTGAAATGCCGACAGATAAAGGCTTTCAGGCTTTTTTATTGAACGGCTTCACGCACTTTAGCCAATTTTTTCTCACAATTTATTTGGCGTTTTGATGCTGAAATGAAGATGATTTGAAAAATCACAATAATAACCTTTATACAGAAAGTGAGGTTGCTTATGTGTGATGAACTCTTCTTTGAGCAGAGTAACAGCAATAACAGTTGTTTTGACAAAAATGCTACCCTGGTGATCAGACAGGAAGCAATTGTTAATAACGTCAGATATATTAAGGAGACAACAGGCGTGAAGGTAATTGCAGTGCTTAAGGAAAATGGTTACGGATTGGGCGTAGCCAATATGTATCATATTATTAAAGATCAGGATATATTCATGTATGCAGTTACATCTCCCTGTGAGGCTATCGCATTAAGAGAAGAAGGATGCAAGGCTGACATCCTTATGCTGACACCCATTCAGGAATACAGTGAACTGCTTCTTATGGCAACTCTTGATGTTGTTGTCGCATTAGGAAGCGAAAAGCAGATCCCTGAACTCCGTGATGTCTATAAGTTCACGGGAAGAAAGCCCAGGGTCCATATCCAGATCGATTCAGGTCTCGGAAGATACGGCTTTAATGTGGATGACATCCCTAACTTCAGGAAATGCGCTGATTTCCTCTCCATCGAAGGATGCTTCTCGCACCTTGCAGGAAGCAAGCGCAATTACAAAAGAAGCGTTGAGAGACAGGTCCGTCTTTTCAAGGTTGCATTAGAGAAGATAAAGGCATCAGGTGTAAATCCCGGTATCTGCCATATATCCAATTCCAAGGCAGCGCTTACATTCGGAGCTTTGGGATTCGATGCGGTAAGAGTCGGAAGTGCACTTTTAGGAAAGGTTTCTGTGGACAGCGGACTTGAGGAGGCTGTATGGCTTGAATCAAAGGTGTTCTCTGTCTACAACAGACTTGAAGGTGAGCACATCGGATATAACGGTGAGACTTTCCTTAAGAGAGACAGCGATCTTGCTGTCGTAAGAGTAGGTACAGGCTGCGGCGTAGGTTTGATACAGAGAGGAGCTTTGGATTTCACTTTCTTAAACATCGTTAAGAATATCCTCAGAAGAATTAATGCAGATCCGGTACTGAGTGTCTGGATCAACGGTAAACAAAGCCCTGTAATCGGCAGGATCGGCGTATCTCACATGACGGTCGACGTTACCGAGAATTCTGTTAAAGAGGGCGATACCGTTAAGGTTCAGGTAAATCCGTTACTGGTTCATCCTTATGTCAGAAGGCAGGTGATCTGATTATGAAAACTAATGTTAGAAGTAAAAAGTCAGTTTCAAATTCGCTTATAGAGTCTAAATCCGTCCAGAGCTTTCTCGCCGGAATAGTTAATGTATGTGTCTGCTTCCTCTCTGATGAGAACATAATTATCCCAGTCACACTCGCAGAAGTAGGAAGTGACAATGAAGTCGAAGTATCCAGCTTCGATCAGTCTGTTCTGCTCTTCAAGAATTGCAGGATAGGTTAATTCGATATTTAAGTAACAGAAGTATCTGTTTGAGGGCAATATGCCTGCCGCGGTATAAAAGCCCGCATCCATGACATCGTAAGTCAGGACTTTTGCATCAGGCACCTGGTTGATCATCTCAGCGTAGCGGTACTGCGCGAAGAAATCCTTTTTCTGGAATAACAGATAGTTATTCTTATTAAGCAATAACGCAGCCAGATAGAAAACGATCAGGACGCCTGATATAAGTCCTTTCATGAATCCCGGATTCTGCTTAAAGCTCTTGGAAATAAAGTTAAGACCCCTAATGCAGGGGATCAGGAGCAGGGCAAAATAGCCTGAGACCAAATAAACGTAATAGTAGATAAAAGCAGTCTTTGTGAAGACAAATCCGATCGTCAGCACGAATGTGGAGACGAACAGGAATATGACCTTTTTGCGGTGTTCTTTTTTGATAAATATAAGCGATACGATAGATAGCAGGAGCATGATGCCGAACTTTGGGAATTCAATCGACAAATGGATCGTAGAGTACAAAGGAATATAGATGTTCCTGATGACAGGGATCTTGGATAAAGCAGCATTTCCTTCCAGTTCGTGGTAAAGGAAGATATTGTTGTAGAAATATACTTCCCAGAGATCTTTCAGAGCTCCGTTGGCAATGAAATAGATAAGTACAGGAGCTGAAAGGATCAGGAAGCCTGCAAAAAACCTCCAGATAAGTGACCAGAGATGGGAGAATGCCTTCTGCCTTATAGCTGTTATCAGAATATAAAGGCAGAACCCTGCCATGAATCCGATAAAGGTGTACTTGATCCAGAATAATGCAGCGGTGATAATGCCGCAGATAAGGGCATCGCTTTTTGCGGGAAGCCCATTACCCTTTACGATGGCACGGAGTCCGAAGTAGAAAGCGACTGTAAGAAGCGGGAAACACAATTCTTCCGCATTGCCGCCGAAGTTAAAAAGCCTGCTCGTATATGTAAGGCCTGTAATGAGAGGCACGAGGACGATCGTATATCTCGCAGGCTCAGTAAAAAGCTTAGCGATCTTCCATGAGAATACTGCGAAAACCGATGCCATGACGCATTCTGCGATCCACGCACCGATAAAGGACTTATCGCTTATAAGCGCCGCAAAAGCATAGATAAAGTAGAGCAGGGGACCTTTCTGTTCGTAAAGGTCCCTGTAAGGAACAAGGCCGTGTGTAATACCACGGCCTAATGTGAAGAAACAGTTCGCGTCGTCCCAGGGATTGAACGGATAAAGAGGCGAACAGGTGGATGCAAAAGTCATCGTGACAACAGCCGTGCCAATAAGTATGGCAAGCTCTGTCTTATTCAGCCTGCTTTTATCTGTAAGTCCCTTTGCCTGCATGAATTATCCTTATGCGTCAGCCTTCCAGAGACCATGGAGGTTGCAGTATTCGTAAGCAGCGATGACTTTCTCGTCAGCACCGATTGTGAATACGGCCTTGGGTTCTTCACCGGGCTTAAGCTGTCTTACGATAGCACCCTTGTCTGTCTCGAGAGCGATGAAAGTAATATAGTGGGCATCCATCATGGGATGAGCTACTTCGCCGACTGCAACGGTAACTTCCTGACCGTTTACGCTGATAACAGGCACATGCTTCTCGCCTGCAGCATCAGTAGTATTGGGAATGAGTTCTTCGAGAGGACCACCTTCGCATTCGGTCTCGAAAAGCTTAGTTACAACCGTTCCGCACTTGCCAATAAAAAACTTCATGACTCAAAATCCTCCTACTGATTTTATAAGTAAACTCATTATACCATTTTGTGCGGTGGCGGTTCTTTTCGCAGGAATTGAAAATCATTATGAGCGCTTTATGTATAAACGAGAGTAAAAATTAATGGAAACATCACAGGTCTGATGAAAAATGCCTAAAAAGAAAGAGATTTTGACTTAATGAGCCCTGAGGGCTTTTGTATAATCTCGGTGGAGTTAAGAAATGCTCCGGCCAAAATATCAGATGAGGTGGAATTAATATGGCTAACATTTTTGATTTAACGGGTAGAGTTGCTGTTGTTACAGGCTGCTCCACAGGACTCGGTGTTCAGATGGCTAAGGCTCTTGCAAATCAGGGCTGTAATATCGTAGCCATTGCACGCCGCCAGAATCTGCTCGACGAAGTTTGCGCAGATATCGAGAAGACATACGGTGTAAAGACACTTGCAGTCAAGCTCGACATTACAGATACAGCAGCAGTTGACGCTGCTACAGATGAGATCCTCTCTAAGATGGGCAGGATCGATATCCTCGTAAACAATGCAGGCACAGGCGCTGTTGCTCCTGCAGAAGACATCACAGATGAGCAGTTCATGAACGAGATCGACATCGACCTCTTCGGTTCCTTCAGAATGGCAAGAGCCATCGCTAAGAAGGCTATGATCCCTGCCAAGTTCGGCAGAGTCATCAATATCGCTTCCATGTATGGTCTTGTAGGCAACAAGGTAGCTCCCGCATCTCCTTATCACGCAGCTAAGGGCGGCGTTGTTAACCTTACAAGAGCTTTAGCTTCCGAGTGGGGTAAGTACGGCATCACAGTAAACTCCATCTGCCCCGGCTATTTCTACAGCCCTCTTACAAAGGAGACACTGGATTCTGACTTCTTCCAGGCTAATGCAAGAACAATGATCCCTCTCGAGAGATACGGCAACGACGGCGAGCTCGATACAGCAGTATGCTTCCTCGCTTCTCCCGCTACAACATATGTAACAGGCGTAAATCTCCCTGTAGACGGCGGATACACAGCAATGTAATCCTGACAGGATCTCCCCCGATCCGGTCTTATCTTCAAAATAATCAAGCCGTGCAAATCTTTTGATTAAATAAAGATTTGCACGGTGTTTTTTGTTATGATAAGCGTTGGAAAGAGGTGACCTGTTGGAAAAGGCAAAAGACAGCTTTCAGTTCTCGCGTAAGGATCTTAAGCGTGACGCCAAGACGAATCTGAAGCATCATTACATGATGTATGTCGTCGCCTGTCTTTTCTCGCTCATTATCCAGGCGGAGTTCCTTACATCCGACAACCTTATCTCTGTAAGAAGACAGGTAGTTTCCGATGCGATCGAAGCATCTTACGAACTTACCGGTGCAGACGATGTTAAGAAGATCGAGCGTGCATACAAGGATTTCGATAATGATGCAGACTCGCTCTATTCCGGCGTCAAACAGTTTCTTTATAACAAGACACTCGAAAACGACGAAGCCAACAAGGTACTGGGCAGGACAAGGGGAACGCTCAACCAGATAATCAACTACGTTACCGAAGATACGATCATCTCGAATCTCTATTCCATCGTTATCCAGTTTATGGCTTTCGGCAATGTCGGAAAGCTGCTTCTTATTATCCTGCTTGCCGTACTTGCCACATTTGCCTGGCTTTTTGTACGTAACGTTTACATAGCCGTTAACCGAAGGATCTTCCTCGAAGGCCGTACATACAAGAGAATTCCGTTCTCCAGATATCTTTTCTTCATAAGAATGAAGAGATGGATAAGAGCATCTTTTACGATGGCTGTAAGAACGGTAATAGAGCTGCTCGGAATGTCGACGATCGTAGGCTTCCCGGTAGTTCACTTCGGATTCTTCCTCATGCCTTATATCATTGCGGAGAACCCTGATATCAAGCCTTTTGAGGCTGCAAAGCTCTCATGGCTCATGATGAGGGGAAACAAGTGGAACCTGTTCAAGATGAGCATGAGCTTTATGGGCTGGTATATCCTGGGAAGCTTCACATTCGGCCTTTCCAATATCTTTTTCTCGAACCCTTACATGATCTGCTGCTATTCCGAATACTATGCGAAGATCAGAGCGCATGCCAAGGAGAAGGGAATACCCGGAACAGAAAAACTCAACGATGAATACCTGTTCTTAAGGGCCGATTCCAACAAACTCGCTGACACTTATGCGGATGTTCTTGAAGAGCTTTCAAAGCCCCAGAATTCTCTGGAAACACTCGAAGGACGCCATGAGAAGTTCTTTGCTAAGAATTTCGGCGTTATCCTCTGGAACAGCAAGGAAGAGATCGAATATGAGAACAGGGAAGCCCGGAGAATGAAGATGCTCGCCTATGAGAAGGAAGCAAAGGGCCTCGTATATCCCTCAAGACTGTCTCCGATCCCTGAACAGCGTAAGATCAAGGCTTTGGACAACATCCATTACATGAGGCACTATTCTTTGTCATCACTTGCAATGCTGTTCTTTATCTTCTCAACATTCGGTTGGACATGGGAGCTTTTCTATTACTTTCTGATGAAAGGACAGCTCATAAACCGCGGTTTTAACCACGGACCGTGGCTTCCAATCTACGGATTCGGCGGTCTTATCGTCCTCATGGGACTTCACCGCGTAAGGAGCAAGCCCGTTGTTTTCTTCTTTGCAACTATCATCTCATGCGGAGCGGTTGAGTATTTTACAGGCTGGCTTTTGGAGGTCTTGTTCGATAAGAAGTGGTGGGATTACAGCGGCTATTTCCTTAATCTCAACGGCAGGATCTGCGCTGAGGGCCTTTTTGTCTTCGGTGTCTGCGGCCTCGCGTTCATTTATGTCCTGGCGCCGCTATTAGATAATCTTATCCGCAAAATAAACAGAAGGGTCCTCTTGCCATTGGCAGTGACCCTTATGCTGGTGATGGCAGCCGACTTCGTTTATTCAAATATCGTGCCTAATACCGGTTACGGAATTACGGGCAACTTCGATAACGAGGATCAGGTTACCGTTGAATCTGTAGCTGAAAACTGAGATCAGCTTCCGAATACTGTCTGAACAGCGCCTGTGAAGAACGCGATCGCGAATACGATTGCGAAGACAAGGAAGCAGATGATAGTGTAGCAGAAGTAAGATCTTGCAAAGTTCTTCTTGTTAACGTTCTTTGCACCGAGCGCGAAAATGATGAGGCAGATAAAGCCTACTACCGGAATCGAGAATAAGATCTCATATCCGAAGTAGCCCCACATCGATATCGGACGGTACTCCTCAGGAATCATATTGTTGTCCATTTCTTGATCCTCCCTTATTCGAAAATCACTAAAATATACTGGAAAAGCATAGCTTTTCTTCAGAAGTAAATATAGCACAAACACCTTGTATTTCATTTAATAAAATGTTAATTTACCTCATACTGTTTTTTAATGAGGAATGAATTATGGAGAAGAAGCCTTTTGTAACAAAGAGCCAGATCGAAGAGATCGCAAGAAACCACCACACACCCTTTTATATCTACGATGAGAAGGGTATCCGTGATAACTGCAAGCGCGTTAAAGAGGCTTTTGCCTGGAATAAGGGCTTTAGAGAATACTTTGCCGTAAAGGCCACACCGAATCCCTATATTATGGACATTATCAAGGATTACGGCTTCGGTTTTGACTGCTCATCTGAAGCTGAGCTCATCTTGGCTGATGCTGTAGGCGGCCCCATCATGTTCTCGTCAAATGACACACCGGCCAGAGAATATGCGCTCTGCGCTAACTTAGGCGGCATCATCAACCTTGACGATATCACTCATATCCCTTTTGTTGAGCAGATCTTAGGCCCCCAGTTCCCTGAGGTAATGAGCTGCAGATATAATCCAGGCGGAGTTTTCAAGCTCAGCAACGGTATCATGGACAACCCAGGCGATTCCAAGTACGGAATGACAAAGGACCAGCTTATCGAGGCTTATACACAGCTTAAGGCTCACGGCGTAAAGAAGTTCGGCATCCACGCATTCCTTGCAAGCAACACCGTTACTAATGAGTACTATCCGACTCTTGCAGGACAGCTTTTCGAGCTCGTCGTAGAGATCGCTGAGAAGGTCGGGATCGAATTCGCATTCGTAAACCTCTCAGGCGGCGTCGGAATCGGCTACAGACCTGAGGATTCCGAGAATGACATCATGGTTATCGGTGAGGGCGTAAGAAAGCAGTTTGAGCGCGTTCTTGTTCCTGCCGGGATGGGCGATGTCGCTATTTATACCGAGATGGGCAGATTCATGCTCGCTCCTTACGGAATGCTCATCACAAAGGCTATCCACGAGAAGCATATCTATAAGGAATATATCGGTGTTGACGCTTGTGCTGCTAACCTTATGAGGCCTGCAATGTACGGTGCTTATCACCACATCACAGTTCTCGGCAAGGAGAATGAGCCCTGTGACCATATGTACGATGTAACAGGAAGCCTTTGCGAGAATAACGACAAGTTCGCGATCGACAGAATGCTTCCCAAGATCGATATGGGCGATATCCTTGCTATCCTCGATGCAGGCGCTCACGGATCTGCCATGGGTTATAACTACAACGGCAGACTCTGGTGCGAAGAACTGCTCCTCAAAGAGGACGGTTCCGTAGAGCAGATAAGAAGAGCCCAGACGCTTAACGACTACTTCGCTACATTGGATAGCGGCAAGTACGCTGATAAGCTTATCAGAGAGTAATATAGCGTATTCTGACTATTTGTCACTTCGATTGTATTAAGGACCTTGTGTTGTGCATCTTGCACAAAAACAGGGCCTTTTAATTATGCAATCTGTTTAACAAGGATATTGTTTGAAATGGGGAGTAAGTGTACTATTAGGCTGTCCAAAGGAAAAGCCTTTGGGGATAGTAAAAGGACATAAAATAAATACTTAGGAGGTATTACATAATGAAAGCATTTTACTTAGACAACATTGATGTTGCAACACTCATGAAGGCACTTGACGAGTGCAAGGGAAACGTAATCCTTCTTACAGATGAGGGCGACCGTTTCAACCTCAAGAGCAAGCTCAGCCAGATCACAGGTATCATGAAGCTGATCGAAGGCGGTATCGTTTGCAATGCAAAGATCTCTTGCTCTGACCCTGATGATGAGGCAATGCTCTTCAGACTTAACCTTTTCGGAAAGGTTGACGAGGAGGCTTAAGCCGAATCTTCTTTAAAAGCAATTAACAGTTTTTGAGTTTCTCGAAAAAGGGCGCAGTCATAATGGCTGCGCCCTTTCAGTTTATCTCAGCCTATCTCATCCGGTACCATGCCGATAAAGTCTCCGGTTGCCGCATCAAGGTAGATCGTGTAGCTCTCTGAAGGGTTCTCACCGTAGAAATGGTATGAATACTGGAGCTTGCACTTTTCCTTCTTGCCGCCGTTATAGACATAACACATCTCAACGAACTTGTAATCTCTATAGTCAAGAGTTGCCTGGGCATACTTTCCGAGCGCATCTTCCTGGCTCAGTACATCCTTGGGATTTGTAAAAGAGCAGTTCTTGATATTTGATTTTCCTTCGCAGATCGTTCCGTCGATAAAGGTGATGACATAGAACTCGGCATTCCTGATCTTGATGTCGTTGTAGAACGCCGTGAACTGGTACCATAAAAACGCACCGGGATCATCTTCCGAAGTATCGGTAAGCACGAGCTTTAAGCCCTTAGTCTTAAAGCTGTAGCTTTCCTTCATGTATTCGGCTGCCTGTTCCTCATTCTTGATAAGAGTTGAAGAACGTCTGATCTCGTGAGGGCGCTTCTTCTGAGTCTCTGCGATCGAATGACCGTGATTTACTATGGTTTTCGAGTAAGCAGTCCAGGAGGGGGTCTCCTCTGTGGTTGTCGATTCGGTATATTCTGAAGATGTTGTTGCTTCGGTCTCATCAGGTTCCGCAACCACGCATCCCGTAAGAAGAACGCCGGCCGTTAAAGTGGAAGCTAATGTAAAAACTATGCCTTTTCTCAACACCTGAACAACCTCTTATCTTTATTCCCGTTCGTTTATCGGGTGATAGTCGACTTTGGGCTGTACGCTCTTGTAAGCCGGACGGATGATCTTGCCCTTGCCGTTTAACTCTTCGATCCTGTGGGCTGACCATCCTGCGATCCTCGCGATAGCAAAGAGGGGAGTGTAGAGCTCCATCGGGATTCCGAGCATTGAGTAAACGAATCCGCTGTAGAAGTCGATATTTGCCGATACGCCCTTGTAGATCTTACGTTCCGCCGCGATAAGTTCTGCCGAGAGCTTCTCGACTCTCTCATAGAATTCATATTCCTTCGTGCGGCCCTTCTCTGCGGAAAGGTCCTTAACATAGCGCTTGAAGATCTGCGCTCTGGGATCGGAGATCGAATAGATGGCATGTCCCATTCCGTAGATAACGCCGGAACGGTCGAATGCATCCTTGTGTAAGATCCTCTCCAGGTAAGCAAGGATCTCATCATTGTCTTCCCAGTCGGAGATGCTCCTCTCGATCTCTTTGAACATCTTAACGACCATGATGTTTGCACCTCCGTGCTTGGGTCCCTTAAGGGAGCTCAAAGCAGCGACTACTGCCGCATAAGTGTCTGTGCCGGAACTTGTTACAACGTGAGTCGTAAATGTGGAGTTGTTTCCGCCGCCGTGCTCTGCGTGAAGCATGAGAGATACGTCTAGGATCTTTGCCTCAAGCGGTGTGAACTTATTGTCCGGCCTTAACATGTAGAGGAAATTCTCTGCTGTGGATAAGTCCGGTCTGGGTCTGTGAACTACAAGAGAGTCACGGTCCAGATAGTATTTCATTGCGTTGTAGCTGTGTACAGCAAGGCTGGGGAAGATAGAGATCAGTTCCAGAGACTGTCTTAAGACGTTGGGAATAGATGTATCCGCTGCCTGCGTGTCATAAGCATAGAGGTTAAGAACACCTCTCTGAATGTTGTTCATCAGGTCAGATGAAGGTTTCTGCATGATTACGTCCCTGAAGAAGTTTTTGGGCATCTTGGAGCGTGATTCAGCGAGAAGTGATCTGAAATTCCTTAATTCTTCTTTGTTAGGAAGTTTTCCGAACAGCAGAAGATACGTGGTCTCTTCGAACCCGCAGTGCATTTCTTCAGGCTGCCCCTTGATCATATCCTTAACGTTGATTCCGCGATAGAACAGTTCGCCGGGTGCAGGAACGACCTTGCCGCCAACGGTCTTCGTCGCGTTGACTTCAGATATCCTGGTAAGTCCTGTAAGAACTCCTTTACCGTTAATGTCTCTCAGGCCGCGCTTGACATCATAGGTGGTGTAGAGCTCAGGATCTATGGCGTTCGCCTGGCAGATTCCGGCAAGACGCTGGATCTCCGGTGTGATCTTGGAATAGTTGTTTGTTGCCATAAGTCCTCTCCTTTCTGAGGCATATAAGCCGCGCCCCGTAAGGGCACAGACTTTAATATTTTAAATGATTAAGGGGTCTAATTCAATTAAATGAGGTATCCGCCGTTTACTCCGACTATCTGTCCGGTAATGAAAGATGCCTTATCGGACTGAAGGAAATAGAGCACTTCGGCCACCTCTTCAGGGCTGCCGAGCCTTCCTTCGGGAGTGTCTTCGCTGATAACTCTCTTGTCTTCTTCTGAAAAGCAGCTCATCATGTCTGTCTCGATGGCTCCGGGTGACACGGCATTGACTCTGATGCCTGAAGGGCCCAATTCCTTGGCGAGCGCCTTGATGTATGAATCCACGGCGCCTTTGCTGGCAGAATAGAGCGCTTCGCATGAAGCTCCTGTCTGTCCCCACATTGATGAAACGGCAAGGATTACACCGCTTTTCTGACTGACCATATTAGGGATAACGGCGTTTGTCAGGTTGAACAGACCGCCGAAATTCGTATCGATGATGTCCCTGTAATCGCTGTAGCTCATATCCTGAGCAAGACCTGAATGAGCGATTCCCGCATTTGAAATGAGAACATCGACCGCACCGTTTTTATTAATGGCATAACTTACGGCCTGGGATACGCTTTCCGGATCTTTTACATCGCAGGCATAGTAATCCACGCCTTCTAAAGCATCGTCAGGCCTCCCCAATCTGCTTAATGACGATACTTTATAACCGTGGCCTGCGAAAAGTCCGGCTGTGGCTCTGCCGATCCCTCTGGTGCCTCCCGAGATCAAAAGATGCGGCATCGTATTATCCCCCTTAAATCAATTCCTATAGCAGATATTGTACACGATTCGGGCCCGGCTTGCGAAGTTTCGTTAAGAATTGGTTTTACAAGTGCGTTCAATATCTTTATAATATCAGCGTTAAATTGGAGGATTCCTACAATGTCTAAATCTATGAACAAGGAACAAGAGCCTCAGCAGAACACTGACGAGAAGCTCGAAAACAATATCGAAGAGACTGCATCTGAACTTGAGGAAGCAGCTGAAGAAAAGGCTGAAGAAGTCACAGAGGAAAAAGCTGAAGAGCCTTCAGAAGAGAAGGCTGAAGAAGCTGTTTCTGATGCAGCTGATGAGGATTCTGAAGAATCAGAAGTAGAGAATTCCGGAAGTGAATCTGAAGAACTCTCTGAAGAGGATGGGGAAGAAGAGAAAACTGTTATTGAGATCCCCGATCCTGTAAGTGAAGAAGAGAAAGCTGCAAATGAGAAGTTCAGAAAACTCTCGCTTATCGAGAAGTGCAAGCAGGATCCACTTATTCCTGTCTGTGCTATCCTTGCGATCTTAGCTCTTATAGTTGCAGGCATCTACTTTCTGCTTCCTAACGCGATGACTCCTTCCATGGGAATGACGCTTCAGGAATTCCAGACAAGATATAACAACGGTGAAGTCAACAAGTCTCTTATAAACAGCGGAGCTGATATCGGTTTCAGATCTCCTTCGTATGTGGATATCAAGAGCCAGCCGAGCATTCTCGGAAGCAAGGAAGTTATCTCTGCCAAGAGTGCATATGCTGATTTCTTCAACGGACCTTTGAAGTATTTTTCGATCGGAGGCATTGAAGGCGCTACAAGAAAGAGTGACAACATGCTCTCCTACGTAAGGGTTTACGTCCTGTACGGAGAAGGTGAAGGCGACTTCAACACTATCTGGCTTTATGCTTCCAACACCATAAGTGCTCTCTATCCTGAGCTTTCCATGTATCAGGCTATGGATATCGCCATGACTGCCATGAACGAATTCAATGGTGATGAGAGATTCTATGTCAAAGGTGATTTTGCATTCAGACTTGTAGCAACCAAGAAGACCGGCGACGGCGGCATTGAATATGCTTATATCGTAGTTGACGTTGTCCCGAGATCCGCACTTAAGGCTGATCAGATTAGAAAAGATCTTGATGTGGCATCCGCTTCTGTCCCTGCTTCCGAGTCTGTATCGGATACAACCGCAGCAACGACCGCAGCAACGAAATAATAAAAAGAATTAAAGATTATTTACAAACTCCCCGCAAGAATCTATTCTATTATTATGGAATAGTCTTGCGGGGGTAGTTTTTTATGGCTAGAGGGGGACATCACGGCGGAGGTTTCCATTCAGGCGGACACCATTCAGGTGGCGGTCACTTTGGCGGTGGTCACTTTGGTGGTGGCGGCCATTACAGTGGCGGCCATTACAGCGGCGGTCATTACAGAGGCGGCAGTGGTTCCGGCGGCGGCTTTAGTGCTGGCGGCAGCGGTTGTGCTGTAGTCACCATCTGTATAATCTTTTATGGTTTAAACATTATTGGAAACTTCCTTAGTGCACTGACGGCTGGAGATATTCCGGGCCTGAATCTGATCAATCTCATTATTTTTATCGTGGCCGGATTTTTGTTTATTCCGAGCTTTATGCAGGCAGAAAGAACTGTCGCCCTTGTTGATCTAAGGGAAAGCGGCAATTCCAGTTCCTATGTTAGAAGTGATTCATATAGCGGAGACAGGAAAGGCTCACAAAAGACATGGGCCGGTATAAACGATAAGAGTTACCGCATCACTTTTGCAGGTAAAGAAGAGGGCTTAAAGAACTGCACAGAAGTATTGCAGACCATGAAGAGAACTCCAAGGATCATCTGGATAAGGCCTCTTACGTGGGCTATCATCTTCATCGTCATCTGTTTCGTGAATTCTTTTTTCTACGAGAGCATCATTCCGATTTTCGAGAATATGATCATGAGCGATTTTGCTTTTGCGTTTTTCGATGAATTAACATTCTATCTGCCGTCGGTACTGGCGCTCGGATGTCCTATATTAAGCCTTGTTTTCGTTAAGGTCAGGGACAATATCCTTTACGAATGCGCGGCAAGGCTTGCATCTGAGATCGATACAGAGGAGAAGAAGAATGAGACAGAATCGTTCATTAAAGCCGAACTCAGCAAGAAGTGGTATCACGTTATCTGTCCTAACTGCGGAGCAAAAGCTTCAGCCTCTCTTAAGACATGTATCAACTGCGGCAGTTCTTTGGAAGTCATGGAAGGTGACAAGAACCTGAATTCCATAAGGCGGATAAGTGAGAATGGCTCAACGCCGGGCGTGGATAATTATCTTAACAGGGATTGGGAGGCCAAGGACGCAGATGAATAAGTTTTTTAAGTTTTCTTTGCCTATAGGCATTGCAGGTATTGTCTTAAGTCTGATCCTTTACGCGACCAACGGCTTCTACGAACTGGTCATACCGTTATTCGAGAAAACGATGGACGACGGTCCGGCATTTACGGTCATAGATAATCTTGTCTACTATTTGCCGTTGTTCTTTGCGGCTTTGTTTCTGGCTTATGTTATTGCCGGCCAGATCTATATGAAGAAGTATCACGAGAAGGAAGAGGCGGCAAAGACCGGAAAGACCATAGAGAAGAACGAGGCCATCAAGAAAGAACTTGATGAGAAAGCCGAGTATTACAGGCATAAGTATTACACCAACTGCCCGAAATGCGGTGCCGTCAGAGTGGAGAATACTACAGCTTGTTCATTCTGCGGAACATCGTTGATCATTACCAAAAGCAGTGAAGAAGGAAAGGCAGAGGTCAAATAATGGCAAGCGGCAGTTTTCATGACAGCGGTTCCCATTCCGGAAGCTTTCACAGCAGTGGAGGCGGCGGCTCCTTTGGCGGAGGCGGCAGTTCCTTTGGCGGAGGCGGCGGAGGCGGCGGAAGTTACAGCGGCGGAAGTTACAGTGACGGTGATGGCGATGATGCTGTCGTTATTTTCTGTTACCTGGCTATGGTCGTCATTGGCGCCATTTTTACATTTTTCGTAAAGCTGTTCCAGAATGAGATCCCCGGGCTGAATGTCGTTAATTTCATTATGTTTCTTGTAAGCGGCTGTTTTCTGATAAAGAGCCTCAGTGAATACAGAAGGACCAAAGCACTGTCAGATTATAAATATCCGGGAATGGGCAAGAGTCTGAGCTATATATGGAAAGGCGATTCTGTAACAAAGGCCGAGACTGATACCAAGTCATGGTACGGCTATAACAAGTGCTATTTCCTGGCCTTTTATGACAGTGATTTCGGAGATGAGAATGTAAATAAAGCATTCGAAACGATGAAAAGCACGCCGAAGATCTTATGGATCAGTCCATACTGGTGGCTGACATTTTCGATCATCAGCTTCATCAGTACATTTTTCTTTTATGAGACAGTAATACCGTTTTTTGAGCATGCGATAATGACTGATTTTGCATTCGCCTTTTTTGATGCTCTGGTTTTTTATCTGCCGGCGCTCTTAAGCCTTGCTTTCTCAATCGGAAGCTTTGTTATCGCAAAGGTAAAAGACAATCTCATGTATGAGTGCACAGTAAGAGCCGTCAATGACAACAAAGCCTCTATAAACAAGCTTATCAAGGAAAGTGAGATCGATACCAAATTAAGCAGCAAGTGGTATTACAACATTTGCCCGAACTGCGGAGCTTCGCCTTCTTTGAAACTAAGGAACTGTGACAGCTGCGGCAGCTCCCTTGAGGTGGATTTCAGCAGCGGGATAACACCGCCTGCCGTACACAGGATCTCTTCCAGCACACTTTCAGAAAAAGCAAGGAAATTAGAAAAGAGAAAAGATGCGATCTTATCGGGAGATGACGATGATAAGATCTTATCCGACGTGAAACCGATCTTCAGAGATGAGGAACTGGATCACCGGAAATCCTGATATTGGGACAAAATGGAAACAAAAAAGGAGTTCTTAGACTTAAGAACTCCTTTGTTTTTGGCAGGGGAGACACGATTTGAACGCGCAACCGGCGGTTTTGGAGACCGCTGCTCTACCGTTGAGCCACTCCCCTGTGTTTGCAACGAACAGTTTAATGGTTGGTTTGCACTCTGTCAAGGGTAATGTTAAGATTGTCTCGTTATATTTTAATATATAAGGAGTGCAGCTCTATGAGATTGGCAGTTATCGGTACAGGCAACATGGGAAAGGCCCTTTTGGGCGGTTTTGTTAAGGGCGGAGTCATTAATCCTTCCGATGCCTGGTGCTTTGATGTATATACTGAAGCCTGCAGAAAGTGCGCTGAAGATCTCGGCGTCAATGCAGCTTCTTCCGCCGTAGAAGCGGTAACGGATGCTGATTATGTCCTTATGGCAGTTAAGCCCATTCACTTTGACGATGCATTGAAGAGCATTAAGGACAGCTTAAAGCCCGGTGCGATCGTTCTTTCCATTGCGGCAGCTGTTACATGCGCAAGGATCGGAGGGATCCTCGGTGAAGGCAGGAAGTTCGTAAGGATCATGCCTAATACTCCTGCACAGGTAGGACTTGGCGTAGCTGCTGTCTGCCCCGTAGGCTTAAGCTCTGAGGAATCCGATTTTGTTTTGAAGCTCCTTAATACTTGCGGAGAGACTATCCTCTGCGATGAGAATACATTGGACGCTATTGGCTGTGTATCAGGCACAGGCCCTGCTTATGTCATGCTCTTCATTGAGGCTATGGCAGACGCGGCTGTAAGCCTCGGCATCAAGAGAGCAGATGCTCTTAAGATCGCTGCAGCAACCGTTGCAGGTTCAGGCAAGCTCGCACTTGAGACAGGCACACATCCTGCAGTGCTTAAGGATATGGTCTGCTCTCCCGGCGGTACAACGATCGCAGGTGTTATGGCACTTGAAGAGAACGGCCTGAGAAATGCGGTCATCAAGTCCGTTACGGCAGCTTACGACAAGACCCAGGAGATGAAGGGCAATAAGTAAGCCCTTGTCCGTATCGATATGGCAGTGATCAGCGAAGTTACAATCTATACTGACGGAGCTTGTTCGGGCAATCCCGGTCCCGGCGGATGGGCAGCTATCCTCATGGCAGGCGGAGCCAGGAAAGAACTTTCAGGCGGTGAAGCGGATACGACCAATAACCGTATGGAACTGATGGCGGTCATAGAAGGTCTCAGAGCATTAAAGCGTCCCTGCACAGTTGATATCTATAGTGACAGTGCTTATGTAGTTAATGCTTTCGAGCAGAACTGGCTCGATAAATGGACAAGGAACGGATGGAAGAACAGCGCAAAGGCTGAAGTTGCCAACAGCGACCTTTGGAAAGAACTTTTAAGCCTTACGACCATGCATAATGTTACTTTCCACAAGGTTAAGGGACATGCCGATAACGAGTTTAACAACCGCTGTGATGAGCTCGCAGTAGCAGAGTGGAAGAAGATCAGCGACGGTAAAGGAATTACAAATGGGTAAGATCAATTGCAGTGATGATATGCTTTTTGAGAAGACCGTTGATTCGAAGACTGTATTCGAAGGCAAGGTCTTTGATGTTGAGATAAAGAAGATCATTACGCCTGAAGGCAGAGAGAGCTACAGGGAGATCGTAAAGCATCATGGCGGCGCCTGCATCCTTCCTGTTGATGATGATGGCAACTGCTATCTGGTAAAGCAGTTCAGAAGTCCTTTTGAGAAGGTCATGCTCGAAGCCCCCGCAGGTAAGATCGAAGAGGGCGAAGACCCTATGTACTGTGCTTCCAGAGAGATCACAGAAGAGACAGGTTTTATTGCAGGCAAGATCGAGCCGGTGGGAGCTGTTACTGCTACTCCCGGTTACTGCTCCGAGATCATTTGGCTCTATATAGGAACGGAGCTTGATTTTGGAGATGCCGATCCCGATCAGAATGAATATATCGCTACTGTAAAGATGCCTCTTAGTGAAGCACTTAAGATGGCAGATAACGGTGAGATCGAAGATTCAAAGACATTGGTCTTGTTATATAAGGCTTCCAGGAGGTTAGGACTTTGAGCAGGGATACTTCACGCAAAGAGGCTGCAGGAATCGTACTGTTCTTCGTTGCGATCGCGATCATACTGATTTTCTATCTTCCTGTCGCGCTGACAGGCATTATCGGAAGCGCCGTAAAGAGTTTCTTCTTAGGACTTATCGGTGTAGCGGCTTATGCTATTCCGGTCTATATCCTTTATGTTGCACTGGATGTGTTTTTCGAGAAAAGACAGGGCGTATCAGGCATCAGAGTCAGAAGTATAATCCTTCTGCTCGTATCCGTATCAGCGCTTCTTGCTCTCGTATCAATGGATATGGGCTATTTCCGGGGCTTGTGCCTTGGTGCTGACGGCAAGGCTTCCGCGCTTAAGGCTCTTTCGCTTTTGTGGGAATCCGGTGTTAACGGCGAGCTCATTAAGAACCCCGCAGCTCCCGGCCCCGTTCTTCCGGGCGGTATCGTCGGAGGCTCTATTGCTGTCGCTCTTTTCGAAGTCACAGGCAATGTAATAGGCGTACTTGCGATTGTCGTATTCCTGCTTACACAGATCCTTCTCGTATTCAGAGTATCTCTCAAGGCTACGGCAAAGAAGACCGCGCAGGCTATAAGCACGGCGTCAGGCAAGGTATATAACAGCGTTGTAAGCCATAAGAACCACAGACAGAATGATCCCAACTACCAGATCTATTCAGGCAACGGCTACGGCTATGACAACAACAGACCCCAGAATATCGTTCCAGGCAATACACAAAGACCTGTCCAGAAGGATTTTATCGGCACTACTGTGATCACATACGGTGAGAACGGCGTCATTCCGCCTCAGTCTGATCTGGAATATCCTGAGAACGGCTCACGCTTTGTCCAGAGCGGAAGGAAGATAAAGAAGGGACCTTATACGGATAAGCAGGGCCCGTTCATGACAAATCTTCCTATCGACAGCCAGACAGGCTTTACTGACGTCGAGAAACTTACGGGCGGCGCTATCCATCCTGTGGATCAGGACCCCGGCAAACTCACATATAACGAGAAAGAATACGATGTCTCGGGTGCTCCTGAGAACGATGCGGATTTTGGTTACGTTACGGATCCTTTGAATATTCCTGATGCCGCAAAGATCAAGAAAGAAAAGAAGAAGCTCTCATTCCTCGATCCCGGCAGGAAGGAAGATTTCTATGATCTTTCTGAGCCTGAGAAGAATGAGGAAGAATCCGATATGTTCTCCGGCTCTGAAGATCCGTATGAGATCAGGGAAGACAATGAAGGTTCTGGCTACGATTATTCCGAGCCTGAGCGTACCGTAAGACAGCCCAGGATCAATATGTCTTCTTATAACCAGGAAGAACCTGCTCCGGCAACTCCTGCTGCAGTTGCTCCTGTTGCTGACGATATCACTATCAATGCAGGCAACGACAATACCGAAGGATACAGCAGGACTGAGGGAAGGATATTCAAGACGTCTTCGGCTAACAAGCCTGTTCAGTCTGCACCCGGTGTCGAGTTTGCCGAAGAGACGAAGCAGCACGAGGCACAGCTCCGTGCACAGAGAAGAAGACTTAAGAACTATAAGCCTGCTCCGACATCATGTCTTGCACAGGATGTTAAGCAGCGTACTGATGCCGATCTCGAAAAGAAACTCAGAGAGAAGGCGCATAAGCTCGAAGGTGCACTCGAGAGCTTTGGTATCAAAGCAGAAGTAGTTAATATCACACACGGTCCTTCGATCACGAGATTCGAGCTCACACTCGAGACAGGTACGAAGGTATCGAGAGTTACGAACCTTCAGGATGACATCATGCTCGCGATGGCTGCGATCTCAATAAGAATCGAAGCTCCTATCCCGGGCAAGAGTGCTATCGGTATCGAGATCCCTAATGATGTTCCTACACCGGTACAGTTAAGAGGTCTCGTCGAGACCAAGGAATTCAAGGCATCTACGCCTCTTACCGTTGCTCTGGGAAGAGACATTCCGGGAAGACCGATCTACTGTGACCTTGCCAAGATGCCTCACCTCATGATCGCAGGATCCACAGGTTCAGGTAAGTCTGTATGTATCAACTCTATCCTTACGAGTATCCTCGTTCACTCTTCACCTGAAGAAGTGCGCATGATCTTGGTAGACCCTAAGGTAGTTGAGCTTTCTGTTTATAACGGCGTTCCGCATCTCATAATGCCTGTTATCACCGATCCTAAGAAGGCAGCCGGTGCTCTTAACTGGGCGGTCACTGAGATGCAGAGAAGATATAAGCTTTTCGAAGAGGGCCAGGTAAGAGATATCAAGGGCTTCAATGAGAAGTATAAGGGCAATCCTGAAGTAGAGCACCTGCCTCTGATCCTTATCGTAATCGACGAGCTTGCAGAGCTCATGATGGTTGCTGCAAAGGAAGTCGAGACATATATCTCAAGACTTGCAGCGCTCGCAAGAGCTGCAGGTATCCACCTGCTCATCGCAACACAGAGACCTTCTGTTGATGTCATTACAGGTGTCATCAAGGCAAATATCGGTTCAAGGATCGCATTTGCCGTTACATCAGGTGTCGACTCCAGAACGATCCTTGATTCCTATGGCGCAGAAAAGCTCCTCGGTAAGGGCGACATGCTCTATGCCCCTATGAGCGCTCCGCAGCCTGTAAGAGGCCAGGGCGCGTTCCTGTCTGACAACGAAGTTGAGAGAGTCGTAGACTGCCTTAAGACAACATACGGCGCTATGTACGACGAGTCGATAATTAAGGATATCGACAGGGTTACAGCAGGCGGAGACCAGGCTTCGGGCGGATCTTCCGGCGGTTCTTCAGGCGGCAATAATGATGGTGCTGACGACCTTTTCAATCAGGCTGTGCAGACAGTAATCGAGAACGGCAGCGCCAGTGTTTCCGTACTTCAGAGAAGACTCGGCATCGGTTATCCGAGAGCTGCAAGACTTGTCGATGAACTCGAGAAGAGAAAGGTTATTGGACCTTTTGAAGGCAGTAAGCCCAGAAAGATTTTGATCACCGAGACCGAATGGCTCGAGATGCAGGCGAGAAAGAATAATGATTAACGCAGCTGAAGCAATATATGACAAGGCCAGCGAACTGGTCGCTATATCCCGTTTTGAAGGGCTTACTTTCGGTTTTGCCGAGAGCCTTACGGGCGGCCTTATATCTGCATCAGTTGTTAATATTCCCGGCGCATCCGCGTCATTTAAGGGTTCTGTCGTATCTTATACGAACGAAGTTAAAGAAAATGTCCTTGGTGTTCCCAGGGAGCTGATCGATACCTATACCGAAGTCTCTGATGAGTGCGCGAAAGCAATGGCAGAAGGCGCCTTGAATGTTCTGGGCGTAGATATTGCGGTGTCTGTTACCGGAATAGCCGGCCCGACGGGAGAACTCCCCGGAAAGCCTGTTGGAACTGTCTATATGGGGTATTGTTGCGTTAAAGGCAACATTTCGGGCACTTTGAGGTTGAACTTTAAGGGAGATAGGGATACTATACGCACCTGTACGGTTTTAGCGGCACTGAACCAGGCAGTTGCACTTATTAAGGATGGTAAGGTTTAAGTGGCTGAGAATACAGGAGTTGAGAATCAGATAAATACGTCCCCGGCAAAGAAGAAGGGGATGAGTTTTGCCTTATCGGCAATAATCGTCGGCATCGGCCTCATCATTACCAAGGGTTCTGGTCTTATCCGTGACGTAATCGTCTCATTGAGATTCAGCGACGGTGTTTTCCGCGATGCATACACACTCGCATTCAATATTCCGGATCTTTTCTATAACCTTCTTGTCGGCGGCGCGATCTATTCGACAGTTGCCCCTTATCTCAGCGCTCAGCTTGCTGTAGGCAAGGAAAAAGAGGGCGTAAAAGTCGTAAGCAAGTTCATTACCGCAGTCTGCATCATAATGGTGTTCTTCTGCACGGTAGGAACGGTTTTCTCAGAGCCTCTTTATGTCATCTACAGCCTTTTCCATGAGGTTAAGAATCCTGAGATAATCCCGCTCGCTGCACAGGCTTCCAAGTTCCTGTTCCCGCAGATATTCTTTATTATGCTTGCTGCTTTATGCAACGGCATACTGATCTCATACAGGAAATTCACGATCACTTCCTTTGCACCGGTTTTCTATAACCTTCTTGTAATCGCAGCTATCTTTTTCTGTGGCGGAAACTCACTTAACAGACTGATGTTTACTACGTTCGGAATCCTTTTGGCGTCAGTATTCTATTTCCTTTTCCAGTATACTTTAGGCTTCAAGCAGATGAAGCAGTTCAGATTCGATTTCCATCTGGCTGACAGGGAACTGATGAAGCTTACGCTCCGCGCTATTCCGATCCTTATCTCCGCATCTGTTGTTCAGATCAATAATATCGTTCTTAACAGCTTTGCTCTGCAGTTCGATGAGGGCAGCGTTTTCGCATTCAGAAATGCATCTTCTGTTTGGCAGATCCCTTATTCGGTATTCGTAGTTGCCATTACCACTGTCATGACTCCTGAACTTTCAGGTGATTTCAAGGCAATGAAATACGTTAAGGCTTCAAACCTCGTTTCCCATTCATTGAGAAGCGCTCTTTTCATGACGATCCCTTCAGCAGTATTCATTGCTGTTCTTAATGTCGATGTTGTAAAGGCCATATACCAGTGGCATTCGAACTATACTGATGCTCATGCTGCAGCTGCAGCCACATTCCTCTTAGGCTTCTGCAGTTCGATAATCACGGCAACGGTAGTCCATGTATTTAACCAGGCATTCTACGCGATCGGCCAGACCAAACTGCCGCTCCTGGCTGGCATTATCGGACTTGTTGTAAATCCTCTTGCGTGCCACCTTATGATCTCTTTAGGTGTAGGCCCGCTGTCACTTTCTCTTGCATATTCATTTACAAATATCTGCCAGATGGTAATGCTCTCTATCATGTACTGCAGACGCAAGGAATTAGCGCCCGGAGGCATCGTCAGATTCCTCGTCAAGGCGGCTGTCTGTGTTGCGGTTATGGGACTGGGAATTTTTATTCTTGACAGATTTGTTCCTGCAATGGGTGGAAAACTTTCGCAGCTTATTATAATCTCTATAAAGGGAGCAGTTGCAGTCATCATTTACTTCGGTATGGCGGTGCTCCTCAGAATGCAGGAAGCCACTGAGTGGATCAACAAATTTAAATCAAAGGTGTTTAAGAAGACCGCAGCGAAAAAGACATGAAAAGAAAGTGGCTTACATTAAAGCTTATCACTGTTATAGCAGTCACAAGCGTTTTGTTTGGTGTAGCCTCTTGTCACGTAAATTCCACTGAGAAAGCTGATATCAATACCGCTGCAGGCAGTTCTGAGATAACAGAATCTGCGACCGAGCCTCAGACTGTACCTGCCGAGTCAATGACTGAACTCGCGCCTATTACAGTTGCAACAACTACAACTGAAACACAGGAAGAAACGACCACCACAACAACTGAAGAGGAAACTTCTGCCACCACTGAGAAGGTCATAAAAGGCCTGTCTCCTGAATGGGTAAGAGAACTTCCCCAGGCGCAGGATCTCGGAACCAACCAGATGCTGATAGTTGCCGCATCCGGAATGGATAAGACTACATGTAAAGTCTCCATGCACGAGCGTGACGGCGAAGGAAACTGGATACAGATCTTCTCTGTTGACGGCTATGTGGGCAAGAAGGGAATGGTACTTGATTCGGAGCGTAAGGAAGGCTGCGGAAAGACTCCTATAGGTGTCTATTATTTCAATAAGGCTTTCGGAATCGCTGATGATCCGGGTTGTTCGATCCCATATATCAAGGTTACAAAAGACCTCTACTGGTCAGGCGATATGCGTGACGGCATGTGCTATAACGAGATGGTAAGCATCAATGATCTGCCTGAGCTCGACGTCAAGAACAGCGAGCATCTGATTGATTATACGAAGGCTTATCAGTACTGTCTTAATATCAGCTTCAATGAGGAGTGCACACCCGGAAGAGGTTCTGCTATTTTCCTCCACTGCATGGGCAACAACAAGTACACGGCAGGCTGCGTTGCAGTTTCAAAGGACACCATGATTAAGATAATGAAGCGTGTCGATCCTGACTGTGTTGTAATAATTGATCTCAAGTCGAATCTTGGAGCCTGATCTGGATGATCAAGACGCGCCTCGTCAGAATAATATGCCTCGTTGTAGCCTTTGCTTCGGTGTTCTGTCTTTTCGACGGATTTCCTTCCACTCCTGTTATTGCCGATACGGTAAATGATATCGAAGCGCTGGAAGTGGAAACAGACCCCAAGCATTACCAGTTCGTGGGAAGACTTTATTCCATAATCTTAAGACAGGACAACTGCGATAAGGCAGAGAAGGAGAAGCTTGCTGGAAAGCTCAAGGGCGGCATCACGGAAGCGTATAACGTCCTGTTCCATTTCTATTTCTCGCCCGAGTACAGAGCGCTTGGCCATTCGGACGAGCAGTTTGTGGAAGATCTCTATACAGGCTGCTACGGAAGATATGCTGACTCGAAGGGCAAAGCCAAATATGTTGCAAAGCTCGAAAAAGGCTACAGCAGATATCTCGTCTTCAAAGAATTCATCTCTTCCAACGAGTTCGTTAAGCTCTGCTACGCTTATAACATAAGAGTAAAAAAGATCCTTATTGAGAATTATATAGATCACCTTGACGGAATGACCTGTATAGGTGATGACTACTACGATCTTGATAAGAAAGGCAATCTCGGCAGGTGTTACAAGAATGCCGCAAAGCATGTCCGCTGCATCAATGAACAGCTCTTCAGGAGTAAGACCAAGTATTACATCATTGCCGATATAGATAACTGCTATATCGAGATCTTTAAGGGCAGTGTCGGCAATTGGTCTTTATATAAGATATATCCAATGTCATGCGGCAAGAAGGGACATGCAACACCAAGAGGAACATATAAGGTTACCAAGAAACTGTCTTATTTCTATTCGCACGGATCGCTTTGCTACCATGCGACCCAGTGGAATGGCCCGTATTATTTCCACAGCGTAACTTATAACTATAACGGCACCGTTCAGGACGGCCGTCTCGGACAGCATGTCTCGGCAGGCTGCATCAGACTTCGTAAGGATGTTGCGAAGTGGATCTACGATAACATCCCGAAAGGCACGACGGTAAAGACTGTATGAAGATAGTGGTAATTAACAGATTATTGAAGGATATTCATAAAGAGAAGATCAGAAAAGCCGCAGAAGAGGTCGGCGGCGATCTTCTTTTTGTTGAATCTGAAGATGAGATCACGTCTGATTGGGAAGACTGCGATGTTATCTATGGTTTTGGAATGGCGAACGCGGGAAAGAATAAAAACCTTAAGTGGCTTTCCGTTCCTTCTGCAGGAGTCGATTATCTTATGAAGCCCGGCGTCTTTGCTAACGAAGATTGCCTTGTCACCAATTCTTCAGGCTCTTACGGAGTAACCATAGCTGAGCACATCATCGCAGTGTCTTTGATGATGATGAGAAAAATAGATTATTCCTACCGTGAATCCCTCAAGGGCAACTGGAGCAGCCCACAGCCTCAGAAGTCTCTTAAGAACTGCAGGATCTTAGTTCTTGGCACAGGTGATATCGGAAGCTGCTTTGCAAGAAGGGCTAAAGCTTTTGAGCCTCTTTCCATAACCGGCGTATCAAGGAGCGGCAGGAGCAATGATCCTTCGTATGACGCTGTTAAGAAAGTCGATGAGCTTGACTCGCTGCTTCCTGATACTGATCTTCTTGTTATGAGCCTGCCTGATACTCCGGAGACGAGAGATATCCTAAACCGCGAGCGGATTGCTTTGCTTCCAGAGGGCGCTTATGTGGTCAATGTCGGCAGGGGATCAGCTATAGATGAAGATGCGCTTTGCGAGAGCCTTAACAGCGGCAGGCTCGGAGGAGCTGCTCTGGATGTATTCAGGACCGAACCGCTTCCTTCTGACAGCAGTATCTGGAATACGAAGAATCTTCTTATAACTCCACATGTTGCAGGCAACCTCACACTCGAACATACGCTCAACACCAATGTTGATATGTTCTGTGAGAACCTCGTGAGATTCGGTAAAGGATTGCCTCTCAACAATCTGATAGACAGAAACAAGGGTTATTGATACGAAAAAGTCTAATTCCGGCGTAACAATTTGTCGGCAATTATGTCGGTTTCAAGACGATTTTTGCAGGCTTTTGTCGGGTAATGTCGGTTTTAATGTTTTGAGGGGGCAAATTCAACCTTTTTAAAACGGGGAAAAGCCCTGGAAATAAGGCTTTCTGAAATCTGGTGTCCGATTAACGGGACTTGTTTGGTTTTGTTCGAATTTGTAAGGTTATTTTTGTTGACAAAAGTGTATCATAACAATAGAATTAACTCATAAATGAGAACAAATGTTCAATTCTTCAGGAGGATCAATATGGCTAAGAGTAAGAATGCAGGTAAGGGCTCAGTCGCTCAGGTTCAGGATAAGGACGAGAGAAGGAAAGCCCTTGATGCCGCTATGGCACAGATAGAGAAGCAGTTCGGCCAGGGTGCTGTTATGCGTTTGGGCGATAAGTCCCAGGTCGAGATCGATACCATTCCTACAGGTGCTTTGACACTTGATATCGCACTCGGTATCGGCGGACTTCCCAGAGGAAGAATCATTGAGATCTATGGACCTGAATCTTCAGGTAAGACGACAGTAGCTCTCCACTGTGTTGCAGAAGCACAGAAGATGGGCGGTACATGCGCTTTCATCGACGCAGAGCACGCGTTAGATCCCGTTTATGCCGGCAATATCGGTGTTGACGTTGATAACCTTCTTTTGTCACAGCCTGATACAGGTGAGCAGGCACTTGAGATCTGCGAGACTCTCGTTCGCAGCGGATGCATTGATGTAGTCGTTATCGACTCCGTTGCCGCACTCGTTCCGAGAGCAGAGATCGAAGGCGAGATGGGCGATTCACACGTTGGCCTTCAGGCACGTCTCATGAGCCAGGCATTAAGAAAGCTCGCACCTGTCGTATCCAAGTCAAATACTATTTGTATCTTTATCAACCAGCTCCGTGAGAAGGTCGGTGTTATGTTCGGTAACCCTGAGACCACACCTGGCGGCCGTGCTCTTAAGTTCTATGCATCAGTAAGACTTGATGTAAGGAAGGTTGAGACTCTCCGTAACGGTACAGACGTAGTCGGAAGCCACACAAGAGTTAAGGTAGTTAAGAATAAGGTGGCTCCTCCGTTCAAGGAAGCTGAGTTCGATATCATGTACGGCAAGGGCGTCTCTTCTGAAGGCTGCATTATCGACCTTGGTGTTGAGAATAACATCATCGATAAGAGCGGATCCTGGTTCGCATATAACGGCGCTAAGATCGCACAGGGCAGAGATGCTGCCAAGCAGTACCTTATCGACCATCCTGACGTCAAGGATGAGATTGAGGACAAGATCAGAGAATCCTACATGCCTGCAGACGATGATGACATTCCGGCAGGCGCTGCAGCAGAAGCTGCACCCGAAGAAGAATCTGATGACGACGATATCTTAGGTATCGATGTCTGACAGTAACAGGACCAAGGAAGCCGTAACCTGCGCGATCAGGCACATAGGCACCGGCATATACTCTTCCGGCAAGATAAGACTTTATCTTATGCAGAGGGGCTATTCAGAAGCTGTCGCTGTTGAGGCGGTCAAGCTTCTGATAGATTCCGGTTATATTGACGATCTCCGTGCATCGCGCAAGGTTTTGGCGGTCCGTTCCGGAAAGAAACAGGAGAGCCGTAATTTTATATACCAGCGTCTTCTTGAGGCCGGTATAGATGATGACTGTGCTGAACTCGTCGTATCTGAATTAGGAAGTGATACAGATACATGCAAGGAGTTATATGAAGCTTCTTTTGGTGCTCCTGATGAGGGAACATTTGACAGGGAAAATGAGTTTATCAAGTTAGCTCAACTGCGTGGTTACAGCCTTGAATCAGCCAGGGCTGCTTTCCGTAAATATATGGACGGCTAATGGTATATCTCATGATACTTGTGTGATTACTTATCTTCAGGAGGATTCATATGTTCAGACCGATGCGCAGGTTCAAGCAGCAGATAAGTGAGGGAGAGTGTATCGCTATACTTAAAGAACAACCCAGAGGTGTTCTTTCGATGATCGGCGATGACGGCTATCCCTATGGTATTCCGCTTGATCACTGGTATTGTGAAGAGGATGGCAATATCTATTTTCACGGCGCTAAGGAAGGTCATAAGATCGATTCGATCACAAAATGTGACAAAGTCAGTTATTGTGTAATGAATGAAGGCTTCCGTAAGGAAGGCGAGTGGGCACTCAATATAAGCAGTGTTGTAGTATTCGGACGCATCAAGAAGGTTGACGATATTGAGAAAGCCAAGCATATTTGCAGAAACCTTTGTCTGAAGTTTACTGATGATGAGGAATATATTCAGCATGAACTGACTCATGCTTTGCACCGTGTTCAATGTTTAGTCCTCGTTCCGGAACACATGACCGGCAAACTGGTTAACGAATCTTAAGTATTGGTCTGACTTTTAATTCTTTTCTCCGCGTGTTATATTCGTTGCTATGAATAATACGGCTGTTAATAATTCTGATATTAAGATCACTCTCATAGCTCTGGGTTGTTCCAAGAACCTCATAGACTGTGAGAATATGTCCACGGAACTTAAAGAGGCAGGATACAACGTTATCAACGATGTTGAGAATTCTGACATCGTTGTTATCAATACCTGCGGTTTTATTGAGTCTGCAAAGAAAGAAGCTATCGATGCAATACTTGAGGTAGCTGATTTCAAGGTTCCCAATGGAAACGTTAAGAAGATAATCGTCTCAGGATGCCTTTCACAGAGATATCCTGAAGATATCCTTAAAGAACTTCCGGAAGTTGATGCTGTTCTCGGAACAGCTCATTACGGTGATATTGTTGATGTCGTTGCCAAGCTTGTTACAGAGCTTGATTCTGAGTCTGAGAAGATAAACCTCACATCAGGCGTAGGCGGATTTAAACACCTTGTAAAGGAGAGGGAGCTCTCGACCGAAGCGTATGCATGGATCAAGATCGGCGAAGGCTGCCTTAACAGATGCACATTTTGTGCTATCCCTCTCATCAGAGGTTCTTTTGTATCCCGTCCGATGGAAGATATCGTTGAAGAAGCAAAGATCATTGCTTCAAGAGGCGTAAAAGAATTAGTCCTGGCTGCCCAGGATACGACGAACTATGGTATCGAACTTTACAAAGAGAGAAGCCTTACAAAGCTTTTGAAGAAGTTATCTGAGATAGACGGTATTGAGCTTATCCGTGTCATGTACGGATATATGGACGGCATCACACCCGATCTTATCGAGGAGATGGCTAATAACCCCAAGGTTGCTCACTATCTTGATATTCCGATCCAGCACGGCTGTGACAGGATACTAAAGGCTATGCACAGAAGGGATACGGCTGATCTCATTACTTCCAGACTTGAGATGATAAGGAAGGCCATGCCTGACTGCATTATCAGAACCACCGTTATGGTCGGCTTCCCCGGCGAGACCGAGGAAGACTTCCAGGAACTTAAAGATAATCTTAAGAAGTGGAAATTTGACAGATTAGGCTGCTTTATTTTCTCGCCTGAAGAGGGAACCAAGGCCTATGATATGCCTGACCAGATAGATGAGGAGACCAAGCAGAGAAGATACGATGAGATCTACGAGCTCCAGAAGCAGATCTCAGGAGAGCAGTCTAAGAAGCGACTTGGCACCGTTACCAGGGTCAATATCTGCTCCGTTTCTGACGATGGTATCTTCTATATCGGCAGGAGCTACGGCGAATCTCCGGAAGTCGATCCGGTCATCTATATCGCTTCCCAGGAAGCAGAACTTAATATCGGTGACTTTGTAGATGCAAAGATCGTTGATTGCTCAGACGATTACGACATGACCGCCGTTACGATTTGACGGACTGAGAAATCTGTGTATTATTAGTGTGTTGTCTTTCAAGACTTCATATTTAGTAATAAAGGAGCAGCAGGCCATGAATCTTCCAAACAAGCTTTCTATCTTGAGGATCGTTCTTGTGCCGGTCACGCTTCTTTTCATGCTTCCCATCAATATTTTCGGCTGGGAGCCTTCCGGATGGAACGGCTTCATCAACTCCTATGGCATGATAGTTGCCGGAGTTGTCTTTATTATTGCCTCATTTACAGATATGTTCGACGGCAAGATCGCCAGGAAATATAACCTTATTACGGATCTGGGCAAGTTTTTGGATTCTCTTGCAGATAAGATCCTTGTAATAAGCATTATGCTGGCGTTTATCGGTTTGGGAAGAATTTCCGCGTGGGCGGTAATGATTATCATCTTAAGAGAGTTCGCAGTATCCGGTCTTCGTATGATAGCTGCGGCAAAAGGCGAGGTAATTGCGGCAAAAATGATCGGCAAGGTCAAGACCGTAACCCAGATGATCGCTCTGATCTACCTTATGTTTGAGCCTTTGCTCCTTAAGATCTTCGGTTTAGGTTTTAATGGTTATCCGATCGGTATTAATGCGGTCACGATAATTGGGGATGTACTTTTCGCAATATGTGTTATTATGACTATTGTTTCAGGCATTGACTATCTTATTAAGGGTAAGCAGTACCTGAAGGGGTAAATGTCAAAGAACTTCGATAGTCAAAATAACCTATTGACAAAAGTCGTGTCTTACATTAAAAACATCTTGTAGATTTTCTAATGAATCGTACGGAGGTACAAATTTATGTCAAATGAAGAACTTTTCAACTCGATTAAGCAGATGATCGTTGATCAGCTCGGTGTAGATGAGGATACAATCACAGAGGATTCCTCTTTCGTAGATGATCTTAACGCTGATTCTCTTGACATGGTTGAGCTTGTTATGGCTATGGAGCAGGAATTCGATATCGAGATCCCTGATGACGTAGCTGAGAAGGTTGTAACCGTCAAGGATGCAGTCGAGTATATTCAGAGCCTTACAGAGGGCTAATATACCGGAGATTTAAATCTCTGAATTAACTTCAAAAGTTTTGACGGCTGGGTGCACATTTATGCATTCAGCCGTTTAGTGTAAATAAGACTATGACTGATTATTCTAGATTAGAACAGGATTTGGGGTATACCTTTGTAAACAAGTCACTCCTTGAGACGGCTTTTACACATACGACCTACGTTTTCGAGACGGGAAGAGGTCATTGGGAGTCCAACCAGAGACTTGAGTTCATAGGTGACGCGGTTTTAGACGTTGTCGTAGGCCAGATGATCTATGAGTTAAAGCCTCAGGCTGACGAAGGATATCTTTCAAAGATGAGAAGTGTCTCCGTTTGCGAGAAGTCTTTTGCTGAAGTAGCGAGAAAGCTCCATTTGGGCGATTATCTGCTCCTTGGCAAGGGCGAGGCGCAGAGCGGCGGCAACGATAAGGATTCGACGCTGGCAGACTGCTTTGAGTCAGTTATTGCGGCGGTATATTTCGACGGCGGATTCGAACAGGCTAAGAAATGTATCTTGAAAAATCTTACCGAAACGGTGCAGAAGGCTGTTAACGGCGAGATCTTCCTGGATTACAAGAGCAGGCTGCTTGAACTCGCGCAGACCAGAGGCTTCCAGCACAAGATCAGGTTCGAAGTGACCGGGGAGCGCGGCCCTGCCCATATGAAAGAATTCGACGTCAGTGTTTATTCCGACGACGTGCTCCTGGCTTCGGCTACGGGACACAGCAAGAAGGATGCCGAGCAGAAAGGTGCCGAGAAGGGCTTAAAGGAGTATATGCGCCTTTACCCGGAGGGGTGCTGACAGCAGATTGTCCTACAAAAAGGCGCTGTTTTTGTTATAATGCTAAGGTTAATTATTTCTGATAAGACGGAACTGACTATAGGATGTATCTAAAGAAATTAGAGCTTCAGGGGTTCAAATCATTCCCCGACTATACCTGTATCGATTTTGACCGCGGTCTTACGGCCGTGGTTGGTCCTAACGGATCAGGTAAATCCAATATCAGTGATGCTGTCCGCTGGGTTTTGGGCGAACAGAGCGTCAAGCAGCTCCGTGGCGGCAAGATGGAGGACGTCATCTTCAACGGTACATCCGCAAGACGTTCCATGAACTATGCCGAAGTATCCATTACTTTCGATAATTCCGACGGATATATAGATTACGGTTTCCCTGAGATCTGCATCACGAGAAGACTTTACCGTTCCGGTGAGTCTGAGTACCAGATAAACAAGGTCAACTGCCGTCTTAAGGACATTACCGTCTTATTCCTCGACACAGGTCTTGGCCGTGACGGCTATTCACTGGTAGGTCAGGGACGAGTTGACGATATTCTTTCCACGAAGTCTGAGGACAGAAGAAGGGTCATCGAGGAAGCTTCCGGTATCGTTAAGTACCGTGTCCGTAAGGATGAGGCCCAGAGAAAGCTCACGAGCACTGAGCAGAATCTCGTCCGTATCAACGATATCTTAGGCGAGCTTGAAGAGCGCAAGGGGCCTCTCGAAGAGCAGGCTGGCAAGGCGCGTAAGTTCAATGAACACTACGAGGAGCTCAAGAAGCTTGAGACATCCCTCCTTGTCCATAAGATCACTGAAGCCAACCGCGAGATGGGTGATTCCGCAGGTCTTAAGGAGCAGCTCGAAAAAGAAATCAAAGAGCGTGAAGACGAATACTTAAACCTCAGAAAGAGCCATCAGGAGATAATTACAAAGACTGAGACTTTGGAGAACGAGATCGAGGATAAGAGACAGGAACTGTCCGACCTCACCGAGTTCGAGCATGAGACACAGACTGATAAGAAGGTCTCAATAGAAAGACTCAACCAGACTAACCAGAGGATAGAAGAGTTAAAGTCTGATATGGAATCCACGGATGAGACCGTGGAAAAGCTCACCAAAGAGTTAAATGAGAAGAAGGAAAAGGCTGATAGTCTCTTAAAGGCTGCAAATGACGCCAAGCTCTTAAGTGAAGAGCTTGATAAGGCGCGTCTTGCCAAGTTTGAAGAATACGAAGCAAGCAGACAGGAAGCAGGCAAGGCCGATTCAAAGGTTAAGGCCAAGACAGAGGAGCTTTTCGAGACAAGAAAGAAGCTCACGGAATGCCAGGCCGGAATCTCTGCCCTTGATGACAAGATCAGGGATATGCAGGAGGCCAGAGCAACATCTGAGAGCGGCAAGGCTGAATTAAGCTCTAAGCTCAAGGATGAGGAGAAGGCTTTAGAAGAGATCAAGAAGATCAAGGGCGATGTCACCAAGGATATAGACGTCCGCAATAAGAAGCTTGAGGAGTTGAGAGGCCGTCAGGTCGAGCTTAACCAGTTTTTCGAAGTAAACAACAAGAAGCTCTCGGCTGAAGAGTCAAAGCTCCAGACATTAAAAGACATCGAGAGGCGTAAGGAAGGCTATCAGGAATCCGTAAAGCGTCTTCTTGATGCTGCTGACAGCGACAGATCCGTAAAAAGGCTCATGGTAGGCGTCTTGGGAGACCTTATCAATACTGACAGCAAGTATGAGACAGCCATTGAGACGGCTTTAGGCAATGCTCTCAACAACATCGTAACCAAGAGCGAAGCAGATGCTGCAGAACTCATCGGATACCTTAAGGAAAACCGTCTCGGAAGAGTTACATTCCTTCCTATCGAGAATATCAGGGCAAGATATGTCGATGAGGATGATCTGCGCAAGGCAAAGAGTGTCAACGGATATATCGGTGTTGCTTCAGACCTTGTAAGAAGCAGCCGTGACCTGGAAGACATCGTTGCAAACCTTTTGGGCAGGATAATCGTTGCGAATGACCTTGATGCAGCGAGAATTATCGCGTCCAAGACAGGACGTGCCTATAAGGTAATGACACTTGAAGGCGATTCCGTTAACCCCGGCGGATCTCTTACCGGCGGTTCGCTCAAGAAGACCGGCGCAGGAACAGGCGTTATCGGAAGAAAGGCAGAGATCGAAGCTCTTACCAAAGTCGTTGCTGAGCTTGAGGCTAAGCTTGCTGATTCCGAAGACCAGCGTCAGGAAGTTGACGATGATATCGGCACGATCAAGCGTGAGCTCGCTCAGTTAGGTGAACAGCTCAAGTTCTATCAGCTTGAAGAAGTTAAGGCTGAAGGCGAATACAACAATACCAAGACAAGACTTGAAGAGACTGAAGAGACCCTTGCTAACTTCGATGAGAATATGCAGACGGTATCCAAGTCCAAGTTAAGACTTGAAGAGGATATGGAAGAGCTTACCCGCATCGAAAGAGAGATCAACGGCGAGCTCACTGATTACCAGGAAGAGATCGAGGAGCAGCAGAAGCTCTCTGAAGAGCAGGCTGTAAAGCTCGAGCAGATCGTTGCAAAGGTAAGAGAAGCAGCTTCCCTTGCTGAGCGTAAGCTCACTGAGAGAAGCGGTATCTTAGATCTCGCCGGACATATCAAGAAGCAGATCGAAGAGGCCAAGCAGGGCAGGGACAAGTTCGATGCCCAGATCAGGGAAGCCAAGGATACAGTAAACAGCATCACCAAGGAGATCAATGACCTTGATGCCAAGCTTGACGAGAACACCAAGCAGCAGAAGGTATTGGAAGACGTTATCTCCAAACTCTTTGAGCAGAGATCGAACCTGTCAGGAGACCTCTCATCCTTCGGCGACAGACTTGCTGCAAGCGGCAATGAGATAAGCGAACTTCAGGCTAAGCTCAATGCCCACGTATCCAAGTACGACAAGATCATTTTCGAGATCGACCAGAACAAGAACAGGCTCTGGGAAGATTACGAGACGACATATGACAACATTAAAGATTCCGTTGAGCCCGTTACCAAGGCTGGCGAGCAGGCTAAGAGGATCCAGACCCTCAAGAATGCCATCAAGGCTTTGGGTCCTGTAAACCTTGGCGCTCTTCAGGAATTCTCCGAGCTTTCTGAGAGACTCGAGTTCATGACCAAGCAGAGGGATGATATCGAAGCTGCAAAGAAGGACTTGGAGCAGGTAATCGACGATCTCTTAACGAAGATGAGATCTGAATTTACCGAACATTTCGATACGATCAACAAGAACTTCAGCCAGGTCTTCACCGATCTTTTCGGCGGCGGTACGGCAGAGATAATCCTGGGCAACGATTCGGAGGATGTCCTTGAGTGCGCTATCGACATCAAGGCTCAGCCCCCGGGAAAGAAGCTCCAGAATCTCTCACTCCTGTCAGGCGGTGAGCGCTGCCTTACAGCTATCGGTCTGTTGTTCGCTATTCAGGAACTTAAGCCTTCTCCGTTCGTCATCTTGGACGAGGTCGAGGCTGCATTGGACGACGTTAATATCACAAGATTTACGGACTTCGTCAGAAGACATTCTTCAAAGTCCCAGTTCATCCTTGTTACACACCGTAAGGGCACGATGGAAGCGTGCGACCAGATGTACGGTGTCACGATGGCTGAGCGCGGCGTATCCAAGATCTTGTCTATGGAGCTTAAATAATGGGATTAGCTGATCTGTTTAAAAGAGGACTCGAAAAGACCAGGAGCTTTTTTGCCGGAAGCTTTACAAAGCTTGCCGCTTCTTCAGGCCATTTCGACGAGGATATGCTGGATGAACTTGAAGAGCTTATGATAAGGGCTGACTGCGGTGTTCAGGCAGCAGACGATATCATGGACAGGGTCAAGCAGAATATCAGAAAGACCGGTGACGACAGCAAGGAAGCTGTTCTTGCATCGGTAAAGGAGAGAATGCTTGAGATCTTAGGTGACCCTCAAAAGGTCGAGATCGTTCCCGGCAAGCTCAATATCATCCTTATGATCGGCGTCAACGGCACAGGCAAGACGACCACTTCTGGCAAGCTTGCTGCAAGATATAAGAAGGAAGGCAAGAAGGTCCTTATGGCTGCCTGCGATACTTTCCGTGCGGCTGCAGTCGGCCAGCTTAAGACCTGGGGCGAGAGGACCGGTACGGCCGTTATCGCTCAGGAGCAGGAGGGAGCAGATCCCGCATCCGTTGTTTTCGACGCGATCCACGCAGCACAGGCAAGAGGCACTGACGTGCTCCTCGTAGATACTGCAGGCCGCCTCCACAATAAGAAAAATCTTATGGAAGAGCTCGCAAAAATAAGACGCGTCATCGAGCGTGAAGATCCGGATGCCGCCATTAAGTCGCTGCTCATTATCGATGCCACAACAGGCCAGAATGCCGTTATCCAGGCAGAGGGCTTCGGTGAGGTTACGGGACTTGATTATGTCGGCATTACAAAGCTCGACGGAAGCGCCAAGGGCGGTGTTGCGATCGCTGTTGCTTACCAGTCCAAAAAACCTATCGTGCTTGCCGGATTGGGTGAGAGCGTAGAGGATCTGGCTGATTTCGATCCTGAACTTTTTGTCGATTCGCTCATCAACGAATAATTCCCAAAATATTCAACAACAATCTTTATTTTATATGGTAAAAACCATATTTTTTTGATTGTCAAAGTATAGGTTTATATGTATAATCGTTCTCGGTTTGCAATGAGGTAGGGTTATTATGCCCAAATGCTTCACAAAATCTATATCAAAATTCTTATAAGAGAGGGGCCCGGTTTATGTCATTATTATCGACTTCCTGGTTAATCGTACTCGGCGTAGTATTCCTTGCTTTGATCTACGTTGCGTTCAATTACTTCCGTATTAAGAAGATGCCCGAAGGAACTCCTGAGATGGTTGAATTATCAGGAATCATCCGTTCCGGCGCGCAGACATTCCTTAAGACGGAGTTCAAGAGCATTGCCATCGTGGTTGCTGTTGTTGCTGTCATCTTCACACTCTGTGTTGAGAAGACCAGCGGTATCACATTCCTCATGGGTGCCTTGATGAGTTCTATCGTTTGCGTTCTCGGTATGCAGAGCGCTACATATGCTAACGTTCGTACATCGAACAAAGCAAAAGAGAGCCTTTCAATCGGCGAGACGGTTAAAGTAGCTCTTTGCGGCGGTTCCATTTCCGGTCTTGCAGTTCAGGGCTTCGGTATGTTGGGCTTCCTCGCAGTTCTTCTTTGCTTCGGCGGCGTACAGCATGACGCTACAAGCTCAGGTCTTGTTCTCAAGACTCTCACATGCAACCCTTACATCATGAGAATCTCCACATATTCTCTCGGCTGCTCCATCGTTGCTATGTTCAACCGTGTAGCAGGCGGTAACTATACAAAGGCTGCAGACATTTCTTCTGATATCCTCGGCAAGCTCAGACATGACCTTCCTGAGGACGACTCCAGAATCCCTAACACGATCGCAGACTTCATCGGTGATAACGTTAACGATATCGCCGGCAACTGCTCTGACCTTCTCGAGTCATTCGTTGCTACAATGTCCGCTTCCATCATGATCGCTGTTACTCTTTATCAGACACACGGCGAGACAGTATCTGACGCTACATTCAATGCGACAGTTCTTTTCCCGACAATCCTCGCAGGCTGCGGTCTCGTAGGCTGCCTTATCGGTCTTGGCCTCGCTAATATCAAGAAGATGGGCGACAATCCGTCAAGAGAGCTCGACCTCTCCACATGGATCTCCGCAGGCTGCACAGTCATTTTCGGCGGTGTTGCTGCTTACTTCATCTTCAATGGTACAGGCGTTTCCTCTGCTGACCTCGCTACATACGGCTTCAAGTTCGGCTGGGCTTCACCCTGGATCTCTTCTGTAATGGGTATCATTGCAGGTATCGCAATCGGTATCATCACAGAGTACTACACATCCACAGATCACAAGCCTACTCAGAAGATCGCTGAAATGTGCACAGAAGGTGAGGCTTTCGTTGTTACAAAGGGTGATGCTGTCGGTTCAAGATCAGTTCTTCTCCCTGTACTTGTTATCATCATCGCTTTGATCGTATCCGGTGTTATCTGCGGTTCCTACGGTATCGCAATCTCCGCTCTCGGTATGCTCGCATTCGTTGGTGCTACAGTTTCCATCGATGCTTTCGGTCCTATCGCTGACAACGCAGGCGGACTTGCAGAAGCTTGCCACCTCGCACCTGACGTTCGTAAGATCACAGATAAGCTCGATGCAGTTGGTAACACAACAGCAGCTATCGGTAAGGGCTTTGCAATTGGTTCTGCAGCATTCGCTACAGTTTCCCTTATCATGGCTTACGTTGGTAACTACACAACTATCGGTGAGCCTCTCCAGCTCAACTTCGCTTCATTCTTCGTAGTTGCAGGTGGTATCCTCGGCGGCGCTCTTGTTGAATACTTCTGCGCTATCCTCACAGATAACACGATCGATGCTGCTAAGATCATGGCTGATGTCGGCGACAAGCAGATGACTCAGGAAGTTCTTGACGGCAAGGCTAAGCCTGACTACAACATGATGATCGCTATGGCAGCTAAGGAAGCTATCCACAGAATGGTTCTTCCTTCAGTTCTTGCTCTCCTCATTCCTATCGTAGGCGGCTTCATCCTCGGCGTTGAGTTCGTTGGCGGTATCCTCGTTGGTGCTACTATCGTTGCAATCCCGAGAGCTATCTTCATGGGTAACTCCGGCGGCGCATTCGACAACGCCAAGAAGTACATCGAGCAGGGTATGCTCGAAGGCCACGGCAAGGGTTCTCCTGCACACAAGGCTGCAGTTACAGGTGACACGATCGGTGACACACGTAAGGACGTTGTAGGCGTTGCTCTGGACATCTTCATCAAGCTCATGTCCACAGTTGCCAACACGATCGCTCCTATCATCAGAAACTTCTCTGTTTTCAAGTAATCTGATAAAAAAACTGATTAACGGCGGCTGTCTTGATAAAAGGCAGCCGCTTTTATATAATTCCACTGTTTGAGAGGGTTTTGGACATTTTTCGCTTTACAAAACCCTAACCAGATGGTATTATCACCAAGTTGCCTTAATCGCAGTTTTGCGGAAGACTCCGACCCTTACCTTCGATTTTGGCGTATTTATTCTAAAGGAGGAAAGATTTATGTCAGCATCTTTCGACAAGCAGGCTATCATCAAGGAATATGCTCTTTCTGAGGGCGACACAGGTTCTCCTGAGGTTCAGGTTGCACTTCTTACTTACAGAATCAATCACCTCACAGAACACCTCAAGACTCACAAGGGCGACCACCACAGCAGAAGAGGTCTTCTCATGATGGTTGGTAAGAGAAGAAACATCCTTGACTACCTTGCAGGCATTGATATCGAGCGTTACAGATCTTTGATCGCAAGACTCGGCATCAGAAAGTAATCTTTCAACAGATTATGTAAGAGAAAGCGGTTCCGTACGGGACCGCTTTTTTAATGCTTATTAAAGGTGTTATAATCTTAAGATAGGACATTCCGGGAGGTTTTTACTATGCTTGACGGTTTTATCAGAGTTGCGGCGGCAAGCCCGAAGATCAAGGTCGGTGATGTTGATTACAATATCGCGCAGACTGTAAGTTTAGCAAGGAAAGCTGCAGCAAAGGATACTGCGGTTATCGTTTTCCCGGAGCTCGGAATAACGGGCTATACCTGCGGAGATCTTTTCGAGCAGAAGGCGCTTTTGGATAAAGCAAAGCTCGGTCTTTTCGATCTGGCAGAGCAGACAGGCGACCTCAATACGGTCATTATCGCAGGACTTCCTTATGAACTGGGCGGCAAGCTCTTTAACGTGGCAGCCGTTATCCACCAGGGCGACATCATCGGCATCGTTCCCAAGCAGAATGTTCCTAATTATTCTGAATTCTACGAGATGAGACATTTCACGCCTTTCTGCGAAAAGGGTGTCATCATGACTGAAGATGATATCTGCTTCGGCAAGGCTGTATTCAAGTGCGACGATCTCGCTTTTGCAGTAGAGATCTGTGAGGACCTCTGGGTACCTTCAAGCCCTTCCGTTGAATATGTTAAAAACGGTGCGCAGGTGATCTTCAACCTGTCCTGTTCCGATGAGATTATCGGCAAAGCCAAGTACAGAAGAGACCTCGTAAAGATGCAGAGCGCAAAGCTCATGGCAGCTTATGTTTACAGTGATGCCGGATTCGGCGAATCCACGCAGGACCTTGTTTTCGCAGGTCACAATCTTATCGCCGAGAATGGCAAGATCCTCGCCGAGAGCAAAAGATTTGCAAACGATAACGACGATGAGGCTGTCATTTATGCTGATATCGATCTCGAAAGACTCGATGCAGACAGAAGAAGAGCCAATACATTTACAAGCGATATCTCCGGCAATGACGGTGTCGACATCGTTGAATTTGATGCTGAATTTGCTGACATTGTTCCTAACAGAAAGATAAGTAAAACACCGTTTGTTCCTGAGAGCAGGGACGACCTGGAAGCAAGGTGCGAAGATATCCTCAACATGCAGGCTGCAGGCCTTTATACAAGGCTTAATGCGATCGGCTGCAAGAAGGCTGTAATAGGCCTTTCCGGCGGCCTTGATTCCACTCTTGCGCTGATCGTTACGATCCATGCTTTCGACAAGCTCGGAATCGACAGGAAGAACATAATCGGCATCACGATGCCGGGTTTCGGAACGACCGCAAGGACCAAGAATAATTCAGTAAATATCGCTGAACAGTATGGATGCACATTAAGAGATATCTCTATCTCCAATGCGGTCATCCAGCACTTCAGAGACATCGGTCACGATATGGAAGTTCATGACGTCACATATGAGAATTCCCAGGCAAGAGAGCGCACACAGATCCTTATGGATATTGCAAATCAGGAGGGCGGTATCGTAGTCGGTACAGGTGACCTCTCCGAGCTCGCTCTCGGATGGGCAACATATAACGGTGACCATATGTCCATGTATGGCGTTAACTGCTCCATTCCTAAGACTCTTGTAAGGTATCTGGTATCTTACGAGTCGCAGCGCACGGCAGAGATCAACGGGTCTCTTTCAGCGGCTCTTGCTGACATTGTGGCTACACCGGTATCTCCTGAACTGCTGCCGCCTACAGAAGACGGAACGATCTCCCAGAAGACAGAAGAAACAGTAGGACCTTACGAGCTCCACGATTTCTTCCTTTACTACATGATCAGATTCGGATTTACTCCGTCCAAGATCTACCGTATGGCTCTTCAGGCATTTGAAGGCAGCTACGATGCGGAGACTATCTACAAGTGGGAGGAGACCTTCTTAAGACGTTTCTTCGCACAGCAGTTTAAGCGTTCCTGCGTTCCGGACGGTCCTAAGGTTGGTACTGTATCCCTGTCACCCAGAGGCGACTGGAGAATGCCTTCTGACGCATCCAGAAACGTATGGCTCGATGACTTGAAAACAGTAAAGGATTAACTATGAAATCAGTAGTTTGCTTCGGCGATTCAAATACATACGGACATAATCCCGTAAACGGTGACAGGCTCCCTGAATCAGTAAGGTGGCCCTGCCTTCTGCAGAAGCTTTTAGGCAGTGAGTTTAAGGTCATTGAAGAGGGATTAAACGGCAGGACAACTGTTTTCGACGACCCCAACGATGACTGGAAAAACGGCCTCGATTACATTAAAGGGATCTTATGCACTCACAGGCCCGTCGACTATCTTGTCATCATGCTCGGAACAAACGACATGAAGACTGTTTATAATGCTTCTCTTGATGAAATCGCAGCAGGCCTTAACGAGATCGTGCAGAGGGCGGAGAAGGTCATGGATCTTAAGCAGGGCTATGTTCCGAAGATCCTTATCGTATCACCTCCGGAGATAAGCACTGATATACTCACAGGACCTTTCAGCGGTTCGTTTAATGAAGTCTCGATCGACAAGTCCAGGCGCCTTGCAGAGTACTATAAGAGAGTTGCTGACAAGCACGGATGCGCATTCTTAGATGCCAAACAGTACATAAAGCCCTCAGTAGAGGACGGACTGCATCTTGATCCTGCAGGACATAAGGGCCTGGCCGAAGCGGTATGTGAGGCAATAAAGAAGATGTAGCTTTTTATTATTTGTCTTATTGCGCAATTAGTATATAATTATTAGGTTCGAGAAGGAGTGTAGTTAGTAGATTGACTGCCCGAACATCGAGCCTATTATTTTGCTCGGACCGTGAATCTGCGGACTACCTCCTTTACCCAAATTTTTTTATTTTTTCGAAAAGGAGTTTCAGAATGGAAAAGATTTTCAAGACTGAAATCGCCGGCAGACCGTTAGTTGTCGAGACCGGTAAGATCGCACAGTTCGCAAACGGTTCCGTACTCATCAAATACGGTGAGACATCTGTGCTTTCCACAGTAACAGCAAGCGCTACACCTCGTGAGGGAATCGATTTCTTCCCGCTTTCAGTAGACTACGAGGAAAAGATGTATGCAGTAGGCAAGATCCCCGGCGGATTCCTCAAGAGAGAGGGAAGACCCGGCGAGAAGGCTATCCTCGTTTCACGTGTTATCGACCGTCCTATCAGACCTTTGTTCCCTAAGGATCTTAGAAACGATGTCTGCGTCAACAACCTCGTTATGTCTGTTGACCCTGACTGCTCTCCTGAGATCACAGCAATGCTCGGTACATCTATTGCAATCGCTATCTCCGATATCCCGTGGAAGGGACCTGTCGGCGGCGTTGTATTAGGCCTCATCGACGGCAAGACTATCATCAACCCTACACTTGAGCAGCGTGAGATCTCTGATATGTACGTTACTCTTGCAGGTACACTTACAAAGATCTGCATGGTTGAGGCTGGCGCTAACGAAGTACCTGATGACGTAATGCTTAACGCTATCGCTGAAGGTCACGAGGAGATCAAGAAGATCTGCGAGTTCATCAACAGCATCGTAGCTGAGATCGGTAAGGAGAAGTTCACTTACGAGTCAGCAGACGTTCCGGAAGATGTTTTCGAAGCTGTTAAGGAATACGGCTGGGAGAAGATGCGTGCAGCAGTTCTCTCCAAGGATAAGGAAGTAAGAGACGCTAATGTTGCTACACTTCAGGAAGAAGTTGCAGCAATGCTCGAAGAGAAGGAAGAGGGCCTTTCAAAGTGGGCACCTGATGCTATCTACAAGCTCGAGAAGAAGGTCGTAAGAGATTACCTCTTCAGAGAGCATGTAAGAGTTGACGGCAGAGCTCTTGATGAGATCAGACCTTTGTCCGCAGCAGTCGGCGTACTTCCCAGAGTTCACGGTTCTTCTTTCTTCCAGAGAGGCCAGACACAGGTAATGAACATCTGTACTCTTGCTCCTCTTGATGAAGCACAGAAGCTCGAAGGATTAGACGAGCAGACATACAAGAGATACATTCACCACTATAACTTCCCGGGTTACTCCACAGGTGAGGCTAAGCCTTCCAGATCACCCGGAAGACGTGAGATCGGTCATGGCGCTCTTGCTGAGAGATCTCTCATTCCTGTACTTCCTTCTGAGGAAGAGTTCCCTTACTCGATCAGAACAGTATCTGAGATCACAATGAGTAACGGTTCCACATCACAGGGTTCTGTATGCGCTTCCACACTTTCACTCATGGACGCAGGCGTTCCGATCAAGAGACCTGTTGCAGGTATCTCTTCAGGACTTATCACAGATCCTGACAACGACGACAATTTCCTCGTATTCATGGATATCCAGGGCATCGAGGACTTCTTCGGCGATATGGACTTCAAGGTTGCCGGTACTACAGAAGGTATCACATCCATCCAGGTTGATATCAAGGTTGAAGGTCTTACCTTAGACATCATCAAGGCTGCTTTCGAGATGACACACAAGGGAAGACTCCAGATCATCAACGATATCATTCTCCCTTGCATTCCCGCACCCCGTGCAGAGCTCAACAAGTGGGCACCCAGGATCATCTCCATGCAGGTACCTGTTGATAAGATCAGAGAAGTTATCGGTTCAGGCGGAAAGGTCATCAACAAGATCATCGCTGACACAGGCGCTCAGATCAACATCAACGATGACGGTATGGTATATATCTCCACACCTGATCTCGAAAAGGCTGAGAAGGCAAAGATGATCATCAACGGCATCGTATCTGATCCTGAAGTTGGCACAGAGTACGACGGCGTTGTTACAAGACTTATGGACTTCGGTGCTTTCGTTGAATTCCTCCCTGGTAAGGAAGGTCTCGTACACATCTCCAAGATGGCTTGGAACAGAGTAGAGAAGGTAGAAGACGTTCTTAAGGAAGGTGACAAGGTTCACGTTAAGCTCATCGAGATCGATTCACAGGGCAGACTTAACCTCTCAATCCGTGACTGCTTACCTAAGCCGGAGGGCTATGTAGAAGAAGAGCCCAGAAGAAGAGAAGGCAGACCTAACCGTGAGAGAAGAGGCGGCTTCGCAGGAAGAAATGACAAGCCTAAGAGAAACTTCAACGAAGCAGAGACTGAGGCTCCTGAGAATCCGAAGGGCAGAAGAAGAGAATTCTGATAAAACTAACATATTGAGGTAACACTTATGGCAGAGAACTTAGGAAACGCTGAAGAGCAGGTAGAAGTTATAACATCGGGAATGACCGAGGATGTAACTGATAAGAAGTGTCCGAACTGCGGAGCTACTGTTGTTTATGATCCTGAGACACTCTCCATGAGCTGCCCTTTCTGCGGTTATTCCAGACAGCTCCCCAAGCCGGACGACAACGGACAGGATGTTGAAGAGCTTGATTTCTCTTCTGCTAAGAACCGTGAGAGCCTTGACTGGGGTAAAGCAAAGAAATCACTTGTTTGTAAGAACTGCGGCGCAGAGACCATCATGGATGATGCAGATACGGCACAGTGCTGCCCTTACTGCGGATCCACTCAGGTCATGCCTGTAGATAACGATGAAGACGTTGTAGCACCTGGCGGCGTTGTTCCTTTCGAGATCACAAAGGAAAAGGCTGCACAGATCTTCAAGAGATGGATGAAGGGCAAGCTCTTCGCACCTAACGATGCAAAGAAGAGCTGCGAGGCCAAGAACTTCAGCGGTGTATATCTTCCTTACTGGACATACGATTCACAGACCACATCTCCTTATGAGGTCAAACTTGCTTTCGACAGTACTGATAAGGATGGTCATACAATGACTACGTATAAGACATACAGAGGAATCTACGAGCGTTTTATCGACGATGAGACTGTATATGCCAGCAAGAAGACAAACAACCGCTTCATAAAGGCTGCATCCACATTTGATTTCTCCAAGCTCCGCAAGTATTCTCCTGAGTTCATTGCAGGATTCCTTGCTGAGCGCTATACAGTAGGTCTTGACGAAGGATGGGATATAGCTAAGATTCAGATCAAGGTAAAGCTTCAGAATGAGATCGGCAGCATGGAGAAAAAGAGACACCATGCTACCCGTGTATCAAATGTTACTTTTAATACAGCTTATTCCAAGGTTACTTATAAGTATGTTCTCGCTCCTATCTGGATCGCGAACTTCAAGTTCAAGGAAAAGCTCTACAACATCGTAGTCAACGGTCAGACAGGTCAGATCAAGGGTGAGGCTCCTGTATCACCTCTCAAGGTTATTCTTGCGATCATCATTGCGATCATAGTTTTGATCATTCTTTTCAACATATTCGGCAACTAAAGCAATTGCTAAAAATTAACTGACAAAAAGGCTGTCAAAGGTGCTAAAACACTGCATGACAGCCTTTTAGATTGCAGTTATGTTAAATTCTGTTCAAATTTATGTGATATATGGCTTTTTCTATTGCTTTATTTACAAGTTGTTCATAAACTTACAGAGGCTAAAATTTTAGAAAATAGGTGTATTATGCTTAGTTTTATTAAAAGAGTTACTTCAGCGGTAGTGGCAGGCGCAGTAGTATTAGGCTCTATAGCTTTATATCCCGATGCGAAAAAGACTTTTGTTAATGCGGCAGAAACCAAATATGATTCTGCCAACCTTGTCAATTATGCGACGATAATGGGGCGCGCTGTTGACTATGGTATCGTATCGCAGTCATTAACACAGAGTCAGCATATGGAATCAACCTTTGCGACGTTTACTTACAGACGTACGGTTGATACCACAACAGATGTAGACCTGACCAATGCGAAGACTGCCCAGTTCATTATTGGTGAGGTTGCCAGCACTGGTGATCTCGGAACACTTAAGTTTGGTAAAGTCAGAACATCTACCGGACAGGTATACGTTGAGAATATGCGTATTACACTGTCTCAAGGAATGGTTCCGGTAAATAATTATATAAAATATCAGGATGATGTTGCGCAGACAACAACGTTCAATTATTCATTCCGCACAAGAGATGAGATTCAGGAAAGCATAGACACCGTTATAGACCATGCGCGTGATGAATCCGGCGAGATGGTTACCCGTACCGGAGATGCAGATTATGTTTTGGATGTTTCTGATAACAGCGTCGTTTCAGTTAATGGTGCTGTAACTACGATCAACATCAATGATCCTAAGTACGAGAATAAAGTCGTTTATATCAATTTAGATGATCCTAAGTTTTCTTCCCTTTTAAGCTACTGGGCAAGTGAACCTAATGGCCATCATCTTGATATAAATAAGAAATCAAGTACAGTAATAGTTTTCACATCTCAGAAGACCTCTCCCATAACACTTGGTAAGGTCAGCGTTTATGCGCCTGATTCACCGTTGTATGCTACTGCAGCTTCTTCCGGTATCCACGATTACGATTCCTATGCATCTGTTACATCGTACAGTGGTAACCAGTCAACACATAATGCTTATGTTGATCAGGAAATTGCCCAGAAACTGATATGGAATATCACAGGCTCCAATAATATTACTATCTCAGGTAATGCCGGAACGTTCCTGTGCCTTGCAGGTGATAAGGATAACAGAAATGTAAAAGTTACACTCGAAGGCAACCCTTGCGCAGGCTGGCTCGTTGTAAACGGTAATGTAGAGAACAAATGTGAGTATCACTATATTTACGGCGGCAACAGTGAGGGACAGCAAACCGAAGGTAACGGTCAGCTGCACTATGTTGCACGTAAAGGCTTTGCTACCAAATATGATGACAAAGATCATATCAGTAATTATGTAGACAATGGTGTCGACTTTAATGAAGGCGATTATCAGTTCTTCTGGCAGGAGTACACGAATGCCAACTTTGATACAGCTGTAGGATCAAGACAAACAGTTGACGTAAAGGAAACAAGTTACCTTGAATTCCCGACAATTACTTTTACTGCCAGTGACAGCACAGATTCTCATTATGTAACATCAACACCTAAGGATTTCTATTTCAGGATCACAGAGAATCCTGCCAAATCTCTTTCCGGAATCAAGAACTCAGCCGGCTATATAAATATATGTTTAAGAGTATATGTTGCTGATGACGGCGAGATCAGATTTAAGACCCAGACCGTAACTATGATCGGTGATGACGAGAATCACCTTATCCAGTATGATAAGAACGGAACCTGGGGTTCTGCTACTGATTGGGTCGATGTTGTAAACGCAAGATTTGATCTTGGTGCTTTCTTCAACAGAGTTAAAGTTCCCGGATACATGACCCTCACCAAGACTATCGAAGGTGAAGTTACTGAAGAAGATCTTGCCGGATTGACATTCACGGTAACTGACGGTGAGGATTTCACAGTTGAATATAAACTCGGCAGAGATTTTACAGAAACTTCCTCCGGCGTTTATGAATTAACAACACCTCTTACTGTCCCTGATGCACAGACGAAATATACGGTTACAGAGACTTTGTATTCTTTGGATGGATATAAGCTTGAAGAAGTAAGCTATAGCGTTGACGGCGGAGATGTTCAGCATAACAGTGATGAAGTTACTCTTGATTCCGTAAGCACAGATTCTGATAAGCCCACGACAGTTGCTTATACTGACTCATATACCCCTTTGGGAAATCTCAAAGTTCTTAAGACTGCAGTAGATAATAATAATAATAATATTAACTACTATTATGAGTTCACCGTTAAGAACAGCGCTGGTCAGTACTTACAGGCTGATAAGCAGACATTTGATGCAACGGAATATTACTTCACTATCGGTACCAACGAAGAACAGGTTTTCGAGAACATCCCAGTTGGCTTATATACGATCACAGAAAAAACAGATGAATTGTTTGTTTATGGTTATACATTCGAGAAAGAAATCAGTAAGATTTCCGGAACTGCTGATGTAACCAAGAAATCAACAGTCAATTTTACACTTGAAAACAAGTTCACGCAGGATCTCGGTGATTTGGAAGTCACGAAGACTGCGAAGGATAACAACGGCAATGATGTTGAAGGAACATTCAAGTTCACTATCAGCACCCCGATGAGAGGCTTCCTGCAGGCTGACGGCACATTCGGGAATGAAAAACATTACTTTACTATCAGCACAGGTCAGACATTAACCTTCAAGAATCTGCCTGTAGACAATTACATGATTACTGAGGATACTGAAAGCGTAAGCGTTACCGGTTATACATTTAATATGGACGCTAGTAAATACTCGGTTCTCGGTAAAGTAACAAAGAACGGTAATACTAACGTAAAACTGGAAAATGATTTCACTCAGGATGTCGGAACACTTAGTGTTAAAAAGACTGCTCAGGATAATCACGATACTAATGTATCAGGAACATTCGAGTTTTCAGTTAAGAACAGCAAGGGGCAGTTCCTGCAGGCAGATAAGACGTCTTTTGATACTACAGAAGTATTCTTCACTGTAGAAGCAGGTTCTCACACAGATTTCGAAAACCTTCCTGTAGGCAAATATACGGTTACAGAGAAAACATCTTCTATCTCTGTTGAAGGATATACATTTACATCAACGGGAAGCACGACTTCTGATGAAGCTACTGTAACCAAGGGTGAGACATCCGATGCTCAGTTGGTCAACAAGTTCATTCAGGATCTTGGTACTCTTACAGTTGCAAAGGTTGCTAAGGATAATAACGATAAGGATGTTGAAGGCAACTTCCTGTTCTCAGTAAAGAACAGCGCCGGCAAGTTCCTGCAGTCTGATGAAGAGACTTTTACTAATACAGAATATTTCTTTACTGTAGAAGCAGGATCTTCCAAGACATTTACGGATCTTCCTGTAGGTGAGTACACGATCACGGAGAAAACGAATGGTGTTTCTGTTCCCGGTTATACATATTTAGTAGACGACAGTACTACTAAGGGAACAGGTACTGTATCTAAAGTAACAACTGCTAATTCAACTGTTACATTAGAGAATAAGTTCGAACAGGATGTCGGCAGCCTCACAGTTAGTAAGACTGCAAAAGATGATAACAATGAGAATGTATCCGGAACTTTCAAGTTCTCAGTAAAGAACAGTGCAGGATTGTATCTGCAGTCTGATAAGAAGACTTTTGATACTGAAGTATATTTCTTTACCGTAGCTGCAGGCTCTACTGCGGAATTTAATAACCTGCCTGTCGGTGTATACACAGTAACTGAGGATGCCAATTCCGTTGCTGTCACAGGATACACATTTATATCAAGCAGAATTCCGGAAGTCGAAGCAGAAGTTGAGAAGAATGAATCTGTTACTGCAGAACTGGTCAACAATTACGAAAAGGATGTCGGAAATCTTGTAGTCAGTAAGACTGCCAAGGATAACAACGATAAGTCCGTTGCCGGTTCGTTCAAGTTCTCAGTAAAGAACAGTGCAGGATTGTATCTGCAGTCTGACAAGAAGACTTTTGATACAGCAGAATATTTCTTTACCGTAGCTTCTGGCTCTACTGCGGAATTTAATAACCTGCCTGTTGGCGTATACACAGTAACTGAGGATACCGGTTCCGTTGGTGTCACAGGATATACATTTGAATCAGGCAGTACAACAAGAGTCGAAGCGGAAGTAGTTAAGAATGACTCTGCTACTGCAGAACTGGTCAATAATTACACTCAGGATACCGGTTCGCTTACAGTTATTAAGAGCGCTGTAGACAACTATAACGATACTGTAGACGGAGAATTCAAGTTCTCTGTAAAGAACAGTGACGATAAGTTCCTGCAGGAAGATGAGAAGTCATTTGAGGATGAGGCATTCTTCTTCACGGTATCAGCAGGATCATCCAAGACATTTGAGAATCTCCCTGTTGGTACTTACTCAGTAAATGAAGATACAGGTTCTGTCTCTGTTACTGGTTATACATTTAATGAGAATGACAGTAAAACTTATGCTGAGGCAAGGGTTGTCAAAGACGGCAATGCTGATGCAGAGCTCGAAAACAAGTTCACTCTGGATCTCGGCTCTTTGAAGATCACTAAGGCTCTTGGTGAAGGATATCCGGAAGAAGCCAGAACAAAGGCTTATAACTTCATAATTAACGGACCTGACGATTACAGCGAGATGAGAACGGTAACCGGCGCAGATTCAGTTATTATAACTGGTCTCAAGCCCGGTAAATACACCGTTACAGAGGACACTAACGATGCAAAGATCGAAGGTTATGACCTCGAAGTAACAGGTGGCGGAGAAGTAACTGTTGTTGGTAAGGCTGAAGCTGCGACAACAATTACAAATACTTATACATTGCAGACCGGATCTTTGAAAATCAATAAGGCTCTTGGCGATAATGCTCCTGAAGAAGCAGCTTTGAAGACTTATTCATTCACGATTACAGGACCTAATAACTACAGTAAGACTGTAAGTGTAGATGGCGCCGGTTATGTAATTGTCGAAGATCTCGTTCCCGGTACATACACAGTAACAGAAAATACTGAAGACACTGCAATTGAAGGTTACGACCTTGAAGTAACAGGCGGTGGAGAAGTTGCAGTTGTTGCTAAGGCAACTGCCATAACAACTGTTACTAATACATATAAATTGCAGCTTGGTTCTTTGAAGATCACCAAGGCTCTTGGCGCTAATGCTCCTGAGTCTGCTCTTACTAAGACTTACATGTTCATGATCACCGGACCTGACAACTACAGTAAGACTGTAAGTGTAGAAGGTGCAGGTTATGTAATTGTCTCTGATCTCGTACCCGGTTCTTACACAGTAACAGAGGTCTTGGATGGTGCGGCAATCGCTGACTACGATCTCGAAGTAAACGGCGGCGGTGAAGTCAATGTCGTTGCAAAGGATGTTGCTGGAACAACAATTACTAATACATATACAAGGCAGGTAGGCTCCTTGAAGATCACGAAGGTTCTTGGTGCTAATGCTCCTGAATCTGCAGCTTCTAAGTCCTACTCATTCACGATCACCGGACCTGACAACTACAGCAAGACTGTAAGTGTAGATGGTGCAGGATATGTAATTATCCCTAATCTCATCCCCGGTACATACACCGTAACAGAAGATACTGACGGCGCTGATATTGACGGTTACGACCTTGATGTTACAGGCGGCGGAGAAGTTGAAGTTGTAGCAAATGCTGCTGCTTTAACTACAGTAACAAATACATACACACTGCAGACCGGTTCTTTGAAGATCACTAAGGCTCTCGGTGCAAATGCTCCTGCTTCAGCATCTTCAAAGACTTATACATTCACGGTCACAGGACCTAATAACTACAGCAAGACTGTAACTATTGAAGGTGCAGGAGAAGAAAAGATCGAAGGCCTCGTACCGGGTACTTACACAGTAACCGAGGATACGGACGACGCTGAAATTGATGGTTACGACCTTGAAGTAACAGGCGGCGGTGAAGTTAATGTTGTTGCAAAGGATACTGCTGAGACAACAGTAACTAATACTTATACACAGCAGTTAGGTTCTTTGAAGATCACTAAGGACCTTGGTGCAAATGCACCTGCTGATGCAGCTTCAAAGTCCTACACATTCACAGTTACAGGACCTGATAACTTCAGTGAGACTGTAACGATCGAAGGTGCAGGTTCTAAGACATTGACTGATCTCGTACCTGGTACTTATACAGTAACAGAGAACGAGTCTGATGCAGCTATCACTGGTTACGATCTCGAAGTAACTGGTGGTGGAGAAGTAACTGTAGTTGCTAAGGCAACTGCTGAGACAACGGTAACTAACACTTATACACAGCAGTTAGGATCCTTGAAGATTACTAAGGACCTTGGTGCAAATGCTCCTGCTGATGCAGCTTCAAAGTCTTACACATTTACAGTCACAGGACCTGATAACTACAGCGAGACTGTAACGATAACAGGTGCTGGTTCCAAGACATTAACCGATCTCGTACCCGGTACTTACACTGTAACTGAGAACGAGACAGACGCTGCAATCGACGGTTACGATCTTGAAGTAACAGGCGGCGGTGAAGTTAATGTTGTTGCAAAGGATACTGCTGAGACAACAGTAACTAATACATACACACTGCAGACCGGATCTCTGAAGATCACTAAGACTCTTGGTGCTGATGCGCCTGAATCTGCAAAGACTAAGTCTTACACATTCGTGATCACAGGACCTAATGAGTACTACAAGGAAGTAGCAGTAATTGGTACAGGTTCAGTAACTGTAGAAAACCTCGTTCCTGGTTCATACACAGTAACAGAGGTCGAAAGCGGTGCTGCAATCGCTGACTATGACCTTGAAGTAACAGGAGGCGGAGAAGTCTCTGTAGTTGCTAAGGATGTTGCTGAAACATCTATTACTAATACTTATACTAAGCAGACAGGCTCATTGACTGTCACAAAGACTGCGACTGACAATGACAACGAAGCAGTAAACGATACATTCTACTTCTCTGTAAAGAACAGTGAAGGTGAATATCTGCAGTCTGATGAGAAGTCCTTCGGTACAACAGAGGTATTCTTCTCTGTAATATCCGGAAGCTCAAAGACATTCAGTGATCTTCCTGTTGGTGAGTACACAGTTACTGAGGATACAACAAGAGTAGAAGTAACAGGCTATGACTTCCTTACAACGAGCACGACAGAAAAGACTGTCAACGTAACGAAGTCTGCTACACCTGCAACAGCAGCTCTTGTAAACAACTACGAGAAGCATTTAGGAACTTTGACAGTACAGAAGACTGCCAAGGACAACTACAATGATGATGTAACAGGAACTTTCGAATTCTCCGTAAAGAACGGCGAAGGTAAGTTCCTCCAGTCTGACGAGAAGACATTTGGTGATACAGAATACTTCTTCTCAGTTGAAGCCGGTTCTTCCAAGACATTCGAAAACCTTCCTGCAGGCAAGTATGATGTTGAAGAAAATACAGCAAGCATTTCTGTAACCGGATATACATTCGAATTAGATGAAAGTACAACAATCGGAACAGGAACTGTTTCAAAGACATCTACAGAGCATTCGACAGTAACATTGGAGAACAAGTTCACTAAGGATGTCGGATCTTTGAAGATCACAAAGGCACTTGGCGAAAATGCTCCTGCTGATGCAGCTTCCAAGACATACACATTCACAGTCACAGGACCTGACAACTTCAGCGAGACTGTAACGATCCAGGGTGCAGGTTCCAAGACACTTACTGACCTCGTACCCGGTACTTACACAGTAACTGAGAACGAGGATGGCGCAGCTATCACTGGTTACGATCTCGAAGTAACTGGCGGTGGAGAAGTAGCAGTTGCTGCAAAGGCTACAGCCGAAACAACAATAACTAACAATTACACACAGCAGAAGGGTGCTTTGAAGATTACAAAGGCACTTGGTGAGAATGCTCCTGCTGATGCAAGCAATAAGGAATACACATTCACAATTACAGGACCTGACGATTACAGCAAGACTGTAACGATCAAGGGCGCCGGTTCAGCAACTGTTGAAGATCTCGTACCCGGTTCTTACACCGTTTCAGAGAATGAGACAGGTGCGGCAATTGACGGTTATGATCTCGAAGTAACCGGCGGCAGCGTAGTAACAGTAGCTGCAAAGGCAACTGCCGAAACTACAGTAACTAATACTTATACAAAGCAGACAGGATCCTTGAAGATCACAAAGGCTCTTGGTGAGAATGCTCCTGCTGATGCAACTTCTAAGACATATACCTTCACTGTCACAGGACCTGATAACTACAGCGAGACAGTAACGATCGAGGGCGCTGGTTCCGAGACATTGACTGACCTCGTACCTGGTTCTTATACAGTAACTGAGAACCTTACAGATGCAGCTATCGACGGTTACGATCTTGAAGTAACTGGCGGTGGAGAAGTAACAGTAGCTGCAAAGGCAACTGCCGAAACTACAGTAACTAATACTTATACAAAGCAGACAGGATCCTTGAAGATCACAAAGGCTCTTGGTGAGAATGCTCCTGCATCTGCAGCTTCGAAGTCTTACACATTCACGATCACAGGACCTAACAAATACAGCAAGGAAGTTGCTATTATCGGTGCAGGTTCAGTAACTATTGATAATCTCGAACCCGGTACTTACAACGTAACTGAGCATGCGGTAGATGCAATTATCCGTGGTTATGACGTCATGATCCGTGGTAACGGAGAAGTCAACGTTGAAGCAAATGCTGTAGCAGAAAAAACAGTTACTAACACCTATGTCGAGCAGAAGGGATATTTGCAGATCACGAAGGCTCTCGGTGAAGGTGCACCTGCTGATGCATCTTCAAAGACATACTCATTCACAGTTACAGGACCTGATAACTACAGCAATACTGTAGAGATCAAGGCTGGAGAATCACAGACTATCGGAGACCTCAAGCCCGGCAAATACACCGTAACTGAGAACCTGACAGGCACAGCTATCGACGGCTACGATCTCGAAGTAACAGGTGGCGGAGAAGTTACTGTTGTTGGAAATTCAACTGCTAAGACTACAATTACTAACACTTATACAAAGCAGAAGGGTTCATTGACGATCACAAAGGTCCTTGGTGCTAATGCGCCCGAATCAGCTGCTTCTAAGTCTTACACATTCACGATTACAGGACCTGACAACTACAGCAAGGAAGTAGCTGTAATCGGTGCAAGTTCAGTAACTGTTGATAATCTCGAACCTGGTTCTTACACCGTTTCAGAGAATGAGACAGGTGCAGCAATTGACGGTTACGATCTCGAAGTAACAGGCGGTGGAGAAGTAGCAGTTGCTGCTAAGGCTACAGCTGAAACTACAGTAACTAATACATATACAAAGCAGACAGGATCCTTGAAGATCACTAAGGCTCTTGGTGCTGATGCTCCTGCTGATGCAACTTCTAAGACATATACCTTCACTGTCACAGGACCTGATAACTACAGCGAGACAGTAACGATCCAGGGCGCAGGCTCCAAGACTTTGACAGATCTCGTACCTGGTTCTTACACAGTAACTGAGGACGAGGATGGTGCTGCTGTCACAGGTTACGATCTTGAAGTAACAGGCGGCGGAGAAGTAGCAGTTGCTGCTAAGGCTACAGCCGAAACAACAGTAACTAACACTTATACACAGCAGAAGGGTGCCTTAAAGATTACTAAGGCTCTTGGTGCGAACGCTCCTGAATCTGCATCCAGCAAGTCTTACACATTCGTAATCACAGGACCTGATAATTACAGCAAGGAAGTAGCTGTAATCGGTGCTGGTTCAGTAACCGTAGAGAATCTTGTACCTGGTTCTTACACAGTAACTGAGAACGAGTCTGGCGCTGCTATCACAGGTTACGATCTTGAAGTAACAGGTGGCGGAGAAGTAACTGTTGCTGCAAAGGCTACAGCAGAAACAACTATAACTAACACATATACACAGCAGAAGGGCTCTTTAAAGATCACTAAGACTCTCGGTGAAGGTGCTCCTGATGCTGCCGACAACACAGAGTACAAGTTCACCATCACAGGACCTGACAACTACAGCAAGACTGTAACGATCAAGGGTGCTGGTTCTGTTACGATCGACGATCTTGAACCCGGTAACTACACAGTTACTGAGGATAAGGATGGCGCTAAGATCGACAACTACGAACTTACAGTAACAGGTGATGATGGAAAGACGATCGAAGTTAAGGCCGGTGAGACAGCTGAGGCAAAGATCACCAATACTTACGAGGACAACACATCATCCGGCAAGGGTAAGTTGACGATCACCAAGACTATTACCGCAGGTGCTCCTGAAGAAGCCGATGATACGGTTTTCGCATTCACGGTAACAGGTATCGGTTTCAGCCAGACTGTATTTATTACAGGTGAAGGATCTGCAACGATCGATAATCTTGAACCCGGCAGATACACGGTTACTGAGAATAAGGATGCTGCAAAGATCGATAATTACGATCTCGAAGTAACCGGTGATGAAGGTGAGGCTGTTGAGGTTGTTGCAGGAAAGACAACTACTGCTGCGATTACCAACACATATAAGGACACCTCATCCTCTAAGGGATCCCTGAAGATTACTAAGTCGCTTGGTGAAGGTGCTCCCGAAGCTGCAAACGATACAGAATTCAAGTTCACCATCACAGGACCTGACAATTACAGCAAGACTGTAACGATCAAGGGTGCCGGTTCTGAAACAATCGTCAACCTCGAGCCCGGTAATTACACAGTTACCGAGGATAAGGACGGCGCTAAGATCGACAACTACGAACTTACAGTAACAGGTGATGATGGAAAGACAATCGAAGTTAAGGCTGGTGAGACAGCTGAGGCTAAGATCACCAACACTTACGAGGACAACACATCATCTACTAAGGGTTCCTTGAAGATTACTAAGAAACTCGGTGCTAATGCTCCTCAGGCTGCAAGCAGCAAGGAATACAAGTTCACAGTTGCAGGACCTGACAATTACAGCAAGACTGTAACTATAACGGGTGCAGGATCCGTAACTATCGATGACCTTGAACCGGGCAACTACACAGTTACTGAGGACAAGGATGGCGCTAAGATTGCTAACTACGAACTTGAAGTAACAGGTGATGACGGCAAGGCAATCGAAGTAAAGGCAGACGAGACAGCTGATGCAGAGATCACGAACACTTACGATGACAATACGTCATCCGATAAGGGCTCTTTGAAGATCTCCAAGACTCTTGGTGCAAATGCTCCTTCTGCAGCATCAGATAAGACTTTCACATTTACTGTCACAGGACCTGACAACTACACTAAGACTGTAACGATCAAGGGTACAGGTTCCGTAACTATTGATGAACTTGAACCCGGTAACTACACAGTTACTGAGGACGAGGAAGGCGCAGCTATCACGAACTACAAGCTCACGGTTACAGGTGATAACGGCAAGGCGATCGAAGTAAAGGCAGGTAAGACTTCCAATGCTGCGATCACCAACACCTATGAGGACAGCACACTGCCTGAAGTAGGTTCTTTGAAGATCACCAAGGCTCTTGGCTCCGGTGCTCCTTCTGCTGCAAGCAATAAGGAGTTTAAGTTCACGGTAACCGGACCTGACGACTACAGCAAGACAGTAACGATCAAGGGTGCAGGTTCATATACTATCAAGGATCTTACGCCCGGCAGCTATAAGGTTACTGAGGATAAGGCTTCCGCAAATATCGAGAACTACGATCTCGAAGTAACAGGCGGCGGTACAGTAGAGGTTAAGGCAGGTCAGACTGCTGAGTCTACTGTCACAAATACTTACAAGGATAATTCGACTACAGTTGATACAGGCAGCCTCACAGTAAGCAAGCTTGCTCTTGATATGAGTGAAGATCCTATTACAGGCTCATTCAAGTTCTCCGTTAAGAACAGCGAAGGTAAATACCTGCAGCAGAATGAGAAGGATTTCGGTACCTCCATCTATCTGTTTACGATCAATGGAGGCGAATCAAAGAAGTTTACCGGTCTTCCTGTAGGATCCTACACTGTAGAAGAAGATATCAGTGATATGTCTGTAGAAGGAAACTACGTGTTAGTAGTTGATCAGAGTTCTACAAGCGTTACCGATAACGTAACCAAGAATGGTGATACTGAAGTAAAGCTCATCAATATGTTCGAGGACGGCGGCGTTCCTACACCTGCTCCTACGGGTGCAGTCACAGTAACAAAGAAGGTGGCAGGCAATACAGCTGGCGAAACAACCTCTACTTACTCCTTCTATGTTAAGTGCGGCGACCAGTATGTACAGGATGATTCAACAGGTGCGCTCGGTTCAGACAAGCACGCATTTACTGTTGATCCTTCTTCCTCTGAGGGTACAACTATCACAGGCCTTGCTTTAGGCAAGACATATGTGATCGAAGAGACATCTGTTTCTGCTGCTTCAGGATTTACATGCGCTACGACTTATACTGAATCCAATACTGTAGTACTCGATAAGGAGAACAAAACAGGTTCAGTTAAGATCACTAATACCTATATTGATACATCAAAGCCTGATGATTCCGGCAACGAGACCGGTATCCTGAAGGTAACAAAGAAGGTAACAGGCAGCACAGCTTCTTCAGGCATGCCTGCAGAGTACAGGTTCACAGTATCTTTCAGTGACGGTGATGAGACGCTTTATATCCAGGATACAGCCGGTACGACAGGCAGCGAAAAGCATGAGTTCGCAGTTTCCGGCAACTCAAGTGTTGTAATTACCGGTCTGGCTCTTGATGTTGAATACAAGGTCGAAGAAGTTAAGGTAACAGGAGTTCCTTCAGACTATACATGCAAGACTTCCTATACTGACGGCGGAACGATCACTCTTGATTCTTCGTCAAAGACAGGAACAGTTGTTATCACAAACAACTATTCTTACAAGGCACCCGAACCGGAGCCTACAACAGGAAGCCTTACAATTACAAAGGGTCTCAATTCCGGTGCGCCTTCTTCTGCAAAGAGCAAGACATACACATTCAAGGTAACAGGCAACGGTGAGACAAAGACTGTAACGATCAAGGGTGCTAACTCCAAGACCATCCACGATCTTGTTCCCGGCACATACACTGTTTCCGAGGAGAAGGACGGTATTGCGATCGCCAAGTACAGCGTAACTGTATCCGGTGAGGGCAATGTAACCATCGAAGCAGGCAAGACAGCTAAGATCAAAATCACGAACACCTATGAGGATGTTACAGGTGAACTTAAGATCACTAAGGCCCTTGCTTCAGGCGCTCCTGATTCTGCGAATAACAAGACATACAAGTTCACGGTAACAGGACCTGATGACTATAGCGAGACTGTTGAGATCAAGGGTGCTGGTTCCAAGACTTTGACAGGCCTCATGCCCGGTAAATATACGGTTACCGAGAATGAGTCTGCTGCAGCTATTGACGGATACAACCTTACAGTTACAGGCGACAACGTCAGCAAAAATGTCGAGACAAAGAGTGTTGCATATGTAACCATTACAAATGCTTATGAGCAGAAGATGGGTACTCTCTGCTTCACCAAGACATTCGGCGGTGACGTAACTGAGAGCGAAGCTAACGGCGGCGATCTGTATTTCATCATTGAGAATACAGACACATCGATTGAAGCAAGATACTTGAAGCCTGATGGTACATTCACAGCTGACAAGTCTGAAGCACACATCACATTGGCTCATCTTGAGAAGACAACTGCTACAAACGGTAAGTTCGCCTTCAAGAAGAACTTCACTGTTCCTGTAGGCAACTACAAGGTAACTGAAGAGAATACTAATGTATACTTCAGAGGCACTTCTGAGCCGATTACACTGGCGAACTCTTCCGTAACTTCTTCTGTTGCTGACATAACTGACGGTAACACAACGGATGTTGAACTCAGCGACGTTTACGAACTGAATGATGATCTTAAGGTTACATTCAACAAGGAAGACGAAACTCATAATCTTATCGCTCAGGCACAGCTTACATTGAAGAGCGTTGACGGATATGACCTTTCCAATGTAAAGGTTACACAGGGAGGCACACAGGTAGCGGTTGAACTCTCCGCTGATAAGTCTTCTATCTCGTTCTATACTGTTGATACTGCTCCGTCTGTTGTCAGCGGACTTAAGGCAGGCGATTACGAGCTCACAGAGACCGTAACTCCTCCGAAGTATAAGACAGCAGATGCTATCAGGTTCACGCTCTATCCTGACGGTAATACAAAGCGTGTAGGCGATGTCACAGTATCCGGATCACCGATCGTAATGATCGATAAGGCTGACCCGAATTACCACCAGGGCGGAAACAATCCTCCGATCCCTGCAACGGGCGAGATGACAAGTGCTACGACAATGATCGGCGCAACACTCATGATTTTGGCCGCAGCATGCTTTACCGGTCTTTATCTCTTCAGAACGAAGAAAAAGAAGCAGGCCGAATAAGCGAAAAGACTGATTAAATCAAAAAGCCGTTCTTCAATATGAGGAGCGGCTTTTATTTTGTGCATTTTGGAGAGTTAGCCATAACTAACTTTTGGAGTATAGTATATATGGAGGTGGTTATATGACGGCTAAAATTGTAATAGGAATCCTGATTCCTTTTATCGGTACATCGCTCGGCGCAGCGATGGTATTCTTCCTTAAGAATGAGATATCGGATAAGCTCAAGCGTATCCTTACAGGCTTTGCTGCAGGCGTAATGGTGGCAGCTTCTTTCTGGAGCCTTTTAGAGCCCGCGCTCGAGAGTTCTGAGAGCATGGGCAGGTTTGCTTTTGTTCCTGCTGCTGTCGGTTTTCTTATCGGTATCGGCTTCCTTCTTTTCCTGGATGTGATCACGCCTCACATGCATATTAATAATGTAGGTGAAGGCCCTAAGTCGAGCCTTAAGAGAACGACCAAGCTTATCCTGGCTGTCACGCTTCACAATATTCCTGAAGGAATGGCTGTAGGTGTTGTTTATGCGAACCTTGTTGCCGGAAGCAGTCTGGTAAGCACAGCAGGCGCTTTGGCCCTTGCGATCGGTATTGCTATCCAGAACTTCCCTGAAGGTGCGATCGTATCTATGCCATTAAGAGGTGAGGGAATGTCTAAGGGGAAGACATTCTGGTACGGTGTCCTGTCTGGTGCAGTAGAGCCCGTGGCTGCGGTGATCACTATTTTCGCATTCAGCTTTGTAACAGCAACGCTTCCTTATATGCTTGCATTTGCGGCAGGAGCCATGATGTACGTTGTAGTGGAAGAGCTTATCCCTGAGATGAGTGAAGGAGAACATTCCAACTGGGGAACGATAGCTTTCAGCATCGGCTTTGTCGTCATGATGGTGCTGGATGTCGCTTTAGGGTAATTATGCCTCTATCATTGGATTGCTCGTTGAGTATATAAAAAAAGACCGTCCCCCAACCAAGGTTTACGGTCATTTTGATTTTCTAAACTGAGGTAACCGTTTGTGGGTAACACTCTGAGAAAATTATACAATATGGTCTTTTGTTTTCAAGCAAACAAAGCGTTAGTAATAACAAAAGGTTGCCTCGATTGAGACAACCTTTTTAATTGGTGCGGCCGACGAGACTTGAACTCGTATGGAATTACCCACACGCCCCTCAAACGTGCGCGTCTGCCAGTTCCGCCACGGCCGCATATAACCGCTTGTGAGCAAGCCTTGTTATTATAGGGTTTGATGTTTGGAGTGTCAAGTGCAAATTTGCAATTTCAAAAAGATATTTTTAAGCCTTATATCTGGGGCTTTCTGCGCTCGTAATAGAACATAAACTGCTGCATTATTCCTGCTGTGTCAGGGTAGGGCGTGCAGTCGAAGTGTCCGTTGTAATATCTGTCTTCGATCCGCTGTATCCAGACGTCCACAGGAAAGCGTCCTGTCCTCGCGAACGCGAAAAGCATTACACAATTGGCAACCTTCGTTCCGACGCCGTACATGGCCGTCAGAGCCTTATAAAGAGCATCGTCAGAAAGAGATGAGAGTGCATCAGGATCCAATTTGCCTGAACAGAACTCTTCAGCTGCTCTGGCGATGTAGGGAGCGCGGTATCCCACACCGGTATTTTCGAGGTCCTTGAAGGGAAGCTTATTCAGTTCTTCAGGAGTGGGGAAGGCGTAGTATTCCTTTTCGAGAGGGGCAACAAAAGGATCTTCGAGCTTAGGCGCCTTTATCTTCTTGCCGCAGAGCTTCGAAATGCGCTCGACAGAAGTCGTTATAGACGGGATCGAGCGCCTTTGGGAGATTATGTAGCTGATCGTGGTTTCGAAAATATCCTGCTTTAAGATCCTTATGCCTTCACCGAACTTAGCTGCCGCCATAAGATATTCATCGTTTTTATCGATGGATCTGACGATCTTGCCGTAATCGCGGCCCAGATCAAGATAAGGCTTCCAGATGTTTTCGAAGTCATTCTCATCGCACGAGAAAGCAAAAGTATCCTTAGCTGTTTTCGCAATCTGAAGATACCTGCCGTAAGCGACCAGCTCAACGTGGGAATCATCTATAACCTTTATCCTGAATGCCTGGCCGGAATCGGCAACTTTCAGAAGATCCAGAAACGGTATCTTAACGGTTACCATTATTCTTATCACCTAATTTGAAGTAATTGCTCAAGGTGCACACGATAGCACCGTTGTAGAGCTTTACACGCTTGTCGGCCTTGTGTCCCGTTGCCTCTTCGAAAGCGTTCTCAGGCGTGATCACAGAGAGCCTTAAGCCCTTTTTGCAGAAACCGTCCTTAGTAAGGTAGTTGCGGTCGATGAGCTTATAGATCTTTGCCGCGTCCTCAGGCGTCATGAGACGTCCGCCGTAGGGAGGGTTGGTGATAACAAGCTGCCTGGGAAGTCCTGTAAGCTTTTCCAGATAATCCGGAAGCATTTTCGCTGCGTCGCAGATCCTGAACTTTGTGTGGGCGCCGACACCGGCAGCTTCAGCATTGCGCTTGGCTGATTCGATAGCCTTGGGATCTATATCCGAACCGAAGAAGTAGCAGTCGTCCATGGGCTCGGTATCTTCGTTATCCAGAGCCTCCTGGAGTGCTCTCCTGTAAGGCTCCTTGCCGATGTAGGGGAGATCTTCGTAAGCAAAATGTCTGTCCCTTCCGGGTGCTATTCCGCAGGCTGTCCTTGCAGCCTCGATAACGATAGTACCTGAACCGCAGAAAGGATCGACAAGCGCCTCGTTGCCGTAAGGCCTGTATTTGGCGTATGTGAGCATGCCTGACGCCAGAGTCTCTCTTATAGGTGCTTCATGCGTCAAAGGCCTGTAGCCGCGTTTATGGAGTCCTGCGCCCGTTGTATCGATCATGAAACGGCAGATGTCGTTTACGATGCCGAACTGGATTTTGACCGTGCCCATCTCTTCGTTCTCGCTGATCACAGTATCAGCCGACAGGCCTCTTGATACAGCAAGGCTCTCCGCAATTGCCTTCTTGGCGAGCTTCTGAAGGGCAGGGATGCCGTATAACTTGGATTTCCTCGAGAAACCGTTTATAACGAATGCCCAGCCTGCAGGGATAAAGTCAGACCATTTGATAACCCTGCAGCCTTCGAAAAATGCATTAAAGTTCGTATCCGCGTCATCCGAAGCGCCGCAATTAAATTCGCCTGCTTCGAAAAAGATCCTCTCAGCATGCTTTACCCACATATTAGCGCGGGCAACGTCAAAGAAATCCCCCTCCAGAGTTACAACGCCGTCATTTACGGAAATACGTTCCTTGTCATAACCCCTGTCCAGGAGATCGCCTTTTGTGGGCGATTCAAGCCCGAATAAAGTAGTAAGTATTATTTTCATAAAAGAAATTATAACAAACCTTATATATATTAGTTAGCCTTATTCCACGGAGGATGGACGACAGGGCTCCGGGAACGGCTAGAAATCAAATTTTCTATATTTTTCGAAAATATAATAAAAAATCGAAATTTCTTATTGACATATTGTACTGCTTTGTGGTTATAATGATTGGTTTGCAAACCGAAACACTTTGAAAGGTTAAAGATGGTGGTTTTATGAAGATGGAAACACCTAATGTAGGAGTGGTTCGTTTCAATGAATCAGATGTTATCGTAGCAAGTGGGGGTCCGCGACCGGCTCCGGTTCCGACACTTTACAGAGCTACAGTCAGTGGCTTTGCCAATTCTGTTTCTGAAGATGGTGAAGTTACATTCCGGGGCGTAGCGTATAAAGATGCTGCTCCATTGAATGAAGCTTTGGCTTCTCACGGATTATCCGGATTGTTCCGGGGTTATGTCCAGGGATACCAAATGGGCTCAAAATTCACAACGGAAGACATGTTCACGCTTGATTCTATGGCTGAGTCCCTTCATGTTTCTAATGGTGTCTATGTCTGGGATGGTAACGCTTTCGTTCACCAGTAACAAATGGTAACGCTTTCGTTCACCAGTAACAAGCGGTTTTTCGCTGAGTAATTATGTTGTAAGAGTCGGTAAAAGATACGATTTTGAATATGTAAAATAAATTATTAATCAATTCGAAATTTTTATTGACACATATTGCATCTTTATGTTATCTTAATCGACGTTGGAAAAATTGCACCCTTTGAAAGGTTAAAAGGAGAGTTTATTATGACTATGAAAACACCCGAGATGGAAGTAGTTCGTTTTAGCGAGAGCGATGTTATCGTTGCTAGCCCTGTTGTTCCTGCATCATACAGATTAACAAAGTTCTATAACGGAACACCCGATGATGCTGAACTTAATGGAAAGAATCTTAATACTGTTCAGGATATTCTTAAAGGTATGGGTGAGCATACTTATTTCCAGTACAAGAACAATCCTAAGGTAAGAGCTACTGAGCTTCACGCACAGGAAGAATCTGGTCATATTCTTGATGGTGAATATTTTGATCAGGGTGAAACTATTAATGGCACTGACGTCACAAGATTGTGGCTCTGCCAGTAATTCTTTCAAGATAATTTGATTTATGCTGCTTGCAGCTGTGGGTACGGCTCACAGCTGCAAGTTTTTTTTGAGGATAAGGAGGAAGCTATGAGACTTGCAGTAGAGATGGCAGTCATGAATATGGATGGAGAATATTCGGCAGTGGCAGTTGGTGATGACTGTGCCAAATTCCATGGTATGTTGCGTCTTAATGAGGTGGCCGCTGATATTGTAGTAATCCTAAACCTGAGTAGAAAAGAAGGCATTTCTTTTGATAATATTGTTAGGTCGCTTGAGACAAAATACACAGAATCCACTCATGATGAGATTGCAAAGCTCACAGAAAAGTTCCTCATAAATCTTTGGGAAGAAGGATTGCTTATAGCGTGATGACTACTTCATACGGAGATGAACTTAAGAAGTCAGGTAAGATAATCTTTACAATAAAGGGCGTAAGTATGCGCCCTTTGTTTCACACTGATGAGGATGCAATATTAGTAACTGCTTGCGATCCGGAGAAGCTTAAGAATCTTGACATCGTTCTTTTCTTTAGGGTTACCACTATAAGGGGTGAGCAGTATGTTCTGCATAGGATCGTAGGCAGACGACGTGATGGTAAATTCATAATTGCAGGTGATAACTGCATAGATTGGGATATCGTCGATCCAAAGGATGTTCTTGGAGTAGTTGTTTCTGCGCAGCGGGGAAATACACCAATAAAGCTTAATGGCTTCAGATACGACATGTATAAGTATCTCTGGTGTAAGCCTTACAGATTCAGATCATTTGTGCTCATCGTTTATAGGAAAATAAGAGGCGTTGGAAGTAAGCTGAAGAGAGTGGTTAAGAAGTTAATTCGTAAAGGTTAATGACATGGAGTTTACGGTTTGTCTTGCAGGAAAGAATATAGCAGTATCGAGCCTTTATGATGAGGTTTATGATTTTTGCCACGATTATCTGACGGATGCGCCTGCGGATATGAGTGTATCTGTTACGCCTGAAGACATTAATTACGAGACGATCGTCAATATTCGTGAGGCACAGGTTGAGGGAATTCCTGTCGTTGATTATCCTGACTCATACCTCGAGACTTTGGCTGTGTACAGGAAAGTCGTAACGAAGATGCTGGAATTTGATACTTTCCTGATGCATGGCGCCGTCGTTGCTGTAGGTGATAAGGCCTGGCTCTTTACAGCCCCTTCAGGTACCGGTAAGACTACGCATATTAATCTGTGGCTTAGGAATATACCGGGAAGTTACGTTGTGAATGGCGATAAGCCTCTCATACATATCGGTGAAGAATGCACTGTTTATGGCACTCCTTGGGCAGGTAAGGAAGGCTGGAACCGTAATGTGGGCGTAAAACTCTGTGGAATAGTAATTCTTAATCGAGGCGCTGAGAATCATATTGATAAGGTTCCTATGGCTCAGGTTCTCCCGACGCTTATACAGCAGAGTTATCGTCCAAAAGATAAGGCCGGACTGGAGAAGACATTGACACTTTTAAGCCGTCTTGGACGAACGATTCCATTTTATCAACTGTATTGCAATATGAATGACGATGCGGCACTGACTGCTTATAATGTTCTTAGTGGTACAAAACATGAGTGATAATAAGAACAAACAGATTAAATACACCGGTATTAATAAGTTGTTCCGGAACGATAACATGCAGATCCTGCATGACAGTCTTCGTGACGGTTCGATTAAAGAGTTTGTTGATGACTGGAAATGGATATTCAGTTATTCGAAAAAATACCGCTGGATAGTCGTGTTTTATTGTATTCTCGGTATTATGGGATCCACCATGTCTATTGGTACTTCTTATGTCGGACGTATCCTGATCAATATTGTCGTTGGTAAGCAGCAGGATAAATTGTGGATACTGATAATTACCATGATTGTAATGCTGATTTTGTCTCTTGTTCTTTCAAGTTTGAGCAGCTATATAAACGCGAGGATATCCATATACGTAAATAACGACATGCAGTTGGGAATATTCGAACGTATTATGGATGCCAGATGGAAGGAGCTGAGCAGTTACCCCAGTGGAGACCTTCTTAACCGCTTCAATGGTGATGTTGGCACAATAGCCACCAATGCGATAAGCTGGATACCTAACTTAATAGTTAATATATATACGTTTGTAGTAACGCTTATTGTACTGTGGCGGATGGATTTCGGGATGGCTCTTATAGCATTCATATCTGCTCCTTTCCTGCTTGGATTAAGCAGATTCATCATGCGAAAGATGAAGGAATACAGAAAGCGCGTATTAGAGCTCAATTCACAGATGATGAGTTTCGAAGTTGAAACATTCTACAATTTCGAGATGATCAAATCTTTTGGTATTTTTGGCTACTATTCGAGAAAACTAAAGGCATGGCAGCAACAATATAAAAAGTATAATCTCGATTACAACAAATTCCAGATCAAATCCAATATTCTGTTGACTTTGGTATCAACGATCGTATCATCTACGGCCTTTGCATACTGCCTTTACAGATTGTGGACAGGGCAGATAATGTATGGTGATATGACTTTCTTCCTTCAGCAGAGATCTGCGCTCTCGTCCAGGTTCAATAGCCTGGTAGGAACCATTCCCGGCATGATAAATTCCGCTGTATCTGCGCACAGAGTCAGGGAACTTATGGATCTTCCAAGAGAAGAGCATGATCCTGACAGAGTCACTTATCTGGAAGAACATACCGGTGAGGGCATAAAGGTTCATGTAAATGATGTGACTTTCGGTTATGACGAACGTGTAAATGTATATGAACATACTGATCTTGAAGTTGCTTCAGGCGAGATTGTTGCCCTTATGGCTGAATCAGGAGGCGGCAAAACAACTTTGATACGTCTCCTCCTTGGAATGCTGAAGCCTGACAGTGGTAAAGTTACCCTGCAGAGTGGTTCAGGTGAAGAGTTTCCTGTCAATTCAGATCTTCGCAGATTCTTTGCGTATGTACCTCAGGGAAATACTATGTTCTCAGGAACGATTGCTGAAAATATGCGTATGGTTAATGAGGAAGCAACTGATGAAGAAGTTATCAAAGCACTGAAAACGGCTTGTGCATGGGAATTTGTAGAGCAGCTTCCCGAAGGAATAAACAGCACGCTTGGTGAGCGCGGAAGAGGATTGTCAGAAGGTCAGGCTCAAAGAATCTCCATAGCAAGAGCTTTACTTCGCGGAGCACCAATTTTGCTGTTGGATGAGGCAACAAGTGCTCTCGACCGTGATACCGAAGAGCAGGTTCTTCACAATATAATGTCCAGTCACCCTGACAGACTTATAATCTTGTCTACGCACCGTCCTGCAGCGCTAAGGCTGTGCAATCATATTTACAAGATAAGTGGCGGAAAGATAGCAGAGACTACATTAGCAGAAGCGCTTGAACTGCAGAGTGTCTTAAATGAAAAGAAAACTTCCAATGTACAGGGCGATAGTTTTATTAATCTGATGAAGCCGTTGGGACCTCAGGATAGTGATCCTGCAGACGGCAATAATGAAGAAGGATGGTGGAATTCATAATGCGGAATAATGAAGAGTTGATTGATTTCAATTGTTCGGGTTACCTTCGATTGATCCTTATGTTATTTGTTTGCGTTTGGGCATTTGGCTGTCCCGAACCTACAGGAATTGTTAATTCTTTAAGCGGATTTGCGATTCCCGCCTTCTTTGTGCTCTCGGGCTATTATGTGTTAGATAACAACAGGACAGAAAGGTTGGGGAAGACGCTTCGCAAGATAAAGAGGACTGCATTGTGTTTTGCGTTCATTTTTCTACTCTATCTGGCTATCAATGCTGCTATGATATTTCTGTTTCACTTGGATTTTCAATTCACTAAACGTCTTTTATTCGAATTCGTTGTGCTTAATGTGTGGCCGTTTCCGGTTGGTGATAATATCTGGTTCATCCAGGCCATGCTCTATGCTTACATCATTATCTTTATTTTGGATAAATTGAAACTTTTAAGATTCTACAAAATCTATCTTATTATTCTGATCCTGATAATGGTGCTTTCAGGCGAGTTTGCCGGTTTTCTACGTTTCAAGGGCTTTTTTGGTTATCCGTGGATTCCCGGCAACTGGCTTACGCGGGCTCTGCCTTATATCCTCATAGGCAGGTTTCTTAGGGAGAAGAAAAAATCTCTGATGAAAGTGCAGTTCTGGAAATACCTTATTGCTTTTGGAGTTGGAGGAGGTCTTGTTCTCTTGGAGATCATGGCTCTCAATTGGTTAGGAGCACTTCGATATATCGGTCATATGATTGGATATGGAATCATGGCTGTGGCTGTGTGCGGACTTGCTATATCGATACCTATTAATAGACCTAACCGGGTAATTCATTTTGACTCCGCAATATCCGGTTTTATCTATGTGTTGATGAATCCGATATACTGTCTGCTTGTGTTCTTCTTAAAAAGTAAATATCCTGTTTTTGTAAGTATGATAGGAGGTTTTGCAGCTTTTCTGATCAGCTTATTACTTGCTCTGATTTTGTGCGGCACATTACTTGGGCGAGTATTCTTCACCAACTGGGATATGAGGCTTGCTGACGCTGTCGTGCTTGATGATGACGATGACGAACCGCTTCAACCTACTATGCCGCCTGTACGGGGTCCCCGTATTGATGCGGATTAAATAACAGCCAATATAATAAAGCGTTTTACGTCCTTCCGGCTTAATGCAGGGAGGGCGTTTTTATGGCTTGGGGATCTTGTTTTTGGTAATAGCAAAAGGTGAAAACAGTATGCAAAAATTGCTATTTCGGTTTCTTTGTCAAAAAGCCTTGTCAAGTATTATTTTCATTTTTTAGTTGTATTTCTCTCGTGGACACACATTTTCGAACAAAGGTTCAAATAACCTTGAAAGGCCTGGATTTATTGCGTTTCAAACTTTTGCTAGCATCTTGTAATTGTTTTGTCAACAAATGGTAACAAATTGTCAAATTCAATAGATACAAGGGTTTCAGGTACTTTTGAAATCAAAGTATTTGTTTTTGTAGTTATAAACAAAGTTTTGAACATTATGAACATTTTTGTAGATTCAAAATTTGAGAATTTTATACTGTAAAAAACAAAACATGATTCTTTTTTTGCTAACTTTTGAAGGGAAGGAAAGTCTTAAACAGTTAAGCAAGTTATTATTTTATTTGCTATAATCTGTTCCTAAAGATAAATAATATTAAGGGGGATATTATGTCTGAACTCCATGATATTGCTAAGGTTGCAAGAGACGCTTCTTACATCATGGCTTCTTTGGGAAGTGATGTTAAGGATAAGGCACTCGCAAATGTTGCTTCTTGTCTGAGGGCTTCGAAGGACGAGATTTTCGCTGCAAACAAGATCGATCTTGAAGAGGCTGAGAAAGCCAACCTTGAGACCCCGCTTATTAAGAGACTTAAGTTCAATGAAGATAAGCTTAATGATGTGGTATCCGGTATCGAGAGCCTCATAGATCTTAACGATCCTGTTGGCAAGATTACTTTGAGGACTACATTGGATGACGGCCTTGAGCTTACGAGAGTTACATGCCCTATCGGCGTTATCGGCGTTATCTTCGAGAGCAGGCCTGACGCATTGGTTCAGATCGCATCTCTTTGCATCAAGAGCGGCAATGCAGTATTCCTTAAGGGCGGTTCTGAAGCTATCAATACAAATAAGGCTTTGGCTTCCGTTATCAGCAAGGCAGGTATTGAAGCAGGTCTTCCTGAAGGATGGCTCAATCTCTTAACGCTCCGTTCTGAGATCGCAGACATGCTTAAGCTCGATGAATATATCGACCTCATCATTCCTAGAGGCTCTAATTCGTTTGTGCAGTACATCATGCAGAATACCAATATCGCTGTCTTAGGACACGCTGACGGTGTCTGCCACACATATATCGATGCAGACGCTGATCCTTCGACAGCTCTTATGGTTGCGATCGATGCCAAGACTCAGTACGTATCCGTCTGCAACGCGACAGAGACTTTCCTTGTAAATGAGGAACTCAAGGAGACATTCCTTCCCAAGTTCATCAATGCCCTTAAGGACGCAGGTGTTGAAGTGTTCGGAGATGAATATGTTTCTGAGAAGTTTGGTGCAGGTAAGGTAGAGGAATGGCACCATGAGTATCTTGCAATGAAGTGCTCCGTTAAGATCGTTAAGAATCTGGACGAAGCTATCACTCATATCAATCACTACGGCTCAGGCCATACGGATGCGATCATTACAGAGAACAAGGCTGCAGCTGAGCGCTTCATGACCATGGTCGATTCCGGAAGCGTGCTTGTAAACTGCTCCACGAGATTTGCTGACGGTTTCCGTTACGGATTCGGCGCAGAGGTAGGCATTGCGACTTCGAAAATCCACGCCAGAGGCCCGGTAGGCCTTGAAGGTCTTGTATCCTATAAGTACCGCCTTGTAGGCAACGGTGATATCGTAGGACCTTACTGCGACGGCTCTAAGAAGTTCAAGCACATTCATCACGAGATTTAATTAAGGAAAGAGGCAATACAAATGGTAGTATCAATCGCATCAGATCACGCAGGTTATGAATTAAGACAGAAGGTAAGAAAGTACCTTGAGGAGAAGGGCTTTGAGGTTCTTGACGGCGGCGCTCCGAACGGAACCGATTCTTATTCTTATGTTGACGCAGGAATCAAGGTTGCAGAAGACGTTTCAAGCGGCAAGGCAGAAAGAGGTATCGCCATCTGCGGAACAGGTATCGGAATCTCTCTTGTCTGCAACAAGTACAAGGGAATCAGATGCGCTCTTTGCACCAACGAGTTCATGGCTAAGATGTGCAGACAGCATAATGATGCGCAGATCCTGGCATTCGGTGAGCGTGTAGTCGGCCTGGGCGTAGCTCTTGGCATGATCGACGCTTTCTTCGAAGAAGAATTCGCCGGCGGACGCCATGCAACACGCGTAAACGGCATAAAAGAGATCGAGGAGAAGCATTTTAAGTAAGTTTTTAATATTGTTTTTTGACCTTAAAACAGCGCTTTTCATTCAATTATCTTTGATTAATCTAAAAGGCTCCGGTTATCCCGGAGCCTTGTTTTTGCCCGCAAATGCCTAAAACAATGGGGTTTGGGCAGTGTGGGCAGTATAGGGAAAAATCAAATCATAGCAAAAAGGTATTATTATGCTCAAACTATTCGTATTTTATTTGTTTCGAGGTTAACGATACAATTGCACTTGAAATCAAATAACGATATTCAAAAAGCATTGAAACATAAAATCAATACCTTTTGAAAATGGTTTGAAGGAGGAAGTATATGGACACTAATTTAATCAGCAGCTTGATTGATGAAAAAGTCTTCGGCGTCTGGTTCCTGATCGGCGCAGCGTTGGTTTTCTGGATGCAGGCTGGATTCGCGATGGTTGAATGCGGCTTCGCAAGAGCAAAGAATGCCGGCAACATCATCATGAAGAACCTGATGGATTTCTGTATTGGTACAGTAGTATTTGTTGCGATCGGTTTCGGTCTGTTCCTCGGCGAAGATGCACTTTTCGGACTCGTCGGAATCCCGAACCTTGACATATTCACAAACTACGCAAGTTTTGACTGGTCAAACTTCGTATTTAACCTTGTATTCTGTGCCACAACAGCTACGATCGTATCAGGTGCTATGGCAGAGAGAACAAGATTCTTATCTTACTGCGTATATTCCGCAGTTATTTCAGCAGTCATCTATCCTATCGAAGCTCACTGGACATGGGGCGGCGGCTGGCTCGCACAGATGGGATTCCACGATTTCGCAGGTTCTAACTGCATCCACATGGTAGGTGGTATCTCCGCTTTGATCGGTGCAGCTATCTTAGGACCCCGTATCGGTAAGTTCGTTAAGGATAAGGCAGGCAAGGTTACAAAGGTTAACGCTTTCCCCGGCCACAACATCCCGATGGGCGCTCTCGGTGTATTCATCCTCTGGCTCGGCTGGTACGGATTCAACGGCGCTGCCTGCACAGATATGAGCCAGCTCGGATCTGTATTCGTAACAACAACAATCGCTCCCGCAATCGCTACAGTCGTCTGCATGATCTTCACATGGATCAAGTATGGTAAGCCCGATGTTTCAATGTGCTTGAACGCTTCCCTCGCAGGACTCGTTGCAATCACAGCTCCCTGTGACGTAACAGACGCTCTCGGCGCAACGATCATCGGTGCTGTCTCCGGCGTACTCGTAGTATTCGGCGTATGGTTCCTTGATAATGTAATCAGAGTTGATGACCCTGTCGGTGCAGTTGCAGTTCATATGTTCAACGGTATCTGGGGTACGATCGCAGTAGGCCTTTTCGCTACAAACACAGCTCCTGCTTATGCAATCGCTGATGCAGCAGGCAATGAGATGGTTGGTCTCTTCTATGGCGGCGGATTCAAGCTCCTCGGCATACAGACAGTAGGTATGCTTGCAACAGCAGCCTGGACAGCAGTTACAATCACGATCACATTCTTCATCATCAAGGCTATCTTCGGTCTTAGAGCTTCTGAGGAAGAAGAGCTCACAGGTCTTGACGTTACAGAGCACGGTCTTGCAAGTGCTTACTCCGGCTTCTCCCTCATGGACGTTT
>JAEEGK010000630.1_pt1 | contig 88153 bp, 82 predicted proteins | sample 8958771 | NCBI WGS metagenome assembly JAEEGK01 (sample SAMN16246547, study PRJNA631951) | gut metagenome | biome: gut microbiome; feature: rumen; material: SC-attached | host: Bos | place: Iran: Karaj | collected 2018-10
GGATCAAGGACGCTTCTTTCGTTATTAACGGCGTGAGATATCAGATCCCCAAGAACGAAGGCGAGAACAACCTCCATTCAGGCAATCCCGGTTATCACAATGTGTTCTGGGACGGCAAGATCCTTTCCGAGGAAGAAGCTGATGCTATGATCCTCGATTCTAAGATCGCTGGCATCCCCGGCTGCGACGGCGGAGCAGTCCTTTTGAGCTACACGAGCCCCGACGGAGCTACAGGCTTCCCCGGAAACCTTGATACAAAGGTGCTTTATTGCTGGCTCGAGGATAAGACATTCCTGATCCTCTATTGCGGTAAGACAGACAAGGACACGATCTTTGCTCCTACAAACCACGCTTACTTCAATCTCCGCGGCGAGGCTGCTGAAGGCACGGTCAATAAGGATCTTATCATGATCAACTCCGACAAGATCACCATCAAGGACGACATGAACGTTCCTACAGGTGAGCTTCTGGATGTTGAAGGCACTGTTTTCGACTGCAGGGAATACAGATTCATAGGCGAGCTCAATGACAGCGATGACCACCAGATGGTAATCTCCAAGGGTATCGACCAGAACTTCTGCCTCAACACTAAGGCAGGTACTTTCTCATTCGCAGCTGCAGTTACGGCACCTGAGTCAGGAATCACAATGGAGTGCTTAACAGACCTTCCGGGCATCCAGATTTATGCAGGAAATAACCTGGGAAGCCCGCTCGACATCAAGACAACAAAGGCTTACGGCCAGTACGATGCTATCTGCCTTGAGGCTCAGATGGTACCTAATGCTGTCAACCTTACGGGCTTTGATTCTCCTGTCATCAAGGCAGGCAAGAAGGTATACCACGCCTGCGGATACAGATTTGTGTAATTCGTTGATGCTTTTCGGGAATACGAGTGGTAAAATGCTTAACTAATTAAAAACAATCTTTAAGAAAGAAGGAATGTTTTATGGAAAAGAAGAATCTCGACTGGTCAAACTTGACCTTCTCTTATCAGAAGACAGATAAGAGATTCGTAGCTAACTACACAAACGGCGCATGGGACGAAGGCGCGCTTATCGATGACGACATGATCGTCATGAGCGAAGACGCAGGCGTTCTCCAGTATGCTCAGACAGTTTTCGAAGGCCTTAAGGCTTATGAGACAGTTGACGGCAGAATCGTTACTTTCCGTCCTGACCTCAACGCTGAGAGACTTCATGACTCTGCAGTCCGCCTTGAGATTCCTCCGATTTCCAAGGAAATGTTCATCAGATCAGTACAGGAGACAGTTGCAGGCAACGCAGCCTGGGTACCTCCGTATGGTTCAGGCGCATCTTTGTACCTCAGACCTTACATCTTCGGTATTAACCCCGTTATCGGCGTTAAGCCTGCTGATGACTATCAGTACAGAATCTTCGCTACACCTGTAGGCCCTTACTTCAAGGGCGGCGCTAAGCCGATCGCAGTTAAGATCTCTGACTTTGACCGTGCTGCTCCGAGAGGAACCGGCAACATCAAGGCGGGCCTCAACTATGCTATGTCTCTCCACGCAATCGTTACAGCACACAAGGAAGGATTTGCTGAGAACATCTATCTCGATCCCGCTACACGTACAAAGATCGAGGAGACAGGCGGAGCTAACATCATCCTCACTGACGGCCAGGGCACACTTGTTGTACCTAAGTCTGATTCCATCCTGCCTTCCATCACAAGAAGATCCTTGGTTTACGTTGCTGAGCACTACTGCGGCATGAAGATCGAGGAGCGTGAGGTTTACCTCGACGAGATCATGAGCGGTAAGTTCACAGAGGGCGGTCTCTGCGGTACAGCTGCAGTTATCTCACCTTTGGGCAAGATCAACGACCACGGCAAGGAATTCACATTCGCTTCCGGCATGGAGGAGATGGGTCCTGTCATGACAAAGCTCAGAGAGACACTTACAGGCATCCAGATGGGTACTGTTGAAGCACCTGAGGGCTGGATCATGGAGATCAAGGTCTGATCCTTTTAATCAATACTATTACGAAGGCGGTTCCGTTTGGGACCGCTTTTTTATGCAGTGACAGAAAGTGACACGATTCTGTGCAAAAGCGTGTCACTTTTTGGCAATTCTCGAAAAAGTGACGGGAAGTGACACGAAAAGAAACTTATCTGTGTCACTTTTCGGCAACCAGGCAAAAAAAGAAGCTGCCTCGTACTGAGACAGCTTCCTGTGAGTTTCAGATAAATAAATTACAGCATGTGAGCTCTTAAGTCTTCACCGGAAAGAGGTGAGAGGAGGGCAGGAGCGATGTCGAAGACTGTCTTGCAGCCGAAGTCGCCCTTCTGTGAGAGACGGTAGATAGCTCTTGCATAAGCTGTGAGAACGGATCCTGTGAACTCGGGGTTGGAATCGAGCTTTAAGGAGTACTCGATAACGTGCTTGTTCTCGCCGTGAGCGCCTGTCTTGCCTGTGCGGAAGACGAAGCCGCCGTGGTTGATGCGGGAGTGGTCTCTTAAGAACTCTTCTTCGGAGATGAAGTGTACTGTCGTATCGTAATCAGCGAAATAATTGGGCATTTCCTTGATGGTCTTCTCGATGAGAGCCAAGTCAGCGCCTTCTTCTGCAACTACGAAGCACTCTCTGGTGTGCTTCTGGCGTGTTGTGAGCTCAGGCTCTGAGCCGGATCTTACTGCCTCGAGAGCTGCATCAACAGGGATCGTGTACTGCTTGCCGTTCTTAACGCCCGGAACTCTTCTGATAGCATCGGAGTGACCCTGGGATACGCCCTTGCCCCAGAAAGTATAGTCAGCGCCGTCGGGAAGGATGCAGCTGCCGTAAAGACGGTTGATGGAGAACATGCCCGGATCCCAGCCGCCGGAGATAAGCGCTGTGTGTTCGCTTGCCAAAGCAGCCTTATCAACGTTTGCGAAATGCTCAGGGATCTTGGCGTGTGTATCGAAGCTGTCGATTACGTTGAACATTGAAGCATATTCGGGTGTCTGGGTAGGAAGATCTGTAGCAGAACCGCCGCAGATAACGAGAACGTCGATCTTGTCTTTCCAGTCTGCTGCTTCGAAAGAAGGAACGACTGCGATGCCTTCTGTAAGTGTCTTAATCGTTGAAGGGTCTCTTCTTGTGAAGACTGCGACAAGCTCCATGTCCTTGTTCTGTCTGATAGCAAGCTCAACGCCCTTGGCGAGGTTGCCGTAGCCTAAAATACCTATTCTGATTGCCATATGTGAATCCTCCTTGAGGTTTTAAGCAGATGAAACTGCTCATAAATTCTATTCAGACGACATTATAACAAAGAAGCAGTCAACTTGTTATATCCTGAGCCTTTGCGAAGGAATGTAACAAAAAAAGGTTTGTTGTATTATAATTCTGCTATGCCAAACTTAAAGTATCTTATCAGGCGCGTTACGCGCATGGACTATAAGGCGATGAATGCCAAGATCAAGGATATCCACGAGAAGTCGGGTAAGTCCCGCGTGTGGATATTTTTCGATATGATCCACTGCGGAAGAAAATTCGGAGCAGGTTACATGGATTACTGGCTCTACGAGATGTACAACCTCAATGATGCTGAGCGCGATACGTACATCACCAGGGGCCGCAACTATGATCTCGTTAAGAGATATAATGACCCGGCTTACACGGATCTGATCGATAACAAGATCGAATTCAACAGGCGTTTCGGAGATTTCCTGGGACGCAAGTGGATCGAGATCAGGAAAGACAATAAGCAGGAAGTAATAGACTTCATTAATAGCCATGATTTCCTTATGGCTAAGGCTGACTTAGGCTCCTGCGGCAAGACGGTCGAGAAGGTGGACTGCAAGGCAGAGCCTGCCGAAGCCATCTATGAGCGCCTGGTCAATCAGGAGCGCCCGCACTTCTTCGAGGAGATGATCGTCCAGCACCCTGCTGTAAGCGCAATATATCCTTATGCGATCAATACGGTAAGACTTGTTACCATCCAGAGGGACGGTAAGGTCCACGTCGCCAGCGCTTGCTGCAGATTCGGCAACTACGGCCACAGCGTGGATAACTTCAACAGCGGCGGCATGACCGCGCCCGTTGATGAGAAGACCGGTGAGATCACGGATTTTCCTATTGATAAGACTAAGGTCCTTTACGAGAAGCATCCTATGACAGGGGCTGTCTTTAAGGGCTTCGTATTCCCTATGTGGGACCAGGTTTTGGAGATGTGCACGAAGGCTGCCATGGTCGTTCCGCAGGTCGGTTTTATCGGCTGGGACGTCTGCATTACGCCTGACGGACCGGTTATCGTCGAGGGCAATGACTATCCGGGTCACGATCTGTACCAGCTCCCTGAGCATACCCACGATAAGAAGGGTATCTGGCCCAAGTACCAGTTCTAAATTCGGTATTGATTAGCAGGGGACAGAAGAGTACAATCTCGATTGTCAATTAAAATGGCTACGAGGTTTACAATGTCCGAAGCAGGCTCGAAAAAGAGCGTTTCCAAGTCAAAAGCATCCAAAAACAGGTCATTTATCTATGATCTTGTACTTATATCCATATCAACGGCACTTATAACTGTATCCTCCTGGATAAGCATTCCTTTGGGACCGGTCCCGTTCACTTTGCAGACAATGGGTATCCTTGCCGTAATGCTTGCCTGCGGGGGCAGAAGAGGGACACTGTCCATACTGGTCTACCTGGCGCTGGGATTTTGCGGAGTGCCTGTTTTCGCGGGCTTCAAGGGTGGATTTGCAGCACTTGTAGGACCTACCGGCGGTTTTCTTGTCGGATTTTTATTGGCAGCACTGCTCTACTGGCTTTTGGAAGTGCTCCTTTTCAGAAGACTTATGACGGGCCCTGTTAAGACATGGATCTTCGGAGCACTGAATTCCGTGATCTTCGAAGTGGTCATGTATGTCACAGGCGTCATCTGGTTCATGAGCGTATATGCCGCTCAGACAGGCCCGGTCGGTCTTGCGACCGTATTGGGATGGTGCGTAATACCGTTTATCATTCCTGATATCGTAAAGCTCATTGCCGCTGTAGTGACAGGTGAGAGGGCCAGAAAACTCGTCAGGCAGTAAGGGTTATTCCTAGTTATTCCCCGTTTTTGATATAATGTGTTGAGTTGGAGCAGAAATGCTCTGATTATAATGGGAAAATAAGGAGATAAAAATCGTGTCGGAAACTAATGATTATGTAATCAAAGTAAGTAATGTTTCCAAAGACTACGGCAGACACCACATTCTTGACTCTATGAACTTTACAGTTCCGAAGGGTTCTATTTTCGGACTCGTAGGAAGGAACGGCGCAGGCAAGACTACGATTATGAGAATCATATCAGGTCTTCAGAAGCCTACGGCTGGTACTGTAGAGTACGGATTCGACCACAAGAAGCTGGGTAACGTAGGTGCTTTGGTAGAGCTGCCTTCGATCTATTCGAACCAGACAGCAAGAGATAACCTGATCTTCCAGTATATGAATCTCGGCCTTAAGATCGATGATTCGATCGATAAGAACCTGGAATTCGTAGGTCTTGCCAACACAGGCAATAAGAAGGCAGGAAAGTTCTCTTTGGGTATGAGACAGCGTCTGGGAATCGCCATGGCTATGGCAGGTGCCCCGGAAGTGCTTATCCTCGATGAGCCTATCAACGGCCTTGACCCTCAGGGAATCATCCTCATAAGAGATCTTCTCATAAGACTCAACCAGGAGAAGGGCGTAACGATAATCATCTCAAGCCATATTCTCTCCGAGCTGTCTAAGCTTGCTACCGATTTCGCTTTCGTTGAGAGCGGCAAGGTGGTAAAGGAGATCACGGCTGATGACCTTGAAAATGCAGGCGGACTGGAGTCGGAATTCTATTCAGGTACTCCCCAGCAGCTTTTGCCCGTACTCAATGCAATGGGCCTCAGGACTAAGATCGATGAAGACGGCATAATTTATGCCAAGGGTTATTACAATCTTACGGATGTCGTTTTGGCTGCCAACGCGGCAGGCGTAAATATCGCGCGTGTCGTTACGAAGGAGACAGACCTTGAGACTTACTTCGTCAAACTCGTAGGAGGTGAGTCAAATGGGTAATCTTTTTAAGTGTGAATTCAAGCGCCTTACCAAGAGCGTTTTCTTCTGGATCATTACAGGCTTCTGCGTGCTTTGGCCGATCCTTACGGCAGTGTTCTATCACGCCATCTTAACTCTCACTTTTACAGGAAGCGGCATAGGCTTCGAAGAGATTGAACTGCCTAAAGAAGTGATCATGTATCTGACATGGATGATCGCGATATCGTTCATTACAGAGCTCCCGAAGTTTTCCGCGCTTTTTACGTGCCTTCATCTGGGAAGGGAATACACGGACGGAATCGTAAGAAACAAGGTCATTGCAGGTCATTCAAGGACCAAGATCTATCTTGTTTATTCTCTTACAATGCTCGCGACAAACGCTTTTTTCTGCGTTGTTTATATCCTTTCTGCTATCTTCGGACTCTGGATATCCGGACTCGGATTTAACTTAAACGGCGGCGAGATGTTTATCAGACTCGGAGTAGGAATAGTCGTATTCCTTACCATGGTCACGATTTTCAGCACATTGGCACTCATCTTCAGAAAACGTGCTCTGCCGATCATCTTAAGCATCATCATTGCCATGATTTCCTCAACAACCGCTCTGGTCATCGGCTATTTCAATATGCCGGCCAAGGCTGTTAATGACTACATTGACATGAGATCCGAGAGATATGAGGAAATGGTCGACTATGGAATGCTCAGCCAAAAGACCGCAGATAAATATGAGGAAGATTATGACAAAAATCATTATCTCGGCATAGGCTGGAAGATATTCCATCCTGTATATGTCATTACTCCTATCGGTTTTGCGAGCGACTACCAGGCAGCCACTACAGGAATTCTTTTCGGCGCTGACCTCGAATATACCGATGAAATCGATTTCTCCGATGATTTTGTCAGCTACTCATATGAAGACATGTCAATATTTGAGCATAAAGACTTTAAACGCGTCAAGTCGATGCACATGTCTTACAGCGAGCTTAACCTGATCTACCTGGCTAAGAGCTTTTTCTACATAATCCTTATCGGAGGATGGGGTCTGTTTATCTTTAGAAAGAAGAATTTGTTCTGATGTTTTATCTTGATCATCGTCTGACTATCATTATCGGTGCATACGGAAGCGGAAAATCCGAGATCGCGGTAAATATGTCTCTTGCCCAGCGAAAAGCTTTGCCGGACAAGAAGCTTCTCATCGCGGATCTCGATATCGTTAATCCGTTCTACCGTTCGTCTGACTGTGCGTCTGCTCTTGAAGCTGAGGGAATAAGACTTGTTACTCCCATGTATGCAGGCTCCAATGTGGACGCTCCGGTCCTGCCGCCTGACATGTACGTTATCTTCGATGACGAATCGTATCAGGGCATCTTTGATATCGGCGGTGAAGATATGGGCGCTTTGGTTCTCGGTTCTCTTAAAAAGAGGATCGAGAACACCGATGCCGTCATCTACATGGCGGTAAATACATTAAGACCTTTTACGTCTGATCCGGAGCAGATAGCGGTAATGACTAATGAGCTGTCTGCTGCGGCAGGCTTTAAGATCGACGGATATCTTAACAACACGAATCTCCTTGAAGAGACTACTTCTGATATGTTAGTCGAGGGCGAAGCCAAGATCCTTGAAGCTTCAAAGATCACCGGAATCCCTCTTGTAGCTAACTGCGTGATGGAAGATGTAGTAATTCCTGACGGTGTGCTTACGGACCGCGAATTATTCAGGATGAATAGAAAGATCCGTTACGCTTATTAAGCGTTCACAGCTTTTGCAGCCCTGGCAAGTCTTCTTTCTTCGCGCTTTTCTTTTCTTCTGAGGCGCGCGAGTCTTGCTTCGTATCTGTCCCTGATTAGGGTAAAGTAGATGATCGCGGAAAGAAGGGCACAGACAAGAAACAGGAGGATGGAGAATGCGGAAGCCCTGTCCCATGCCTTTCCCATTTGAAGCAATTGATTAAGATATTGCTGCATTGTAAGAGACGATCTCGATATATCATACGGGTTTGAGAGATAATCGTTATAATCAGTAGTAGTGAGATTGTCTACAACTGAGACTACTGCAATAAAGAACATGATTGGGCGCATACAGGGTAAAGTTACATGGAAAAATGTATGCAGTCTGGACGAACCGTCCATTTCGGCGGCCTCAAAGACTTCGACCGGAATACTGGTCATTCCCGCAACAGCATATATAAACGTTATTCCGAAATGCATAAAGACACTGACTGCTACGATTAAAAACTTGTCTGACAGGAAGAATTCAAAGTCGTTCTCGGTAACTCCGAATCCGTCTATTGCAGCAGCTGTAAGGATGAAAGCGACAGAACTTGCTACATAACCGGTAATAGTGAATAAAATACGGCCTCCTAAACTGGAACCGAGCATTAACTTAGGAAAGAAAAATGATGTCCTGAAGATCGAACGGCCTCTTACTTTTAATCTCCTGTCTGTCATCGTTGCAGCGAGCCAAAATGCCAATATCCACTCCGGAATGATCTGGCAAAACATAAAGAAAAAGGTGTTCTTTATAGAAATCTTAAATGATGATGTCTTGTTGAGGTCCGCGAAATTCTTATACCACGGAAGCCCTTCTGAGGTAAGCAGCGAAGGAGTCTTTGTTACTACTGATACACGTTTCAGATTGCAAAAAGCATAATAGAAAGTAGTTATCATCGGCCAAAGGTGAAAGAGCAGAAATGCCAGAACAAAAGGGAGTATGAAGATGTACCCCCATTTGTTGTAGTGTCTCTCAAGTGATTTATGCTTCCCCATATAACCCCGTTGGCAGCGTTAGGCCACCGCTCATTGATACTTTAAAGAGTATATATGAATTTGGCAAAGAATAACAGAAAAAATTGACACGTCAAAACAATACAAATAGAATGAATCTGTTCGAACCGCGATGATGCGGTTCCTTTTTGGGGGGCGGAATTGGAAAACAAGGTGCTGGACAGAGTGGTAATGCAACGTAAAGAACTGATCCTTAAAGGGATCGTGTATGTTGTCTCGATAATCCTGTTTTTTATGACTTTATATCCTTTCCTGTCTTTGCTGGCCGATTATTCCGGTTTTACGATCAAAAATCCTGCGAACGTTTTTAAGGTGCTACCAAAAAGATGGAAGGAATTCGTACGCTTTTTCCAGTCCAGGATTGCCTTGAGTTATGTTAATTCAATGATCGTCACTATCTCGAGCACTATCCTGAATGTGTATTTTTCTGCTTTGACGGCGCATGCCGTTGTCAATTACAGATGGCGCGGACGTAAGATCTTCAGTAATTTTGTGCTTGCGATGATGATGATCCCAACATCGATTGCTTCATCGGGCTTTATCACAATGGTTTACAGGTTCCATCTGCAGAGCACCTTGTCTATGCTGATCTTCCCGGCAATTGCTACTCCGATTTCCGTTGTCTTCATGAGAATGTATCTTGAGTCAGCATTCTCCATGGAACTCATCTATTCGGCGAGGGTTGACGGCGCAGGGGAAATAAGGATCTTCCATCAGATAGTCCTTCCTATCATGAAGCCCGCTATTGCGACGCAGGCCATCTTTGCCATGGCTCAGAGCTGGAATGATCTTTTGAGGCCTATGATACTTCTGTTAGATGATAAGAAGAAGACAATGCCGGTAGCACTCCTCATGAACAACGCACTGGGGCAGAGTGACTTGCCGGTAATCATTTTGACTATTCCGCTTATAATTGCTTACCTTTTATTGGCCAGACATATTGTCGAAGGTGTCCAGCTGGGCAGCGTTAAGATGTAACAGCCATTTTTGCTCCTGTTAATGTCTAAAATCATTGTCGTTTTATCAAATAAATGATATTATTTTTCTTGGCGAGATATTTTCGACCAAGTAATCAGGAGGAATATAAAAATGGGATTGATTAGCTTAATCGCAAATGTTGCAGGAACAACATTTAATTCCATCTCAACACAGATTCAGGACCAGTATCTTGAGTTCTTCACACAGGATTCTTTAGGACAGGATATCCTTGTTAAGAAGGGTGTTAACAAGATGGAAAAGGGAAGAAACAAGGGTAGCTCTGAAGTTATCTCCAATGGTTCAGTTATTAACGTACCTGAGGGATGCTTCTGTCTCCTCGTTAACAACGGTGAGATCGTAGACTGCGTATCCGAGGCCGGCGCTTATAAGTGGGATACATCCACAGCACCTTCTATTCTTGCTAACAAGAATTTCGGTGAGAACGTAAAGGCTTCCATCGGTGATATGTGGAACCGTATGAAGATGGGCGGAGAGATCCAGCAGCAGCAGAGAGTTTACTTTGTAAACAAGCTCGAGATGATGAATCAGAACTTCGGTACACCTTCACCGGTACCTTATGCTGACCCTGAGTATCGTAATATCTACATCCGTCTGAACGGTACATTCTCCTTCAGAGTAGAGAATCCGATCACATTCTTCAGAAACATCGTAGGTAACGTCAGAGACGAGTACACAGTTGCTGAATTCATGGGTACACCCGCTAAGCCTCAGCAGCCTCGTCTTGAGTTCCTTGATAACATCACAGAGACACTCAATAAGTGCGGCGGCCCTTACCCGAACGGTATCATGTTCTCCACACTGCCTTCAAAGCAGGGCGAGTTCAGAAGATACATGCAGGATTGCCTTGATGACGAGTGGCTCCAGAAGAGAGGTATCGTCGTAGAGACAGTTGCCATCGCTTCCGTTACACCTGACGATAAGTCCCGTGAGAGAATCGAGAAGGTCGACGAGGCAAAGCTCTATGGTTCCGATCAGGCAGCTCTCGGTGCAGCTGTTGCTTTGGGCCAGACAGAGGCTATGAAGAATGCCGGTGCAAACGCAAACGGTGCAGTAAACGGCTTCATGGGTCTCGGTATGATGGGCGCAGTAGGTGGCAACAACGCTACAGCAGCAGGTCTTGGTGCAGTTCAGCAGGCTCAGGGCCAGCCTCAGACAGGCTTCTTCGCAGGCCAGCAGGCAGCACCCGCAGCAGCTCCTGCAGCTCCCGCTGCAGCAGGATGGACATGCTCTTGCGGCCAGACAGGCAACACAGGCAAGTTCTGCGGCAACTGCGGTCAGCCTCAGCCGGCTCCTGCAGCAGCAGGCTGGACATGCTCTTGCGGCCAGACAGGCAACACAGGTAAGTTCTGCGGCAACTGCGGTCAGCCTCAGCCGGCAGCAGCTCCTACAGCTTGCCCTAAGTGCGGCTGGCAGCCTGCAGATGGCAATATGCCTAAGTTCTGCCCTGAGTGCGGCACAAAGATTGAATAAGATTCGGAATGATTCTTATATAAATCCTGATTCGGAGGCTGTCTCGATAAGAGACAGCCTCTTTGTTAATTTTGAAGTTATATATTTAACAGGCATACAATATATTGAGAAGAAATCTATCTATATGCTAAAATCATATTGATTGCTTACAGCAATTCGAAAGGGGTAGATTTATGAAGTTGGTTGATCAGAGACGTCCAAATTGCGGCGGCTCGTTTGTTGAAGGCGGTAATGTCACTAAGATTGGTTATTCTTACGGTGGTTGATAAATGATGGAAATGAGTTATCAGGATCGTTCTGAACTCATAAGCGTCATCCTTCCGGTCTATAACTGTGAGCGTACGATAGAAGAAGCGGTATCTTCTGTTCTAAGACAGACATATAAAAATATCGAGCTGATCATTGTCGATGATGCTTCTACTGACAATACGCTTCAGATATGCCGTTCGCTGGCCGAAAAGGACAGCAGGATAAGGATCCTTACTAATCAGGCGAACTGCGGAGCATTGGAATCCAGATTCCTCGGCATCGGTGAAACCGGCGGAGACTGGATCGCTTTTATTGATGCTGACGATTTATGGGATCATAAAAAGATCGAAAAACAGCTCGCACTCCGTGATAAGACAAAGTGCGATCTGGTCTTTACGGCATCTGCTTTTCTTGACGAGAAGGGCGAAAAATATAACTGGATCCTGCATGTCCCGGGTGAAGTTACATTTAAGAGGCTTCTTAAGCAGAACATTATCTCCAATTCTTCTGTTCTTGTAAGAAAGGAAAGTTATATCAAATATTCTCCGGATCTGAAAAAAGCAAAAGATTTGGCAGAAGATTTTGCCTGCTGGCTTAATATGCTCAGAGCAGGACTTACTGCATGCGGTATCGATGAACCGCTAATAACTTACAGAGTTACCAAAGGATCAAGATCGGGAAATAAGATGATAGCCGCAAGATTGAACATGAATACCTATAAATGCATAGGGCTTGGCTTTTTCGCCAGGATTTATTATCAGGCCTGCTATGCAGTAAACGGTATTAAAAAGTACAGTCATATCAGGCTGAGGGGCTGAAGATGAAGCGTGATCTGGAAGTGCTTATAAGTGCGCTCGAAAAAGACCCGGCACAACTTGCGTCTCAAATGAACCTTGAATGTGATGCGGTCCTGGTAAATCAAGGCGCGGTAGAATCAAGTTACGATATCAGTACAGATAACGGTCATACCGTCAGGGTCTTTGAAACAAGAGAACGAGGAGTGGGACGTTCCAGGAATAAGGCGCTCGATCTTGCAGACAGTGAGATCATTATGTTTTCAGATGACGATATCGTTTATTCAACAGGGTACAAAGACCTTGTTCTTAAGGCTTTCAAATCTGAACCTGATGCTGATATCATCATGTTCAATTTTAATGTCGGCGAGGCAAGAAGGACTTATCATATAGACAAGGTTATCCGGGTCAGAAAGTGGTCTGTCGGAAGATATCCTGCTTATGCAGCTGCAACAAAGCTTGAGAGCATAAGAAAGAGTAACGTCAGGTTTTCGCATCTATTCGGCGGCGGCGCCAAATACTCGAGCGGAGAAGATAATCTGTTTTTTATGGATTGCTTAAGGGCCGGACTTAAGATAAAAGCAGTACCTGTCACTATCGGAACAGAAGTGTTCCGTGAATCTACATGGTTTCATGGTTTTAACGAAAAGTTTTTCAAAGACCGTGGAGTGTTATACAGTTTTTTGTATGGCAGGATGGCAACTGTCTGGGCTATAAGATTTGTTCTTGCGAAAAAACGCTCATACAAGGAGTTTGTTAAGCCGTCTTTAGCGTATATAATGATGAAGGAAGGGATTAAAGAAGGGGAAAGGCTAAAGCTTGCCCCTGAAGCATGATATGAATTTAAGGAACAGTATCAGCAGATTGGTTTCAGAAGAGGTATTCTACAAAGCTGTATTGATCATGCTTGTCGGACTGCCTGTAGTTGAACTTATCACAGAGATTCTTGTTAATTATACGGATGCTCTTATTCCGTCCTTTTTTCAACCGCAGATAATATCGCTGTTCGGAATATTGGGAACTTTTCTCACGATCCTTTATTTGCTGACATTGCCGCGTGAGAAAAGAAAGCTGCGCTTAGCGGATATTTTCTATTTCACGCTTTTATTCTTCATGGTGATATCAGCAGTCTTTTCGCTCAATCCCGGCGTTTATTCCGGGGGCTATCCGTTTTATTGTGAACATCCGCTGCATTTTCTCGCATATTACTGGTTATACTTTGCGGGGACACTCATTGATAAGAAGCAGTACAGGAAGAATATCCTCTTTGCTTTTACGGGTGTGGCTTTGCTCGAAGGCGTGTTTGCGTTCTTTCAGACCTACGATATCGAATTATCCTACAGTCTTTACTATCACGTTGAAAGGACCGCATACGGACTTACCCAGAATAGTAATTTCTACGGCGGAATGTGCGTGATCTTTGTTTCCGCAGTTTCCGGTATGTATATCTTTGCTGATAACATCGTAGATGCAAAGATAAAAGAATACGGCCTTTTGGCAGTGGCGTCATTCCTCTTCTATACTCTGCTCGGAAGCAGGGCAAGGCTTGCGTGGATCGGCATAATCGGTCTTATCATCTTCTATTTCATTTCACTGTTTGTTATGTACAGAAAAGCAGAAGATAAAGCTGTGATCAAAGCTGCTGTAAGACGCGCCCTGATACTTCTTGGAGCGTTTGCGGCCGTTTTCGGCATTGCGTTCTTTTTTACGGATTACATAAGTGAAGTAATGGTAAGGTCATACTGGGAATTCGCTAACGGCGACATCGAAAAGATGGGCACCGACCGTATATATAACTGGAAAATGGGCTTATCCAATGTGCCCGCGAACTGGCTTACGGGCGTAGGCCTTGATAACTACCGTTATGTATTTATCTCCGCGCCTGATTATATGGAGGGTATGTACCTTCAGGACAAGGCTCACAACGAGTATATCCATATACTTGTCACTCAGGGTGTTCCTTCCTTGATCAATTATCTTACACTTCTGATCTTAACGGCATCTCGGACGGTTAAGAACATTATTAAGGAGAATGCTCCTGAGAAGAGGGCTTTGGCCTGGATATTCCTCGGAATATTCATTGCATACTGTGCCCAGGCATTGTTTAACAGCAGTGTAAACTATGTGGTTATCTACTTCTGGCTGGTCATTGGACTATTAGCGCCAAGAAATGTTATAAAAGTTAACAAGTCATCTAATTGATTCTCGATTTATGTGATAGAATTTTAAAATCTATAAAATTGAGAGAGGCGATCCGAAAATGGGTAAATATTTTGGTACAGACGGCTTCAGAGGCGAAGCCAACAAAGCACTCACCGCGCAGAAAGCTTTCCGGGTAGGAAGATATATCGGCTGGTATTACGGCCAGATGCACGATGACAAGAGAGCAAAGATCATTATCGGTAAGGACACAAGAAGAAGCTCATACATGCTCGAGGCAGCTCTTACTGCCGGAATCACTTCTTCGGGATCTGATGCTTATCTCCTTCACGTAACAACAACTCCTTCAGTCTCATACTGCTGCAGAACAGATGGTTTTGACTGCGGAATCATGATCTCAGCATCTCATAATCCTTTCTATGACAACGGCATCAAGATCATGCGTGCCAACGGCCAGAAGATCGAGGCAGAGATCGAGGAGAAGATCGAGGCTTATATCGACGGCGAGATCGAGGAGATCCCTCTTGCTGAGCGTGAGGCTATCGGTAATGTAGTTGACTATGCTTCAGGACGTAACAGATACATCGGCTATCTCATGACGATCCCTACGAGAGCATTCAACGGCATGAAGGTCGGTCTTGACTGCGCTAACGGCGCTTCATGGAATATCGCAAGATCAGTTTTCGAGGCTTTGGGCGCAAAAGTATATATCATCAACAACACACCTGACGGTCTCAACATCAATACTAACTGCGGCTCCACACATATCGATACATTGAAGAAGTTCGTTCTCGACAACGGGCTTAACGTAGGATTTGCTTACGACGGCGACGCTGACAGATGTCTTGCGGTTGACGAGCTCGGCAACGAGGTAAACGGCGACCAGATCATGTATCTGTGCGGCAAGTATATGAAGGAAACAGGCCGTTTGGACGGAAATACGATCGTTACCACCATCATGAGCAATATGGGTCTTTACAAGGCTTGCGAGGCTATCGGCATCCGTACGGAGAAGACAGCCGTAGGCGACAAGTATGTTGCTGAGAACATGATGGCTAACGGCTTCATGATCGGCGGCGAGCAGTCCGGCCACATCATTTTCGCTAAGTATGCTACGACAGGTGACGGAATCCTCACATCTCTCATGGTCCTCATGACCATGCTCGAGAAGAAGCTTCCTCTGTCAATGCTCGCAGGCGAGATGAAGATGTTCCCTCAGTGCCTCAAGAACGTTGTCGTTAAGGATAAGGAAGAGGCTCAGAAGAACCCCGTAGTCCTTAAGGCAGTTGAAGAGGTTACCAAGTCTTTGGGCGGCGACGGCAGGATCCTTCTTCGTGCTTCCGGTACAGAGCCTAAGATCCGTGTCATGGTCGAGGCCAAGACTGATGAGATCTGTGAAGAGAACGTTGACAAGGTAATCGCAGTCATCAAAGAACAGGGCCTTATGGCAGATTAATGAATATTACAGCTTCGTGTGGGATCCCATGCGGAGCTGTTTTAGATACTGAATAAACAGGAGACGGAATTATGAGAGTCATCAGAAAAAGTAACTACGAAGAAGCTTCAATGGCATGCGCTGAACTCATCGCTTCACAGATCAGACTTAAGCCTGACTGCAAGATCGGCCTTGCTACAGGATCAACACCTATCGGTACTTACAAGGACCTTGTAGACATGTATAAGGCAGGAAGCCTTGATTTCTCCAAGGTAACATCAGCTAACCTTGACGAGTACAGAGGTCTGGGCGGCGATCATGACCAGTCCTACAGATATTTCATGAACACCAACCTGTTCGACCACGTAAACATCGACAAGAGCAAGACATATGTACCTGACGGACTTGAGCAGGATGCAGTCAAGGCCTGCACAGATTACGATAAGATCCTTGAGTCTCTGGGCCACTTGGATATCCAGCTCCTCGGCATCGGCGGAGACGGTCACATCGGCTTCAATGAGCCTGCTGACGCTTTCTGCGTTAACACACAGTGCATCGATCTTGAGAACCAGACGATCCAGGACAACGCAAGACTCTTCTTCAACGGAGATCTCGAAGCTGTTCCTACACAGGCTTACACAATGGGCATCGGCTACATCATGAAGTCTACGACCGTTATCCTCATGGCTACAGGCGCAGGCAAGAAGGATATCGTTGAGAAGGCTTTCACAGGCCCCGTTACACCCAGAGTTCCTGCATCAATCCTCCAGCTTCACCCGAACGTTGTAGTTATCGGTGATGAGGCTGCGATCTCTGACGCAGTTGTGGCAGCAGCTAAGTAATTCTTAGTACAAACGAAAACTATAGGCAGTGTCTTTTAAGGCACTGCCTTTTTTGTTGTGACACATATTATTATGATTTAACCGAATCATGATCCTTGACATTGAAGTGGGAGTATATATAATTAGCGTTATATAACAAGTGTTATACAAAGGAGAACACAATGCCTCCCAAGATTAAGATCACACGGAAAATGATTGAAGATGCTTCTTTCGAGATCATAAGAAAAGACGGGCATGAGAACCTGAATGCCCGGATGATCGCTGAACATCTGAATTGTTCGACACAGCCGGTACTATATAGTTTCAAGACTGTAGACGAGATCAGATCATCCGCTTACGAACTGGCTGACAGATACCATGTCGGATACATTATGCCGGACGAGACAGATGACAATCCGCTTCTGACACTTGGGCTTAACTATGTGAGATTCGGTCATGAGGAGAAGAATCTTTTCCGTTTTCTTTATCAGACGGATAAGTTCGGGGGAATGGATATCGATTCGCTTATGAAAAACCCCGGCCTTTCAGACATATTGAATGTGGTTGCCGGGGAAGTGAATTGTGATATTGAGGAAGCACGAAAAAAGTTTTTAACATTCTTTAGTGTCGCTCATGGTCTTGCAAGCCTGCTCGCAAATAACTCAATGAAATACGATGAAGAGCAAATAACAGATATGCTGAAGAAGGTTTTCTACGGAATGCTTTCATAAGGGAAATAATGGGGATCATTATGTCAAAAGAAAAGAAGTCTCTGCTAGTTTTTTATGGGATAACGCTGCCGGCAAGCCTGATATTTGAGTTGCTATATATCTTTACTAAATCTGACCTGTTCGTTTCGCTCCTTATGTGGATCCCGGGAATAACAGGTATAGTATGCTCAAAAGTGTTCTTTAAGAATCAGGGCATACTTGGTTTTAAGTTTAAAATCAAACCGTTATATTTCATCTTGAGTATTTGTATTCCTGTTATATATCTGGTGCTGACATACGCTTTAGCCTGGGTGGTCTTAAAAGATCCGACAACAGGTACAGATACGCTTCCCAAGGCTGTTCTGGGCGAATGGGGAGAAGGGATTCACGGCGGTGTATATATTGCGGTATCTTTTATTCCGTTGTTGATCAGCAGTGCGCTGTCTGCAGCCGGAGAGGAGTTAGGGTGGAGAGGTTTTGCTTACCCTGTTCTTGAAAAAGAATTCGGACCTGTTAAAGCCGTGATCATTAACGGTTTTATATGGGCATTATGGCATTTGCCGTTGATCCTTGGCGGGGTATACCAGTCAAATGTAAATATCGTTTACGGCATAATTACTTTCTTTGTTTTGGTGATGCTGGTGACAGTGATCTATTGCTGGTTACGAAGTATAAGCGGCAGCGTCATAACAGCGATCCTTCTTCATGCGGTACATAACGAGCTGGATCAATTATATTTACAGCCGCTGTCAAGCAATGAGAAGGTGCCATACTTAGCAGGGGAGCAAGGAATATTCACAATAACTGTTGTGGCAATAATAGTTATTTTGGTAATTGTAGTTTGGAGAAAGCAAAAACATTTGTCGAATGCTTCCGTTCTTCCGGACTAAATAATGATTCGTAAAAGAGCCGGTCTCATTAGGAGATAGCTCTTTTTTGTTGATTACGGGTTCCGGTATCTGTTTTGTCAGGATTCAATTTATTCTTGTGTGCTTTCCGGATAAACAGTATAACCTCATCGCGAGGCGGATGCTGATGAATGCGGCAACGGAAAAAAGCTTGGCAGGGAAATAACTGATGCCTTTCAGAAAATCTTTCTCATAGCGTTTGTAGTAAGGCTTTAAGATTTTTATTGCCGGGTGATCGAAAAGCTTCTCGTCACACATCTTAATAACGCAGTGGTTTACCGCCATCAGGATATCTGATCTGGCATAAACAGAGAGTTCCGGATAGTTGTTTTCTATGAAGGTGCAGCGCTTCTCAAATACTTCGATCATCTTAAAATTGTTGTCGTTGAATGACCTGTGTATCATGCTGTCATCCCTGAGGGTATAAAAGTACTTGGGATCGCCCCCGATCGCGACAGAATCAGCATTTGCGACAAGTCTGTACATCGTCGCATCATCTTCATAGTAATTGCAGCCTTCGGGGAATCTTACACTGTCGAAGAGTTTTCTTTTAAACATCTTCCCCCAAACGGAAGAGGACAGGAGGCGCGTGGTAAGCATCGCGCGCATGGCTTCGTTGTTTCCTCTATAGACGCCAGGCTCGTTTTTCCTGTAACTGCATGCATTAAGTCTGCCATTCTGATCTGTATTCCAGGCGCAGCAAGACATGTCCGCATCATTTGAAATGCAGAGACTCAGAAGGTATTCAACATAGTCTTCTGCGAGGTAATCATCGCCGTCTGCAAAAACCAGATATTCTCCGGAAGAAGATTCGATTCCGGCATTTCTGGCATCCGAAACACTGCTGTTGGATTTGTGAATGACCTTTACGCGCGGATCGTTTGCTGCATATCCGTCACAGATCCTGCCGGAATCATCGGAAGACCCGTCATCGACCAGAATTACCTCCAGATCCTTTAGTGTCTGGGACAAAACTGTCTCCATCAGACGAGGAAGATAATTACTGACGTTATATACCGGAATGATAAGTGAGATACGCATTTTCATATTATATCATGGTAAAATTATCACATGTCCGGAACGAACAGATTATTTCATTTTGCAGCTGTTACAGCCAGAAAACTTCATCTTTGGCCGATCATTGCCAGGTCGGGAATATATAACCGCGCACGCCGGAGAAAATATCCGGACTCGATTGTTCATCTGGACGTTGTCCTCACGGAATGTTGTTCGCTGAGATGCAGGGACTGTTCAAATCTCATGCAGTATTATCACAATCCCGCAAACCTTGATGTTAACGAAATAATCAGGAGCCTTCAAATACTTCTGGCTGCTGTGCGGGTTAATCAGCTTAAGATCCTGGGCGGAGAACCATTTGTCTGCCAAAAACAGCTGATCCGCCTGTTAGAATACCTGAGGGAAGAAGCAGATCAAAGGATTGGTGAGATTGATATTATTACGAACGGAACGATAGTCCCGTCTGATGAATGTATAATGGCATTGAAGGAAAACCCAAAGCTGAAGGTTGTTTTCAGCAATTATGGTGAACTGTCAAATAAGCTTTCAGAGTTTGCGGATATCTGTAAACGCGAACATATAAGGTATGAAGTTATCGAAGACAAATTCTGGTGGGATTTCGGTAAACCTGTGCTCCGTGACGAAAAAGAAGGTAAGACCCAACACCGTTATGACGGATGCTATTCCAGAAGGCTTTGTACTACGTTATACAGGGGCAGGCTGTATGTGTGTCCAAGACAGGCCCATGCGCTGAATCTCGGATTTATACCTGATTGCGATGATGAAACGGTGAATATAATGAATCCTGAATTCGCTGAATCAGAAGCACTGTATGATGCGGTTTACGGCATTGTTGACAGGAAAAAATATATAACGGCATGCAGATACTGCGGAAGTGATTCCGGAATCAAAGTAGAGAGGGCGATACAGTCAGAAAGGCCGTCAGATGTCAGCTGAAAGACCCGAAATATCGATAATCATTCCCGCTTATAATGTGCAGGCCTATCTCAAAGATTGTCTGGACAGTATATTAAGACAATCTTTTTCCGATTGGGAATTAATAATCTGTGATGACGGATCAACTGACGATACAGCGAAGATCTCAGATGAATATGCAGCCACAGACAAGAGAATCAAAGTGATCCATACTGATAACACCGGAGTGTCTGCAGCAAGGAATATCTGTTTGGATACTGCCAGGGGAAATTACATTTCTTTTGTGGATGCAGATGACAGTCTGGACTGTAACTTCCTTAGAGAACTGATAAGCCATGCCAGATCCGAAGATGCCGATATAACGCAGTGTTCTTTCAGTTTTGTGACAGAAGATGGTGTAAAAACAGCTGATCCGTACGCCTCTGATTCTGTTTTCAGGAACAGAGACCGGATAATGAATGCATATTTCAACGGCCCCGTCGGTGACATAAGAGTCAGTGTATGGGCCAAGCTCTTTAAGCGAAGTCTTATTTCGGATGTCCGCTTTGATACAGGACTCCGTGTCTTTGAAGACGCTTATTATGTTTATCATTGCTGCATGAAGGCGGGAGTTGTATGCAGTTTCAGCGAGCCGCTATATAATTACAGGCAGCATAAGGGTTCGACGATGGATTCGCGTCTTCCGGAGATATATTCCGATTATTTCACGGTTTTCGGGAAGCAGAAGGCGGATTTGCGAAACGAGAAAAAGATCTTGAAAAAGGTATGCAGACGCGAGGCTGAAAATGCCCTCTGGTTAATGGGTATCATGATAAGAGACGGTAAGGAACGGGAACTGTGGAATATAAGAAAAGCAGTTCTTGATTCAGCCGGCCGGGTGGTGTTCTCATCCGCACCGATAAAACTTAGATTCAAACTTACCTGCATGGTCGTGATTCCCCATATATATTTTTCTGTGTTGACACGAAGGAAGTCTTAGAATAATGAGAAAGCTTGACAAAAATGCCGTATTTAACATTGCCATAAAGAGCATATTGTTTATAACTGCGTCAGCAGGTTGTTTTTGTCTGCTTAAGTTGCTTTTGGGAATTCCCGTTATCATTTCCGCTGTCATATCTGTGATTTTTGCTTTATTACTCGTCTTGCTGTTTTCGTTTCTGCTGAGATATACAAGCTTCTATTTTGGATATTATTCTTTTGTTTCCGCATTTTTGCATAAGGACAGGTATGGCAATGTATTTTGTCCATGCTGTAACAAGTATTTCAGTCATTTCCATGATGAACAATATTATTCGGATGATAAGCACTTCAATCCTTCAATGTTCCGTAAGTCAAGACAGGATGTCATATGTGATTTTTGCCGTTCCGCACCACGTCACAGGATCATAGCTGAGTGGGCAGAACAGAATATTGAAATCCTGAAAAGATCAAGGATACTGTATTTCGCGCCTGAACTGTCAATGATGCTTTGGTTCAGGAGACACAATATCAATGTGAAAACTGCAGATCTTTTTGACAGACGCGCTGAACTAAAACTGGATCTCACTGCTTTGGATATTCCGGATTCTTCTGTGGATATTGTCTTCTGCAACCACGTTCTCGAACATGTAACCGATTATTTGAAGGCTCTGTCAGAACTTCACCGGGTAATACGGAAAGATGGCATGCTCGTCATAAGTTTCCCGATAGACAGCGGATCAGATCATATTAGGCAGGAACCAACAGCTTCTGCTGAAGAAAGGATCAGGCTTTACGGGCAATATGACCATCTGCGCATATTCGGAAAAGACAGCCGTGATATGCTTGAAAACGCTGGTTTTGAAGTGAGCACGATAGATATAGGCAACATGCCTGAGAACATCGTTCCTGAAGAAGGCCCTTCGGACTTTGATTCGAATATGGTATTTGTCTGTGTCAGGAAATAATATGGATATGCCTGAGCAGAAAAAGAAGATTATATATCTTGAAGTGCTTCGCGCACTTGCGGTTTTCTTTGTGATCTTTAATCACACCCGTCAGAACGGATATATTCATTTCACTTTATATGAGGCCGGAACCTTTCAGTATTGGTATTACATGTTTTTCTCTGTTATTGCAGGTATGAGTGTTCCGCTGTTTTATATGATATCAGGTACTGTCCTTCTCGGGAAAACGGAATCGATCGGTTACGTATGGAAAAAGCGAATATCAAAATATGCTGTTGTTCTTATAGTGTTTTCACTTATTCTCTACGTTTTGGGGAATTGTAAATCCGGTCCGCTTTCAGTGACAGATTTTCTGAGGCAAACATATTCAGACGGAGTGATAGTTCCTTATTGGTTTTTGTATTCCTATATTGGATTTCTGATTGGACTGCCGGTTTTCAGAAAAGCAGTGATTAACATGACCGATCAGGACTTCAGGTATATTTTCGGAATATGGATCGTGTTTAATTCGCTGGTATTCATTCTTCAGTATAGACTTTCATATGGGACATTGCAGATGAATGAACTCCTGATTCCTGCTTCCCTGACCAATATTCTGTTTTTTTATCCTGCAATAGGGTATTACCTCGGAGTCAAACTCAAAAAAGTTACGGCCGGAATGTGCATTGCATCTGTGATCCTTGCAGCAGTTTCCGTTGCTGTGACAATGTATATGACTGACTTTAAGATCGCTCTGACCGGAGACCTTAATGAAGCATCCGTAAGCTACTTTTATGATTGCTGCCGTCCGCTTCAGGTTGTGTGCATTTTTATCTGTGCCCGCAAATTGTTTGAGAATAAACAGCTTCCTGCGTTCCCGGAGAAGGTTATCCTAAATCTCGGCAGCTGTGTTTTCGGAATATACTTAATCGAGGATATTGGCAGAGATATTCTTTATTCCGTCTATCAAAAAATGAGTGATTCGATTAACAGCTTTGCTGCTGTCTGGATATATGTACTGGCAGTCTTTCTTTTGTGCTGGTTCTGTACTGCGTCTTTCAGATTCCTTTATTGCTTTTTCCGGAGGCTGATTGTTCATAGGAAACAGGGTGTTTAGCGTGTTATCCCTGTCTGACGTGTTATAATCAAATCTAAGAGAATTAAATAGGAAAAACTGTTATGGGACTAATCGGTAAAACCGGGAAAAAAGTATTGCTCAGGCTGCCTGATCTGAAACTGATAAGTCTGGCGAGAGAGCGTATGCCGTACATCAGCGTTCAGGCTGACGGGCTGTCTTTTTTCTTTTCGAACACCGATCAGGCAATCCTTAATTATATTGTTGAAAACAAGAGAATCTGGGCGAAGGACGAAATGGATTTCGTGCTCGGTTATTTAAAAAGCATTACTGAAAGCCCGATAAACGTTATAGATATCGGAGCAAATGTCGGTACATCGGTTATTTATTTCAGGAATAAGCTGGGCGGAGAAAGCAGGTTTTACGCGGTAGAGCCTGTAACGGAGAACTTCAATCTGCTTAATGCCAACTGTGCAGTCAACGGCTTCTGCGATATCGTAACTTTCAGAGCCGGAATATCCGATAAACCGGGTGAAGCCTGCATGGACATAAATCCTAACAATATGGGGAATTGCAAGATTGCCGGTACTGACAACGATAAACTCGTCCAGTGCGAGACGGATGAGACTTATGTCGGGGAGTCCGTAAAACTGGTAACGCTTGATTCCTTTGTCTCGGAGAACAGAATAAATGAAGGTGCTTTTTCTCTTTTCTGGATCGATGTCGAAGGACATGAACCCGAAGTCTTCAGAGGGGGCATGAATTCGTTCCGCAATCCGGATACGGCTGTTTTCTGTGAGTTCAATCCCAGGCTCTATAAACATAACGGAAAATACGAAGGTTTCCTGAAAGACATCAAAGAATGCTTTGGTAAATTTATTTGTTTTGAACAGCATGAATCCGGTAAATACGTTTTCAGGGATATCAGTGAGATTGACAGGGTTGCTGATGAGAATGATATGAAGCAGTGTAATCTTCTTCTGATCAAGTAAAGGTCCGGCTAACAGATGAACGGCAGTTCGAAAAAAATCATATCCAATTCAGCTTGGGTGATAATCCAGCATATTTATTCGATGCTGACATCACTTATTATCGTTGCCCTTATTGCAAGACATCTGGGACCTGCAGATTACGGCCTGATAAACTACTGCTCATCCCTGATCGCCATGTTTACTACACTGTCGGGCCTGGGTATGGATAATCTGATCGTCTCGGAAATAATCAGGAATCCTGAAAAGGAGGGAGGATACTTAGGCAGCGCCCTTGTAATGAGGCTTGCGGCATCCTTTATTTCTTATCCTGTCATCCTGGCCCTGATCGCCGTCATGAATCCCGGAAACCATACTTTGTTTATAGTTGCGGCTCTTCAGGCCCTCGGAATGATATTCCAGACCTACGAAGTATTAGTGTACTGGTTCCGCATAAAACTCAAGATGAAGTACATTTCGATAGCGCTGGTGGCCGCCATAACCGTAAATACCATCTTCAGGATCGTGCTCCTCATAAACAAGGCCACTGTCGAATGGTTTGCTCTCTCGATAAGCGTCCAGGCACTTGTCGGAGGGATCATCATCGCGGCATTCTTTGCTAAGAAATCTGATGTCAGGTTAAAGGCTGGCTTTAGAGATGCCAGGGACCTTCTTAAGATCAGTTATAACTGCATAATCTCCAGCATGGCCATCATTATCTACATGGAAGTGGATAAGATCCTCCTTGAGAAGATGACGGGTTCTGCCAATGTCGGCATTTATTCGGCTGCCGTTGTTCTGGCGACCTGCTGGCAGTTTATCCCCGTTACGCTTATAGATTCATCGAGACCGGTCATTCTCGAAAAGAGGAAGACCTCTCACGAGGCATATATAGATCAGTTTAAGCTTCTGATGGCAGGAGTAAACCTGATGGCCTTTGTTTTTGCGCTCCTGATGTCATGCCTCGGATGGTATTTTATTTATTTCCTCTATGGCAGGGACTATCTTGGTTCATTTATACCCCTGATAATCCTCTCGTGGTCATCTTTTATCGGGATCTCGGGTTATACCAGGACAGTCTGGATAACGGGCGAGGGCTTCTATAAGTACGAAAAGAGCTATGCCGTAACGGCAATGATCCTTAATATTCTTCTCGATATAGTGCTCATCTGGCAGTTCGGGGTCATCGGGGCAGCGGTCGCAACGCTCATAACTTATGTCTATGAAGTCCTTATAGTTCCGCTCTTTTTCAGGGAAACACGTGATTTTACCAAAATGTATTTCCAGTCTTTTAAGATGATTCCGAGGTTTTCGGGAGAATCTCTGAAGCTTATTGCCAAAAGATTTAGTAAATAACGCTAAATCCCGACAGTTGCAACAACTATATATAATGTTTATAATACTCTGATAATTTTAGCGTATTAGAACATGCGCGATGATTTTGGGAGGTTTTTCGTGGCAAAAGGTAAGACAACTTTTAACGAGAATCTGTGCAAGGGCTGCGGACTTTGTGTTGCAGCTTGTCCTAAGAAAATCCTCGAGCTTGACAAGACAAGGCTTAATGCAAAGGGTTACCACCCCGCCACATGCGTAAATCCCGATGAGTGCATCGGTTGTGCTTTCTGCGCTACGCAGTGCCCGGACGTTGTAATCACTGTTGAGCGTTTCTGATCGGGAGGGAGTTTTTATGGCACAGAAAAGAGTACTGATGAAAGGCAATGAGGTCATTGCCGAGGCAGCGATCAGAGCAGGCTGCCGCAACTATTTCGGTTACCCGATCACACCTCAGACTGAAGTCATGCATTATATGGCTAAGAAGATGGTTCAGGTCGGCGGTAACTTCGTACAGGCAGAGTCTGAGCTGGCAGCCATTAACATGGTTTACGGCGCTGCAGCAGCAGGCTTTAGAGTAATGACATCTTCTTCCTCTCCGGGAATTTCCCTTAAGCAGGAAGGTATCTCCTACATCGCAGGCGCTGAGCTTCCTGCAGTTGTAGTTAATATCGTAAGAGCAGGCCCGGGCCTCGGCGGCATCCAGCCTGCACAGGGCGACTATTTCCAGGCTACAAAGGGCGGCGGACACGGTGACTACAGAAACATCGTTATCGCACCTGCTTCCGTTCAGGAGCTTTATGAGCTCGTAGTTGAAGCTTTCAACCTCGCTGACAAGTACAGAATGACCTGCATGATCGTAGGCGACGGTACTTTAGGCCAGATGATGGAGCCTGTTGCTTTCCGTGACGAGGAGCCTATCGAGACTATCGAAAAGCCTTGGGCTGCTTGCGGAAGAAAGGGTGATTCTTTCCACCACACAGTAACTTCCATCTATATCGATCCGGATGTCCTCGAGAAGAAGAACCTTGAGCTCCAGGACAAGTACAAGATCGTTGAGGCTAACGAAGTACGTTATGAAGCAATCAACATGGAGGATGCTGAGATCGTTATCACAGCTTTCGCTACATGCTCCAGAATCTGCAGAAACGTTATCCGTCAGGCTGCTGAGCTTGGCATCAAGGTCGGCATGATCCGTCCTATCACTCTCTGGCCGTTCCCTTACAAGGCAATCTCTGAAGCAGCAGATATGCCCAGCGTAAAGGCATTCTTAGACGTTGAGCTCAACGCAGGTCAGATGATCGAAGACGTAAGACTCGGCGCTAACGGCAAGAAGCCCGTTTATTTCCACGGCAGACTCGGAGGAAATCTCCCGATGCAGAAGGAAATCCTCGACAAGATCGTTGCGATCCACGAGGGAAAGATCACAGAAGGAGGTAATTTCTGATGGCTGTAGTTTTCGAACCCACAAAAGGCCTTACAGATAAGCCTTTCCATTATTGCCCCGGCTGCTGCCACGGCATCATCCACAGACTCGTAGCAGAGACTCTTGTTGCAAATGACGCTTTAGAGACAGCTGTAGGCGTTGCATCCGTAGGATGTACATACAACTCATATGAATACATTGCATGCGACATGGTCCAGGCAGCTCACGGTAGAGCACCTGCAGTCGCTACAGGTATCAAGAGAAACTTAAAGGACAGCTTCGTCTTCACATATCAGGGAGACGGCGACCTCGCTTCCATCGGTACAGCTGAGATCGTTCACGCTGCAGCAAGAAGCGAGAATATCACGGTTATCTTCGTAAACAACGCAGTTTACGGAATGACTTCCGGCCAGATGGCTCCTACGACACTCGTAGGCCAGGTTACAACAACATCTCCCTGGGGCCGTGATCCTTCTTATCAGGGTTATCCTATCAACGTTTCCGAGTTCTTATCCAATCTCGCAGGCGCTGCTTACATCGAGCGTGTTTGCGTTACTGACTTTAAGAACATCCAGAATGCTAAGAGAGCTATCCAGAAGGCTTTCAATGTTCAGAAGAACAAGCTCGGTTTCTCTCTCGTAGAAGTTCTTTCCACATGCCCTACTAACTGGGGTAAAGAGCCTCTCGCAGCTATGGACTGGCTCAAGGAGAACATGGAAAAGCAGTATCCTCTCGGATGCTACAAGGGCGCTGACATCACATTCGATGCTGAAGGCAACTATGTATCAGGCGCTATCCCTGCAACTGCAAACAACTGTGTTAACGTTGGGGAGGTGAAGAAATGATTGATTTCTCTGTAATTTTTGCCGGATTCGGCGGTCAGGGAATCCTCTCCGCAGGCAAGATGGCAGCAGAAGCTGCTCTTTATGAAGGCAAGGAAGTATCCTGGTTCCCGTCATACGGACCTGAGATGCGTGGCGGTACAGCTAACTGCTCCGTAGTATTCTCGGACGAGCCTATCGGATCTCCCGTAGTTAACGATGCAGATGTAGTTATCTGCTTAAACCAGCCTTCAATGGAGAAGTTCGAGAAGCAGTTAAAGCCCGGCGCTTTGATGATCCTCGATTCTTCACTCATCAAGACAAGACCTGAAAGAACAGACATCAAGGTCATCGCTATGGAAGCTTCTGATATCGCTTCCGAGCTCGGCAAGATGATGTTCGCTCCTATCACAATGCTTGGTTGTATGGCTACAGCTACAGGCTGTTTCTCAAGAGATTCTTTCGAGAAGTCCCTTTATGAGATCCTTCCTGAGAGAAAGCACAACCTCATTCCGATCAACATGGAAGCATTTGACAGAGGCGCTGCTTTCGCTAAGTAATAAGCGGTTTTGCAAAGCAAGTTTTTAATGTTCCTGCCCGGGATCCCCGGGCAGGAATTTTTATTTATTTTGAATTGCCTGATTAAATCCAAGTAATACCAAACGGCTTTTTGTTGTATAATCCTCCCGGGTAACACAACACTTTTCATAAAGATGCCTCGTATCGCAGATATCTTGACGAATCTGACGGAGGGTCCGGAAAAGGAGAGTGTAAGCCCGGTAACTATATCCCGATAGGGAATAATAACGAAGGAGGGTTTTGTATGACAGATCAAAACCGCAAAAAAACTATCAAGACCATAGCAGTCTTGGGCATTCTCATCGCACTCACCTTAGTAATGGCTTACACGCCTGTCGGTTATCTCAAAGTAGGTGCTGTGTCGATCTCATTCCTCATGATCCCCGTTGCAATCGGAGCAATAGCAGTAGGTCCCTGGGCCGGTGCGCTTCTCGGTGCCGTATTCGGTATCACAAGCTTCGTTCAGTGCTTCGGTGCAGATCCTTTCGGAACATTTCTTGCAAACACTAACATCATATACACGTTCATAATGTGCGTTGTCTGCAGAATACTTGCCGGATTCCTTACAGGCCTTGTTTATAGGGTGCTTAAGAAGACCGGGATGCCTGTATTCTTTAAGACAGCCGTTACGGGCCTTTGTGCAGCGATCTTCAATACCGTTCTTTTTGTCGGAGCGCTTATCCTGCTCTTCGGTAAAGGAACGGTTACTGATGCCACCGGTATCGATCCCACGATCGGAATCGTTATGCTTTTTGCAACCATCGTTGGCATCAATGCTGTTTTCGAAGCTATCGCATCATTCATACTTACAGGCGGTATCGGTACTGCACTTATCAAGGCAAAACTGGTAAAGTCATAATAATCACACCTGATTGAATTACAGCAGGAGGAAAACATATGGTACTTGCTATCGACATAGGAAACACGCATATCCTTTTGGGTGGTTTTGAAGATAGAAATGTTCTTTTCACAGAGCTTCTTACGACAGACAAGACTGCTACGGATCTGGAATATGCGTCATTCATCAAGTCTGCTCTCGAGTTCAACGGACAGAAAGTTGAAGCGATTGAAGGCGTGATCATATCATCAGTTGTTCCTCAGGTTACGGGAACTATAAAAAAGGCAGTAGAACGTTTCAGTTCGGTTGAATCCCTTATCGTAGGTCCGGGCGTCAAGACGGGCCTCAAGATAAAGATCGACAACCCTGCGCAGCTCGGAAGCGATCTTGTTGTTTCTGCGGTAGCAGGCATTAAGGAATACGGCGTTCCGCAGATCAATATCTATATGGGAACGGCGACTGCCTTTTCTCTTATTGACAGCGAAAAGAACTTTGTCGGAACATCAATCGGTGCCGGAATGGGTATCGAAGCAGAAGCTCTCAGCAGCAAGACTTCGCAGCTTCCGAACGTTGCTTTTGAGATACCGAAGCACGTGATCGGCACCAACACGGTCGACAGCATGAAGAGCGGTCTTATCTTCCAGAACGCTGCGCTTGTCGACGGAATGATCGACCGCATAGAAGAAGAGTACGGCAAAGAATGCGTCCTCATAGCAACAGGCAGATATGCTGATATCGTCGCTCCTCTTTGCAGGCACAAGATCATATTTGATAAAGACCTTCTGCTCAAAGGACTGATCGAGGTTTACTATAAGAACCTGTAATGCAGTGATTTATTGCCAAACTAAAACGGCTTCGTTATGAAGCCGTTTTTTTATTGCTGTAATTTGCTTGAGAATCAGTCGAACGGGAACAATTGGGCTTTGCCGTTCTCGATGATAATGTATGAAGGCTTCGTATTTTCCTTGGGTATGGAAGGGGAGCCCGGATTCATATAACGGATCTTACGGCCGTCTTCGTAATCCCAGATAATGTCTCCTGCCACATGCGTGTGACCGGTAAGCAGGATTGCGTCTTCAGGCATAACCGAAGGCAGGTTCATCGGATTATAAACGTGACCATGGGTTACAAAAAATACAGTTCCTTCGTCCACGAGGTAGATATAATCGGCCATGATAGGGAACTTCAAGACCATCTGGTCGACTTCGGTATCGCAGTTGCCTCTGACGGCAAGGATCTTATCTGCGTGGTTATTAAGGATCTCAATGACTTTCTTGGGCTCATAATGAGAGGGGAGATCGTTCCTCGGACCGTGGTAGAGGATGTCTCCCAAAAGTACGAGCTTGTCTGCGCCGCTCGATAAAAACGCGTCGGTTACGCGCTGTGCCCAATATGAATCGCCGTGAATGTCTGATGCTACGAAATATTTCATGGAATGACCTCTTAGTCTTTTATTGCGAATAGAATAACACAGCGAGGCTCAACTTTCGGGATGTTTCGGCATTTTGTTTTAGGGTGGATAGCAAGATGTGTTGAATGGCAGAGCGAAAATTGACAAGCTTCGGTAAAAATGCACAAAACCGAGGGCAAAAACATCATGCTTTTTGTATTTTCGGTTGGTAAATTCTCTAATTTAGTTTATAATATCTGTTATTAAGGGCATTTGCCCTTGGATTTTGACGCGCCTTTTTTCTCAGGGCGTCAATATGTACAGGGAGGTATGGCTACATCTATGGATGCCGCTTATCTATTCAACAAAGGCGAGAACTATATGAGCTATAAGTTCCTCGGTGCTCATCCTTATGAGGACGAGAACGGGAAGGGCTTTATATTCCGCGTGTGGGCTCCGAATGCAAGAATGGTCAGCGTTATGGGCGACTTCAACGACTGGGATCCCAACGGCTGCCAGATGTTTATGCTCGGCAAGACCGGTATTTGGGAGCAGAAGGTGCCCGAAGCAAGACAGTGGGACCGCTATAAGTACAGAGTTATCGGCGCTGATAACAGGATTTATGAGAAGGGCGATCCTTTCGCAAGACATTTCGAGACGCGTCCCAACAATGCGTCTATCATATACGATCCCGATGATTACATCTGGAACGACGATGAGTTCGTAAAGAACAGGACGGATGCTTTGGCACCTAAGCCGATCAATATCTATGAGCTTCACTTAGGTTCATGGAGAAGACATCCGGACGGTAATTTCTTCACATACAGAGAATTGGCTATTGACCTTGCAGATTACTGCAGGAAGATGCACTACACACATGTAGAGCTCATGCCGATCTTAGAGCACCCTCTCGATGATTCATGGGGCTATCAGGTAACGGGATACTATGCTGTTACATCAAGATTCGGCACACCTGCAGACTTTAAGTTCATGGTGGATGTCCTTCACCAGAACGGCATCTCCGTTCTCCTTGACTGGGTCCCTGCGCACTTCCCGAAGAACATGGAAGGCCTTGTCAGATTCGACGGCACTCCTTGCTACGAATATGCAGATCCCAGGATCGGTGAGCACAGAGAGTGGGGCACTTATGTTTTCGATTACTCCAAGAATGAAGTGCTCTCATTCCTTATCTCCAACGCAGTTTACTGGATCGATGAATATCACCTGGACGGCATCCGCGTAGACGCAGTGTCTTCAATGCTCTACAGAGATTACGGCAGGAACCAGTACATCCCGAATAAGTACGGCGGCAACGAGAACCTTGAGGCTATCGAATTCTTCAAGAGGCTTAACTCGATCATCCGCAAGAACTATCCTTACGCAATGCTCGTTGCTGAAGAGTCAACGGCATGGCCTAAGGTATCACATCCCGTTGAAGAGGGCGGCCTCGGCTTCACTCACAAGTGGAACATGGGATGGATGCACGATACTCTCGATTATTTCTCCACAGACTCTTACGCAAGAGGATGGCATCACGATGAGTTCTGCTTCTCCATGATGTACGCGTTCGCAGAGAACTACATCCTGAGCCTTTCTCATGACGAAGTAGTTCACGGCAAGCATTCGCTTATCGACAAGATGCCCGGCGATATCTGGAGAAAGTTCGCTTCCCTCAGAACCATGATGCTCTATCAGATCAGCCATCCGGGCGCAAAGCTCAACTTCATGGGCGCTGAGTTCGGCCAGTTCATCGAGTGGCGTTTCTACGAACAGCTCGAGTGGTTCTTACTCGATTACGAGTCACACCGTCTGCTCCAGAACTTCAACAGCGAGCTCAACAAGTTCTATATCGAGCATCCCCAGATGTGGGCAGATGACCATACTTGGGCAGGCTTCGAATGGATCGCCGCAGACGACACAAAGAACAACGTGTTCGTCTACAAGAGATCCTGCCCCGATCCCAAGCTCAACGATATCTATGTAGCTCTCAACATGGTACCCCAGCCTCTCGAAGGTTATGAGATGCCTGTTTATGAGCTCGGCACATACAAGATCGTCTTCAATACGGACGATATGTGTCACGGCGGTTCAGGCTATCCGACGGCAACCGATATGAACGGATGCTTCGAAGCTATCGATGAGCCGATGGGCGGCAAGCCTTACAAGGTCAGGGTAAACCTTCCGCCTCTTGCAGGCATCTACTTCATGAAGGTCAAGGACCCTGTTAAGAAGAGGGCTAAGAAGCCTGCCGCTAAGACGGCTTCCGCAAAGCCCGCTGCCAAGAAAGCAGCTAAGCCTGCCGCAAAGAAGACGACAAAGACTGCAGCTAAGGCTTCCGCAAAGCCCGCTGCTAAAAAGCCTGTTAAGAAGCCCGCAGCTAAGAAGGCTGCAGCTCCCAAGAAGGCTGACACTAAAGCAAATAAAACGAAATAAGCTCATATACGGAGGTAACTCATTATGGCAAGAACTGAAGTCGTTGCGATGATACTCGCAGGAGGACAGGGAAGCAGACTCGGAGTGCTGACCAAGACGGTCGCAAAGCCGGCGGTACCCTTTGGAAGCCGTTACAGGATCATCGATTTCCCGCTCTCTAACTGTGTAAACTCAGGCATAGAGATCGTAGGCGTCCTTACACAGTATCAGCCTCTGGCTCTTAATACTTACGTCGGTAACGGTCACCCCTGGGACCTCGACAGAAACAATGCGGGCGCATATATCCTTCCGCCTTTCCAGAGCAATTCAGGCTCTGACTGGTATAAGGGAACAGCTAACGCTATCTACCAGAATATGAGCTTTATCGATGACAACGATCCCGAATACGTTGTTATCCTCTCCGGCGACCATATCTACAAGATGGATTACGCTGCAATGCTCAAGGCTCATATCGAGAAGAACGCCGATGCTACCATCGCTGTATATGAGGTACCGTGGGAAGAAGCTCCGAGATTCGGTATCCTCAATACTAAGGAAGAGGACGTTATCGAAGAGTTTGAAGAAAAGCCCGCTAATCCTAAGAGCAATCTCGCTTCAATGGGTGTTTACATCTTCACATGGAGCGTCTTAAGACAGGCTTTGATCGAAGACGAAGCTGATCCGAATTCCAACAACGACTTCGGTAAGAACATCGTTCCGAATCTCTTGGCCCAGGGCAAGAAGCTTTGCGCTTACAGATTCTCAGGTTACTGGAAGGATGTAGGAACCATCTCATCTCTTTGGGAGACCAATATGGATATCCTTGATAAGCCTGAAGAGATCAACCTGGTAGACAGATCATGGAAGATCTTCTCGAGAAACCCTGTTAAGCCTTCACACTTCATCGGTTCAGGCGCTAAGGTTAAGAATTCCGCTCTTACAGACGGTTGCCGTATCTTCGGTACTGTAGAGCATTCAGTTCTCTCCGAATCAGTTATCGTAGAGAAGGGCGCTATCGTTAAAGACTGCGTTCTCATGCCGGGTGTTGTCGTCAAGGAAGGCGCACACATCGAGCGCTGCGTTATCGACCAGGGAACAGTCATCGGCAAGGACGTTCAGGCAGGAAGCTTCGTCGAGGGCGAAGGACCTTACACCAACCACAAGATCTGCTCCGAAGGAATCTGCGTTTTCGAGCGCGGTCTGACGATCAAGGAGGGTGCGGTCATCCCTAAGAACAGCATGATCGATTCTGATCTGGAAGTTCCCGAAGATTGCAAGATCATCGAGTCAAAATTCAGAGCATGAGGTAAAGGAGATTAAGACATATGTTTAATAATGCGATGGGCCTGATCCTGGCCGACAACAAAAAGATATCTCTGGGCGAGCTGTCCAATCCCCGCGCGCTTTCCGCTATGCCTTTCGGCGGAAGATACAGGATCATTGACTTCATGCTCTCTAACATGGTCAACTCAGGCGTAAAGAACGTCGGACTTCTTACTTACAACAAGTACAAGTCATTGATGGACCACACCGGTACAGGCGGCGCATGGTCTTTGGACAGAAAGAATGACGGTCTTCATATCCTGCCGCCTTACGTAAACTCCGAGGCTACTAACATCAGTTCAGACGAAGAGCTTACAGGCGTTATCGATTTCTTAAGACAGTCCCGTACTCCTTATGTAATCGTTGCAGGCGCTAACGTTATCCTCAACACGACATTCGATTCTTTCATCAAGTCTCATGAGGAATCAGGTGCTGACATCTCCGTTATGTATAACCGTGACGGCACGAAGTTCGGCAATCCTTCCTACATCCTCGACATCGATGATGACGGCTTTGTAAGAGACATGCTCTACAATCCCGCTAAGGCTACATCTCCCAAGTGCTCACTCGGCATCCTCTGCCTGAGAAGAGACTTGCTTATTGATGTCCTTGCGCGTCAGATGGCACACGGACAGAGCCACTTCGGAATTCACTCCATCGTTAAGATGTTTGATGAATTCAAGGTTCACGGCTTCGAGTATTCCGGCGTTGTTTTGAGAATCAACAGCGTCCAGAGCTACTTCAACGCTTCGATGTCGCTCCTTACTGATTCTGTCAGGAACGACCTGTTCTGGAGCGGTAAGCCAATCTACACAAAGGTCAAGGATGAAGCTCCTACACTTTATTTCGACAACGCCGAGATGAGCGATTCTATCGTATCCGACGGCTGCCGCATCTATGGTAAGGTTGAGAGTTCAGTTATTTTCAGAAGTGTTACGATCGCGAAAAATACAACAGTCAAGAATTGCGTAATCATGCAGGACGTTCACATCTCTGAGAACTGCCACCTTGAGAACGTAATCCTCGACAAGAACGCGTTCGTAAGACCGGGCGTAAGACTTGTCGGACATCCCGACTATCCTATTGTTATAGGAAAAGGAGCAGGTATCTGATTATGGAAAAGAATATCAAAGTATTGTTCGCTTCATCGGAATGCAGCCCGTTCGTTAAAGTCGGCGGACTTGCAGACGTTGTCGGAAGCCTCCCTGTAGAGCTTAACAAGCAGGGCGTTGACGCGCGCGTCATCATCCCGCTCTACAAGAAGATCAAGGTCAAGTACAGCGACAAACTCCACTTCCTCGGATGGAAGATGGTTCACATGGGATGGCGTTCGCTTTATGCGGGCCTGTTCGAGCTTGAAGTGAACGGCGTTGTATTCTACTTCATCGATAACGAGTACTATTTTAACTTCGATCAGATCTATGTTGATTATGTTTTCGATATCGAGCGTTACTGCTTCTATCAGAGAGCTGTTCTGGACTTCATGGGCGACTTTATGAACTTTGAGCCCAACGTCCTCCACTGCAATGACTGGCAGACCGGCATGATGCCGATGCTCCTTGACTGTCACTTCAAGAAGAACGGCTATCACACCAATGTCCAGACGGTCTACACGATACACAACCTCAAGTATCAGGGCGTCCATTCCATCGACGTCGTAAGAGAGATGTTGGATCTCCCGGACGATTACCTGAGAGAGGATTTCTGCATCAAGGATAAGGCCATCAACTTCATGAAGGCCGGTATCGTTTTCTCGAATTCCGTAACGACCGTATCTCCAACATATGCTTATGAGATCATGACCGATTACTACGGCGAAGGTCTCAACTACACACTGCAGAAGTATGCGTATAAGGTATCCGGCATCATCAACGGAATGAACGATCTCGAATACGATCCTTCCAAGGACGAGAAGATCCCGATGAAGTATTCCGTAAAGAATTACAAGGAAGGCAAGGCTGCCTGCAAGAAGTCACTTCAGGAACAGCTCAGCCTCGAAGTTAATCCCCGTGCGCCTCTTTGCGCAATGATCTCAAGACTTGTAGACCAGAAGGGCTTGGATCTCCTGCTCTATGTTTTGGAAGAAATGCTCTATGACGGCATGCAGGTCGTTATCCTCGGTACGGGCGATCCTTATTACGAGAGAGCTCTCGTTGATATCGCCAACCGCAACCAGGGCAAGATGTGCGCATGCATCGATTTCGACAGCGGACTTGCACATACGATCTATGCTGCATCCGACATCTTCCTTATGCCGAGTATCTTTGAGCCATGCGGCCTCTCGCAGCTCTGCTCGATGGCATACGGCTCCGTACCTGTAGTAAGAGAGACGGGCGGCCTTAAGGACACCGTAACGCCTTACAACGAGTACACGGGCGAGGGCAACGGCTTCTCGTTCGCTAACATCAACGCTCATGAGTTCCTTTTCGTTACCAAGTACGCTGCTGACATTTACCGTCACAAGCCGGAGGTATGGGACAAGCTCATCGAGACAGGCATGAAGGGTGATTACTCCTGGAAGAAGAGCGCAGGCGAGTATGCAGGTCTGTATTCACTTATCACGGGCATCCCGAGGATCGAAGAAAAGCCTGCCGAAGCTCCCGTAAAGGAAGAGAAGAAGGAAGCTCCCGAGAAGAAGGCTGAGGCAAAGAAGCCCGTCGAAAAGAAGGCGGCTGCCAAGAAAGCTCCTGCTAAAAAGGCTCCCGCAAAGAAGACCGAAGCTAAGAAGCCTGCAGCAAAAAAGGCTCCTGCCAAGGCCGAAGAAAAGAAGCCTGAAGCAAAGGCTGATGACAAGGAGAAGAAAGCTTGATGCCTTCAGAGAAGACTCAGCATGAATTAAACGGATCAAATAAGGCGCGGTGCATTCATGCATCGCGCCTTCCTGAGTACAGGCAGCCGTTCGGTGCAAGACCGTGCGCTTCTGATGTGGAGATCTTTTTTGACTGCTACAAGGAAGCGACAAACGTCACGTTCTGCTATACATACGGCCTGTACGATTTCTCATATCACGAAGAACCGATGTATTCGGTATCCGGCCTGGGAAGATACCGCGTAGGACTGATGCTCCCCAATGAGCCGTCGATACTTTTTTACTGGTTCAGATTTAACTGCCCAGGCGATCTGGAAGATCTGCCAGAGCATTTCAAGAATAAGGGCGACGGCTCTGCGCCTTTGATCACGCTCTACTACGGGGCGGCTCTTGATCTGGCTGACGGTGAGGGCACTTTGTACGATTGCCCGCCGAGAGTCGGTGCTGACGAAGACAAGTATCCTTATGCTTTCCAGATCACGGTATATAACAAGGATTTCAGGACGCCTGACTTCCTTAAGGGCGCCATGATGTATCAGATCTTTCCCGACAGGTTCTCAAGAGATTCTTCTTTTGACTTCGAGAGAATGACAAGTCTCGATCCGAGGGAAGAGAGGATCTATCACGAGGACTGGAATGAGGACGTAGATACAAAGGGTAAGCCCGAGACAGGATACCTTGCCTGCGATTTCTACGGCGGAAGCCTTAAGGGCATTGAAGAAAAGCTCGATTACATCAAAGAGCTCGGTATCAATGTCTTATACCTGAACCCTATTTTCGAGGCCAGATCATCGCACAGATATGACACGGCCGATTATCTTAATGTCGATCCCATCCTGGGCGGCACGACTGCTTTCTTAAGCCTTCAGAACGCGTGCAAAGAGCGCGGCATTAAGATCATCTTAGACGGCGTATTCAGCCACACAGGCGCTGACTCGAGATATTTCAACAAGTTTGACAGATATGACGGCGTAGGCGCTTACAAGGCCTTCAGAGACGGCGAGGAGAGCCGTTACCGCTCCTGGTATAACTTCTTCCGCAACGAAGACGGCTCCGTAGGATACAGATCCTGGTGGGGATTCCCGGATCTGCCTGATGTCAACGAGAATGACCTGTCTTACAGGAACTTCATTTTCGGCAAGGACGGAGTGGTAGATACCTGGACTTCCAGAGGCGCTTCAGGCTTCAGGCTCGACGTCTCAGACGAGCTCCCGGACAGCTTTATCAGGCAGATGAGAACTACCGTTAAGGAAAAGCTCGGTGATGAAGGCGCCGTTATCGGTGAAGTATGGGAAGATGCTTCCAATAAGTGCAGTTACGGTTCGTACCGTGACTTTATGCTCGGCAATACGCACGATTCCGTTATGGGATATACGTTCAGGCATATCCTGCTTGATTTCCTCTGCGGATATATCGATGCCAATATAGCTGACGCAAGGTTTGAAGGATACCGCGAGCGCTATCCGATGGAAGCATATTATTCCATGATGAACCTTGTGTCTTCACACGATGTTCCGAGGATCATGACGGCGCTGTCCAAGCCCTGCGATACTGATGACAGGGATATCCAGCGCGGCTTCAAGGTCTCATCCCGGGACATTGACCGGATATCTGCCCTTGCCAAGATGGCTTTTGCGTTCCAGACATGCTATATCGGTACTTCGTGCATCTACTACGGCGACGAGATCCTCATGGAAGGATATAAGGATCCCTTCAACAGAAGGACATATCCCTGGCACAAGACCGGCTTAAGGCAGCAGGAATCATTCGTTTTCTTCAAGCGCATTGCGGGCTTAAGGTCAGTGAACCAGTGTCTCAAGACCGGTTTCTATAAGACACTTATGGCTGAAGGCGGATCTTTTGCCATCGCAAGATACTTAAAGGAAGGCAAAGATGCTTTCGGAAGGGAAGCTTCAGGGTCTAAGGGAATCGTGCTTGTCATGAACCGTTCGGCTGAGCCGCTCTTTGTCGATGTCCGCGAAAACTACGGCGCTTACACATGCGTCCGCACAGGTGATGACGAGGCAAGACCTCCTTTGTCTGAACAGCTTATCGTCGGAGGAGTCACGGGAGGAGTAAAAAAGCTCGGTATCAAGCCGTATTCAACGGTTTTCCTGGTGTACTGAGAGGCTTAGGCAAGGCGCCTTGAAATTGCTTCAATAACTCACTTAAATTTTATATTGATTTTTTAAAAGATTGTTATAATTGAAGTGCCGGCAAGTAGTCGGCATTTCTACTTTTATTGAAAGGTATCGCGCAAATGAAGCATTCCGGCGTTTTTGACAGGTTTAAGCTGCGTGTGGCGGCAGCCGCCGTTCTTGCCCTGTCTATTGTCATGGCCGGCTGCGCAGGTGATACATCCGGGTCTGTGACGAGCGAGGGCACTGAGATCGAGCAGTCCGCACATACAACGATCGTCCTCGAGACTGTCGCGACGGAACAGCCTGTTACCAACACGCCTACACCTTCGCCCACACCCATACCTACGCTTACCCCCGAACAGCGCACGGTCACTGTTTCTTTTGCCGGCGACTGCACACTGACGCAGGATTACAGGGCTTCGGTCAATAAGTTCGATGCTACGGTCGGCGATGACATGGAGTACTGCTTCAAGAACTGCATGGATCTTTTCCAGAACGATGACATGACGCTCGTAAACCTTGAGAACCCTGTAACAGACAGGACGAGCCATAAGAATAACCAGTATATCTTCAGAATGAAGCCCGAGAACCTGGAGATGCTTACTGTCGCAGGTATCGAGTCGGTCAATATCGCCAATAACCACACCATGGATTTCCTTCAGGAAGGCCTTGAGGATACGAGAAAGAATCTCGATGATCACAACATCATCTGGAGCGACGATAAGAACGGCGCGATCTTTACCACTTCACGCGGCATCAAGATCGGAATGGTCGGCCTCGGCAATGACACCAGCGCTTCCCAGGTCTATAAGATCATCGACAAGTTAAGGGAAGACGGAGCTGCCATCGTTATCGCTTCCTGCCATTTCGGCCAGGAAGGCGTCTACGAGCCTACTGACAGACAGAAGAAAGTAGCCCATGAGCTCATCGATTACGGCGTTGATATCGTTGTCGGAACACACCCGCACCGTCTCCAGCCGATCGAAAAGTACAACGGCCATTACATCTTCTATTCGCTCTCGAACTTTTGTTTTGGTGGAAATTACTCATTATCAGACCCCGATTCTGTAATAATTCAATGCGATTTTATTATGGACGGTTCGGGTACTAAATGCGTAGACTATAGACTGAGGATTTATCCTTATTCTCAGACTTCAACAAGACCCGGAAACGACTTCTGCCCGAAGCCTTACGCTTGGGAATCGGAAGAGTATTTCAGGGTCATGTCGCGCCTTAACTGGGCGCAGGGCGACGAGTAACGCCGGTAATATTTTTAAAGGCAGGTGCAGGTTATGGCTGACAACAAAGTTCTCGTAGTAATGGGTTCCGATTCTGATTTCCCCGTAATGGAAGGCTGCTTTAAGATGCTTAACAAATTCGGTGTCGGATTTAAGGCAACAGTAGCTTCTGCTCACAGAACACCTGACAAGGCCATGGCTCTTGCAAGAGGCGCGGAAGCAGAAGGATATAAGGTCATTATCGCAGCTGCAGGCCTCGCAGCACACTTAGGCGGCGTTCTTGCTGCCAACACCGCACTCCCGGTTATCGGAGTCCCCTGTAAGGGCGGCGCTCTTGCAGGCGTAGATGCTCTCTATGCGACAGTTCAGATGCCTACGGGCATTCCCGTAGCGACAGTTGCGATCGACGGCGGATCAAATGCCGCTATCCTCGCTTGCCAGATGCTCGCCATAAGCGATCCTGAACTCATGCAGAAGATCAAGGACTACAAGGCAAGCCTCGCTTCTTCGGTAGAGGAGAGAGATGCAAGACTTCAGCAGAAGATCGCTGAGATGAATTAAGCGTTTTTTGGACTTCGTGTCCATCAACATAGAACAATTTAAGCAAAGGACGGAGAAGAGGTAAATGAGCGGAGTTTTCGGATGTTATGACATCAAGGGAAGTAAACAGGATGTAACGAGAGATACTTACTACGGTATTTTCTCCTTGCAGCACAGAGGACAGGAATCATGCGGTATCGCAGTTAACGACGATGGTTCTTTCCTGGTACATAAGGCTTCCGGTCTTGTTACCGATGTTTTCGATGAGGTTACTTTATCAGCACTTGCAGGAACATGTGCGATCGGACACACAAGAGGCGGCTCCCCCAGAGAGAACGGCACTGATGCCATCCAGCCTATCTCCATCAAGTCCCGCGTAGGCAATATCGCGCTTACTTCTGATTCGGTCATCATGAATGCCAACAAGATCAGAGACGGTCTTAAGGACCAGGGCGCTATCTTCCAGACAAATACAGATTCAGAGATCATCCTCTCACTGTTCTCGAGAAACAGGATCAGAACAGAGGACTGCGAGCACGCTATCCTTGAGACGATGAAAGAGATCCACGGCGTATATGCCATGGTATTCATGACAGAAGACAAGCTCATCGGCGTCAGAGACCCCTACGGAATCAGACCTTTGATCCTCGGCAAGCTCGGCGACAAGTATTACATCTCTTCCGAATCCTGCGCTCTTGACGCTATCGGCTGCGAGATCGTAAGAGACTTCCTGCCCGGTGAGATCATCACGATCTCCAAGGACGGCATGAGCTCCATCCTTTACGACGAAGCAGTTGAGAAGAAGGACGCCAAGGTATGCGTTTTCGAGTACGTTTACGTTGCAAGACCTGACTCCGTTATCGATAAGATGTCCATCTTCGATTCAAGATACAGAGTAGGTATGGCCCTCGCGAAAGAGAGCCCTGCAGACGTTGATCTCGTCATCGGCGCACCTGACTCCGGTAACGCAGCAGCAGAAGGCTTCGCAGCAGGCATGGGCATCCGGTACGGCGCAGGACTTCTCAAGAACAGATATGTCGGCAGAACGTTCATCAAGAGCACACAGCAGCAGAGAGAACTCGCTGTAAGAATGAAGTTCGCTGCTCTTAAGACAGCCATCAAGGACAAGAAGATCGCCATCGTTGACGACTCACTTGTAAGAGGTACTACGACAAAGCACATCATCTCATTCTTAAGAGAGAATGGTGCATCTGAAGTACACGTAAGACTCGCTTCTCCGCCGGTTAAGTTCGGATGCTGCTACGGCGTAAACGCTTCATCTGAGACAGAGCTTCCCGCAAGCACAAAGTCGATCGAAGAGATCCGCGAAATGATCGGCGCTGATTCACTCGCATATATCAGCCTCGAATCCTTGAGAGCTTCTCTCAACACCATTGATTGCGACGTTTGCTCCGCATGCTTCGACGGCAACTTCATTGCAGGCAAGCCTGAGGACGATGAAGAGAGCATTCATAAAGTGAAATATAATTAATGTTTCGCGTGCTTGGGTCCTCCGCGCGAACGGAGTTCGCTTGTGCGGAAAAGCACGCTCAACATAATTATATTTCCGGCTATCGTAAAGATTACAGGAGACTACTTTAATGAAGATTGCAGTATTTGTATCAGGTGGCGGAACAAATCTCCAGGCCATCATCGACAATACCAAGGATGGTATCCTTAAGGATATTGAAATTGTTCTCGTGCTGTCATCTTCAAAGGATGCTTATGCTCTTGAGAGAGCAGCTGATAACGGCATTAAGTCCGTTGTTGTTTCCAAGAAAGATTATGATTCCATTGAAGCCTGGGACGAAGCAGTCGTTTCAGCTGTAGACGAATCCGGCGCAGAGCTTATCGTTCTTGCCGGATATCTGTCTTTGATGGGACCTAAGATCGTATCAAAGTATTCCAACCGCATCATCAATATCCATCCGGCGCTTATTCCTTCTTTCTGCGGAGCAGGCATGTATGGCATCAGGCCTCACAAGGCTGCTCTTGCAAAGGGCGTTAAGGTATCAGGCGCTACGGTACACTTCGTAAACGAGAATTACGATGAAGGCCCGATCCTTTTGCAGAAGGCTGTAGACGTATTGCCTGACGATACTCCGGAGACTTTGCAGAGAAGGATAATGGAGCAATGCGAGTGGAAGATCCTGCCGCAGGCCATAAGGCTTATCGCAGACGGCAAAGTAGTAATTGAGAATAACATTTGCTACGTCAGATAATTCGTTATTAAAATTTGGAGGTGCCATATGATCACACAGAACTTAAGCCAGATCCTTAAAGAGAACGCTTATCCCGGAAGAGGAATCGTTATCGGTAAGTCCGATGACGGCAAGTATGCAGTAACTGCTTACTTCATCATGGGAAGAAGCGTTAACTCAAGAAACAGAGTATTTACTGCTACTGAAGACGGAATCAAGACAGAGGCTTTCGATCCTTCGCTTCTTACTGATCCGCACCTCATCATTTATTCACCCGTAAGAGTCCTTGGCAACAAGACTATCGTTACAAACGGTGATCAGACAGACACTATCTATGAGCTCATGGACAAGCAGATGACTTTCGAGCAGTCCTTGAGAGGCAGAGAGTTCGAAGACGACGCTCCGAACTATACTCCGAGAATCTCCGGCATCATGCACGTTGAGAACGGCACATACAATTACGCTATGTCCATCCTCAAGAGCGATGACGGCGATCCGGCTTCCTGCGAGCGTCACACATTCACATACACAAATCCCAAGGCGGGAATCGGCAGATTCATCCACACATACATGGGTGACGGCAGCCCGCTTCCTTCATTCGAAGGCGAGCCTGAGAAGGTTGAGCTCAAGGGTGATATCGACACATTCACAAACGAAGTCTGGACAAGCCTTAACGAAGACAACAAGGTCTCTCTCTTCGTACGCTACATCGACATCGCTACAGGCGCAGTAGAGACAAGAATCGTAAACAAGAACGTTTAATTTTCGAAAATAAGGAGAATAACAATGTCTAACGAGATGCAACTCAAGTACGGATGCAACCCTAACCAGAAGCCTTCCAGAATCTTCATGAAGGACGGCTCTGAACTTCCCATCGAAGTTCTTAACGGAAAGCCCGGTTATATCAACCTTTTGGACGCTTTCAACGGCTGGCAGCTTGTTAAGGAATTAAAGGAAGCAACAGGTCTTCCCGCAGCAACTTCTTTCAAGCACGTTTCACCTGCAGGCGCTGCAGTAGGCAAGCCCCTTTCTGAGACAGAAGCAAAGATCTACTTCGTAGACGATCTTGGTGATCTTTCTCCCATCGCTTGCGCTTACGCAAGAGCAAGAGGCGCTGACAGAATGTCTTCTTACGGTGACTTCACAGCACTTTCTGATACATGCGACGCCATCACAGCTACAATGCTCGCAAGAGAAGTATCTGACGGCATCATCGCTCCCGATTACACACCCGAAGCTCTCGAGATCCTTAAGACAAAGAGAAAGGGCACATATAACGTAATCAAGATCGACGCTTCTTATAAGCCCGCTCCGATCGAGACAAAGGATGTCTTCGGCGTTACTTTCGAGCAGGGAAGAAACGAGTTCGAGATCAACCACGCTCTCCTCGACAATATCGTTACAGATAACAAGGACATCCCTGAGGATAAGAAGATCGACCTCCTGATCTCTCTCATCACACTTAAGTACACACAGTCCAACTCCGTCTGCTACGTTAAGGACGGTCAGGCAATCGGTATCGGCGCAGGCCAGCAGTCCAGAATCCACTGCACAAGACTCGCAGGCAACAAGGCTGACAACTGGTGGCTCAGACAGAGCCCTCAGGTATTGGGGCTCCAGTTCGTTGACGACATCCGCCGTCCCGACAGAGACAACGCTATCGACGTTTACATCTCTGACGAGTATGAGGACGTTCTCGCAGAAGGCACATGGCAGAACATCTTCAAGGTAAAGCCTGAAGTATTCACAAGAGAAGAGAAGAAGGCTTGGCTTGCTAAGAACGACAACGTTGCACTCGGCTCTGATGCTTTCTTCCCCTTCGGTGACAACATCGAGCGTGCTCACAAGAGCGGCGTTAAGTACATCGCAGAACCCGGCGGATCCATCCGTGACGATCATGTCATCATGACATGCAACAAGTACGGCATCGCAATGGCGTTCACTGGAATGAGACTGTTCCACCATTAATAAAGTTTACTAACACCTCCGACGGCATCAGGCCTTCGGAGGTGTATTGTTTGTATACATATGAAAAGGGAGAAAAGTTATGGAAGAAGAAAACAAGATTACTGAAGCGACCGCAAATACCGAAGCAGCTGCTGAGCTTCCGGCACCCGAGGCAGTCACCGAACAGGCTCCTGCTACAGAGCCCGAAAAGGTAGTTGAAGCAGAGAAAGCTCCCGCAAAGGAGCCCGAAAAGGTTGTTGAAGCAGAGAAAGCTCCCGCAAAGGAGCCTGTCAAAAAAGCAGAGGCCAATAAGACCAAAGGCGGAAAGTATGATGATTACACTGACCACGATCTCCTGGTCGAGCTGATCAAGCAGCAGAAGAAGTCTGCGAAAAGAACAGGACTTGTGGCTATTGCAATGGGCGCTATCGCTCTGGTATTTATCGTCTCAGCTGCGTTGATCGTACCTAGGGTCGTTTCCACTTTAGCAACTGCGGAAGATACTCTTGATGAAGCATCTGATCTTATCAATGACTTAAAAGGCTCGCTCGACGGCATGAACGGCATGATCAATAACGTCGACACAGTCCTTTCCGACAATACGGATGCTTTGTCCCAGGCAGTCACGAAAATAAGCAGTATCGACGTTAACGGCCTTAACCAGTCGATCAATGAGCTTAACGAGGCGGTCTCTAATTTGAACAAAGCTGTCAACAGAGCCACCGCGCCCCAGGCGTAACCCGCCGGTTATTTCCTCGAGACCAAAAATAAAACAAACCTTTGTATGGGTTAAAGCAACTCGACCAAAATTATAACAACCCCCGTATGAGTTAATTGCCGCAGGCAATTACTGTCTGAAATACGGGGGTTGGTTATTATTTTGGAGCCAAAGGCGGGAATCGAACCCGCGACCTATTCATTACGAGTGAATTGCTCTACCCCTGAGCCACTTTGGCGTGCCCTAAAAATATACCCATTTGGTACCTAAGTGTCAAGGTGGAGTGGTTTTTGTGTTGGCCGTGCGTCAAACGTGCGTAAAATGAGCCCAATCACGCACGGATTTGCGCAAATAGTGCCAAACTAGCGTGAAACTGTGCGTAAATACACCATTTTCGCGCACGAATTGCGCACTCTGTTACCGTGGCATTTTTAAATTATTTTTATTAAGAATGATATAATCATTTTATCGGAGGATTAATAGATGCAGGCCCTCAGCAATTGGAAGAAAATAACCGGCATTTTGTTGTGCGCGTCTTTGACGGGCGTGCTCTTTTCGGCCTGCAAAAAGGGTGATGACACTTTTCCTTCGATCGATTACGAAGCTGAACCCTCCGGACAGTCCGAGGTGTCTGAAGAGACGCACGTATCATCTCCCGGAAACGAGATCCGCGAGCTTACTGTGGCACTTCCTTATTCAGATGAGACCATAAGTTGCCTTGCTTCCATGTTCTATTGCAAGAATAACGGCATTTGGGACAGCACCGAGACAGGCCTTACGGTAGATATCGATTATCTTTCATCTGTTGCTACTAATTACGTTATAGTCAACGAGGGCTGCGAGAGTACCGGTGCTTCTCTGGAGACCGTCAGGTCATGGAAGAATAATGCTCCCGATCTTTTCCTTGCCCAGGACAGCGAGGCTGTGTGGAAGGACGGCAAGGCGGCAGAGCTTAATGCTTATCTTTCTGATAACGCTTATCTCAACAGCCAGCAGATCTATGCCGGAGCTCTGTCATGTGATTCGGATAACGGAGTTTTTTATGCACTTCCGCATTTCTGTTCGGCTGAGATCCTTATGGGCAGCTATGAGTTTATTCCCACGGACGGCGGAAAGCTTCAGACTAAGAACACCACTGAAGATCTGAGAGAATATCTTGAGCAGATCAGGGAAGAGTATTCTTCATGTGCAGGTTTTGCATTAGCTTATGAGCTGATCCCTTATCTGGGCGCGGCATTTAATGACGATGTGCCTGCGTCTTATATGCTTTACGACGAGTATTCCAAAAACCGCGAAAAGGCTGCGGGTATTATCGATGACGCTACTGATTACGTCAGAGACTTCTACGATGATTCGCTGGCACATGACCAGATAGGCGGCGCGGATCCTGTTTATTCCAGAACGGCTGCTCTTTGGGCAGATTCTTCTGCAAATGTGAGGGCATGGTCAGAGTACTATCCTAACGGCCTTTATCTTTTGCATCTGCCTTGTAACGATGCTTCCAATGCAGGTGTTCCTTACATAAGCACATATTCTTTGTGTGTATCGAAAAGTTCTGCAGAAAAGGAGTTTGCTTCTGAGTTTGCGGCATTTATCTCATATGATCCTGATGCCCAGCTCCTTTTGTACAGGCTTGAGGATATGAGCGGACTTATGCCTCTTGCGAGAAATGAGGCTGTATGGGACCTGATCTCCGAAGATGAGCTTTTCGGGCATATGGCATCAGACTTCAGGCAGACCATGGATAATGCGGTATATTGCCCGGCTTCTTATGATAATCCGGTGTACATGAACACCAATGAATATTTGGCAGAGTTTGTTAAGGGAAACGATGAGTTTGATCCGGAGAAATGCTATGGCTGACAAGATCGATCTTCGCAAGATTCATATCGGTGACAGCTCCGAGCTTCGCAAGAGGGGCCTGATGGAAGGTACCATCAAGTACATTGAAGACGACATCAGATCACTCGGTACGGGAAGCCAGGGAGAGGCAATGCTCGCCATCAAGGGCGGTGTCATCTATGCTTTCATCAAGCTGTTCAGACCTGACAGAAAGATGTGCAGAGCTCATATCGAGTTCGTCTTTACGAGCGACGCGAATGCCGATACACAGAGCGGTGTCGTTGATGAGGTCTTAAGATACTGTTTCCTCACTGAGTACTATCACAAGGTAACGGTCATCTGCAATCATGGCAACGAAGGCCTCGAGCGCATCCTGACAGGCGCAGGATTCCTTCAGGAAGCTGTCTTAAGGGATGAGGTCAGGGGAAAGAACGGGTTCGAAGATGCAGGCCTTTATGCGATGCTTTCTTATGAGTACCCGAAATACAACATCTGCTTTGTGCCGTTTGAGCGCGGAGTCGCTATGGTAAGCGGCGGTAAGGACTTCATTGATTCAGTAAAGCTTTTCCACTATGGTCAGAAGACAGAGGATCCGTTTGCTGATAATATCGCAGGTGCTTTGGGCCTTTTGGACGGCAACGGCGGACTTAAGCGCAACGATGACGGCATTTATAACCTTGACGAAGACCAGCTTAAATATCTGCCGGATGAGCTTGCCAAGGCTTACACTGAGCTAAGAGAATATTTCGACAGCATGAGAGCCGGCTTTGATATCAATGTCAGCTTCAGCATCGGAACGCCATTCCAGAAGAAGGTATGGAATGCTCTTAATACGATCCCATACGGCGGCACGGCAAGCTACGAGGACATCGCTCTTATTCTTACTGACGGCAATATCAAAGAAGCCAGGAAGATCACCAGAGCCGTGGGCAGTGCCTGCTCAGATAACCCGGTAGCCGTAGTCGTACCCTGTCACCGCGTAATCGGTAAGGACGGCAGCATTGTAGGCTATTCCGCCGGTATCGATATAAAAGACTATCTGCTCTTGCATGAGAGCTTTACGGCGGTAACACCGCTTATATCCAAGGAGGGATAATTATGGCAAAACACGATAAGATCGATGTCGGGGTATCCACGATCCTTAACCCCGTACCTGTTGTTATGGTATCTTCCGCAGGCAAGGAGCCTGAGACTGAGTTCGGGCGCCCGAATATCATGACGGCCGCTTGGGCAGGCACCATCAATTCCGAGCCGCCCATGCTCTCTGTCAGCATCCGTAAATCAAGACACACCCATAAGCTCATCACCGAGACGGGCGAGTTTGTCGTAAACCTCGTATCCAAGTCTTTGTGCAAGGCCTGTGATTACTGCGGCGTAAGAGGCGGCGAAAAGGAAGACAAGTTCAAGTCCTGCTCTCTGACACCCGTTAAGGCTGAAGGCCTGGAATATGCTTATGCCATCAAGGAAGCTCCGGTATCCATATCATGCGTTGTTAAGAGCGTTCAGGAACTGGGCTCTCACGATATGTTCATCGCCGAGATCAAGGCTGTAACGGCTGATTCTTATCTCCTCGACGACAACGGCAAGCTCTGTCTGGAGAATGCAAGGCTTGTAGCTTACAACCACGGAGAGTACTATCTCTTAGGCGAGAAACTTGGCTTTTTCGGTTATTCCGTAGCACCGGAAGATATCATCAGGAAAAGAATGGGCAAGGATAAGAAGAAATGAAGTTCAAAGGGATAAAGAAAGTTCACGAAGGCCGTTTTATTACTTCATACAATGCTGAATACGAGACGGAGCTTGGCAACCGCAAGATATATGAGATGATCTCAAGAGATAAGAGTATTACTTCTCTTGAAGACATTCAGCGCGAGAAATGTGATGCCGTTGTTCTGATAATAACTTCACCCGACGGTAGCAAACTCCTTCTTAACAAAGAGTTCAGAATGGCTGTCGGAGGTATTGCCGTTAATTTCCCGGCGGGACTTATCGATGAAGGTGAGACAGCGGAGACGGCAGCAGCCAGAGAGCTTTGGGAAGAGACCGGGTTGAAGCTTGTCTCCATTGAAGAAGTACTTCCGTTGAGCTTATCAGCTGTAGGAATCACAAATGAGAAGTCATGCTGTGTTATCGGTACTGCTGACGGTGAGTTCGCTCCGAGCACTTCAGATGAAGAGGAGATCGAGGCACGCTGGTATACCAAAGACGAAGTCAAAGAGCTTCTTAAGTGCAATAATCTTTCCGCAAGAACTCAGGCATATTGTTATTGGTGGGTGAAGAGTTGAACAAAAGTCTGCATAGCTTCGAGTTAGCTGGTCGCATGAACATAATCGTTTACATTGGTTGATGAGATTTTGGAAAAAAACGCAACCTGATTTTTGAATATATTTATGCGGTGGTCATAATCATGGTCATCGATGACCATTGTTCTTCTGTTATTGGTTGTATGACCAGTCTCTTTCCATATGACTCGTTTTTTTTACCGATGTTTGTGTTTTCTTCCGGGTATTTCTATAAGCAGACAGGATTAATAGACGGAATTTTGCACAAAGTAAAGAAACTGTACATTCCATACTTAATATGGAATGTTGTTGCTGTTATATTTACGCTCTTTCTTGATTGGGCATTTAAACTTAATTGGCTTGACAGTTTCTCATTTGACAGTGTTTTAGCGACGCTGATATGTTATCCTTTTTCTCCGTTAAATGAGCCTTCATGGTTCATAGTAATGCTCTTTGAAGTAAGCATTACATATCTGTTTTTGCGCAGATTGATCAAATCAACCCCTGTTGCTGATACGGTGTTAACCGTTGTGTTGACTCTTATAGGGTTTGCGGTTACTTACAGGTGTTCACATAGTATGCCGCAATCAATTACCGAAGTTTGTATATTAAGAATGTTCTTCTATTTGCAGTTTTATAACCTTGGTTACATGTTTAAGCGGTATTGGGAAACATTGCTCAATAAGATAAACGGGGTTTTAGTCTGTGCGGTATGTATAGGGATCAACCTGATACTTGTTACTTTAAAATGTCCTATTGTTATTACTGCAGCGGCATATATGACGAGAATTCATTCTACTTTTCTCCCCTTACTCACGGCAATAACAGGAATTGTCTTTTATTACGAAGTAATGAAGTTTCTATCCGGAAAGATTGGTGAGATCAAGATTATCTCCATAGTCTCAAAGCAGACATTGCTGATAATGGAAACACATATGTTTTTCCTGAACATTCCGAATTTTATTTTCTATGTGTTGATTAAGATGAATGTAATAACTTACAGTGGTTTTGACGTGGAAGCCTTTGTTGACAGTCCTTGGTATAGCCTCGCTTCAAACAGCGGGTTAATCAGCTTCTTCTCGGGAGTAGCGTTAAGCATTCTGTCAGCATACCTTGTGAACAAATATAAAGAAAAAAGAATGACGGCAAAAATTTAAGTTTCAACAACTGACAAGTAAAAATACTTGACACACCCGTTTACCTTTGTTATTATGTGCAGGCTTGATATTAGGAGGCTTGCCTTTAAATGCGTGAAAAGTCAGTAAGAACAGACCTTTTGCTCGATTTCTACGGCAATCTTCTCACGCCCAAGATGAGGCGCACCTGTGAGAGCTACTATAACGATGACCTTTCTTTGGCAGAGATCGCCGAAGCGGAGGGTATCTCAAGACAGGGCGTTCATGACACGGTCAAGAGGGCGGAAAAGCAGCTTGAAGAGTACGAAGAGAAGTTAGGACTCTTGGGACTTTTCGAGAAACAACAGGCAAAAGCTAAGAAGGCTCTGGCGCACATTAACAGCGGTGATACCGGCAAGGCTGCAAAAGAGCTTGAAGAATTGATAGAGGAAATGTAAGAAAGTGTTTGAGAGCTTATCACAAAAGCTTCAGAATATAACCTCAAAGATGCGCGGCAAAGCCCGCGTAAGCGAGAGCGACATCAAGGAGATGATGCGTGAGATCCGCATGGCTCTTCTCGAGGCTGACGTTAACTACAGTGTAGTTAAGGAATTCGTCGCTGACATGTCTGAGAAGTGCAAGGGCGTTGATGTCCAGGGCTCATTTACTCCCGGCCAGCAGATAGTAAAGATCGTCAGAGATTCATTAACTGAACTTTTAGGCGGAGAAGATGGCGAAGACAGGCTCAACGCCGATTCATCCGGATTTAATATCATCATCCTTTACGGTCTCCAGGGTGCAGGTAAGACCACCACGGCTGCAAAGCTCGCCAAGCTCCTCAAGGAGAACGGCAAGAAGCCTATGGTCGTATCCGTCGACGTTCACAGACCCGCTGCTGCACAGCAGCTCAAGGTATTGAGCGACAGCGTAGGCGTCGACTGCTATATCGATCCCGAGGAGAAGGATGCAGTTAAGATCGCAAAAGACGGTGAAGGCAGAGCAAGATACATGCTTTGCAATTACCTCATCATCGATACCGCAGGTCGTACGGTTGCTGATGAAGAGCTCATGGAAGAGCTCCGTGATATCGCAGCAGCGGTCAATCCTACGGAGAAGCTCCTCGTAGTCGATGCAATGATCGGTCAGGAAGCCGTTAACGTTGCGCAGCTCTTCGAGCAGAACATCGGCATGGACGGCTTCATCATGACAAAGCTCGACGGTGACGCAAGAGGCGGTGCCGCGCTTTCGATCCGTAAACTTACAAGCAAGCCTATCAAGTACATCTGTACAGGCGAGAAGGTAGATGCTATCGAGAAGTTCTATCCTCAGCGTATGGCTGACAGGATCCTCGGCATGGGCGATGTCGTAAGCCTTATCGAAAAGGCACAGCAGAGCATCGACGAGGAAGAAGCCCGCAAGACGATGGAACGCATGATGGGCAGCCATTTTAACCTCGATGACCTTTATGCCCAGTATGCACAGATGAAGAAGATGGGATCTCTCAAAGATCTCGTCGGCATGATGCCCGGCGCCGCAGGCAAGGTCAACGAGGATGATCTTGATGACAAGATCGTCGACAGACAGATGGCTATCATCACATCCATGACCAAGAAGGAGAGAAGGAATCCTTCGATCCTCAATGCCAGCAGAAGAAAGAGGATCGCTGCAGGCGCAGGCGTACAGGTATCTGACGTTAATAAGCTCATCACACAGTATGAGCAGACAGCAAAGCTCATGAAGACGTTCTCGAACGGCAAGGGCGGATTCAAGATGCCTAAGGGTTTTGCAAAGCAGGCAGCCAAGATGGGCCTTTCAGGCGGAATGGGCGGCATGGGAGGCTTAGGCAATATGGGCGGAATGGGCAGCGGGATCCCCAAGGGATTAGGAAGCCTTTCAGCTCCCAAGGAAGACATAGGCGATTATTCCGCGGCAGCTCCCACGGGAAGACGCGACCGCAAGAAGAAGCGCAAGGGCAGAAGATAAAGTCGATCCCGTCATTTATATGGCGATGATTATATAAAAAACAAAAAATATTTTTTTGGAGGAAACAAAAATGGCAGTAAAAATTCGTTTAAGAAGAATGGGCAAGAAGAAGGCACCTTTCTATCGTGTAGTAGTAGCTGACGCCAGATATCCTAGAGACGGCCGCTTCATCGAGGAGATCGGTTACTATGATCCCATGAAGGAAACAGACAGCGTTAACATCGATGCAGACGCAGCTAAGAAGTGGATCTCCAACGGAGCTCAGCCCACAGATACAGTAAAGTCTCTTCTTAAGAAGCAGGGCATCATCTGATAAACTTTTATTCAGATGAGAATATTACCCAAATAATAGGAAGGAGAGCTTTATATGGACGATTTGTTGGTTTATATCGCAAGGGAATTAGTAAGTAATCCCGATGAGGTAAACGTTAAGAAGACAGAGCGTGGAAACACTGTTGTTTTCGAGCTGTCCGTTGCTCCCGAAGATACAGGAAAGATCATCGGCAAGAACGGAAAGAGAGCTCAGGCTATCCGTTCGATAATGAAGGCTAAGTACCTCAAGGAAGGTAAGCGCGTTATAGTCGATATAGTAGGCTGATTCTTTTGGATAATCTCATCATTATAGGAAAGATTACCGGCGCGCACGGCGTCCGCGGGGAACTCAAGATATTCCCCCTTACGGACGACCCGCGCCGTTTCCTTAAACTTAAGGAATGTTTTATCTGCGGGCAGAACTTTGAGAAGCCCGAAGCATTAATGTGTTCTTCTGCCAGACTCGACAGGGGAAACGTTCTTGTAAAGTTCGAAGGTGTCCTTGACAGAGACAAGGCAGAGCTCATGCGCGGCAGATTTATTGCCGTCGAGAGAGCCAATGCCGTAAAGCTCAAGAAGGACAGCTATTTCATCACTGACCTCAAAGGTCTTAAAGTCATTGACGACGACAGGGGAGATCTGGGTGTTGTTATCGACTGTTTTGCGACAGGTCCCCAATATACGCTTGAGATAAAGCGCGATAAGAAGAAAAACCTCATGCTCCCGTTCGTCAAAGTATATTGTTACGAAGTCGATATAGAGGCAGGATTTATCAAGTGCCGGTTGCCGGAAGGCCTCTACGAACTGTACGACTGATATTCAAGAAAACAACTGATATGGGACGGCAAGCTTTATGAAGATAGTCTACTTTATGACTCCTGCATACGGCCATGTTTTGCCTGTCCTGCCGATAATAAGAGAGCTCACAAAAAGAGGACATGAAGTCATCTGTTATGCCACGCCGCAGTTTAAGGATTATATCGGATCCTGCGGCTGCCATTACCGTGAGTATGACGAAGAATTCCATAACCTGAAAATAGATGAGATCACGGGCGATCTTTACAGACTTATGGAGACGCTCATAACGCTTAACGAGAAACAATACGATAACTATATTGATGTGGTCAGAAGCGAATCTCCTGATCTTCTGATGTACGATTCGATGCTCTCATTTGCCAAGAATATTGCTTATAAACTGAATATAAAAAGCGTGTGCACCGCCGCAACGATCGGATTTAATCTGCCTGTGTGCATGTTCTCGAATATAGCCACATCAAGTGTTCCTCTCGTGCTTAAGAACGGCAAAGGAATGAGAAGGCTCATCAAACAGGATAAGAAATTCAGAAAAGACAGGGGTCTTGCTAAGTTCAAGCTCATAGATCTTTATATGAATACCGCTGACTGTACTATCGTCATGACACCTTATAAGCTTCAGCCGATGGCATGGACGTTCCCTAAGTCGGTTCATTTCGTTGGTACTACCATAAAAGAGCAGATAGAGATCCTTCACGGCGGCGAATATGGCGATTACGACTGCTATATCTCTATGGGATCGGTTTTCGGGAAGAACGTAAATGAGATGAGAGATTTCTTGGAGTTTCCGGAGATGCGCGAAAAGAAGATCATCATATCAACGCCTGAGACACCTGACTGGATGAAGGGAATGCCCAACGTGCGTGCAGAAAAATGGGTACACAATGTAGATCTTATTCCGAACGTCAAACTCTTCATAAATGTAGGCGGTGTCAGCTCGGTTTATACCGCAATGTATTACGGTGTAAGACAGATATCGATTCCCGCACAGGAAGAAGAGCGTTACAATGCAATTATATTAAAGCGGCACAAAGGCGGCTTCTATCTAAAAAGATACGAAAAGGATAAACTGTTAAAAGCAGTTAAGTCGGCAGATAAGCTGAAGCCGGAGCTGTGTCAGAAGCTGATCCGCGAAGCAGACGGTACCGGGACCGCTGCTGAGCTGATCGAAGGAATGAGCGTAAACTTATGAGTGAGAAAGTCTTGCTTACAGGAGCCACGGGATTTCTCGGAGGCTACGTAATAAAAGAACTGTCGGAGCGCGAAGGCTATGAAGTCATCGCCGTCGGCAGAAATGAGAAGCGCGGCAGGGAGCTTGAAGCATATAAAGGCGTCAGGTTCGTCAAAGCCGATATCACCGATGAAGCAATGCTCGGATCGATCTTCGAAGAAGAGAGGCCCGATTATGTTATCCACACAGGCGCTTTAAGCTCCGCGTGGGGAAAGTACGATGATTTCTATCAGGCAAATGTTAAGTCTACGGTCATCATCGGCGGCCTTTGCATCAAGCACAATATCAAGCGCATGGTATATATCTCTTCTCCGAGTATCTATACAGCAAAGCGCGACAGGCTCGATATTAAGGAAGACGACTTCGATCCTGCCAACAAGCTGAATTTTTACATCAAGACAAAGCTGCTCTCTGAAAAAGAGCTCCACGCGTTGGAAGAAAAAGGTCTTAACCTTACGATCTTAAGACCCAGGGGCCTTATCGGTCCGGGCGATCCGAGCCTTATGCCACGCCTCATGCGCGCCAACGGCAAGATAGGCATTCCGCTTATCCGCAAGGGCAAGATCATCGTAGACATCACATGCGTGCAGAATGTCGCTTATGCATGCTATCTTGCCATGACGACAGCTGATGCAAAGGGCATGACTTTCAACATAACCAACGGTGAGCCTTCGGAGTTTTCAAAGCTTCTTGAATTGTTCTGTACTGAAGCGGGAGAGACCGCAAAGTTCCTTAATCTTCCGTTCGGACTGATGTATGTGATGGCTTCGATTATGGAAGGCATCTATACGATCCTTCCGACAAAAAAGGAACCCGTGCTTACGAGATATACTGTCTGCACGTTGTCGTTCTCGCAGTCACTTGATATAAGCAAAGCAAAGGAGATATTAGGCTACAGCCCCAAGATCTCACTTGCGGAAGGAATTCGTGAATATGGTAAATGGTGGCAGACAAATAAGTAGTGTAACGCTCTATGCCTGCGGAACCTGCAAGAATAATATAGCGTCCGTATTAAAGGGCGAGAAGAAGAAAGAGATAGTCTTTCCTGCGCTCGTCGCGCGTCTTGAACATGAGAAGTCAGGCACTGTCCTCTTTGATACCGGCTACTCGGAAAGGATCTACGGCAACGGCATAGTCTCTAAGATCTATAATCTCCTGAATCCTTCTGACGTAAGGGAAGAAGATACGATCAGCCACAAGATGAAGACTGAAGGCCGCAAGGTAAGCTATATCATCTTAAGCCATCCGCATCCCGATCACATAGGCTGTCTTAAAGACTTCAAAGACTATACTCTGCTTGCTACAGAAGACTGTATCAATGGTCTTAGGAAATCGAAAAATACAGAGCTCGTTTTCCGCAACCAGGTGCCTGATATGACAGGCGGAATTAAGATAAGAAGCCTTGAGCCTCTGACACAAAATGACGGTGAAGCCGGAATGCTCTTAAAGCACTTTACGGAAGTATACGATGTCTTAGGAGACGGAAGCGTATACGGAGTAAGGCTTGACGGTCATACAAAAGGGCAGATGGGCATTTATATCCCTGAGTATAAGCTTTTGCTGGCTGCAGACGCTTCCTGGGGGCATTATTTTGCGGACCGTGTAGATAAGATGAGATTCATGCCAAAGAGGATCCAGAAGGATTACAAGGTCTATAAAGACACCGTAGAGCGCGTTAAGGCTTTCGAGAAGGAGCATCCTGATGTCAGGGTAATCTATTCCCACGAAGAATTCCCGGAGGGCGTCTATGAGCAATAAGATCGATATCCTCAGGACATATCTCAAATACAAGAACATGCGCTTTAAAGACCGCGCGGCGCTTGAGAAATACCAGGAAAAGAAGATAAGCAAACAGCTTGATTTTGTTACTTCGCATTCCAGGCTTTATGAGAAGTATAAGGGCAAGCCGCTATCTGATTATCCTCTTATGGATAAGAAGCAGATGATGGAGCATTTCGATGAGCTCAACACGGTAGGCACGAACCGCGACGAAGCAATGAAGCTTGCGATAGATTCGGAAAGAAGCCGTGATTTCTCCGAAAAGCTCAATCACATTACAGTGGGCCTGAGCTCAGGAACGAGTGATACGAGAGGCATTTTCCTTGTGTCCGATAAAGAGAAGGACACGTGGGCAGGCTATATCCTGTCTAAGGTCTTATACGGATCCATTCTCGGAAAATATGAAGTCGCTTTCTTCATGAGAGCGAATTCGAATCTTTATGAATCAGTAAGTTCATCCAATATTCACTTTGTTTTCTATGACATCTACAAGGATGTTGATGATAATATCAGGAAACTTTTGGAGCAGAAGCCGGATATAATCGTGGGCCAGCCGTCCATTCTTCTGGATCTTTGCCGCGTCGCTAAAAATCTTCATCCGAAGAAGGTCATATCCATAGCCGAAGTTCTTGAAGACCGCGACAGGGAGGAGATCAAGAAAGCATTTAACGTCGATGTGATACATCAGGTCTATCAGTGTACCGAAGGCTGTCTTGCCACGACATGCGAATACGGCACTATCCATCTCAATGAGGATATCGTGCATGTGGAAAAGGAGTATCTGGATGACAGAAGATTCATTCCGGTGATCACCGATTTCACGAGGACTTCGCAGCCGATAATAAGATACCGCTTAAACGATATACTGGTAGAGCGCAAAGAGCCTTGCCCCTGCGGGAGCTGTTTTACCGCGCTCGAAAGGATCGAAGGAAGAGAAGATGATGTATTTGTCTTTGACTGTGAAGAGAATAAGAGTGTAGAAGTATTCCCGGACTTCATAAGAAGGCTTGTCCTTTTCGCAGGCGACGTCAGCGATTACAGGATAGTCCAGACTGAAGACGGAAGCATGGAAGTTTATTGGAATGAGAATGATGCCATGAAGGATAAGTTCATGACCGAGCTTAAGAAAATGGCGTCAGACAGGGGATTTGATTTACCTGAGGTCAAATTTTACACGTATTCATTTGACCGCAGTAAAAAGTTGAAACGTGTGGAATCAAGGAGAAAGAGAAAATGAGAAAAGTAGAGATTATCGGTTATGGTTATTATGTTCCGGAAAATACAGTTGAATTTGACGGACAGATAAGACACAGAGTACCTGAAGGCGGAAATGACACCCAGTTATCAATGGCAGTATCAGCAGCTAAGGCAGCGCTCGAAAAAGCTTCTCTTGATATCACGGATATCGGCTGCATCGTATCTTCCAGTGCCGTCGGCGTACAGCCTATCCCGTGCACGGCAGCTCTGATCCATGAGCAGATCGCGAAGGGCACTGATATTCCGGCAATTGATATTAACAGCACATGCACCAGCTTTGTGTCTGCATTTGATTATGTAAGTTACCTGATCGATGCAGGACGCTATAACAAAGTGCTTCTGGTAGCAAGTGAACTTGCGTCAGTCGGCCTTAACCCTAAGCAGAAGGAAAGCTATGAGCTGTTCGGAGACGGCGCTGCCGCTGTTGTGCTCAGCAGATGCGAGAACGGCGGATCCGGTGTTATCTACGGTAAGCAGGCTACATGGTCTGAAGGTGCTCATGACACTGAGATCAGAGGCGGTCTCACGGGTCTTTACCCTGACAAGTATGTGGAAGCTCCTGAAGAATACTGCTTTGATATGAACGGCCTTAAAGTCTTAAAGCTTGCGGGAAGAAAGCTTCCGAAGTTCTTTGACGCCGTTTTGAAAGAGAGCGGATACACCATGGATAATATCGATATGGTAGTCCCTCATCAGGCCAGCAAAGCTCTCGGAATGATCATGCCTCTCATCGGCGTTCCGAAGAACAAATATATCGACATAGTTCCCGAGTACGGAAATATGGTATCCGTTGCGATACCGCACGCGCTGATCTGGGCCATCGAGAACGGAAAGATCAGGAAAGGCGATACGGTACTTCTCATCGGTACAGCCGCAGGTCTCACTGCGAATGCGCTGCTGTTCAAGTATTGATATATCGCACGGACCTTTTTCGAACTGATCGAAAACTGTCTCAATTTATGTTAATATTTTCTTTGGAATAAGCTCGCGTTTTCGCAGCGTTTTAAGGGAGGATATTAATATGGGAAGAGGCGGCGGAGGTGGTAGTTCTCACCACAGCTCACATTCATCAAGCAGTCATTCACATCATTCAAGCAGCTCGTCGTATCGTTCGTCGAGTTCGTCATCTTCGCATCATTCCGGCGGTTCATATCATTCCGGCAGCAGTTACGGTGGCGGAGGATCAGGCGGCGGATGTCTGTCTACTTTCATAACTCTGTTCATCGTCTTCGGATTTATTGGCTTAGGCTTTTTCTTAGCTGTCTTTAAAGGCGAAGGCGGCGGAAGAGTAGGAGACTTTATAAGACTCGAGAGATCAACTGTACAAAGAGAAGCTTTGCCTGAATCTAAGTGTGATCCCATCGATGAATGGTATAGTGACGACTGGGGCGACTGGATCGACCAGTCAGGCGAAGAGACCGCTCTTGTAGACGGTCTTAAGTACTTCTATGAGAAGACAGGCGTACAGCCTTATCTTTGGATCATGGGCGAAGAAGGCGCAGACTATAAGTCTGAAGGCAGTCTCGAGGAGCTTGCCGAATCCAAGTACATAGAGATGTTCGGTAAAGACGAAGGACACGTCCTCGTTATTTTCCGCGAGTATCCTAATGAATCAGGCAACTATATCTGCGTTGTAACTCCGGGTTACGATGCCGAGACCCAGGTCCTTGACGAAGAGGCAAGAGAGATCCTTTTAGACTGGATCGATTACTATTACACCGATGACAGCCTTAATGAAGGCCGTTTCTTCGAGAAGTCTTTCGAGACTGCAGCAGACAAGATGATGGTCAAGCAGCTGTCCTGGAAGCAGATCGGAGTGATCATTGTGGTCGCTGCTATCGTTGTAGTCGGTATTATCATCACCGCAGGCATCATCAAGAAGCGTAAGGTCGCAGTTGCCAAGCAGAAAGCTAAGCAGGCCCAGGCTGAGAAGGATAAGAAGCAGATCGAATTCAACCAGCAGAAGTACAACGATGCTCTCGAAAAGGAGTATGTATCCGTCGAGTGTCCCAACTGCGGCTCTGCAGGCAACAAGATCCGTAAGGGCACGGTAGCTTACTGCCAGTTCTGCGGTTCTGCCATCAGCGTAGACATGATCGGCCAGGCCTTTATCGGCGATATCTTCTCGCAGCAGCAGGCACAGCCTCAGCAGCAGGCATACCAGCAGGCTCCTGCTTATCAACAGGCACCGGCATACCAGCAGGCACCGGCATACCAGCAGGCTCCTGCATACCAGCAGGCACCGGCATACCAGCAGGCTCCTGCATACCAGCAGCCCGCATATCAGCAGCCTGCGTATCAACAGCCTGCTTATCAGCAGCCGCAGACCTATCAGCAGCCTGTCCAGGCATATCCGCAGGCTCCTCAGGCTTATCCTCAGGCACCGCAGTACCAGCCTGCACCGCAAGGCTACCAGCAGCCTCCTCAGAATTATCAGCAGCCGCCGCAATGATGAATTTCTACGTAGCGACATTATTTCCTGAGCAGGTTACTTCGTATCTTAATACGAGCATTACAGGACGCGGAATCGCGAAAGGCGCGATCGCTTTGGAATGCATCCAGATGAGGGATTATGCGCCGAATACTTATGGCCGCGTTGATGACACCATCTATGGCGGCGGTACCGGCATGATGATCCGTCCCGAGCCTGTCTACGGCGCTTATGAAAAGGCTGTAGAATTATGCGGAGGAAAGAAGCCTTATACGGTCTATATGTCTCCTAAGGGCAAGGTTTTCAATCAGGCCAAGGCGCACGAACTCGCGGGGCGTGAGAACCTTCTCATTATCTGCGGTCATTACGAGGGAATCGATGCCAGGGTTATCAATGATATCTGCGACGAAGAGATATCTATCGGAGATTATGTCTTAACAGGCGGTGAGACGGCGGCAATCGTCGTTATCGATGCCGTGGCAAGGCTTGTCCCGGGCGTTCTTCCCAATGAAGAGGCTTATACCAACGAGTCTCATACTGACGGAATGCTCGAAGCGCCCCAATATACCAAGCCTCCGGTATGGCACGGACAAGAGGTCCCGGAAGTCTTAAAAAACGGCAACGACGCAGCAATTGCGGACTATAACCGCATTGCAGCACTGGTCGATACATGGCACAACAGGCCCGATATGCTGGACAAATTGGACATTTCGGAGAGCGATTGGGCTAAAATGCTTGCCTTTGAAAGAGGCATGTGCTAAAATTCTCCAGTTATCAGGGTGGTCCTCTGCCATTATCCAGGCAAGAACATCTGCAGGAAAGAGAGGAAACGAACAATATGGATTTAGTAAAAGTCATCGAGAGCGAGAATATTCGCAACCAGTATCCTGAAGTTGAAGTCGGAGACTTCGTAAAGGCTCACCTTCTTATCAAGGAAGGCGCTAAGGAGCGTATTCAGGTATTCGAAGGCTATGTCATCGCAAGAAAAGGCCAGGGCCTTTCAGAGACAATAACAATTCGCCGTGTATCTTACGGTATCGGCGTAGAGAGAATTCTCCCTGTTAACTCACCCAAGATCGATCACATCGACGTTCTTCGTAAGGGTAAGATCAGAAGAGCAAAGCTTTATTATCTCCGCGATCGTCAGGGCAAGGCTGCAAAGATCACACAGAAGATCTAATAGCAATCTTAATCGGATTCATACAGGCTGTCTCATGAGGCAGCCTGTTTTATTATTTTCGTTGTGTCAGATTTGTTGGCCTGAAACAGGCTGAAAACATCAACAAAAAGACGCTTTTTGTGAAAATGTGATTTTTTGTTGGTCTGAAACAATGAAAAGAGGCCAACAATTTTGCTACACTAAACCACGTCGATGTAAAAGACGATGGGTATGATAAAATCATCAAGAAGGAAAGATTCCGGAGTATATATGGCAGAGAAAAAGAACGACATCAATTGGTTTCCGGGGCATATGAGAAAGGCCTTAAACGAGACCGGCGAGAGAATGAAGCTCGTCGATCTTGTCTATGAGACATGCGATGCCAGGATCCCTTTCTCGAGCCGCAATCCCGAGCTCGATAAGATAATCGGGGAGAAGCCGAGGATCGTTATCCTTAACAAGGCCGATCTTGCTGACCCTTCGAAAACACCCGTCTGGGTCAACAGTCTTGAGTCAGGCAATACCCGCGCCTGCGCGCTCGAGAGCACGCACAAGAAGGGCTTTGAGAGGCTTAACGCCATCACTATGGAACTCATGAAGGATAAGCTCGAGAAAGCCGCTGAGAAGGGCAGGATCGGACGTCCCGTCAGAGTTATGGTCGTCGGCGCGCCTAATACGGGAAAATCCACGCTTATCAATGCGCTTGCAGGCAGGAAGGCTGCCGTTACGGGCGATAAGCCGGGCGTCACAAAAGATTTCAAGTGGATAATGACAGGCGGAAGGCTTGAACTGATGGACATGGCAGGCGTGCTGTGGCCGAGGATCGCTAATGCCAAGAGCGGCATATGCCTTACAGCGCTTGGCTCCGTAAAAGAAGAAGTCGTTGACGTGGTCAAGGTCGCCTATGAGACTTTGAAGATAATGGCTGAGATCTATCCCAATCTTCTGACAGAGCGCTACGGCGTTGAGCTTAATCTTGAGACCAATGAAGACGACGGATATTTCCAGGATCCTTTCTACGATATCTTCCTTGCCATGGCTAAGAAGAGAGGCTGCATCATGAGCGGCGGAAGGATCGATGAAGAGCGCTTCGCAAGGCTGTTCTTAAACGATCTGAAAGAGGGCAGGACCGGCAGGATCACGCTCGAGATGCCCGGAGATTATAAGTAAGGAGAACTGATCATGCCTAAGCTTACTACTGAGCAACTTATCGCAAAATACGATGCGATGTATGAATACGAGAATGATTGTTTCTCCAAAGGATATAAGATGATCGGCGGTATCGACGAGGCAGGAAGAGGACCTCTCGCAGGCCCTGTTGTTGCCGCATGCTGCATACTTGATCCCGATGTAAAGATCCTTGGCTTAGACGATTCGAAAAAGCTGTCCGAGAAGAAGAGGGAAGAGCTTTTCCTCGAGATAAAAGAGAAGGCAAAAGCTTATGCGATCTGCAGTGCAAGTCCCGAAGAGATCGATGAGATTAATATCCTTGAAGCAACGAAAAAAGCAATGAGGAACTGCGTTAAGGAGCTCGCTTCAAAGGGCATGTCACCTGACATCCTTCTTATCGATGCAGTCAATCTTTCAGGCACGGGATTAGACGTTATACCGATCATTAAAGGTGACGCAAAATCTGACTCTATCGCAGCGGCATCGATCCTCGCAAAAGTAACCAGGGACCACATCATGATGGAATACGATGAAGAATATCCCGGCTACGGTTTTGCTAAGCATAAGGGCTACGGCACCAAAGACCACTATGCCGCAATCCGCGAAAAAGGAATGACTCCCATCCACCGCAGGTCCTTTCTTAAGGTTATACATTAAGACGTTGATAAATAAAGTTCCGCAAGTGCTTCCGCACAAGCTCAAAGAGCGCGGAAGCCCCGCACTCGCGAAATAATATTTCGCAGACTCTTGACTTTGTGGCAAAACTCAATTATTATATCGCTCGTGAAAGAAGAACGTCCGTTTCTCACCTTAAGCGGCCAAGTGCTTGTGAAGAGGTCATAACATAGAATTATAACCTTTATATAGAGGGGTTGCTCGTTTTAGGGCAGGGTTGTTATGAGAGAACGGATTTTATCCGTTCTTTTTTTATGCAGGAAATAGAGCTTTTAAACAAGGAGGTGGCCACCATCGCAAAGACCAATGATACTCAGATGATTAACGGGGCAATCAAGTTCCCTCAGGTTCGTCTTATTGACGCAGAAGGACAAATGGTCGGAGTAGTACCGATCGAAGAAGCCCTCAAGAGCGCTGAAGATGCTGAATTAGATCTCGTCTGCATATCACCTAATCCTGACAACCCGGTTTGCAGAGTCATGGATTACAACAAGTTCCTTTTCGAGAAGAGCAAGAGAGAGAAGGAAGCAAAGAAGAAGCAGAAAGAGACAGAGCTCAAGGAAGTCGGCTTAAAGCTTACAACAGACGTTCACGATGTCGAAGTAAAGCGCAAGATGGTCGTAAAGTTCCTTTCAGCAGGAGACAGAGTAAAGGTTAACATCAGATTCAGAGGCCGCGAGATGGCTTTCCAGAATAAAGGTTTCGAGGTCATGAATAATTTCGCTGACAGCGTAACCGAATACGGATCAGTTGACAGACCGCCGAAGATTGAAGGCAGGAACATGGTAATGTACTTGTCACCGGCAAAGAAAAAATAATTTAGGAGGATAGAAATATGCCCAAGCAGAAAACACACACTTCTTCAAAGAAGAGATTCAAGGTTACCGGTACCGGTAAGGTTCTCCATAAGCAGGCATTCAGAAGCCACATTCTGAGCAAGAGACCTACAAAGAGAATGAGACACCTTAGACACAACCAGGTATGCTCAGATCAGAATGCAAGAATCATCAAGAAGATGATCCCTTACGCTTAATTGCTTAGAATTTAGGAGGACAAGACAATGTCAAGAGTTAAAAGAGGAATCCGCACAAGAGCGCGTCATCATAAGATTTTAAAGGCAGCAAAGGGTTACTGGGGTCATAAGAGCAAGCTTTTCAAGGTTGCTAACCAGCAGGTTCTCAAGTCCGGTAACTATGCTTACAGAGACAGAAGAAATAAGAAGAGAGAGTTCAGAAGACTCTGGATCGTTCGTATCAACGCTGCTTGCCGTTTGAACGACATGAGCTACTCCAGATTCATGAACGGCCTCAAGAAGGCTGGTATCGAGCTTGACCGTAAGGTTCTCTCCGATATCGCAGTTACAGATGCAGCAGGTTTTACTTCTCTCGTTGAGAAGGCTAAGGCAGCTCTCTGATATTGCCAATAAGATTGAATTTTCAAGTTGCGTGAGATCTGTTCTCGCGCAACTTTTTTATTGTGTTATATAATGTTCTAAGCGAAAACAAAGGAGACAAAAGTTTTGGTCATCACCAGCCGCGACAATCCGAACGTAAAGCGTATCGCAAAGCTTACCAAAAGATCTGAAGCCAGGAAGGAAGGCTTAATCTATCTTGAGGGAACCCGTCTTTGCGAGGAAGCTCTTGCGAGCGGACAGAAGGCCAAAGAAGTGATCGTTACCGAAGATAAGATCTCCTGGGCAAAAGAATTCACACCTGAATTAGAGCCCCTTGTATTAAGCCGTGATGTGTTTACAAAAATATCCCAGACGGTAAATCCCCAGGGCGTTGCGATCGTTATAAATGAGCCTCTTATCGGCGCTGAGATCCCGAGAAAAGAAGACGGCAAGGATATCTATGTCGTGCTCGAGAACACACAGGATCCGGGCAACCTCGGAACGATAATCAGAATGGCTGATGCATTCGGTCTTACAGCCGTTATCATAAGCCCCACAACATGCGATCCTTATAACGATAAAGTCATCAGAGCAACTATGGGTTCTGTATGGCATATACCGGTTGTAAGAAAGACTATGGATGAGTGTTTTGTTTTTTTCGGAAGCGCGAAAATAGATACCATCGCAACACATCTTAAGGGCAATGAACTGGGTGCAGGTGATCTTAAACTCCCATGCGCTTACTTTATCGGCAATGAGGGCGAGGGACTTACGGATGAGACATCCCAAAAATGCACTAAGCTCGTTAAGATCCCGATGAAGGGAAAAGCCGAATCGCTTAATGCTGCAGTAGCCGCATCAGTAATCGGATACGAGCTTTCAAAGCTTTTGTAAGAGGCATTTTTGAATAGACTAAACAACTAAACATACTTAGTTTGTATAATTATTCGTCTAACAGCGAGCAAACCCAAATAAAAGAAAAGTTTTATAATATCTGGTATTATAGGTGCTAGTCTAAGTGAAGATAGCAGAAAGACAGACGGAACATGGCATTTGAACAAAGAGAAGAGCTTATTAACAAGCTTGCTGACGTAGCAAAAGTTAAGTCGTATATCAACAAGGATCTGTACACCAAGTACAACGTTAAGAGAGGACTCCGTAACAATGACGGTACGGGAGTTCTTGTTGGCCTTACCGAAGTAGGTGAGGTTATGAGTTATATCGTTGATGATGCAGACAGGATCCCCGTCGAGGGTAAGCTTTTCTATCAGGGCTATGAAGTAAAAGATATCGTAAACGGATTCTTCTCTGAAGGGAGATACGGATACGAGGAGACTGCTTTCCTGCTTCTTACAGGCGAGCTTCCGACTGCATCTGAACTTAAGGAATTCAACTCATTGCTTCAGAGCGTAAGACCTCTTCCGGAGGGCTTTACTGAAGACATGATCATGAAGGCACCTTCTCCGGATGTCATGAACAAGCTTGCAAGATCCATCCTTGCGCTTTATTCATATGACGATAATCCTGATTCCACAGATATCGCTAACGTTGTAAGACAGTGCACGGAGCTTATCGCAAGATTCCCTGTGCTCATTTCCTACGGCTATATGGCAAGAAGACATTACATCGAGCACAGAGACCTTTATATTCATGCTCCCGTTCCTGAATACAATACTGCCCAGAACATTCTTCACATGATAAGACCTGACGGCAAGTTCACTGAACTTGAAGCAAGGATCCTCGACGTGATGCTCGTCCTTCACGCAGAGCACGGCGGCGGAAACAACTCCACATTCGTAACTCATGCCGTAACTTCAACAGGTTCTGATACATATGCGGTAATGGCTTCTGCAGTAGGTTCACTTAAGGGACCTCAGCACGGCGGTGCTTCCAACAAGGCATATGCCATGATGAAGGACTTAAGAGAGCACGTATCCGACTGGACAGACGAGAAGGCTATCAAGCAGTATCTTGCAGATATCATCAACAAGAAGGCTTTCGATCATTCAGGCCTTATCTATGGTATCGGCCACGCTGTTTATACACTGTCCGACCCTAGAACTGTCGTTATCAGGAAGTATGCTGAAGTCCTCGCAAAAGAGAAGGGCAACATGGATCTTTATAATCTCTATATCCTTGTCGAAAAGCTTGCTCCTGAAGTTTTCCATGAGGTAAAGAAGTCTGATAAGCTCGTTTGCGCAAATGTCGATTTCTTCGCAGGACTTGTATATTCAATGCTCGGCATTCCGACTGAGCTCTATACGCCTTTGTTCGCTTGCGGAAGAATCGCAGGATGGAGCGCTCACAGGATCGAGGAGCTCGTATCCGGAGGCCGTATCATGAGGCCTGCATTCAAGTGCGTTAACAAGCGCAGACCTTATATTCCTTCAGATAAGAGGACAGATATTATCTGATAAATGAATATTGGCCGCATATCAGGCCAGATATTCCTGCCCGGTGTACTTGCGCAGTAAATAAACCTGTGGTAATATACTCGGGCAAACAAAAAGGCCCCATGGTCAAGTGGTCAAGACGGCGCCCTCTCACGGCGCAATCAGCGGTTCGAATCCGCTTGGGGTCACCACATAGCAAATCAAGGACGAACATCTGATCTGATGTCCGTCTTTTTGTTAACATAGGGAATTTTAATATGGATGAGAACAGATATATAAAGATCAGAGGCGCCAGAGAGCATAACCTCAAGAATATCGACGTCGATATCCCGCGCAGGAAGATGGTCGTTTTGACAGGCCTTTCAGGATCGGGCAAATCTTCGCTCGCATTCGACACGATCTATGCCGAAGGCCAGAGAAGATATGTCGAGTCATTGTCTTCTTATGCGAGGATGTTTTTAGGCCAGCTCGATAAGCCTGATCTGGACAGCATAGAGGGATTGTCTCCTGCGATCTCCATTGACCAGAAGTCCACTGTAAGCAACCCGAGATCAACTGTAGGTACTGTTACGGAGATCTACGATTACTTCAGACTTTTATATGCGAGAGTAGGACAGCCTTTCTGCCCCAAATGCGGCAAGAAGATAAAGTCCATGGGTATAGACCAGATCATAGATAAGCTCAAGGTCTATCCCGAAGGCACAAGAGCTATCGTATATGCACCTGTTGTTAGGAATAAGAAGGGTGAGTTCAGCAAGCTTTTCGACGGCTTCAGGAAGTCCGGTTACGCTCGTGTGAGAGTGGATAACATTACATATGAACTGGACGAGGATATCGAGCTTAACAAGAACAACAAGCACACGATCGAAGTAATAGTCGACAGACTGGTAATAAAGGAAGCAAACACCACAAGACTTTACGATTCATGCGAGACAGCATTAAAGCTCGCTGACGGCCTTCTTCAGGTAGAACTCCAGACGGCAACAGAGGGTAAGGATGGAGAGAAGACCTATGAATCCAGCGAGGAATTCTTCTCGCAGCATCTGGCATGTCCTGACTGCGGAATATCCTTTGGTGAGATCAATACGAGAAGCTTCTCATTTAACAGCCCTGAGGGCGCATGTCCCAACTGCTCCGGTATCGGAACGCTCACAGCGGTCGATCCCGAGCTCTGCATCACCAATCCCAAGCTTTCTATCAATGAGGGCGCTGTAAGGACGGCAGGATGGAATTTTGACGATCCCAAGAGCTGGGGAAGATGTTTTATCGAAGCACTCGCGAAGAAGTATAAGTTCTCTTTGGACACGCCTTACTATAAGCTGCCCGAGAATGTGAAGAACATTATCCTCTACGGCAACGGCGGTGAGATGCTCAAGGTCGATACAAGGAACTCCATATATCCCAGAAGCGGAGATTACTATTCTGACTGGGAAGGCGTTGTGCCGAGCGTTATGAGGCGTTGGAGAGAGTCCGGCAGTGAAGAGATGAAGGCTTCATATGAGCGTTACATGAGTATCGATTTATGTCCTGTCTGCAACGGCGCAAGACTTAACAAGAACAGCCTGTCTGTAAAGCTCGGCGGTCTTAATATTTCTGAGCTTACGGATATGTCCGTAAAGAACATGCGCCAGTTTTTCGCTGACCTTACATTGAAGGGCAAGAATGCGGAGATCGCCGCACCGATCTTAAGAGAAGTTAAGGCCAGACTCGAGTTCTTAAACGATGTCGGTCTGGACTATATGACGCTGTCCAGATCTTCTGCAACACTCTCAGGCGGTGAGGCACAGAGGATCAGGCTTGCCACACAGATAGGAGCGGGCCTGCAGGGCGTCTTGTACGTTCTTGACGAGCCTTCCATAGGTCTGCACCAGAGAGACAACGACAAGCTCATTAAGACATTGTTCAAGCTCAGAGACTTAGGCAACTCTATCCTTGTTGTAGAGCACGATGAGGATACTATGAGAGCTGCTGACCATATCGTTGATATCGGACCCGGCGCAGGCTCATTCGGAGGCCAGATCGTAGCTCAGGGCACGATTGACGACATCATCAAGGTTGAAGAGTCAGTTACAGGTCAGTACCTGTCCGGCAAGAAGTTCATTCCTGTTCCCATGAACAGAAGGAAATTCGACGATAAGAAGCTCCTCAAGATCAAGGGCGCATGCGTCAATAACCTCAAGAATATCGATGTTGATATTCCGATCGGTCTTTTCACGGTCGTAACGGGCGTATCTGGCTCAGGCAAGTCCTCTCTTATCAATTCGACGCTCGTTCCGTATCTCGAGCACGAGCTTAACGGATCGAGGAAGAAGAGGGTAAAGTGCGAGAGGATTACCGGATATTCGAACCTTGATAAGATCATCTGCATCGACCAGAGCCCTATAGGAAGGACTCCGAGAAGTAATCCGGCAACATATATCGGACTTTTCGACCTTATCCGCAAGCTCTATGCAGAGACTCCTGATGCCAAGCAGAGAGGCTACCAGGCAGGAAGATTCTCATTCAACACCAAGGGCGGACGCTGCGAAGCGTGCTCAGGTGACGGCGTTAACAAGATCGAGATGCATTTCCTTCCTGATATCTACGTTACATGCGATGTATGTAAGGGTAAGAGATATAACAGGGAGACTCTGGAAGTCAGATACAACGGGAAGAACATTTCTGACGTTCTCGACATGAGCGTTGACGATGCCTGTGAGTTCTTCAAGAACCATCCGGCGATCTACAAGAAGGTAAGGACACTGCAGGATGTAGGCCTCGGTTACATCAAGCTCGGCCAGCCGTCGACGACTCTCTCGGGTGGTGAGGCACAAAGAATCAAACTTGCCTCGGAATTGTCGAGAAGATCGACAGGTAAAACGATATATATATTAGATGAACCCACGACGGGTTTGCATGTTGCAGACGTTCATAAATTGGTTGACATTTTAGAACGCCTAACAGAAAATAAGAACACTGTGGTCGTAATCGAGCACAATCTGGATGTCATAAAGACGGCAGATCACATAATTGACTTGGGTCCCGAGAGCGGTGACGGAGGCGGCGAAGTAGTTGTCACGGGCACGCCTGAAGAGATTGCAAAATGCAAAAAGTCTTACACGGGACAGTTCTTAAAGCCTCTTCTCGAGAGAGCTAAGAAGAACGATCAATATAGAGATATTTCTGCCTTTATCGATACCGCAAGACTCGAGGAAGAACAATACGACATTCTTACCGGTCCCAAGGTAAGACGCAGGATAAGGGAAGAGGATAACGGAGAAGAGTAATGGCACTTTGTAGTATTTGTAAAAAGAGACATGCTATCGTCTTTACCAGCCGCTATGAGAACGGCGCGAGGATCGACGAAGGCTTTTGTTTGAAATGCGCCTATGAATCAGGCATATCGGGTGTTACCGATATGTTCAAGGCGACAGGCATCAACGCTGACAACATCGATGAGATGAGCGACAGACTGGAAGAACTCGCAAGTTCTTCCGGCTTTTCGGCTGACCCGACAGAGTTTTTGAAGTCTCTGGCAGCAGGCGACGGCTTCAACGAATCGTTTGAAGACGATGAGGACGGTTATGAATTCGATGAGGATTCCACACCTGTAGGTATTACCGATCCTGAAGAGAAGTCCGGTGATAAAGCACCTGACGAAGAGGAAGAGAAGAAGCCTTCTATTTTCGATTCTCTCTTTGGAAGAAGACCCGGAAGCCAGGCAGGAGAGAGCGCCGATAAGACCAGCAAGGACTCCAAGAAGTCCAGAGGCACACGCCTTAAGTACCTTAATGAATTCGGTACTAACCTTACTGAGCGTGCTGCTGAGGGCAAGATCGACCGCATTATCGGCCGTGACAAGGAGATCGAGCGCTGCATTCAGATCCTTAACAGGCGTTCTAAGAACAACCCTGTACTGATCGGTGCGCCAGGTGTAGGTAAGACAGCTATCGCACAGGGTCTTGCTGTTAAGATCGTAGAAGGTTCAGTTCCTGAGAAGCTTCTTAATATGCAGGTATGGCAGCTTGACCTTCCTGCTATGGTCGCAGGCACCCAGTTCAGAGGACAGTTCGAGAGCCGTATCAAGGGCGTTATCAATGAAGCTATCAAGGCTGAGAATATCATTCTCGTAATCGATGAGCTCCATACGATCGTAGGCGCAGGTGATGCAGAAGGCTCCACAAACGCAGCTAATATCTTAAAGCCTGCACTCGCAAGAGGCGAACTCAGGATCTTGGGTTCCACAACAACTGCGGAATACAAGAGGATCGAGAAGGACTCTGCTCTTGAGAGACGTTTCCAGAAGGTTATGCTCGACGAGCCTTCCATCGAGATGTCCATTGAGATATTAAAGGGCATCAAGGATTACTATGAGAAGCATCATAACGTCACCTATTCTGACGAGGTAATCGAGTTTGCCGTAAAGGCATCAAAGAGATATATCACTGACAGATACCTTCCTGATAAGGCAATTGACCTTATCGATGAGGCAGGTTCTGCTGCAAATCTTAAGAACGTTAAGCTTGTTAAGCTTGCCAACACAAGAAAGGCTCTTGAGAAGGCTAAGCTCGAGCACCAGAAACAGGTAGACGCCATGGAGAATTCTTCTCCTGAAGAGCGTGAGGCTGATTATGAGAAGGTTGCAGAGCTTAAGGCGAATGCCGATAAGCTCCAGAATGAACTTGATGCTTTAGAGAGTGATATCTCACCTGATCCTATTCAGGTTGAGGACATCGCAAGAGTAGTCGAGATGTGGACGGGAATTCCTTTGAAGTCCATTTCAGAGACTGAGACAGAGAAGCTCAAGAATCTTGAAGAGAGACTTCATAAGCGCGTAATCGGTCAGGAGGATGCCGTTCATGCGGTAGCTTCCGCCGTAAGACGTACAAGAGCAGGCTTTACCAAGAAGCATAAGCCTACGTCGTTTATCTTTGTCGGTCCTACAGGTGTAGGTAAGACAGAGCTCGTTAAGGCTTTGGCTGAAGTCATGTTCGATACTGAAGAAGCTCTCATCAGGATCGATATGTCCGAATACATGGAACCTCATTCAGTTTCCAAGCTCATCGGTTCTCCTCCGGGATACGTAGGATTCGATGATGCCGGACAGCTTACCGAGCAGGTAAGAAGAAAGCCTTATTCAGTAATCCTTTTCGACGAGATCGAGAAGGCTCACCCTGATGTATTCAATCTGCTCCTGCAGATGCTTGACGATGGTGTTCTTACTGACAGCCACGGCTTGCATGTTAACTTTGAGAACTGCATCATCATCATGACATCCAATGCGGGAAGCTCTGCAAAGGCTGCCACGATCGGTTTCTTTAATGAGACTCATGAAGCTATGGAACAGCACGTTCAGAGCGCGCTCAAGGAGACATTCCGTCCCGAGTTCTTAAACCGTGTTGATGAGACGATCATCTTCAAGTCCTTAAAGCCTGAGGAGATCCGTCAGATTGTTAATATCATGATCAAGGATGTTTTCGCATCTCTCGAAGATAAGCACATCAAGGGCTCAATGACGAAGGCAGCAGGCGACAGGCTTGCAGAGATCGGCTACGACGAAAAGTACGGAGCAAGACCTCTGCGTAAGGCTATAAGAACTAATATCGAAGATCCGCTCTCTGATATGTTCCTTACAGGTGCGCTGAACGATGTAGCTACGCTCAAGATCGATTTCAGAAGAGGCAAGTTCGTTTTCGATACGGTCAAGAAGCCGAAGGAAGACTGACAGGCAAAACAAAAAGATTAATAAGTGCTGTCCTTTGCGGGCGGCACTTTTAATTTGCAATAAAAAACCGCTGCGATGTTGCAGCGGTTCTTTTGATCAGTTTGAACTGTTATTACTTCTTCCAGTCGAAGTATGCTGTGTTGTAACCGTACTTAACTACGCTTTCCTTTGTAGTTACATTAACTGTGAAGGAGTAAGTGTCGCCAGCCTTGATGGCGATCTCGTTAGGTGTTCCTCTGTAAGTCTTTCCGTCCTTCTTAAGCTTGAATTCCATAGCATCTGATGTAACGCTCTTGATGCTTGAACCGGCGAAAAGCTTGATATCAAGATAATTGAGGGACTTAGGAAGGTTACATGTCTTATTGCTCTTGTTCTTGAGCTCGATAGTGAACTTGAAGCCCTTCTTTGTCTGCTTGAAGTTTGTGATCTTGGTGCCGATATCGGTTACCTTCTCGCCGCCGGCAGACTTCTTTGTCTCTTCAGTAGCCTCAGTCGTAGCTTCTGTGGTTGTGGTTGTAGCCTCAGTAGTCGTTGTTGTGGCTTCTGTAGTAGTTGTAGTAGTGGGCTCTTCTGTTGTAGTTGTTGTTGGCTCTTCCGTAGTTGTCGTTGTAGCCTCTGTAGTTGTAGTCGTAGCCTCAGTTACTGTAGTTGTTGTCTCTGTTTCTTCCTTGGAAGATTCGATGGAAGTAGCAGATGTCTTTGTAGCGATAGTCTCTACATTCCTCTTACCAAACAGGCTTCTGATACCGGAAGTGTTGTCCAATGCCCAGAGGATTCCGATAGCAAGGAAGATGATAACGAGGAATGTGATAAGTCCTGCAAGGCCCGGATCCTTCTTAGATCTGGGTTCCTTAGACTTCTTCTTGGACTTCTTAACTGTAGTAACAGGGGAGATGGCTTTATTGTCATGTCCCTGGTTTGCAGCAACGCCTCTTGTGGCTGCGACAGGCTGCTTGCCCTTTGCTTCGAAAGGTGAATCGGGAGCAGTCTGAGGTGCCTGAGCAGGCTTTCCTGAAGATGTGCCAGGTCTCTGGGCAGCCTCTGATACAGATGCAGCGGGCTTAGCGGGAGCTGCAGGCTTAGCAGGAGCTGTGGGTGCCGCAGGCTTAGCGGCAACAGGTGCAGCAGGTGCAACGGGTGCTGTGGGTTTTGCAGCAACAGGTGCAGCAGTTGCAACGGGTGCTGTAGGTGCAGCAGGCTTTGCGGCAACAGGAGCTGCAGGTGCTGCGGGCTTTGCAGGTGTTGCTGTAGCTGCAGGTCTCTGAGGTCTTTCTGTCTCAGCAGGTGCCTTAACTGTTTCAACAGGCTTAGCAGCAGATACGGTTGCAGCGGCTCCAACAGCCGCGCCGGCAGCGGCAGCGGTTGCTGCAGATGCTGTTTTCGCAGGCTCAGCAGGCTTAGCGGGAGCTGCAGGTGCAGAAGGGATAACAGGCTTAGCGGGTTCAGCAGGCTTAACTGCTTCAGGACGCTTAACCGGAATTACATTAGATGCAGGGTTAACATGTTCAGCAGGCTTAGCCGGCTCAACATGCTTTGCAGGCATATCGGGAATAATTGACTTAACAGGCTCTGCCGGTTTTGCAGGTGCAACGGGAGCGGCAGGTGCTGCAGGTTCAGCGGGTTTTGCAGGAGCTGCAGGTGCTGCGGGTGCTGCAGGCTTTGCAGGTGCAGCGGGCGCGGGAGTCTGTGCCTGTCTTGTCGTGTTAATAGATTTGAAAGGGCTGATCGGGACATTTCCGGAAGGCTTAAAGTCGTCATCCAGGAATTCTGCGAAAGCCTTTTCTGCTTCCTTTGTTGCCTGAGCAGGTGATGTGAATAAATTCGTCTTAGCTGCAGAAGGATAAGGTCTGTAACCGCCGGAAGCCTGGGACTTGGAATCGTCAGGTGTGATTGTCTTCTGCTTATCAGGCTCTGATGCAAAAAGATTATTGGGCTTTGCAGGAGCTGATGCAAAAGGTGATGTGGGCTTAGCGGGTTCAGGCTTAACGGGTGAAGCGATCTTTTCCGTTGTCGGGATATCGATATCAGCAGGCTTGGGAGGCTCAGGCTTTTCAGTGTTCATGAAAGGACTGGTCTTCTTGTCGTGTTCAGATGTAGCGAAATCCAGACCGCTGCCTGATTTAAAGAGCTTATCGTCAGAAGGCTTAGCCTGGGCCTTCTCAGCATCAGTAAACTTGGGTAACGCTTCCTTGGAAGGCTCGGGTGCCTTAGGAGTGAAAGCGGGCTTATCGAAAGTACCGCCGTCCTTAGGGAATACGGGATCGTTGGAAGCGGGTGAAGGCTTTATAGCCGGAATAGTAGCGGCTGTGGATGAAGATGTCTGTTCCGGAGTCTTAAAAGGCTTGAAAGCGGAAATGGAAGAGTCAAATTCAAAGTTGTCGAATTCATCAGACAGTTTATCTTTGAATGTGTTCTCTGTATTGAAATCGAATCTTGAAGAGCCGGCAGGCTGATTGATGCTTGACTGCTTCTCAATATTCTCTTTTGTCTCCTTAAGCTTGTCAGCAATAGACTCGGTCTTGTCACCGGGTTTGAACTGCACTGCAAAAGAAGAATCGACAAAATCGTCCTTGCCATCAGGAGTGTTCGCACTGTTGAATAAGTTAAAATCCTCAGGATCGTTAGGCATTTGTCTAATCTCCTTTATAATTAATTATCTTAATTTTATCGAATATGAATTTTCAATCAATACACTTATGTTACGGAATCGTATCATTTCGAATGGATTAATAACCATTTTTTGCCTTGACTTTAAACATTCATGATGATATTATCATTCAGCACTTACGGATAGGCTCGTGTGGCGGAATTGGCAGACGCAACGGACTTAAAATCCGTCGGAGTAAAATCCGTACCGGTTCAAGTCCGGTCACGAGCACCATTTATTCCTTTTTTAAGTGCAGGCGATTGACATCGCGGAGTGGAGCAGTTGGTAGCTTGCCGGGCTCATAACCCGGAGGTCGTGTGGTTCGAGTCCCGCCTCCGCAACCAAATTGATAAAGACCTCTTTTGTCCTGATGGCAAGAGAGGTTTTTTATTGCATTTTATTTTTCCTAACTCCTGCCTCTACTTATATTTCTTGTTTTTATTATATTTGTGTATAATAAATGCGGATTTTTCAGCTAATAGGGGAGGCTTCTTTCAAATGGCTAATCTTCAGAGTGAACGAACCGCTGAACGTAATGACGTTACCGGCCGAATAGTTCGTATCTGTATCTTGATTATCGTTTCATTCGTCGTAGCGATTGCTGCGGTATCTTTTGCTGTTCATCACATGAGACTGCAGTTCGAGAATGAATTCAAAATGATATCCGACAATAAGATGCATCAGGTATCTGACATCGTCAGAATGACTGTCGATGGTGATGACCTGACTTCTAACACAGTCAATGCTCCTGCAAAGTACAGCACTGTTCTGGATCTCATGCTCGTTGATACGACCAAAGAGAATCTGTCCGCAGAAGGTTACGGACTCTTCGGTTATAACAACGGTCAGTTATCACTTCTCTTAAGCCGTGGTGTTAACGATCCTTCAGAGTTCGCAGTTACAGGAAGAGATATTTCCGAGTGGCTCGGAAATACTTCCAAGAGCACAGTTCTCGTCGGAAAGAATTATGAGAGTGTCATCGTTCCTATCACTGACAGCACAGGTATCTGTGTAGGTGTATTTGAATACAAGTGTACTTTCGGTGAGCTCTATGACATCGGCGATAAGCTCGAGCAGAGAATCCTTACCGCATGCATCATCGCAGTACTTGCCGGAGTTATTCTCTTTGCCGTTCAGGAAGTCCTTATCAGGATCTTCAGAGGCAGGGGAGATAAGGCTAATGCAGAGACAGCACAGAGCCGTGACAGAAGACTTATTTCTTCCACTATCGGTTACTGTTTTACGATCATACTTGTTGTACTGCTCGTCATGGCGACGCAGCTGTCCAAGACATACATGAAAGCTCTTGAGAGCGAGCGTGCTGACATGATGGAGAAGTGCGCTGTATCTTCAGCAGCTGCTCTTTCTTACACAGACGTAAGGGAAGGCATGAACTACATGCTTCCTGTCTATAAGTACGGCAAGGATAAGTCCTACATCGTAAACATCTATACGATGGCAGGTGACTCTTTCTTAAGACTCTATTCATCAACAGATACAGGCAATGTACAGCAGTATTACCTCACAGGTGCAGGCAACCAGTATATTGATTGCTTCAGTCTGCTTCAGGCATCGTTTACATCAAGAAGTGACGGAGGCGTATCTTACGTATGCGCCATTGCGCCGATCATCTCGTCAGAGAATACCGTTGCAGGTGTTCTTGAGATAATGATGCCGCGTTCCGATTTCGAGAGTTCTGTAAACGGAATGAGCCTTTCATGGATATTCACGATCATATCGATCGCTATCTCGATGGGTATTATCGTCTTCGAGATCAATCTCCTTATTTCAACAGTATCCAAGGGAATTTCCGGCAACGCTCCTGTACTCGTTATGTACGGTGAGAACGCTAACAGATTCCTTTCATTCTTTACGGCTTTCGGATCTATCATGATGCCGATAACGTTCGCGGATTATTTCAAGGAACAGCTGAAGGATTTGCCAATGCCGGCCGTGCAGGCCTTTATATGCGTAACCTTGCTGTTGTTCATCTGGGGTTATCTCGGATTTGCCGGAATCAGAAACACCATTAAGGCTAATCTTACGAGCAGGATCGCTCTTGTAGCGGTAACCTGCGCAGGATACTTCTTAGCGCTCATCGCTGGCGTTATCAGTTTCCCTTATCTTACGACCGTACTGGCTCTTCCGATCGGCTTCTGTTTCGGTATGTCTTTTGACTATTTGAGAGATTACCGTATCAATGCAGGAAGACTCGGTTACAAGGACTATAACGACAGGATAATCCATAATGTTCAGGCAGCGTCTTATTTCCTCGGTGCTGCAGTAGGTGCCGTTATCGCAGGTATCTGCTATGAAAGATACGGACTTTTTATCGTAACTATCATCAGTGGTGCAGCGCTCGTTCTTACTGCCATCGGCATGATCTACTTCATGCAGAATAATACGCAGGTAAGGGAAGCTCCTCTGTCTATAAGCGGTTACCTCTCTGTTTTCGCTGACTCAAGGATCGCGAGATTCCTTAATTCCTCATTCCTGATGCTCGGCGTTGCGATCGCTTTCATGACGATGTTCGTTCCGAACTATCTTGATAATGTCGGAATCTCACTTCCTACGACATCATTCTATTTCCTCGTCTGCGGATTCATGGCATGCTTCGTCTGCGGCTTCTTTAAGAACAGACTTGCTCATATGCTTACATCAAGAACGAGAGTACTGATCCAGGCGGCTTCCACAGTGCTCGGCCTTTTCGTCTTCGCACTGCTGCCTTCTGCAAAGACACTTGTAGTAACCAGTGCTTTCTTAGGTATCGCTCTCGGTATCCACGATTATTACTACATCTACGTTCTCTATCTTATCTGCAACGGTAATGTAAGAACCAACTTAAGAAAACTTGCTGAATATACAGTTTATCTCGGTGCGGGATTATTGCTCCCGATCGTCATGATCGCTTTCATGGTCAACAACGTCAGGATCACATTCCTTGTGCTTACGGTGATCATTGCAATCCTCGCATTCATCTATCCGCTGTCTTCTTATGCAGGCAAGATCGATGAGCGTGATCTCTCGCTTAAGCCCCAGAAGGCAAAGCGCGAAAAGCAGCCGGCTCCGGCAGCGCCTCAGGCTTCTGCTGTTGTTATGCCTGACGGTACAGTCGCAGCAGCACCTCAGGATGCTTTCAATGTAGCTGAAGAGCAGTATGTTGCAGAAGAACAGTATGCAGCACAAGAGCCTCAGGCACCGGTTCAGCAGCAGTATCAGCAGCCTTCACAGACTCAGTACCAGCAGCAGTATCAGCAGCCCGCACAGACTCAGTATCAGCAGCAGTACCAGCAGCCAGCCCAGACGCAATATCAGCAGCAATACCAGCAGCCTGTACAGCAGTATACCCAGCAGTATCAGGAGCCTACGCAGTATCAGCAGCAATATCAGCAGCCGCAGCAGTATCAGCAGTACGGCCAGCCTCAATACCAGCAGCCTGTACAGCAAGGTGCTCCGCAGTCTCCTGCTGATCCTTATGCAGGATCCAATCCTGCACCTTACGATGCACCAGCACCTCAGGGTCCTGTAGATCCTTTGGCATTCCTGAACGGTGAGGGTAATGAAGGAGGTAATCAAAATGTCTGATGAACTCTGGAGTCAGAAACTGACACGCGAGAATATCCGCGATTTTTATATGTCCACTGTAGTCATGGTTTATTCTTCCTGCTACAGCATTACAAAGGAAGCAACAAGATGTGAGAATGCGATCATCAAGTCTTATCTCGACATCTATTCCAAGCGTAATAACGTACCGGGTGACAGGGTAATCTATGAATTCGGTGATATCCTTCTTGCGAATGCGAAGAATATCGTTACGCAGTATCCGCTTCCTGCAGACATGACTTTCGAAGACAGGCTTCTCGATGAATACACAAGAAATTCCATGCTCGAGAAGATCCTTTCCAAGATCGATTCCAAGGGCTTCAAGGCTATGGAATTCATCAATACGGACGTTAAGAACAAAGCCGTCAGACGTCCTAAGCAGATGAGAAAGCTTAATGATCTTTTCCAGATCACACCGCTCCTGATCCTCGAAGTTATAGTTCTTGCCATCGTTATCTGGATGGTAAGTTATGCGGCTGTAGTGCTTCCTTACAGACACTCCGAACTCATTAACGAGAAGGGGATTTTCGAATCTGCTACTATCCAGGATCAGTACACGAACGCACTCGCATTCTATCCTTTGAGAATACAGACGAATAAGTCTGCAGAAGAAGGCTTTATGCCGGCTCCCACGAATCCTACTGTATCCACAGAGGCATCGACAGAGAGCCAGGAGGAGACAACTACTACCAATAACATTCCCGGTCCTCTGCTTGCTGAGACGACGGTTCCCGGTATATCTGCCACGAGCGGCTGATTATATATTTAATTACGGAGGTTTTTGAGGATGGACAGGTACGCATTTCTGCTTGAATTGAATACTAATCTTAACATGAAGATCTCCGACAAAGAGATTGACGGTGAGGTGGGCGGCCTTCTGATCAAGGTCAGCTTCACACCTGACGGCAGTCTCAGAGTTAATACAAAGGCCTATCTCGGTCCGCATAATGCTTTCAGGGAAGATATTGAGGCTGCGTTCAACAAGACGAGCTCCTTTGCTGATTTCCTTCTCGAGAATGAGGTCGTAGACCTTTTTGCGCCCAAAGAGACTTTGTCGATGGATTCGGCTTTTAACATCGCTCAGGACATAATGATCTTTGCCACCACGCTTACGGCATTGGGTTATAAATCCACATGTTCACCGATCGATATCGAAGGCGGCGGAAGCACTCTTGAAGGTGACTTCTACAGCGACAGGCTTAAAGACCCAAATGCGAAAAAAGAGTTCTATTTGAAGTCTCCAAGAATGAAGATGGGAATCTTAGGTGCAGTCATCGGCACATTTGCTTCTCTGTTCCTCTGCATTGTGGCAGGTATGACAAACAGCTGGATATTCTTTATTCCTGCGGTTTTCATTGTTTCATTTCTTCAGCTGGCGTTATATGAACTTTTCGCAAAAGAGAGGATATGCTTTATCGGCATTATCGTCTGCTTCGTCTTAACGCTGTTTGCATTGCTGTTTGGTGACAGACTTGTATGGACGATAAACCTGATAGACTTTTTCCCTGAACTCAATATGATCGAAGCATATCTTGAAGTTCCTCATCTTGTAGAAGACGGTCTTGCTGCACCCATGGAATACTACAGGGATTTCATCATAATGTTCATCTTTTTCGGTTCTGTTTATCTGATCACATTCGCAAATTTCTTCGTAATGAAGCTTTCAATCATGGACTGGTTCAAAAAGAATACGAGATTGTTTGAAGGCTGATTTAATATCCTCAAAACCATTTAAAATCAAATGCGATAAAAATGACCCGAAATATAGTATTTTCGGGTCTTTTATTACGTGTATCATTAAGATATCAAAAAGCTCCCGGCTATATAGGAAAGGAGAATGTATTCATGTTCGATTTTAAGTATTTCACCCCCACGAAAGTTGTATTTGGCAAGAACACGGAATCTCAGGTTGCAGACCTCATCAAGGAATTTGGCGGTACCAAGATCCTTATCCATTATGGCGGCGGAAGCGTTGTCAGGTCCGGACTTCTCAAGAGAGTAACAGATACTCTTGATGCAGCAGGAATCAGCTATGTCGTTTTGGGCGGTGCAGTTCCGAATCCTCATTTGGGACTTGTTTATGAAGGCATCGAACTCTGCAAAAAAGAAGGCGTTGATTTCCTTCTTGCAGTAGGCGGCGGAAGCGCTATCGATTCAGCTAAGGCAATCGGTTACGGCGTAGCTAATGAAGGCGATGTTTGGGACTTCTACGATTATAAGCGTCAGGCAAAAGGATGCCTTCCTTTGGGCGTTATCCTTACCATTGCAGCTACAGGAAGTGAGATGAGCGATTCTTCCGTTATCACAAAGGAAGAAGGCCTTGTTAAGAGAGGCTACAGCAGCGATTATTCAAGAGCAAAGTTCGCTATCATGAATCCTGAGCTTACCATGACTCTTCCTGATTATCAGACAGCATGCGGATGCACAGATATCATGATGCATACGATGGAAAGATATTTCACAAACGGCGGAAACATGGAGATCACAGATGCACTTGCAGAAGGACTTCTCCGCACGGTTAAGAAGAATGCAGTTATCCTCCGTGACGATCCCCAGAACTACGATGCACGTGCAGAAGTTATGTGGGCAGGAAGCCTTGCTCATAACGGCCTTACAGGCTGCGGCAACGACGGCGGAGACTGGATGACACATAAGCTTGAGCATGAGCTCGGCGGCCTTTATGACGTAGCTCACGGCGCAGGCCTTGCAGCTATCTGGGGCACATGGGCAAGATACGTATATAAGAACTGTCTGCCGCGTTTCAAGAAGTATGCGGTCAATGTTATGGGTGTAGCTGATGAAGGCACCGATGAAGAGATCGCTCTTAAGGGTATCGAAGCAATGGAAGATTTCTACAGATCCATCAACATGCCTACAAATCTCCGCGAACTCGGTGTAACACCCACAGAGGAGGAGCTTAAGGAAATGGCTCATAAGTGCGCTGTAGGCGTTGGCGGTGAGATGGGCTCTGCTAAGGTTCTTGATGAACAGGCAATGTACGACATTTATAAGGCAAGCATGTAAGTGACCTGTAATTCCTGAAAGGAGGATTCCTTTATGTCAGTAAAATGGGGCGTTTTGGGCACCGCGAATATCGCAAGAGGCTGTACTATTCCAGGTATGAAAATGGCTGAGAACTGTGAGCTTTATGCCATTGCCGGAAGAAATGAAGCAAAGGTTAACCGCTATAAGGATGAGTTCGGTTTTGAGAAAGCTTATGTCGGATACGACAAGCTTTTGGAAGATCCTGAAGTACAGGCGGTTTATATCCCGCTTCCGAATAATCTTCACAAGGAATGGGTCATTAAGGCTCTTAAGGCAGGAAAGCACGTTCTGTGCGAGAAGCCTCTGGCTTTGAATGCAGCTGATGCAAGAGAGATGTTTGCTGTTGCAAAAGAGAATAATGTCATCCTGATGGAAGCTTATGCATATCTTCACAGCCCTTATATCCAGTCTCTTAAGGACGATATAAAGAGCGGAATCATCGGTGACGTTGAGTTCGTCGATACTGCATTCTTCACACAGTATTACGTTGAAGATATCAGAATGTATAAAGAGCTCGGAGGCGGCGCAATATACGATCTCGGATGCTACTGCACGACCATGATCTTATCGCTTATTGATTCGGCACCTGACTTCGTTACGGCAAAGGCTGAGTTCAATGATAAGGGCGCAGATGTTCTGGCTTCTGTTATCCTGAAGTTCGAAAACGGAGCGAGGGCAGTATTCAATGTCGGAATGATCTTCGATCCGGGTTCAGACAGAAGAAAAGACATCCTTTACGTTCACGGTTCAAAGGGAACTATCGTATCCGACGTAGAGTATAACCAGGAAGGAAGAGTCACATATACTGTCACTTCCGGAAGCAAGGTCTATAATCCCGTTATCAATGTTCCCCAGAACTATATGCTTGAAGTAGAGCAGCTCGGAAGATGCATCGAGAGAGGTGAGGGGCAGCATATCACACCTGAATTCTCCATTAAGAATGCAGAGCTTCTCGACAAGATCTTAGAGCAGATCGGATATTAATGAGGTGAATGACATGAACGAGACATTAAAAGTATTAAAGACAAGAAGAAGCTGCAGAAACTTTAAGCCTGACATGGTAAAAGAGGAAGACTTAAAGGCTATCCTTGAAGCAGGCACATATGCTGCAACAGGTATGGGCAGGCAGAGCCCGATCATCATTGCTGTTATAGACAAAGCTACAAGAGATGCTCTGTCTGCCGCTAACGCAAAGATCGCAGGAATGCCTGAAGGAACAGATCCTTTCTACGGCGCTCCCGTAATCCTTATCGTCCTTGCTAAAAAAGATGTTGTAACTTATATCTACGACGGTTCTCTCGTTATGGGCAATCTCATGAATGCCGCAAAGAGCCTTGGCGTCGACAGCATCTGGATCCACAGGGCGAAGGAAGAATTCGAATCAGAGATCGGCAAGGATATCCTTGCAAAGCTCGGCATCACAGATGAGTATGAGGGCATCGGTCACTGCGCATTAGGCTATGCTGCAGCACCTCTGGCTGATCCTGCTCCGAGAAAAGGTGACTACGTTTACTACATTTGATGAGGCACGGTATGGAAAAGCGTTTTAAGGTATTAATGCTCAACGGAAGCCCGAGAGAGAACGGCAATATTGCTGTAGGTTTCCGCGAGATGCAGAAGATCTTCGATGAACTTAATGTTGAATATGAATGCATAGATCTGGGGAAGAAAGATGTCAGGGGATGCATTGCCTGCGGTTCATGCGGCAGCACCGGCAAGTGTGTTTTCAATGACGTCGTAAATGAGATCTCCGATAAGTTCGAAAAGGCAGACGGCATCGTTGTCGGTTCGCCTGTTTACTACGGCTGTGCCAACGGTACGCTTGTCTCAGCTCTCCAGAGAGTATTCTACAGTTCGCATTTCGATAAGCGCATGAAGGTCGGCGCAAGCGTCGTGTGCGCAAGGCGTTCCGGCTGTACGGCGACATTCGATGAATTGAATAAGTTCTTCACGATATCCAATATGGCAGTTGCTACAAGTCAGTACTGGAACAATATCCACGGCGGCGCTCCCGGCGAAGCTGACCAGGATGAAGAAGGAAAGCAGACTATGAGAGCTCTTGCCCGCAATATGGTCTTCCTTATGGAAAGTATTGCACTTGGCAAGGAAAAGCTCGGACTTCCTTATCAGGAAGAACATCTGTGGACAAATTTTATCTGATGTAATGTGTTTTAAGCCTGCTTCAGAGATGGAGCAGGCTTTCTGTTTGGGGTGAAATATGGACAATAAGAAAGACGATATTCCCAATATTTCAGGCTATACAATAGCTTCTGTGCTGACTCAGTTCCTTGCGCTGATGTTTTTCTTCCTGGCAATTGTTGCCTTCGTGAATGACTCTGTTATAGGTGGGGTTATTCTTGTTGCGATCGGTGTGCTTTGCGAATTCTTATTTGTAAAGATGATTAAGAAGATCCTGTTCTGGAAGAAACAGGAAAAAGAAGGCGTCTCTCAGCCTGCTGAAGAAGTTTTCGCAGAATCACTCTACAGAAATGACGGTGAGAGCTATGAGACAGCACGCCGGTTTTATTGTGAGCAGCATGGGAAGAAAGCCGGAAAACTTACCGGTGAAGACGATAATATGATCTGGCAGTATACCTATGGCGACTTTGCTTATCTCTTGATGTGGGTAATTGATAACGGTTTTTACCGTCCTTCCAAAGACTACGATGAAGATCAGGCAGAGGAAGCTAAAGCTGAGATCGCGAAGATCAGGAAAAGGGAAGCCCTGCCTACGGATTTCCTTAGCGATTACAGCGACGGGTTTTTCATGGAAGATGAGGTCGCGAAAAAGGCACGCGGCTTTGTAAAGGCATATCGCGATGGTTCATTCCTTGATGATGTCAGGGCCTTTGCAAAGGATAAGCTTGGTACAGAGCTTTATGGTTTCCCTTTCCGCTGGGAAGATTACGATGCGTTCAAGCCCAAGATAGACGAAGCCTATAAAAAGTATCAGGAAAAGAATTCCGCTGCTGATAATTGATAAGAGTCCTGTTCAGGAACTTTATTTCTTCTCGGGATCAAAATTGGCCAGAGGGTTGCTCTCTATCGCACGATGGAGAGCTTCATCATCCACATGCGTATAGATCTGGGTAGTGGAGACGCTCTGGTGTCCCAAGATAAGCTGAAGATTTCTTATATCGACTTTGCCGTACTTATACATAAGAGTAGCGGCCGTATGTCTTAGCTTATGCACGGAGTAGACTCTGGTATCTATTCCTGCCTCTTCAAGAAGGCGCTTTATCGTTATCTGGATCATGTCGTCTGATATTCTTGTGCCGCGCTTGGACACGAACAGCGCTTTTTCTGCAGAGGGCTTTATCTTCAGCGAAGCTCTCTTGTTCATCCAGTCATCGAGAGCTTCAAGGCATGCATCGTTAAGATAGATCGTACGTTCCTTATTACCTTTACCGATAACAGTGAGGGTAGTGCCGTGAATGTCATTTATATTGATGCCTCTGAGCTCGGAAAGACGCATGCCGCAGTTAAGGAAGAGCGTGAGCATGCAGTAATCGCGCTCGTTGGATTCCTTGGGTGAATCGTAAGCGGCCTTAAGGAGTTCCTGGCTCTGCTCAAGAGTTAGATATTTGGGCATACGCTTGCCGATCTTCGGCGTCTCGATGTCGTATGCGGGATTGTTGTCGATAAGTCTTTTCTTCGAATGAAGGTATTTGAAGAAACTCTTAAGGGATGCGATGTGCCTTGCTCTTGCGGAGTTGGACTGTTTTCTGGATCTTGAGAGCCAGATAACAAATGCAAGAAGGTCATCGGTGGTTACCTTGTTGAGGAGCTTTGCGTCGATATCTGATATGTCGATCTCTTCTAACGGTGTGTCCTGTGGGACCAGGCTTCTGTCGAGTTTTAAGAACCTCGCGAAAAGGATGAGGTCATAGCGGTATTCCTTGACTGTGTTTTCCGAGCGTCCGAGAGCAGCTTCCATATAGCTCAGATAATTCTCAAGAAGCGGAAATGTGGGCGTCATAAAGCTCTGGGACCTCCTTTTCGTGTATTCGGTATAATTATATTACAAATATCCGGAATCAAGTGTTTATGAGCGGATAATAATGCTAAAGTGTATTGGAAATATTAATTAAAAGGCGGCAGATATGATCTTATCTAATGAAGAACTTAAGAAGATATATTTCGGAGCTTATGAATTCGAAGAGACTCCTGACGGATACCTTAAGGCTAACCAGTATTCAAAAGCGCAGATGGATTATTTCAGGGGAGCTCTGGAGATGTGGTATGAGAGGTGCGACGCTTCCACCGCAAAGACCATAGAGCTTAGAACTGATGCTTCGAAGATATCTTTTGACTACAAGTTCTTGTGGAGATGTTCGGAGGATTCCGTCGAGCTCTATGTGGACGGCCTTGCACATCAGATCAGTTACGTTAAGGACATGAACGAAGAGGGAAGACTTGAGTTCTCTCTTCCTGAAGGAGTGCACGATGTTGTCATCTATCTTGCAGCAGATGCGACGCTCGTTATAAAGGATTTTTCTATTGATTCTTCTTATGAGATACCCGTAAAGGATACCAAAGTCCTCTGGCTCGGTGATTCGATCACTCAGGGCTACGGACCTCTGCGTTCATCTGAGACCTATGTCAGCATAGCCAACCGCGAGCTTAACTGGGACATAATAAACCAGGGAATAGGCGGATATATCTACGATAAGAAGTCGCTCATGAAGATGCCAGGATACGATCCGGACAAGATCGTTGTCGCTTTGGGCACAAATCAGTACGGTGACGGACCTGAAGCTGTTGAGGAATACTATGAGACACTTAGCGGCATCTACGGCACGGAAAAGCCCGTCCTCTGCATCTCTCCTATCTGGAGGGGTGATAACATCGAAGCTATTCCTGTCTTTTACGCCTTCTGTGATAAGGTAAAGGCGATCGCAGGCAGATATCCCAACATCACGGTGATTGACGGACTTAACCTCGTTCCACACCTTGAAGAGTACTATATTGATAATCTTCACCCCAACTGCCTGGGAACTGAGACCTATGCCGCTAATCTCGTAAAGGAGATCAGAAAGGCAGGGTTCTGACGGTTTTTAAGCGTTTTGTTAAAATGGTACAAATCTAACATAGCAAATTGGCTTAAAAGACCTGCATTTGTTGACTATTACCAATTATTTGTTATTTCATTTTTCGCACTTGTTATATAAAAGGTGTTGTGCTAATATGTGTTTGCTCGAAAGACAAATGTACGCGGTACGCGGACAGACGAGTTAAAAATACCACGGTGAAAGCCCGTGAAGAGACAATGGAGTATTTAGAAATGGAACAGAAACTGAAAGTCGGCATTATCGGAGCTACAGGTTATGTCGGACAAAGATTTATCACACTTCTCGCAGAC
>JAEEGK010000631.1_pt1 | contig 88119 bp, 63 predicted proteins | sample 8958771 | NCBI WGS metagenome assembly JAEEGK01 (sample SAMN16246547, study PRJNA631951) | gut metagenome | biome: gut microbiome; feature: rumen; material: SC-attached | host: Bos | place: Iran: Karaj | collected 2018-10
CCGAAGCGTCAACAAAAACAGCACAGCTTTTTCGCTTGTGTCTATCGATTCAGTAAGACTACAAAACAATTGTCTACTGTTTCAGCTAATGAAGAGAAAAAGTGTCTAGTCGAATCAGGAAAAGTCAAAAGGTGGGAGTAAAAACGCTTTTGCCTATACGCAAAACACCTTGCGCCTATACGCAAAACACCTTGCGCCTATACGCAAAATCTCCTCGCCTGAACGCAAAAACAAACGGCTTTTTTTCGAGGCTATCACGGGGACTGACGAATCACGGTAAGAGACCGCGAAATCTGGCAAGGCTGGAGAAACACTTAAACACAGGCAAGCTGACAAAGGCTAGGTTATTTGTGAATAATGTGCCAAATTGAGCATTGACGACATTTTTTTTATGACCAGTAATGGCAAAAGGAATCGTTTTGTTGTTGATTATCTGTATTCTAAAAGCGGAGAGAACAGGATTCGAACCTGCGAGCCAGTTTTGCCGGCTACACGCTTTCCAGGCGTGCCTCTTCAACCACTCGAGCACCTCTCCTTTGATAAAAGCGGGTGCAAAGGTACGAATAAGTGAGCAAAATACCAAAAAAAACGCAATTATTTTTTATTATTCGAACGATAGAACTTTCGAAACGCATTTTCAATGGTACGGATAAGTGCTCAAAAAACCAAATATTATATTTTTTTACTAAAAAGTAGCGCAGGAACGAATATTTTTTGTAACTTTGCACACGAAAATCCGTGCCCTGTACCATAGGACCTCTTTTCAATAAATGATAACACTGAATCATTTGTGACGTATTAACATGTCTGAATTAACTGAAATAGTGTGCGATAATCTGGTAGAGATGGGCGTTGGCAACGTCTCAGGTATATCTGATTCCCAGGATATTCCTCTTATTGTACGCATTCCGGTCTACAGCGTAAACTGCATAGGCATATTAATCGCTACCCATAACCTTTGAAAATTTCAATATTATTATGTCAGATATACAAAACAATCCACAAATCATTGAAGACCAAGAGTCTTCCATCGACTTTGGCAAGATTTTCAAGGACTTGCTGAGGCATAAACGCCTCTACTTCATAGTCCTGCCAGTTGCCTTTGTTTTGGCTGCCATCTATGCACTTAGCCTGCCAAATTTCTACAGTTGCACGGTTAAACTGTCCCCTGAGATGTCAGGCAGCAAGGGCTCCAGTGGACTTGCCAGCCTGGCAAGCAGCTTCGGTGTCAGTCTGGGTTCTGGTGGAGCAGGTACAGAAGCACTTTTCCCAACGCTTTATCCCGATCTCATGAATTCCGTCGACTTCAAGACCTCTCTCTTTCCAGTCAAGGTCACGCGTGAGGAAGACAATAAGACATTCACTTACTATGACTATCTCATGAACGAGCAGAAAACTCCTTGGTGGTCTAGGACTATGAAAGGCTTCTTTTCACTCTTCGGCTCTAACAAAGAGAAACATGACATCAAGAAAGTCGATCCATTTCGACTTACTATGGAACAATCGAACATAGTCAAGGCCATCAACCAGAACGTTGTGTGCGATGTTGATAAGAAGACTATGGTCATTACGATCAATGTCACTGATCAGGATCCTGTCATCTGTGCTACAATGGCAGACACAGTAAAGACAAGGCTTCAGAACTTCATTACCGACTATAGGACCTCTAAAGCACGTGTTGATCTTGAATACAACAAGAAGATCTGTGCAGAGACTAAAGCTCGTTATGAAAAAGCCCGCAGACGCTATGCTGAGTTTGCTGATGCCAACCAAGACATTATCCTTGAGAGTGTACGACAGAAACAGGTTGATCTGGAAAATGAGATGCAACTGCAATATAATGCATATACACAGGTAGCATCACAACTCTTGGCCGCAGAGGCCAAGGTTCAGGAAGAGACACCTGCCTTTACCACTCTCCAGTCAGCTACCGTACCGGTCCTTAAGGCTGGCCCCAAACGTGCACAGATGTGTCTCATCTTTGTGTTTTTGGCTTTCCTGGGAACTACCGCATGGATTCTCTATAAAGAAGACGACCTTAAACCTCTCCTCGGTCTCTCTTAACCATCAGCTGCTTAATGGTTCTCTTGCTTTTTTTGTGTGAGACTTGATAATAATCTTGAATTCTCCAGTTTAGACATAAAAAGATATTATGAGATATACCGCCATTCTTTTCATCCTTTGTGTGCTCCTTTCTTGCGAGCACCCGCAGTTTACTGACGACCTGCCCGAGCAGCCTGCTCCTAGTCTTACAGTCAGTATTTTTCAGATTGAACATACGCCCTTTGCTGCCTTCACTCGCACTTCTGCTGCAGAGGCCTGCAATCGACTTTGTTTCGCAGTTTATGACAAAGAAGGTACGCGCGTAAAAGAAGTCAATCAGAAACTAGGCGATGACGATTTTGGCACAGCCTCTTTCCAAATCCCCGAGGGAACCTATCTGGTGGTTGCCGTGGCTCACAATAGTGCGGGCAACCCCACTATGACCAATCCCGCCAAGATCCATTTCACCAATGCTGATGGTTATTCCGATACATTCTACGATGCGAAAGAGATTACCGTTACCAGCGACCCTCAGACTCTGTCGCTAAGCCTTCGTCGCAATGTGGCACTCTGTCGCTTCGTCATCACTGACGATTATCCTGATGCTGTCGCAAAGATGCGTTTTCGTTATACAGGAGGTTCAGGTGCCTTTGATTCTTCAACAGGGCTGGGCTGCGTAAAGAGTACTCAGACCATCCTTTTTGATGTCACTGGAGGACAGAAGCAGTTCGACCTCTACACCTTTCTCCATAATAGCGAGGGTACCATTCACTTGCTGGTTACGGCCCATGATGAATATGACAATGTTATCCATGAACGTGAGTTCGACATTCTCCTCAAGCAGAATGAAATCACCTGGCTCAAAGGAGCCTATTTCTCTGGCAAAGGTAACATCACCATTGGCAATGTCACATCCAGTGTAGACATCTCAACCACCTGGTCCGGTCAGTCCCAACAAACCTATTGATTACTCATCTTCCAATTCTAATACTCCCAAAATATGAACTTAGATCACATTGGCTATATTACTGACTCTATAGAAGATGCATCTGCTACCTTTCAGGCTCTCGGTTATACACCTGCGCCGGTGGTTGATTTCCCAGCCCATCGCTGTCACATATCCTTCCTGCACAAGCAGGATGAGCATAACATCGAACTTGTTGAACCCTACGAAGATAATAAGAGCTTGCGTAAACTCCTCAAGAATGGAACTACTCCTTATCATCTCTGCTATGAGGTTCAAGACATCCATCAGGCCTGCGAAGAACTCGTCAGTCAGGACTATCTCCAGCTTTCGCAGCCTCTCCCTGCTCCAGCTTTTGACAATCGTCTCATCTGTTACCTGTGGCATCGCACCATCGGCTATATTGAGCTTCTTTCTGCCAAATAGCATTTTAACCCTTCTCTGAAGACCTGAGACTATTGTTTGCTTTTTTCTTATGACATCAAACTGTGTGAACCTATAAAATAATTAATAATTATGAAATCCATTTTCAAAAGTGTATTTCTTTACGCTCTCTGCGTAGTCCTCCTTTCCTGTGAGAAATCTCTCGATGAGTCAGATCCAGAAATCAGTGGTCAATCAATCCAACCCTCTGCCCGTCTGAACATCCTTACTCGTGCAGGTGACGAAGATCCTAGTGAAAACCCCATCAAACAGGGGCGTATCTACATTTTTAATTCTGATGAAGAGTGCATCGACTTACTAACCACCGACGAGAGCACCAACTCTGCAACCACCGAGCTGCCAGCAGGCACCTACACCCTTTATGCTGTAGGCGGTGAAGACCTCTCTCGTTTTACCCTTCCTACCAAGGAGGCTGCAACTCCTGCCAGTGTTATTACACGTGCCGAAGGTAAGGTAATGGATGACCTACTCCTGAAATCTGCCACTGTCACACTCAGTGACAACGAGAACCTTAACCAGACCATCACCCTCGATCATAAAGTATTCAGTCTTAAAGCTGTGGAGGTGGCGAACGTTCCTAGTAACGTCACCGCCGTGACACTCTCAGTCGCACCTCTCTATCAGTCCGTGAAACTTGACGGAACCTATGTCAACAATCCTATCGGTTCCTATCAGGTGTCTCTTACCAAGGCTGCTACTGGCAATACCTGGGGAGCAACACCCAACCAGATGCTCTTCCCCTCAAAAGGCACCCCCACCATCAAGGTGTCCTTCACAACCAGTGAGGGAACACAGAGCTATTCCTATACGGCTTCCGAGGAGCTACCTGCCAACCATCACTTCACCATCAAGGGCACCTATGTTGCCGCTCAAGGCATAGCCCTCACAGGCATCCTTACTGCTTCTGATTGGGGAGAAGACCGTACCGTCACCTTCAACTTCGACGAAACCAACATTCCTGTTGCCGGTACCCGCCATGATGGATATTACGTGGTCTCTGTCAACCAGACAGCGCGCACGGCTCTCCTCAGGGCTACTTCCAACGTACCATTCACTGCTCCTGGAAATACCGCTGCAGATGCTCCGGAATCCCAGTGGCTCTCTGCCTTCAATGCTGCTCTTGCCTCCTATCCCAAACCGGCAGACGCCGTTGGCGACTGGCGCCTTCCCACCTATGAAGAAGCCTGTATCTTCCTTACAGATGCCTCCCTTTACCCAGGCACTCAAACGTCTGTCTACTTCTGCTTGAAGAATGGTGTTCTCAATTGGTGCTATGTTGCTGACCTCACTGCCACTCCTCCCACTGTGTCCTCAGGTACAAGCTACAAGAGCAGCTATAGCCTCCGTCCTGTCATCACCATCTCTTACTGATTGTGTGTACCGTTGAATATTTCTGTCATTCCCGCTATTTCTGCGGAACAAATTGAATCTATAGATATATGCAAATTGCAATAGTTGGAACTGGCTACGTTGGCCTGGTTAGTGGAACATGTTTTGCCGAGATGGGTGCTCATGTCACCTGTGTCGATGTTGATGAACAGAAGATTAACAAGCTCAGGAACGGCATCATGCCCATCTACGAGCCTGGACTTGAAGAGCTTGTCAAACGGAATGTAGAGTTCGACCGTCTCCATTTCACCACCGACCTTACTGAGGTACTTGACGATGTGGAGGTGGTATTCTCTGCCGTTGGTACTCCTCCCGATGAAGATGGAAGTGCTGACCTGAAATACGTCCTTGCTGTCGCCCGACAATTCGGACAGAATATCCACAAATACACCATCCTTGTCACCAAGTCCACAGTTCCGGTAGGTACGGCCAAGAAAGTCAAGGCTGTTATTCAGGAAGAACTTGACAAGCGTGGTGTCAATATCCCCTTCGATGTGGCCTCCAACCCTGAGTTTCTTAAGGAGGGAGCCGCTATCAAGGACTTTATGTCACCCGACCGTGTGGTTGTAGGCACAGAGTCGGAAAAGGCTAAGGAGGTCATGACGCGTCTCTACAAACCCTTCCTTATCAATAATTTCCGGGTTATCTTCATGGACATCCCCTCAGCTGAGATGACTAAGTATGCTGCTAATGCCATGTTGGCCACGCGTATCTCGTTCATGAACGACATTGCTAACCTCTGCGAACACGTGGGTGCTAACGTCGATGCAGTACGCAAGGGTATAGGTACTGATGCACGTATCGGCACAAAGTTTCTCTATGCAGGTTGTGGCTATGGCGGAAGTTGCTTCCCCAAGGATGTCAAGGCTCTTTTGCATACAGGTATCGAACATGGCTATCACATGGAAGTTATCGAGGCTGTTGAGCGTGTCAATGACCGTCAGAAATCCATAGTTTACGATAAGATTCTCAAAGCTCTCGGAGTAGCCTGTACCAATGGTTCCAAATCTGACAGTTCAGTAGTATCTCTCCCCCTTAAAGGGAAAACTATCGCCATCATCGGCCTGTCCTTCAAACCCGAAACCGACGATATGCGTGAAGCTCCAGCCTTGGTCGTCATCGACAAACTCCTCCAGGCTGGTGCCTCGATCCGGGTCTTCGATCCCATCGCCATGGACGAGTGCAAGAGGCGTATTGGAGACTCAGTCACCTACTGTAAGAACCTCTACGATGCTGCCGATGGCGCAGATGTCTTTGCACTTCTCACAGAGTGGCGTCAGTTCCGTATGCCTTCCTGGAATGTCATTCGCAAGGTCATGAACGGTAATATCATCGTCGATGGCCGTAACATCTACGACCGCCAGGAACTCGAGGACTATGGCTTCATCTACACCCGTATCGGCGAGCGTTGATTTTGCATGTTAACGGATCCTGACAGAAGAAGCTTACAGATTCTCTCCTTTTGTCTTTTCCAGGTACTCTATACACTGAGCTTTCAGCTTGCTGGAGTCCTTCAGAGTCTCGATGGCATTTCTCAGACGGGTTTCTGCCTCAGGAATGCCATCGTTTAGTTTTACCGCTGCCAGATACATGGGTAAAGCCAATTCTGCCTCGGTGGCAGCCGTGAAACCCTTAAAAGTCTTCAGCCGGTCACGGCAGCGTCTTAGTTCAGAGAGCAGTAGGTAGTACTCGTTCTCCTGCTGATACTTGTCGGGTATCTCAAACAGAAGCCTCCGAGCCATCTCCATCAGCAGTTTCTTGTCCTTATTTACATCTTTCGACGGCCTCACCCTTTCCTCTTCCCCCCTTCCAGGTCTGTGGCCGCTTCGTTTGCGGAGAAGGCTTCCTTCTTCCATCGTTCCTTTTCCATCTATCATCTCAATCATTTCCGGCTTCAGTTCGACTGCTGCCACAAGCACACCAGGAATCTGCACTACCAGGTGCTTGTTCCTTTTTCCTTTGATTCTCATGATCACACCCTCGCGTCCATCATAGAGTCCGTCCTTGATACGAATACGGTCTCCCTCTTGAAGGGCAATCTCCTCAGGTCTGCAGTAGGTTACATGCTCTTCGTTGTTCTCGGTCACGGCAATGAAGTCTTCCATCGCCTTGGTAGGCACAGTTAGGTATTCCTCCTTGTTCGAGAAAGTCGATCTCCTGATGAATACAATGTATTGGGCATGCTGTATATAGTCTTTTACTTCCTCCAAGGTACCCTTTATGAAGATCAGCTGGCTGATGGCAGGCACCAGTGCCCTGTATTTCTGTCCCCCTTTGCTCTTTACATTGTAAGTCAGAGGCACAAAAGCTTCCAGACCATACCTCCTGGCATCGTCCCTCACCCTCAGTTCCTTCTGTTGGCTTGTGCAGCCCATAGAATACCACTTCCGCTCTATCTGCTCTTCAGTCTTTTCTGTCATTTCTTTCATTTTGGGTACAAAGATAGTGCAAAATTTCGATTAAGCGAATAAAATGAGAATCAATTTTCATTTTTGAACGTGATAAATATATCTGAAACGTGAATTTAAGCTTGCTCATGATATGTCTCAAACTCTACGAATGCATCGAATTCGAGAAAAACAAATACTTACGTGACATCATAAAAAATGCAAAAAGCTTGGAGATACGCTGTTTTTGTTGTAACTTTGCTGACTGTTCTGTAGATAGATGACCAAAAATTAGACAAATAAAAAAAGATGAAACTGAAGATTGCCGTTCTTCCGGGCGACGGAATAGGTCCGGAAATCATGAAGCAAGGTGTGGCTGTGATGGAAGTCATTGCCCGTAAGTTTAACCATGAGTTTGCCTTTGAGGAGGCTCTTGTGGGTGTCTGCGCCATAGAAGCAGTGGGCGACCCTTATCCCGAAACGACCCATCAGGTATGTATGAATGCCGATGCAGTGCTCTTTGCAGCTGTAGGCGACCTGAAGTACGACCATGACCCTACGGCGAAAGTCCGGCCTGAGACTGGTTTGCTGGCCATGCGTAAGAAGCTGGGGCTGTTTGCCAACATCCGACCCGTTGCAACTTTTGACTGCCTTCTGCACAAGAGCCCGCTGAAGGAGGAACTGTTGCGTGGAGCCGATTTCGTGGTGATTCGAGAACTGACGGGCGGTATGTACTTCGGCGAGAAATACCAAGATAATGACCGTGCCTACGATACAAATGTTTATACGCGTCCGGAAATAGAAAGAATTCTGAAAGTGGGGTTTGAAATGGCTCGTTCGCGGCGTAGGCACCTGACGGTTGTGGATAAAGCAAATGTTCTGGCTTCTAGTCGCCTATGGCGCCAAGTGGCTCAGGAAATGGAACCACAGTATCCTGACGTACAGACAGACTATATGTTCATAGACAATGCATCAATGCGGGTGTTGACGGAGCCGAGATTCTTTGATGTGATTGTGACGGAGAATACCTTCGGCGACATCTTGACCGATGAGACTTCATGCATCACAGGATCTATGGGGTTACAGCCCTCTAGTTCATTGGGACTCCATACACCGCTTTTCGAACCTGTACACGGCTCGTGGCCTCAGGCAGCCGGTCAGAATTTAGCTAACCCTTTAGCGCAGATACTTTCGGCAGCCATGTTGCTGGAGCATTTTGGATTGGATCGTGAAGGCGCTTTGGTAAGGGAGGCTGTCAACGCAAGCTTGGATGAGAACATCCGTACACCAGAGATACAGGTGAAGGGTGGTATTAAATATGGTACGCGCGAAGTAGGTCAGTGGATAGTGGACTATATCGGACGCCGAGCAGTGAGTGTTTGAATGCGTTCGTCAAGCGACATGGAGGCATAGCGTTTCCAACCCGTAGCCTTTCCGTCGGTGAAACGGTCTAAGTAGTGAAGGTTGTACATGTTAGCATAGGCCTCCATTTCGAACGGGTTGAGCAGGTAGCCGGCGTTTTTCAGCCTACTGCGAGCTTTCTGCGCCTTGACCCAGAAAACGAGGTACTTCCAATAGAACCTGAGCCAGGAGTCACCACAGGCCTGTGCCTGCCGCAGATGAATCATCTCATGGTTTTTCAGTGCTGCCATCTGTCTGTTCTCATTCATGCTGCGGGCTTCCTCGGCCGAATGCATAAGGATGAAACCGAAGAATGTTAGTGCTTCGTAGCCTTTCCTCAGCCAGAAAGTCTCCTTGAGCGCAGGCATGTCAATAATGCGGCTTGGCCTGCGAGCCTTTAGAAGCAGGGGTATGATACGGAACGGATGGTTCATAATGGTAGGCTATGACTTCTTTTCTCAGTGTGCAAAGGTACGAAATATAATTGGAATATGCAAGAGTTACGAGATTTATATCAAGAGTGGAGTGGGGAGGAACCTCAGTCGGTGGTGCAGCTACCCATGGCTGGTAGTAATCGTGTGTACTACAGAATGAGAGGTACAGACGGAAAGACGGTGATAGGCTGCATCGGTACCAGCCGTGAGGAGAACCATGCTTTTATCTATCTGGCTCGTCATTTCAAGAATCGACAGCTCCCTGTTCCACAGGTGTTTGCTGTAAGTAAAGACGAAATGCGCTACCTGCAGCAGGACCTTGGAACGGTGTCGCTGTTCGACGCCATTCGTGGAGGTCGTGAGGCAGGTGGCCGATACACGCTAAGAGAGCAGGAGTTGCTGCGTCAAGCCATTCGCGAACTGCCTAATATCCAGATGCGAGGAGCTCGAGAACTGGACTTCTCACAGTGCTATCCCACACCGCAGTTTGATATGGACTCAGTTCTCTTTGATATGAACTATTTCAAGTATTGTTTCTTGAAAGCCACAGAGACCGACTTCCATGAACTGAAGCTGGAGGCAGATTTCCGCCTTTTAGCTAAAGACTTAACAGAAGGTGATGAACCATCAGCCTATGGTTTTATGTACCGTGATTTCCAGGCGAGGAATGTGATGGTAAGTGTAGACGGGCAATTGCCAACAGTCACTACTCCTCATTCTTCTCTCGCTTTTATTGACTTCCAGGGAGGACGTCGGGGACCATGCTATTATGATCTGGCCTCGTTTCTCTGGCAAGCATCTGCCCGTTACTCCCACAAACTGAGACGCGAGTTGGTGTATGAGTACTATTATTCGCTGAAACAGTACACAGAGGTGCCTACACCCCACCATTTTGTAGCTCGTCTGCGATTGTTTGTGTTGTTCCGCATTCTGCAGGTATTGGGTGCTTATGGTTTCCGTGGTTATTTTGAGCGTAAGCAGCATTTTATTGACTCTATTCCTCCTGCCATCCAGAATTTGCGTGAATTGCTTGATTCCGGCACCTTCCCTTATCCTCACCTGACAGATGTGTTGCAACGTCTCTGCCAATTGCCTCAGTTCCAAAACCTGGAACCTGTTGCCACACGGGCCGATGGATATCGTACTACCGACCAGAACCCATACAAAGCCCATCCCCAAGACGGACCTGCCACGTTCTCAAAGTACGATGGTAAGGGTGAACTGGTGGTGAAAGTGTTCAGTTTCTCTTATGGAAAAGGTATTCCGGAGGATGAAAGCGGAAATGGTGGAGGTTATGTGTTTGACTGCCGCTCCACCCACAATCCTGGACGCTATGAGCCTTACAAACAGCTGACGGGATTGGATGAACCTGTCATTCGTTTCTTGGAGGATGACGGAGAGATACTGACCTTCCTCGATTCTGTATACAAGCTGGCTGATGCCCATGTCCGTCGCTACATACAGCGTGGATTTACCTCACTGATGTTTTGTTTCGGATGTACAGGTGGACAGCATCGGAGTGTATATTCGGCCCAGCACTTGGCCGAGCACATTCACCGCAAGTTTGGCATAGAAGTGCGTATTTGTCATCGTGAACAAGGCATTAACCAGGTGTTGAAAGTTAAAAATAATTAAGATGGAGCCGAATTTGTGAATAATGAATCAAAGATTATGTTTTTTTTCGTACCTTTGCACCCTGTTTGGAATAAGTTACTAAAAAGTACGTAAAAAAGTAGATAGAAATGTCTAAGATTTGTCAAATTACCGGAAAGAAGGCACAGATAGGCAATAACGTGTCTCACTCAAAGCATCGCACTAAGCGTAGTTTTGATGTCAATCTGTTCAGCAAGAAGTTCTACTATGTAGAGGAGGACTGTTGGATACAGCTGAAGATTAGTGCTGCCGGCCTTCGTTTGATTAACAAGGTGGGTCTTGACGCTGCCCTCAAGCAGGCCGTTGCCAAGGGCCATGTCGATTGGAAGGATATTAAAGTGATAGGAGACTAAGCATCATGGCAAGCAAGAAAGCAAAGGGTAACCGTGTGCAGGTGGTACTGGAGTGCACCGAGCACAAGAACAGTGGTATGCCGGGCACAAGCCGATATATCACCACGAAGAACCGTAAGAATACGCCAGAGCGTATGGAGTTGATGAAATACAACCCCATCCTGAAGAAGATGACCCTGCACAAGGAGATTAAGTAAGGGTTAAAAGGTAATAAATAGTAAAAGTTAAGAAACTATGGCAAAGAAAACCGTTGCTACCCTCCATGAAGGTTCAAAGGATGGTCGCGCTTACACAAAAGTTATCAAGATGGTGAAGAGCCCCAAAACGGGCGCTTACGTCTTTGACGAGCAGATGGTTCCTAACGAGGCCGTAAAGGACTTCTTCAAGAACTAAGGATTGTTTCCTTAATATAATTTACTCCGTGTGGAATGCGTTTAGTTCTGCACGGAGTAATTTTTTGTAGTTTTTTTGCGATTTCATCGGAATTTAGTGTCTTTGTGACTAAAAATAACACGAAGTTACTTCGTTGCAGCAAAAAAAAGAATAATTTCTTTTGTTTTGCTCTCGACTTTTCGTATCTTTGCCGTCAAATTGAATTGCTATGGGTTTTTTTGGATTATTTAGTAAAAAAAATAAGGAAACGCTTGACAAGGGTCTGGAGAAGACTAAAACAAGTGTGTTTGACAAGTTGGCTCGTGCTGTTGCCGGTAAGTCGAAAGTAGATGATGACGTGCTCGACAATCTTGAGGAAGTTCTCATCTCGAGTGATGTGGGCGTGGATACCACGCTGAAGATTATTCAGAGGATAGAGGAACGTGTGAGTCGTGACAAGTACGTTTCGACTGGTGAACTGAACCGTATATTGCGTGACGAGATAGCAGCACTGCTCTTGGAGAGTGGCAACACGGCTAAGTCGGACTCAGACAGTGAAGAAGGTTGGGAATTGCCTACTGACCATAAGCCATACGTGGTGCTTGTGGTAGGTGTGAACGGTGTTGGTAAGACAACAACTATAGGAAAGCTGGCTTGGCAATTCAAACAAGCTGGAAAGAAAGTGTATCTGGGAGCAGCCGATACGTTTCGTGCTGCTGCTGTAGAGCAGTTGTGCATCTGGGGTGAGCGGGTAGGAGTGCCTGTGGTGAAACAACAAATGGGCAGTGACCCTGCCTCTGTGGCATTTGACACTCTGTCATCAGCTAAAGCTAATGGGGCAGATGTGGTGCTTATTGATACAGCAGGACGCCTACATAACAAAGTTGGCCTGATGAACGAGCTGAAGAAGATCAAGGATGTAATGAAAAAGGTTCTGCCAGAAGCACCAGACGAAGTATTGTTGGTGTTGGATGGAAGTACAGGTCAGAATGCTTTCGAGCAGGCTCGGCAATTTGCTGCTGTGACACAAATTACGTCCCTCGCCATCACCAAGCTTGACGGAACAGCCAAGGGAGGTGTGGTGATAGGTATTTCCGATCAGCTGAAGGTCCCTGTGAAATACATAGGTCTAGGTGAAGGTATGGAGGACTTACAACTGTTCAACAGACGGCAGTTTGTGGACTCATTGTTTGGTGAGTAATGATAGCCGGGATGAAAACAATAGATTTCATCACGATGGGATGCTCCAAGAATCTCGTTGACAGCGAGATGCTTATGGGCTTATGTGAGGCGAAAGGCTATCATTGTACACATGATAGCAATGACCCTCAAGGGGAAATAGTGGTGATTAATACATGTGGGTTTATCAACGACGCCAAGGAAGAGAGCATTAACGCTATATTGGAATTTGCTCAGGCCAAGACTGAGGGGAGAATAGAGCGCCTCTATGTGATGGGCTGTCTGTCAGAACGCTATCTTGCAGACTTGGAGGCAGAGATTCCAGAGGTTGATGGTTGGTATGGGAAGTTTAACTATCATCAGCTGTTAAGTGATCTGAGTGAGGAAAACACTTTTCCTTCTTTCCGAAACCGTCACCTCACAACCCCTCGTCACTATGCTTATATCAAGATTAGTGAGGGTTGCGACCGTCATTGTGCATATTGTGCCATCCCACTCATTACCGGCCGACACCAGAGCCGTCCAATGGATGACATTCTGGAAGAGGTGAAGATGTTGGTGAAGGGAGGAACTAAGGAGTTTCAGGTGATAGCTCAGGAACTGACCTATTACGGCGTGGATGTGGACGGGAAACAGCATATAGCAGAATTGGTGGATAAGATGGCTCATTTAGAAGGTGTAGAATGGATTCGACTGCATTATGCCTATCCTGCTCATTTCCCATGGGATTTACTGGATGTGATGAAGCGTCATAAGAATGTGTGTAACTATCTGGATATAGCCCTGCAGCACATCTCTGACAATATGCTGTCGCGGATGCACCGCCATGTGACCAAGCAGGAAACCATAGAATTGATAGAGCAGATGAGGCTCAAAGTGCCAGGAATCTGTCTGAGGACAACACTGATGGTTGGCTTTCCAGGAGAGACGGAAGATGATTTCAAAGAACTACTTGATTTCACCCGGTGGGCACGATTTGACCGTATGGGCGCTTTTGCTTATTCGCCCGAAGAGGGCACATGGTCGGGTGACAGATATGAAGACGATGTTCCAGATGATGTGAAGCAGCTTCGGTTGAGCAAACTGATGCGCCTTCAGCAAAGCATAAGTGCTGAGTTGGAAGCCGAGAAGGTGGGGCTTACGCTACGAGTCATCATTGACAGAATTGAAGGGAACTACTATGTTGGGCGTACAGAATTCTCCTCACCTGAGGTTGACCCGGAAGTGCTGATAGCGTTGAAGGGTAAGAAGTTGAACATAGGGGAGTTCTATGATGTAACAATTACTGATTCGGAAGAATTTGACCTGTATGGAGAAGTGAGAGAATAGACTGGAGAAAGATATAATAACTAATATACAGAATAACTATGAATAATAAGGAATTCATTTCAGAGTTAGCAAATAGGACGGGCTTGGTAACTGCAGATGTTCAGAAGAAAGTATATATGGTGATTGATGCTATGAACAATTCCTTTCAGGAAGGTGACAGCGTTTCCGTCCCAAATTTTGGTGCCTTTGAGGTGAAAAAGAAGAATGAACGTGTCATAGTGAACCCAACATCCGGTCAGCGTATGCTGGTGCCACCAAAACTGGTTCTCAATTTCAGACCCAATATTGCGTGGAAAGAGAAAGTGAAGAAATAAGAGAAAAGAAATATGGCAAAGACGAATATCCACAATCTTGTTCCTTATCTAGTAGAGAAGGGAGGCATGGGTGCCAAGGATGCTGAACAGTTTGTTCAGAGTATGTTTGACATCATACAAGAAGCCCTGCACCGTGACGGTCACGTTAAGGTAAAAGGGTTTGGAACATTTAAGATAGTTGCAGTGGAGCCGCGTGAAAGTGTAAACATTCATACGGGTGAAAGAGTGTTGATAGAGGGACACAACAAGATATCCTTCGTACCTGACAGTGTGATGAAAGAACAGGTGAACAAACCGTTCTCTCTCTTTGAAACGGTCATTCTGAACGAGGGAGTGGAATTCAACGATACTCTTTCGGAGGTAGTAGAGAAAATGGATGATGAGTCTTTGAGTGACTTGGAAGTTGAGTCTATGTTGGAGCAATTTCAGGAAGAACAGGAAGAGTCGCCCGAACCCATTATTGACCTTGTGATGGAAGAGGAATCAGAGCCTCTACCTGCTGAAGAAGAGAAACCAGAATCTCGGCCCATCATAACATTTGAAACAGAGCCTGAATCGGAGGCTTTCACGAAGTCTGAACCTGAGCCAGAATCCCAGTCTGTTGAAGATCAGAAACCCCAGCCTGTTGAAGATCAGAAACCCCAGCCATCTGAAGATCAGAAACCTCTGCCTGTAGAAGAAAGCCATCCAGTTAGTGAATCTGAGTCTGAAGCCAAGCAAGAACCTATGGTACACTTGGTGGATGATGTAAAAGAGGAACGCGGCCATTCGTTCGAGGATGATGAGGAAAATAGCAGGAAATGGTGGTTTTGGGCTATTTCTGCTGCTGTGGTGTTACTTATAGGTGCTGGTTTCTACTGGTTCAACCAAAGGAATCGGCAGCATGTGCCTGCTGATGAATCGGCACCAGTAGTTGTGGCCGACACATTAGAAAAAGAAGAATCTGATACCTTGGAGGTAGTCCTTGACTCCATCAACAAGCCTGATCCGCCAGTAGATGAGCTAACAATTGCTGAACCAGTTGCGCCAGAAGCCCAGAAAGAGACTCCAGAACCAGCAAAAGAAGAGGTTCCGGAGGAAAAATATTCAGAGGAACAGGTACTCCAGATGATAAAAGATGCTGCTATGTATGAACGGGTAGACAGCCGACTGATAGGAAAGTCCTTCTATATAGCGGGATTCCAACGTGAGGTCTATGCTGCAGAGGGGGAGAATTTGTTGAAGATAGCTGCAAGAACAGTTGGTGCTGCAAATGTATGTTACTTGTCAGTGTATAATAGTATGAACGATACAATACCATTGAAGAAAGGACAGAAAATATACATTCCCAAACTTGTTTCCAAGTCAAAAGTGAGCAAATAAGGGCCAAAAACGAAAAAGTTTCTTAAAATGTAAGTTTTAGGAAACTTTTTTAATATTATTTAGATGATTATCTCTGCGATTTGCAGTAACTTTGCCGACAATTGTAAAAACATTAAAGAAAAGATTATTATGGCAGAATCAATCGACATCCGCGAACTGAATATCCGGATAGAGCAACAAAGTGCATTCGTAACCAATCTGGTGACAGGAATGGATCGTGTCATCGTAGGACAGAAACATCTGGTAGACTCACTGCTTATCGGCTTGTTGAGTGATGGAAACATCTTGTTGGAGGGTGTTCCTGGACTGGCAAAGACACTGGCTATCAAGACTCTGTCCCAGCTTATCGATGCTAAGTACAGCCGCATACAGTTTACGCCAGACCTGCTGCCTGCTGATGTGACAGGAACCATGATTTATTCTCAGAAAGACGAAAAGTTCCAGGTAAAGAAAGGACCAGTGTTTGCCAACTTTGTGCTGGCTGATGAAATTAACCGAGCTCCTGCCAAGGTTCAGAGCGCTCTGTTGGAAGCCATGCAAGAGAAACAAGTGACAATCGGCGCAGACACATTCGACCTGCCTAGTCCCTTCCTTGTGATGGCCACACAGAATCCCATAGAGCAAGAAGGTACCTATCCTCTTCCTGAGGCTCAGATGGACCGTTTTATGCTGAAAGTGGTAATCGGATATCCTTCGTTAGAAGAAGAAAAACGTATCATCCGTGAAAATATTAAGGAGCAGTTGCCGGAAGAACGCCCTGTTACAACGGCAGAGGAGATCTTGAAAGCGCGTTCCGTTGTGCGTGAAGTTTATATTGATGAAAAAATTGAGCAATATATTGCCGACATTGTCTTTGCCACCCGATACCCGGACCGCTACGGTTTGAAGGAGTTGAAGGACATGATACAGTTTGGGGGCTCACCACGTGCTAGTATCAATCTGGCTAAGGCTGCTCGCGCCTATGCCTTTATCAGACGTCGCGGATATGTAGTTCCTGAAGATGTTCGTGCTGTGGCACATGATGTGCTTCGTCATCGTATCGGTCTGACATATGAGGCTGAAGCCAGCAACATTACCAGTGAGGAGATTGTCTCAAAGATCATTAACAAGGTAGAAGTGCCGTAAATCTGTAGTAAGTCTAGAGCCTTATAATAATCTAGATTGTTATGGAAACATCTGAAATCATAAAGAAAGTACGGAAGATAGAGATTAAGACTCGTGGATTGAGTTCTCAGGTCTTCGCGGGGCAATACCATTCTGCTTTTAAGGGTAGGGGTATGGCCTTTAGTGAGGTCCGTGAGTATCAGTATGGTGATGATGTGCGCGATATTGATTGGAATGTAACGGCTCGTTTCCATCGGCCCTACGTGAAGGTGTTTGAGGAAGAGCGTGAGTTGACGGTTATGCTCCTTATCGACGTCAGCGGTTCTTTGGACTTCGGTACAAAAAAACAAATGAAGCGTGATATGGTGACAGAGATTGCGGCTACAATTGCATTTTCTGCCATTCAGAACAACGACAAGATTGGCGTGGTGTTTTTCTCTGATAAGATAGAAAAATATATACCGCCGAAGAAAGGGCGTAAACATATCCTCTATATTATCAGAGAAATGCTTGACTTTAAAGCTGATTCACGCCGAACTGATGTGAAACAAGCATTGGAATTTCTCTCTAGTATCCAGAAACGCCGCACTACAGCATTTGTGCTCAGTGATTTCTACGTGCGAAATGATTTCCTGCAATCGCTTCAGATATGTAATCGCAAGCATGATGTGGTTGCCATTCAGGTTTATGATCAGCGAGCGTGTGATCTTCCCGATGTCGGACTGATGAAAGTCGTAGATGCTGAGACAGGCCATGAGCAGTATGTCGACACAAGTTCAAAAAGGGTACGTGAGGCATATAGGAAATATTGGTCACAGCGTCAGGCACAGTTGCTCGACTGTTTTACTCGTAGTAATGTCGACAGCGTGAGCATTGCCACTAACGAGGATTTCGTTAAGTCATTGCTAGGTCTGTTTAAGATGCGCGCATAGCCGACCAAGCCTCAAGTGAAGAATGAATAATGATAAATGATGAGAAAGATAAAAAAACGTATAATAAGTAAGCGATGGATGATAATGACTTGTTTGTCATTTGTCATTTGTCATTTATCATTTAGCCCTGTCAGGGCGCAAACGGTGGAGGCCAGTATTGATTCCATCGAGATTTTTATTGGCGAGCAGGTTCATGTCACCGTAAAAGCGACTATGAAGGAGAGTTCAAAATCAGAGTTCCCCGTATTCAAGCCAATGCAGATGGTAACCCCTGGTGTAGAGGTTTTGAGCAGTTCCGAGGTAGGAACGAAAGATGCCGATGGTGGTCTAGTGGAGCGTTCGGTGGTCTATACTCTTACTTCTTTTGATGATACGCTTTATTATCTTCCCCCTTTTGTGGTAAAGATTGATGGTAAACCATACGAGAGTAAAAGCCTGGCTTTGAAGGTGCTGAACATGGAGGTGGATACGGCGCATGTCAACCAGTTCTTTGGTCCTAAGGATGTTCAGGACAACCCTTTCCTGTGGAGTGAGTGGAGTCTCGCATTTTGGTTGAGCGTCTTGATGTTAGTAATCTCTGTATTTGGCTATTATCTGTATCTGAGATTACGTGACAATAAACCAATTATTTCGACCATTCGCATAGTCAAGAAATTGTTGCCTCACCAGAAGGCCATGAAGGAGATAGAACTCATCAAGGCAGAGAATATGGTGAACTCGGAGAATCCGAAGGAATACTATACAAAACTCACTGATACGCTTCGTAAGTACATTGATGAGCGCTATGGATTCCGTGCAATGGAGATGACAAGTAGTGAGATTATTGATCGCCTGATGCGTACTGGTGACCAGCAGTCACTTGAGGAGTTGCGTCAATTGTTTACTACGGCCGATCTTGTGAAATTTGCCAAGTATTCTACGCTGATTAATGAGAATGATGCCAATTTGGTGAGTGCCATTGACTTCATCAACCAGACGAAGATAGAAAATCTGCCTACAGAAGAGGTAGTAAAACCAGAATTGACAGAAGAACAGGTGCGCTCCAAGAAGATGCGTACTGCTTTAAAGTGGATTATCTGGGGCATAACTGTTCTGTGCATCTCAATCTTTGTATATGTGGTGTGGCATATTTATCAGTTGCTGATGTAATAATAAAGAACGAAGGAAAATGGAATTTGCCAATAAAGAATATCTTTTCTTGCTTCTGTTGTTAATACCCTATTTGCTGTGGTATTTCATGTACAGGAAAAAGAGCGAACCAACCATTCGCATGAGCGATACTTTTGCGTTCCGCTATGCACCGGTCAGCTGGAAGGTGAGACTTATGCCCCTCCAGTTGCTGTTGAGAATGCTTGCATTTGTGATGATTGTCCTGGTGTTGGCACGCCCGCAGACACAAAACTCATGGAAGAATCGTACAATTGAGGGTATTGACATTATGTTGGCCATGGACGTTTCTACTTCTATGTTAGCAGAAGACTTGAAACCTAATCGTTTGGATGCAGCGAAGCAGGTGGCTGCAGAATTCATCTCCGGGCGTCCTGACGATAATATCGGCCTGACTATTTTTGCAGGTGAGTCTTTTACTCAGTGTCCGATGACTATCGACCATTCATCTTTACTTAATTTGCTGCAGAATGTACGCACAGACATAGCCCAGCGTGGTCTGATTGAAGATGGAACAGCCATTGGAATGGGACTTGCAAATGCCGTAAGTCGGTTGAAGGATTCCAAAGCCAAGAGCAAAGTGGTGATTCTTTTGACTGATGGATCTAATAACCGTGGTGATATATCTCCTCTTACGGCAGCTGAGATAGCCAAAAGTCTGGGAATCCGTGTTTATACTATCGGTGTGGGTACAAACAAAGTAGCTCCTTATCCAATGGTTGTTGCTGGTGGCGTCCAGTATGTTAATATTCCTGTTGAGATTGATTCGGAGACCTTGCGTAGCATAGCTCAGGCAACAGACGGAGACTTCTATCGGGCTACTAATAATCGTGAGTTGAAAAATATCTACAAAGAGATAGACCAGTTGGAAAAATCAAAACTCAGTGTAACGCAATTCAGCAAGCGTTATGAGGCATTCCAGCCCTTTGCTATTGTAGCAATAATTGCTTTGCTTCTTGAGATACTGCTGAGAGTAACTATATTTAGGAGGATACCGTAATGTTCAGATTCGAAGATTCCATATACCTTTATCTGTTAATCCTGATTCCAGTGTTGGCTGTTATCAGGTTTATAACTTATCGAAACCAGAAGAAACGTCTACGTAAGTTCGGCGAACCTAAGTTGTTAAAGGAACTGATGCCCGATGTTTCTCATTGGCGTCCTGGTATAAAGTTTTGGCTGTTGCAAGGTTCGCTAGCTTTACTGATCATTATGTTGGCACGACCTCAGATGGGGACGAAGATCAGTCAGGAGAAACGTACAGGTATTGAGACAATCATTGCTGTAGACATCAGTAACTCCATGCGGGCTGAGGATGTGGAGCCAAGTCGTCTTGACCGTGCGAAAATGATGGTGGAGAATCTGGTAGATCATTTTACCGATGATAAGATAGGCTTGATAGTTTTTGCAGGAGATGCTTTCGTACAACTCCCGATAACCAGCGACTATGTGTCGGCAAAGATGTTCCTCAACAACATTGACCCTTCGATGATTCTGACGCAGGGTACTGATATAGCCCGTGCCATAGAGATGGGAACTCATAGCTTTACTCAGGATGAAGGCGTAGGAAAGGCTATTATTGTGATAACAGACGGAGAAGATCATGAAGGTGGAGCATTGGAGGCAGCACAGGCTGCCAAGAAAGAAGGTATGCGTGTTTATGTATTAGGTGTCGGTTCCACTAATGGAGCACCTATACCTGATCCGCAGACGGGCGATTACATGAAAGACAATAGCGGAAACACAGTGATGTCGGCGCTTAATGAGGACATGTGCCGCCAGGTGGCTTCTGCCGGTGGTGGTGCATATATACATGTCAGCAATAATTCCAATGCTCAACGACAGCTGGATATAGAGTTGGACAAACTCTCAAAGAAGGAGATTGCCACAACCATCTATAGTGATTTTGATGAGCAGTTCCAGGCTTTTGGTATCCTTGCCTTGCTGCTTCTTATCATAGAGATATGCCTTTTAGAGAGCAAGAACCCCATGTTGAAGAATATCTCTGTTTTTGGCAGGAAGAAGCAAGTGGCTACAGTCATCCTGCTTTTGATGACCTTGACAGTTTCTGCTCAGACAGACCGACAGTTAATTCGTCAAGGTAATAAACAGTACCGGTTGGGGGACTTTTCAAATGCTGAGGTGAGTTACCGCAAAGCATTGGAAAAGAATAAGCGGAACTCGCAAGCCATGTATAATCTAGGCAATGCTCTGATGGCTCAGAATCAGGACTCCGCAGCTATCATGCAGTTCAATGAAGCTGCTAAGGTAGAACAGAATACATTGCGTAAGTCAAAGGCTTTCCACAATGTAGGATTCATCTGTCAACGCCATCAGATGTACGGAGAAGCGATTGAAGCCTATAAGCAGTCCCTTCGCCTGAATCCTAGTGATGACGAGACACGTTACAACCTGGCTCTCTGCAAGCATTTGCAGAAAAAACAGCCCCCTCAGCAGCAGCAACAACAACAGAATAAAGATAATGAAGACAAGAACGGCCAAGACAAGAAAGACCAGCAACAACAAGAACAACAGGAAAAACAGAAGAAAGAGCAGCAACAGCCAAAGATGAGTAGGGACAATGCTGAGCAACTGCTGAATGCTGCCATGCAGAATGAGAAGGCTACACAGGAGCGCCTTAAGAAGGCTATGCAGAAACCTCAACGCCGCTCGTTGCAGAAGAATTGGTAGTGGCAGGCTGTGAATAAAAAGAAAAAATAGATGGAAAATGAAATAGTAAACGATGAGAGTAATATGAAGGAGAATTTCATGCAGATGACCATAAGCAAGTGGCTCATGGTAATGGCTTTATCATTTGTCATTTGTCATTTGTCATTTACCCCTGTGGGGGCGCAAACCTTGACTGCCAGTGCTCCTAGCCATGTGGCAGTAGGAGAACAGTTCCGCCTTACATATACTGTAAATACACAAGATGCCAGTAATTTCCGTGCTGGCGACATCCCAGATGCCTTTGAGGTGCTTATGGGGCCGAGCACTTCTTCTCAGTCGAGTTTTCAGATGGTCAATGGGCATACTAGCCAGTCGTCATCAATTACTTTTACATATATCTGTGTGGCTATGAAGAATGGTACGTTTACCATCCCTCCTGCTCACATTACGGCAAAAGGCAATTCTATTTCCTCTAGTTCATTGAAAATTACAGTCAGTGGCCAGGCTCGTACCCAACAAGGTGGCGGAGGACAGCGGCAACATGAAGAAGAACCCGAAATGCGTTCTGCAGGAAGTAAGATTTCTGGTAGTGATCTCTATATCAAGGTGAGTGCCAACAAGAAACGCGTACATGAACAGGAACCTATCCTCTTGACATATAAAGTGTATACATTGGTAGCTTTGACACAACTGGAAGGAAAAATGCCAGATTTGAAAGGGTTCCATACACAAGAAGTTCCACTACCTCAACAGAAAAGCTATAAGGTTGAAACAGTGAACGGCAGGTCCTATCAGACGGTGACATGGAGTCAATATGTGATGTTTCCACAGATTACAGGAAAACTTCAGATCCCTTCTCTCACCTTCAATGGCATCGTTGTTCAGCAGAACCGTTCCGTTGACCCGTTTGAAGCTTTCTTCAATGGTGGTTCAGGATATGTCGAGGTAAAAAAACAGATTGTGGCACCAGGTATAGAGATACAAGTAGATCCTCTGCCAACGCGCCCTTCAAACTTCTCTGGTGGTGTGGGAAAGTTCAATATTTCTGCCCAGTTGAATAAAACGGAAATCAATGCCAATGACCCGGTTTCACTGCGTATTATCGTCAGCGGTGTAGGAAATCTGAAACTTATCAAACAACCAACGTTGAATCTTCCCAAGGATTTCGACAAGTATGATGCGAAAGTGACAGACAAGACTAAATTGACTTCACAAGGGGTGGAAGGCTCAATGATTTATGATTTCTTGATGGTGCCCCGTCATCAGGGGAAGTTTGAGATACCCCCGGTTGAGTTCACCTACTATGATACGGGTGAAGGAAAATATAAAACGGTAAAGACGCAGTCCTTTACGTTGGATGTGGCCAAAGGATCTGGTAGTTCTGTTGTCAGCGATTTCACGGGGCAAGAGGATGTGGAGCTGCTGAACAAGGACATTCGTTATATCAAGACGGGGTATGGCAATCAGCACGACATGAACGAATTCTTCTTCGGTAGTGTCGGCTACTGGATAACACTAGCCTTGCTTTTGGTTGTGTTTGTGTCCCTTTTCGTCCTTTTCCGTCAGCGTGCCATTGAGAATGCCAACATCGCTGGCAAACGCGCAGGCAGAGCGAACAAAGTGGCTACCAAACGGCTTCGTATGGCATCAAAGTTGATGCAAGAGAACAAACCGGGCCAGTTTTATGATGAGGTGCTTCGAGCATTGTGGGGATATGTCGGCGACAAGCTTAGTATTCCTGTGGAGCAGCTTTCACATGACAATATCTCGGAAAGGTTGTCAGAACGGAACGTCCATGAGTCTGTCATCAGCCAGTTTATCCAGGCTCTTGACGAGTGTGAGTTTGAACGTTATGCACCTGGTGATCCAAAAGGAAACATGAATAAAGTGTTCAGAAAGGCAATGAATGCTATAGAACAGATAGAGAATACGATGAAGAAGAAGCATGTGCAAAAGTCTGAGGGACATCCTGCATCGTGGCTGCTGTTATGTTTGGTCGCAATGTCCTCTCTATTCTCTCCGCTTTCTGCTTCTGCCATCACAAAGGAAAATGCTGACAGCGCTTATGCACAAGGCCAGTATCAGCAGGCTATCAAGGATTATGAAGAACTCTTGAAACATGGTGTCAGTGCTGAGCTTTACTACAATCTGGGCAATGCTTATTACCGTACGGAAGACATCACTCGTGCAGTGTTAAACTATGAACGTGCTCTGTTGTTGTCGCCTGGAGACCGAGACATCCGTTTCAATCTTCAGATGGCGCGTTCAAAGACCATCGATAAGATTACTCCGGAATCCGAGATGTTTTTTGTAACGTGGTATCGCTCATTGGTTAATCTTATGAGTGTCGATGCTTGGGCAGGAACCGGTCTGTTCTCTCTGGCACTGGCCATCGTCTTGGTTTTGCTGTACCTCTTTGCCGACAGTATCTGGTTGCAGAAGATAGGTTTCTTCGGATTCATTATGCTCCTTTTGGTGTTTATCCTGAGTAATGTTTTGGCTCATGTCCAGAAGCAGGAATTGGTCAATCGCACAGGAGCCATTATCATGGGAGCAGCAGTCAATGTGAAGAGTACACCAGCAAAGAACGGCACAGACCTTTTCATCCTTCATGAGGGCACGAAGGTGGAGATCACCGATGGAGCCATGAAGGATTGGAAACGTGTTAAAGTGGCCGATGGAAAGGATGGCTGGGTTGAAGCAAAGGATCTAGAAGTCATTTGATGCAAGGAGATTGTTGAATATGGATTTGGAATCGTTGATAGAGCTAGATCGTCAGTTGCTACTTATGCTTAATGGCAGCCCGTCTCTTTTCTTGGACGGTCTGGTTAAGACACTTACATCGGCGCTGACGTGGATACCTCTTTATCTTTCTTTGTTCTATATAGTGCTGAAGAACAAGGATACTGCCTCACAAATTGCATTGATTGTTGTCTCAGTGGTTGTGTGCCTGATTCTGACAGGAACTGTGGATGATGTGATTGTTAAGCCCCTGGTTGGTCGTTGGCGGCCTACTCATGACCCTGTGATTGGCTCTGTCGTAGACATTGTCAATGATTACCGTGGCGGTAGATTCGGCTTCTTTTCAGCTCATGCCTGCAATACGTTTGGCATTGCAGTATTCTTCTGCTGGCTCGTACGTAGTTCTCTATTGTCTACAGCCCTCGTCCTTTGGTCGTTGATCAATTGCTGGACACGTCTCTATCTAGGAGTCCATTTCCCTGGCGATATTCTCTGTGGACTGATATGGGGAGCCATTATTGCTTCTATTGTCTATTTTATCTATTATCGTTTGAACTGCCGTTTGTTTGGAGGCAACCGCTTCGTTTCTTCCCAGTATACTCGAACAGGCTTTCTGCGTGCTGATGCCGATATAGTCGTCTCAGTACTTCTCTTGACATTCATTTATGCAATGCTCCGTGCCTGTCTGTTCCTATATGTGTAAACTATGTTGGATGTAAAACATATACATATTAGTGATTATCAATACGAGTTACCCGATTCTCGGATAGCTAAGTTTCCAATTGCTCAGCGTGATCATTCCAAACTGCTTGTCTATCGTCATGGTGAAATCTGTGAAGACTTTTTCTACCATCTTCCTGACTATCTTCCTCAGAAAGCGCTGATGGTCTATAATAATACAAAGGTAATTCAGGCACGTCTTCATTTTCGCAAGGAGTCTGGTGCGCTGATTGAGGTTTTTCTCTTGGAGCCCTATCTGCCAGCCGACTATGAGCAGATGTTCCAGACCACAGGTCGCTGTTCGTGGCTTTGTTTGGTTGGAAACCAAAAGAAGTGGAAAGAAGGTTCCCTCGTCAGGGAACTGGTCATTCATGGAATTCAGGAAGTAATCAAGGCTACCCGTCTTGGGCAGCATGGAACGAGCCAGATAATTGACTTTGAGTGGAGTGGAGGAAGTTCTTTTTCCGAGGTTCTCGATGTAGCCGGTGAATTGCCCATTCCCCCCTATTTGAATCGTGAGACACAGGAAAGCGACAAGCAGACTTATCAGACGGTCTATTCCAAGATAAAGGGCAGTGTGGCAGCTCCTACAGCAGGCCTCCACTTCACTCCGGAAGTTTTGGCTGCCATTGATGCCCATGGTGTTGAACGTGAGGAGGTAACGCTGCATGTAGGCGCAGGAACCTTCCGTCCCGTGAAATGTGAGGATATCGGTGGGCACGACATGCATACAGAGTATATCAGTGTAAGCCGCGAGACTATAGAGAGACTGATTGCCTATGATGGAAAGGCCATTGCTGTAGGTACAACTAGTGTACGTACGTTGGAAAGCCTTTACTATATGGGAATCAAGGTGATGGCGAGTCCAGACTTGACAGAAGAACAATTACATGTCTGCCAATGGGAACCTTATGATACTCCATTTCAGGAACTCCCTTCTGCCACAGACGCTTTGCAGGCATTACTTTCCTGGATGGATGTTCAAGAGTTGCCGGTCTTACACAGTAGTACACAGATTATCATTGCTCCAGGCTATGAGTACAAGATCGTGCGCATGTTGATTACCAATTTCCACCAGCCTCAGTCAACGCTGCTGCTGTTGGTCAGTGCGTTTGTTCACGGAGATTGGCATCGCATTTATGATTATGCTCTCAGCCATGACTTCCGCTTCCTGAGTTATGGTGACTCCTCGCTGCTCATTCCTTGAGCGGCTATACTTTCCCTCGCAAAGAAAAAAAGACCGATACAACTCGGAAATATTTGGAGGTTTCAAATTTATTTCGTACCTTTGCGAGCATAAAACCTTATGCCTATGAATCGACTTGTCTTGTTAATGACGTTGTATACTGCTGTACTGACCCTTTCAGCACAGACAATATCTCGTGAAGAAGCACGCTTGCAGGCTGAGCAATTCCTTCAACAGCGAGGTCATTCTGCTACTTTACGATTCACTCCACAACTATCAAGAGGAAAGACTTCCCATCAGTTGGAAGAGATTCCCGATTACTATGTGTTCAATACCGATACGGAGCAGGGTTTTGTGGTGATGGCTGCCGATAGCCGCATGCCCCAGTCTGTCTTGGCCTACAGCCTTCATGGCTCGTTCGACCCTGACCACCTGAATGGTCCGGTGAAGGATTGGCTCGTAACGATAGAGAAGCAGATGGAGTGGTTGCGTGATAATAACAGCCAGGCTCCCTCTTACAGGGCTCCCGCCCGCAAGGCTGTGACACAGCTTCTCACCACGAAATGGCATCAGACCAATCCTTACAACAGCCATATCGCTGGGGGAAAGTATCTTACGGGTTGTGGCGCTACGGCAATGGCCCAGGTGATGAACTACCACAAATTCCCCACTGCCGTGCAGGCCTCTATTCCTGCCTATAATACTCTTTCGCTGAAAGTCCACATGAATGGTGTCGCCGCCGGTACTGCCATCGACTGGGCTAACATGGTGAATGATTACCATGAAGGCAGCACCTCGGCAGCGCAGAAGAATGCCGTGGCCGACTTGATGCTCTATTGCGGCACCTCGGTAGAGATGGACTATGGAACGGATTTCTCAGGGTCGGCCTTGGAGGATATCGCCAGCGCCCTGAAGAAGTATTTCGGTTATTACAAGGGAATCCGCATCAGGTACCATGAGGAGATGTCCAACCAAGCTTGGGATGATCTGATCTACAGCGAACTTGATGCTGGCCGTCCGGTCATGATTTCTGGCATGTCGGCATCAAACGGTGGCGATGGACATATCTTTGTATGTGACGGCTATGACGGCAGCGGCCACTACCACATCAACTGGGGTTGGGGCGGCTATCAGGATGGCTACTTTGTATTGACCAACCTCACGCCTCCTGACGAACCTCCTGGCTACAACTTCTGGCAGGGGTGTATTACTGGCGTGAAGCCTGACGATGGTACTTTCACAGAACAGGTCGTGCTGACAACGGTGGATTTTGGCTTGTATGATATCAACACGTGGGAACCAACCACCCAAACGGAGTATACTCGCCCTGCTGGCTATGCAAAGTATCCTGTAGCCTATGGCTTTTCCTATAGGAACATGCTGGCCAATACCTATCGCTTTGACGTCAACGTGGGAGTCTTCCAAGATGGCAAACTGGTGGAAGTGCTGTTCGGCGAGAATGGATTCAAATCCAATGATGAGTTGTCAAACGCTATCACATCCTCTTTCGGAGCCGCTTATCTGCCACGGGAGGCAAGCAATACTACGTTCAAGTCGCCAGGCACCTACATCCTGAAAGTGGTAAGCCGTCAGTCGGGCACTACAGAATGGTTGGAGAACGAGGGGTCGGACGAATACTGCCTGGTTTGTGTGATTGACGCCCAGATGAAGATGACCTGCGGTATAGGATTAGGCACTGTCACTCCTGGCCCTGGCCCCGATGAACCAGAGAAAATCTCGGAAACCGAGCGTTCCAACTTGGCTTATAGCATCGGACAGCTGGTTAGTGCCATCGACCTGAAGGTAAGCAACCTGAATGCGGAGAAAGCCAAGCTTGAGGAGCTTTATGGGAAAGCCCAGCAGGCTGTGGCCGACTACGGGACAATTCGCAACAAGTATGCCCTGATAAGGCAGCAGGTGCAGGAGTCTCAGTTGAGCGATGCCAACAAGCAGGATTTCTACAACTATATTGATCAGGAGCTGGCAATCCTCGGCGGTGAGTCGGTGGAGGCAGCAGCCAAGAAGGCGCAGGAACTTGCAGAGGCAGCCCTCTCTAACCTGGAGAATGAACTGGCCGCTCTGGAGCAGATGCTCTCTATGGCCAATGTGCAGGATGGGCAGGTGGCTGCCGAAACCGATTTGACGGCTTTCAACAAGCTGAAGGCCGACTATCAGTCTCTATACAACACCTTTGCAGCTCGTCAGGCTTTTTCTACTTCCAAGGACTTGTCGAATGCCACTAATTATCTCACTGCCGCGCTCAATAATCTGAGTGTCTTCAACGATCGTGTGGCATATCTGAATCAGCAAGCAGAGAAGGCCATAGAGTCAGCCGGCTTGCAGGAACGGAGAACGGAAGTGTATGAGAAGGTTCAGAACCTGAGGAACACTCTTGTTCAGTTGACCACTGAACTCAACAATTCCCGTAATGCTTACTCTGACATCGCTGAAAAATACAATCAGATCGCGGGTGCGCTCAGTGGTCTGGCTGATAAGCTGAATGATGCGAACAGAATGCTGGGTAATGCCAGCATGTCAGACAGTCAGCGGGAGAGCCTGACGCAGAAGCTACTGTCAATCCGTGATGAGCTGAAGGAATATCAGACCTCGCTTTCCAATGTCTACAAGAAGATAGGAGAACTAGAAAGCCTGATGCTTCCTGTGGACCAGCAGAACAACCTTGTTTCGACATTCAACACACTGTTTGCCGACTTCCAGAACGCCACTACAGAGGAAGCACTGGCTGATGTCGAGAGCCGCGTGGCAAGTCTCCTGGGAACCTTGGAGCAGGATGCCAGCCAGAATGCTGCCTACAAGGAGTCGTTGGACAATACCAATAACGACGTGGAAGCATTGAAGTCACCCATGAATGAGCTGGAAACCAACATCTCTGAATTGGTTGAGGCCATCAAGACTGCCCATGATGAATATGTGGATGAACAGGAACAGTTGCAAGCCATGAAGAAAAAGGTGGACGAAGCACTCGACCTTTTGAAGCAAAAGATAGAAACCGCTAAGGATGAATTTGGCAAAAAGAACAACGAGGCGAAATCCATAGACGATGCATTCCAGGAGAAAAAGAACGCTTTGGAAGAACTGAAGAAGCGGCTGGAAAAGGTTGAGGAGCAGCTGTCGAAGGCAGAGCTGACCGAAGAGCGTCGTGACTCCTTGGTAGCTGTCTGTCAGGGCATCCTCAGTGCCTTAGACCTGGCAAGGGAGGCCGAAGAGGAAGTGGAAAACCAACTCGCAGGGATTGCCTCGGTGAACTCTGATGATCTGAATGCTCTGGCCGACACCTATAATGAACTTGTCAATAAGTTTAACGGTTCCTCAACCAAGGAAGAGTTCGAGGAATTGGAAGGAAAGTGCGAGGGACTGCACCAGCAGATTAATGAGCTTTATTTGGCTCTGTCAGCTCAGCGCAGCAGCCTCTCAGACATGAAGGTGCCTATTGGTGCCCTGCTGACCAATGCCGATGAGCTGGCAGATGAGATTCTCAAGTTGGCAAAGGGTATTGAGGCAGCCGAGAAACTCACAGCCGAGGAATTGGCTCAGAAGGAAAAGGAAGAGCAGGAGAAGCGAGAGCTGGAGGAAGCCCGCCAAGTATCGGAAGGACTTCTGAAGGAGGTGACGGATGATGCTGATGCCGTGCTGACTAGCTTGAAAGCCGTTTATGAGGAAGCCCAGGTGCTGGCCGAGGAAGATGAGGTCAAGGAACTGCTGGGCCAGCTGAACATTGTAGCCAATCGTCTGAATGAGATTGCTACTGGCCTGAGTAATCAGCAACAGGCCATCGGCTCTGCCACCACCAAGGAGGGCCTGTCTAAAATAGATGGTTTACTCGGCGATTACAAGAATGAGCTGGCTAAGATGGCGGAAGAACTGAATAATCTCCGCACTAAGTTGAAGACTATTCTGACGGCAGTCAGCCCTCTGGCCATCGATGGCAAGAAGATTGTAGGTTGCTATGACACCAATGGACGACCCACCGACATCCGCAAGAAGGGCTTGAAGATTCTCCGTCTGAGCGATGGCACCACAAGGAAAGTATATATCAAATAGTAATAAACTAAAATTTTAACAACATGAGACTATCAGGAAGAAGAGAAAGCTCAAACGTGGAAGATCGCCGCGGTATGAGCACAGGAGCAAAAGCAGGTATCGGAGGCATTGGTGCAGTTATTGTGGCAGCACTCTTTGCCTGGATTAGCGGTGGCGATCCTATGCAGGCAGGCCTCCAGGCTTTTCAGGAGCAGATGCAGCAGCAGGGTACTGAGACTGTGAACCCAGAGAACTTCACAGAAGAAGAGCAGGAACTGGCAAAGCTTTCCAGTCAGATTCTTGCAGGTACAGAGGACGTTTGGACCAGAGTTTTCAAAGAGCAGGGATTAGGCAATTATACTCCCCCTACGCTGGTTCTTTTCTCCAACGCTGTCCAGTCGGCTTGTGGCAATGCTACGGCAGCCGTGGGACCATTCTATTGCTCAGGTGACCAGAAACTTTACATTGACCTCTCGTTCTTTACCCAGATGAAACGACAGTTAGGCGTTGAGGGAAGTGAGTTCGGCTATGCCTACGTTATTGCACATGAGATCGGCCATCATGTGGAGTACCTCACGGGTACATTGGGCAAAGCTCATCAGGCGATGAACCAGACCAATAAGACCGATGCAAACAAAATCAGCGTACGGCTGGAACTGTTGGCTGACTACTATGCTGGCGTTTGGGCTCACTACGACAATGAAATGTTCCAGTCTATGGAACTGGGTGACCTTGAAAAGGGACTTGAGTTGGCCAAGGCCATCGGTGATGACTGGCTGCAGAAGAAAGCGCAGGGTAGGGCTACTCCAGAGTCGTTTACCCATGGTACCAGCGACCAGCGTAAACGTTGGCTCCGCATGGGCTATCAGACTGGTGACATGAGCACCAGCACCTTTGCAGTGCAGAACTACAATGATTTGTAAATCAGGAATAAAAATAAAGCGATGACCTTCACAGGCCGTCGCTCTATATCTTCAATAGGTATTAGTCTTTTTAAGGTAAAAAGATTGTTTTCAGGATAACGTTTGCAAAGGTAAGACATATTTTTGAACTGGCAAAACTTTTCCTTTAAAATTATTTACACAGTCGCCCCGTGCACCCACACAAATCGGAAAATTAAACAAAATTAAGAAAAAAGTATGTGCAAACGTTTAAATTTGTGTGAATTGTGGCTGCTTGCGAAGTTAATTCTTCCCCTTGAAATGATGCGATGTAACACCTAAAAAACAGTATTTGTCGAAGGCTTTTGTCCGGTTGCTCATTGTCGCAGTTACGGATAAGCATCGGCAGCTTGTTCTCACTTTTACAATATAGAATTGTATCGAGGCATAGTGGACTGAATACAAAGGGAGTCGGAGCACGCATTCTTCGAAGCGTGCCATTTTGCATGTGGGCATGCAGTCCTTGAGCAGGTTGACACGAAGTGACATAAGATTGGCACCAAAAAGGGACTATCACCTTGCTTGAAGAGAGACGTTCTCTTGTTTGAATCTAAATGCTCGATTGCTTGGATCTAAATGGTTGATTGCATGGATCTAAATGCTTGATTGCTTGAATCTCAATGCTTGATTGCTTGAAGGTGTTGCATAGGGCGGCAGGAGATATAGCGTACTGAGTGATGCTTTGCCAGCCCATACAAGTCAAATAAATTTTACCGCCACTAAACTCGAACTTTAGTGGCGGTAAAGTCTGAGTTTAGTGTCGGTAATCTCACACATCCTCGCTCATGAATTATTCTCTCCCTGAGTGAGCATTGTTCTCTCCCTGAGTGAGCATTGTTCTCTCCCCGAGTGAGCAGCGTTCTCTCCCTGAGTGAGCAGCGTTCTCTCCCTGAGTGAGCAGCAATGCTTAGCATTTTAGTTAAGACACTCGGCACCTTAGAGTTAGGAACACTAAGAGTGTTTATATGTGTTGTTTCTGTACTCCATTGGCGTTAAACCTGTTAGGCGCTTGAAATACTTAGCAAAAAACGATGGGTTGGCAAAGTGCATCTCTTCAGCTATCTGTGCTGTAGACTTGTCCGTGTGACGTAGTTCTATTTTTATGCGGGTAATGAGGGCACGGTCTATCCAGTCCTTGGCGGTGGTGCCGCTGGCTTGTCGGATGACCGTGCTGAGATAGCGTTCTGTAAGGCACAGACGTTCAGCATAGTAGCCTATCTGGTGGTGTTCTGTGCTGTGCAGGGTGACAAGTTGAATAAAGCGGTCGAAGATGGTCTGCTCGCGTGAACGTGAGACGGCGTGCATATCCGATTGCTGACGGAACAGGTGATCGTAGTGGTGCATCAGGGCTGCTACTAGTGTAGTAACTGTGGGACGATGATAGTCCTCTGTGTGAACCACATGCCAGATGGTGTTGAGAATGTGGCTGGCCGTGTTGATATCACTTTCACCAACGGGCAGCTGGAAGTCGCGAATTTGACCGTTGAAAGCTGATGGCATCTGACCCTGTGCGAAGGGCATAGGAAAATCAGCAAAAAGACCGATGCCGAAGACTTGTAGATCATCGGAAAGACGGATGGGGTTGATGATGGTGCCAGGACCGATATAGACCAATGTTCCAGCGGTGACGTGACGGTCTTGCAGGTTGAAGTTGAAGTAGGCCTCTCCACTTGTGATGATACCCAATCGATGGTCGTTGATAACGAATGGTGGTTTCTGACGCATCAGAAGACGGAACACGGTATGATCCCCATGAACCAAACCAAGTTCACCATTGAAGAAGATGTTCTTGCTAATCTGTGCAAGATGAGGGGTGAGTATGTCACGCATTCGCGACATGTCCATTAATTGGGGCTGTTTGTTCATAATCCGTCTGTTTTGTTTGCAAAGATAATTATTTTATCTGAATTGACGTCCTCTTTTTGCGCAAATCGAACAAATGGAACATTTTTTCATGCTAGAGGATAATGTCATTATGAGAAAAATGTCCTATCTTTGCAGCAGAATTCAATTGTTGAAAGAAATGAAGATTTTATTAATAGGTTTGATGATGCTGCCGATGGTGGCGCTGGGGCAGACGCTAGAGGAGTGTCAGCAGGCGGCAGAGCAGAATTATCCGCTGATAAGTCAGTATGGGCTTATCGAGAAGACAACGGAGCTGACGGTGGCGAATATCCAGAAGGGATGGCTGCCGCAGGTGTCGGCATTAGCCCAGGCAACGTATCAGAGCGATGTAACGGCTTGGCCAGATCAGATGAAAACTGTCTATCAACAGATGGGTATAGACATGAAAGGACTGAAGAAAGACCAGTATCGGATAGGTGTCGATATACAACAGACCATCTATGACGGTGGTGCCATCAACAGCCAGAAACAGATAGCACGTGAGCAGGGCAAGGTGCAGGCTGCACAGAATGAGGTTAATATATATAATGTTCGCAAGCGCGTGAATGAGATGTACTTTGCGTTGTTGGTGCTTGATGAGCAAATCAAACTGAACCAGGATTTGCAGAAGTTGTTGGGCGGCCATGAACGGAAGTTGGCTTCGATGGTGAAAAACGGAACGGCAGCAGAGAGTGATTATCAAAACGTGAAAGCTGAAAGACTGAGCGTGATGCAGCAGGCAACCAACCTGGTAGGACAGAAAGCAATGCTTCAGAGAATGCTGAGCACATTTTGCGGTGTGGAGGTGAAGGAGGTGCAGAAACCGGTTTTGAATGTTGCTGTAGTACAACAACAAACGGGGCTGCGGCCGGAGTTAAAGTCACTGGATGCGCAGATAGTGATGATCAATGCTCAGGAGAAAGCTTTGGATTCGGCACTGATGCCGAAGTTGGGCTTGTTTGCCCAGGGATTCTATGGTTACCCTGGACTAAACATGTTTGAGGATATGATGAGGCACGATTGGAGCCTGAACGGCATTGTAGGAGCACGGTTGACGTGGAACATCGGTGCCCTCTATACCCGTAAGAATGACAAGGCGAAACTGCAGTTGCAGCGTGACATGATAGTGTCGAATCGTGAGACGTTTCTGTTCAACAACAATATGGAACAGATTCAGCAGAATGAAAACATCGAACGCTACAAAAGACTGATGGCTGATGATGCGGAGATTATCTCGCTTCGGCAGACTGTGAGAAAGGCAGCTGAGTCGAAACTCTCGCACGGTATCATCGACGTGAACGATTTGGTACGAGAGATCAATGCCGAGAATGCTGCCCGAGTGCTGCAGTCGATGCACGAGATTGAAATGCTGAAGGAAATATATGACAAAAAGTTTACCATTAATAATTGATTATCGACTACAGAATTAACGAAATAAACGGCTATGAAGAAAATAATGATAACAGCAATTGTGGCGCTGATGATGGCCGCCTGCGGCGGGAGTGAAAAGACATATGATGCCACGGGTACCTTTGAAGCTACTGAGACCACTGTGTATGCAGAGCAGAGTGGAGCGCTGCTGACGTTCGATGTGAATGAAGGTGACAATATCGGAGCCAACAAAGAAGTGGGACTCATCGACACCACACAGACGTGGCTGAAGATTCTTCAGTTGAATGCCACGAAAGAGGTATATCAGAGCCAGAAACCTGATATGGAACGCCAGATAGCAGCCACACGGCAACAGCTGGCCAAGGCCTTGCAGGACGAACAGCGATACAAAGAGCTGGTGTCCGATGGTGCTGCTCCTTCGAAGATGCTCGACGATGCCAGTAATCAGGTGAAGGTGTTGCGGAAGCAGCTGGATGCACAGATATCGTCGCTAAGTACCAGCGCCCGTTCACTGGACAAACAGACGGCAGCTGCAGATGTCCAGATAGAACAACTGCGTGACATGCTTCGCAAGTGCCACATCGTGGCACCTGTACAGGGCACTGTTCTTGAAAAATATGTGGAACGTGGAGAGTTCGTGAGCGTGGGAAAACCGTTATTGAAGATAGCCGATACAGAGAATATGTACTTGCGTGCCTATGTGACCTCTGCCCAACTGCAGAATATGAAAATCGGTCAGGAGGTAAAGGTCTTTGCAGACTACGGAGACGGTCAGCGAAAGGAGTATGAAGGTAAAGTCAGTTGGATATCAAGTCGCTCGGAGTTTACACCCAAGACCATCCTTACCGACGATGAGCGTGCTGATCTAGTGTATGCCGTCAAGGTTGCTGTCCGTAACGACGGATATGTGAAAATAGGTATGTACGGCGAAGTGAAATTTTAAGCGACAAATGATTCCACTGATTTGCCGTATTGCTCGTTCTGTATGTCATGTAAATCTGTGAAATCTGCTTAATCCGATGTAAAAAAATGAATGCTATAGAAGTCAAGCATATAACCAAGTCCTACGGACGAGTGCGAGCCCTCGATGATGTATCTTTTGCGGTAGGCAAAGGTGAGGTGTTCGGACTCATTGGCCCTGACGGAGCTGGTAAGACGTCAATGTTCCGTATTCTCTGTTCGCTGTTGCTACCCGATGCTGGAGCAGCAGTCGTGGATGGCTTCGATGTGGTGAAGCAGATGCGTGAGGTGCGCTGCCGTGTGGGCTATATGCCGGGTAAGTTCTCGCTTTACCAGGACTTGACTATCGAGGAAAATCTGAAATTCTTTGCCACCCTTTTCGGCACCACCATCGAAGAGGGCTACGACAGTATCAAGGCCATCTATTCGCAGATAGAGCGTTTTAAAGATCGCAGGGCTGGGGCGCTCTCTGGAGGCATGAAACAAAAATTGGCATTAAGTTGTGCTTTGGTGCATCAGCCGAGTGTTCTCTTTCTTGACGAACCGACAACTGGTGTGGATCCTGTGAGTAGAAAGGAACTATGGGAGATGCTTTTATTGTTGAAGGAACGCGGTATTACTATTGTATCTTCGACACCCTATCTCGATGAGGTAAGATGCTGTGAACGTGTGGCGTTCATGGATCAGGGAAAAGTGATGGGCATTGATACGCCAGATACTATCCTTGATCGATTTAAAGATGTGTTCAACCCACCAGGAATTGAGGCTGTTGCTGAAGTGCAACAACAAACCGAACTGGTTATTGAGGTGAAGCACTTAGTGAAAGCTTTTGGAAATTTCCGGGCTGTGGATGATATTAGTTTTACGGTGAAGAAAGGCGAGATATTCGGTTTCTTGGGGGCTAACGGTGCGGGTAAGACGACGGCGATGCATATGCTGACAGGTTTAAACCAACCAACGAGCGGAACGGGTCGCGTCTGTGGCTACGATATCCGTACGGAGTATGAGCAGATAAAAAAGCATATCGGTTATATGAGCCAGAAATTCTCGCTCTATGAGAATCTGACCGTTTCTGAAAATATCCGCCTCTTTGCAGGTATCTATGGAATGAAGAAAGAAGATGTAAGAAAGAAGATGGACGAAGTACTGCTCCAGTTGAATTTCGTGGAACATAAGGACGATTTGGTGGGGGCGCTGCCACTCGGGTGGAAACAGAAATTGGCTTTCTCTGTATCCATCTTCCATGAACCGGGTGTGGTGTTCCTCGACGAGCCTACGGGTGGCGTAGATCCCGCTACTCGCCGTCAATTCTGGGAGCTGATTTACAACGCAGCTCATCGCGGCATCACAATCTTTGTTACTACTCACTATATGGATGAGGCTGAATACTGCGACCGGATCTCGATTATGGTGGATGGCAAAATCAAAGCGATGGGCACGCCCGAAGAACTGAAGCAGGAATACCACCAGCCCGATATGGACCATGTGTTCACATATTTAGCAAGGAAAGCTACGAGAATAGACAGTTGACAATGGATAATAGCCAATTAAGATGAAACAGTTTCTATCTTTCGTCATAAAAGAAACCAAACACATCCTGCGTGATAAGCGTACAATGCTGATACTCTTCGGTATGCCCGTAGTCCTGATGTTCCTCTTTGGCTTTGCCATCACTACTGATGTGAAAAATGTTCGTACGGTGATAGTAGCAGTCAACAGTGACCACCAGACTCTACAGGCATTCAACCGCCTCGCTGCCTCTGAATATTTCATCATCACGCAAACCGTAGCCACACCTCAGGAGGCAGAACAGCTCATTCGCAGCCAGAAAGCGGATATGAGCCTCATTCCCAACCCCACACAAAAGGGCGAGGGGAGTAGTCGCATAAAGTGGCAAATTATGGTTGATGGAAGCGACCCCAACATGGCACAGCAATGGGTCACCTATGCACAGGCCATTCTTTCGCAATCTAATGACAGCAAAAGATATTCGTTCCCCTCGCTATCCAGAGATGGGCTGGGGGTGAGGCTTCTATACAACCCCCAGATGCGATCAGCTTACAATTTCGTTCCTGCCATCATGGGTATGCTACTGATACTCATCTGTGCCATGATGACGTCGATAAGTATTGTTCGTGAGAAGGAACGTGGAACCATGGAGGTGTTACTAGTGTCACCAGTTCGCCCAATAATGGTCATCATCGCTAAGGCAGTGCCGTATTTAGTACTTGCTTTTGCCATTCTTATCACCATTCTCCTGATGGCGCGCTTTGTACTAGGTGTGCCGCTGGCAGGTTCGTTGTTTTGGATTTTAGCTGTGAGCACCTTATATATAATAATGGCCCTCTCGTTAGGCTTACTCATTTCGAATGTGGCTCAGACACAATTGGTGGCCCTGTTGCTCTCAGCGATGGTGCTGCTCATGCCTGTGGTAATGCTTTCTGGCATGTTGTTTCCCGTGGAATCTATGCCAACCATTCTGCAGTGGCTATCAGCCGTAGTACCGCCACGCTATTACATCCAGGCCATGCGCAAATTGATGATTATGGGTGTAGGCATTGGAGATGTGGCGCAGGAGGTAGCTGTTTTGGGAGGTATGACTGCCGTTTTGCTCATCATTGCCTTGAAAAAATTCAATACTCACCTAGAGTAATCATTATTTACAATTGCTGATAATCAGTTTTTAATTATGATAAGATATCTCATCCAGAAAGAGTTTCTGCAGATACGTCGCAATGCGTTTCTGCCAAAACTAATCATCCTGTTTCCCATCATGATTATGTGCGTGATGCCATGGGTGATGCAGATGGAGGTTAAGAATATCGTTGTGGATGTAGTAGATATCGACCGGACGGTAGACTCGCAGCGTCTCGTGCAGCAGATTGCTGCCAGTAATTATTTTATCTTTGGTGGACAGAAGGCCACATTCGCAGATGCGATGAGGGACGTTGAGAAGGGTAGGGCTGATGTGATTTTCGAGATCCGGGATGGTCGGTATCTCATCGCTGCCAATGCTGTCAATGGCACTAAAGGATCGATGGGGTCGGCATATTTGTCTCAGATCGTCACATCGCAACAGCCAAGTCGCAATTCTCAGTATTCAGTCCTCAATCTGTACAACAAAGGCCAGAACTACAAACTCTATATGATTCCAGCCCTTCTTGCCATTGTGATGATGCTTATGACTGGTTTTCTGCCCACTCTGAACATTGTGGGGGAAAAAGAATCAGGTACCATAGAACAGATTAATGTTACACCCGTGTCGAAGTGGTCGTTCATCCTCGCTAAACTTATTCCATACTGGATCATAGCCCTTTTCGTCATTACAGTCTGCCTCTTGCTTGCCTGGCTCGTCTATGGCCTCACACCAGCAGGTCCAGTGTGGCTCATCTATGTGCTTGCCATGTTGCTGGCATTGTTTTTCTCCTCGTTTGGACTTGTCGTTTCCAACTATAGTGAAACCATGCAACAGGCAATGTTTGTCATGTGGTTTTTTGTGGTCAGTATCATGCTGCTTTCTGGTCTATTTACTCCCACGCGTTCAATGCCCGATTGGGCTTATATGACCACCTATATCAACCCGATGCATTATTTCATTGATGCTATACGTACCGTTTTTATCCGAGGCGGTGGTTTACTGCAGGTTGCCCACCAACTACTTGCTCTGCTCACCATCGGTACTTTCATGGCAGTTTGGGCTGTGAAGAGTTATAAGAAAAACAATTAATTCAGTTCCAATGTGCTTCTCTGCTTATAGCTAATTAGTAATTATCCAACGGAGCAGAGACGACCTTTGAATAATTGAAACGTTAAAAAAAGACAAGGTGAAAGACTTATTCATCATTCTTTGTTAAACAAATGGAACAAAGAGCGAGGGCAAGGTGAATAATTCATTTTTATTTTCTAATTTTGCATCTACAAATAATAGGAATACACATCTAATAACTTTTTAATGGAAAGAATTATGAAAAGAATGATGATGACTATGGCGCTTGCAGCAACGATGTTACTGGGTGCCCAGACGGTAAAGGCTCAGGACGTGCTGACTCCGGAGCAGCAGGCAGAACTGAAGGCCCAGGAGGCTGCTCAGAAAGCTGCAGAAAAGCAGGCCAAGAAGTTGGAAAAGGCTGAAAAGAAGAAGGAGGCTGAAAAGAGAAAGAAGGAAAAAGCGATAGAGAAACAGAAGAAACTTGTGAAGAATGCCGAGAAGGCACAAAAATCTGCTGAAAAGGCTCAGCAGAAGTATGTTAAGGCTGCTGAGAAGGCTGCACAGAACCCTGGCGACAGCAAGGCTGAACTGGCTGCTGCCAAGGCAAAGGTTGCAGCTGAGAAGGCAGCAGAGAAGGCAGCCAAGGCTGCTAAGAAAGCTAAGTAGGGTTTAGTTAATAGAATTAGGTAAAGAAAGTAAAAGATAAAAATAGCAAAAGAGATTTGAGAAAACAATTATTATTGTTATGCTTCATAGTGCTGCCGCTTACGGCAGGTGCCCAGAAGGTAACCCTTGGCACCACTATTACCGCAGACAAAGGTGAATACAATGGTGAGATGCAGGGTGGAAAACCGAACGGAAAGGGTAAAACCATCTGGACTAACGGAAACACCTATGAAGGTGAGTACGTGAAAGGTAAGCGGCAGGGCTATGGTGTTTATACATTCTACGACGGGGAAAAATATGAGGGAGAATGGTTCCAGGACCAGCAACATGGTCAGGGAATCTATTATTTCTTGAACAACAACCGGTACGATGGGCTTTGGTTTCGTGACTATCAGCAGGGGCACGGAGTGATGTACTATTTCAATGGCGACCGCTATGATGGCGAGTGGCATCAGGACAAGCGCGAAGGCAAGGGTAAATATATCTTTGCCGGAGGTGCCTTTTATGATGGTGAGTGGAAGAACGACATGAAGCATGGACAAGGCCATTACGACTGGGGCGATGGTTCTACCTACGAAGGTCAGTGGTCTAATAATGTGCGTTCGGGTAAAGGAATCTACAAGTATGCTGACGGTGACCGTTATATTGGTCAGTGGCAGAACGATTTGCAGCATGGGAAGGGAATCTACCAGTTCCAGAATGGCGACGTTTACGAAGGCGACTACGTGAAAGGTGAACGTACTGGTACGGGTATCTTTAAGTATGCCAATGGTGACAAGTACACCGGCCAATTTCAAAATGGTGACAAGAGTGGTCAGGGAACCCTTGTGTGGGCTAACGGCAATGTGTACATAGGCCAGTGGAGACAGGATAAGCCCAACGGTAAGGGGCGATTGACAACAAAGGCGGGAGATGTGTTCGAAGGACAGTTCCGTAATGGTATGATTGAAGGCGAAGGCATAGCCCGCTATGCCGACGGCTCTAAATTTAAGGGATCATTCAAGGCGGGGAAACGAAACGGACCTGCCATAGAAGAGGATAAGGACGGGAAACGCTTTGAGGGTACCTATGTAGATGATTTACGCGATGGGCCTTTTGTAGAGAAAGACCGCAATGGAAGCATTACTGCCAAAGGCTCTTATACCCGTGGACACAGGGAAAATGAATAAAAACAAAGAATACAAATTACAGCAATTATGATTATAGACACCATCAATAACTTGTACAAGTATGTCGGCATGAACCCTTTGTTTGCCGATGTAGTGGCATTTCTGGATGAAAATGACCTGAACACTTTGGGGGCAGGTAAGCACTTCATCAAAGATAAAGATCTTTTTGTGAACATTCAGGAGGCTAAGGGACGATCCCAAGAGGAAGCTGTTCTTGAAACACATGTCAAGATGATAGATATTCAGATACCTCTTGACGGTGAAGAAACTTTCGGTTATACGCCATTGTGTGACCTTCCGCCCTTTGAGTATAATGCGGAGAAAGATATCACGAAATATGGTGACATACAGGCTCAGACTTATGTAACTGTGAAGCCAGGACAGATGGCAATATTCTTCCCTCAGGATGGCCATGCTCCCTGTATTACAGACAAGGCTGGGATCAGAAAGGCAATTTTCAAGGTGAAAGCATAATTATATCATTATTATGGCAAATACAAAGAAAACTACAGAAAAGAAGATGGCAGAGCAGAAAGTGATAAAGAAGGCTGCTGTGAAGTCAACAGCCAAGCCCGCTGCCAAGAAAGTGACTAAGAAAATAGTGGAGGCTTCACAGGTTCCACAACATATAGGATTGGTACGCAACGACTCGTGGCTGGAACCTTTTGAGGGTGCCATCAGTGGACGTCATGATCACGCTTTGTGGAAGTTGAACCAGTTGACTCAAAATGGCAAACGAACCCTGTCAGATTTTGCTACCGGACATCTTTATTTCGGCCTGCATAAGCTGACGCGAGGCTGGGTGTTTCGTGAGTGGGCTCCGAATGCTACGGATATTTATCTCATTGGCGACTTCAATAACTGGCAGGAAGACGAGAAGTACCGTTGCCAGCGAGTGGCAGGAACTGACAACTGGGAACTGAAACTCAAGGAGAAAGACCTGCAGCACGGCCAGCTTTACAAGATGAAGGTAAAATGGAATGGTGGTGAGGGTGAACGCATACCTGCTTGGTGCCAACGTGTGGTACAGGATGACCAAACCAAGATATTCTCCGCCCAAGTATGGAACCCGAAGGTGCCTTACGTGTGGAAAAAGGCTGGTTTTAAACCCAAAAAGAACCCGCTGCTGATCTATGAGTGCCATGTCGGTATGGCTCAGGATGCGGAGAAAGTGGGTAGCTATACGGAATTCAAAGACAACGTGCTTCCTCGTGTGAAAGCTGATGGTTATAATGCCATACAGGTGATGGCTATTCAGGAGCATCCTTATTATGGATCATTCGGTTACCATGTGTCATCGTTTTTTGCCCCCAGTAGCCGCTTTGGTACGCCTGAGGAACTGAAGGCACTTATCGATGAAGCTCATCGTCTAGGCATTGCCGTGATTATGGATATTGTGCACAGCCATGCCGTGAAGAACGAAATAGAGGGTTTGGGCAATCTTTGCGGTGATCCTAATCAGTTCTTCTACCCTGGTGATCGCCATGAACATCCTGCATGGGATTCCCTGTGCTTTGACTATGGTAAGGACGACGTGATTCACTTCCTGCTTTCTAACTGTAAGTATTGGCTTGAGGAGTTCCATTTCGACGGTTTCCGTTTCGATGGCGTTACTTCCATGCTCTATTATAGTCATGGCCTAGGAGAGGCATTTACTGGCTATGGTGACTACTTCAATGGTCATCAGGACGATAACGCCATCTGTTATCTTACCTTGGCCAACTGCCTGATTCATGAGGTGAACCCTGATGCTATCACCATTGCCGAAGAGGTGAGTGGAATGCCTGGCTTGGCTGCGAAATTTGAGGACGGAGGTTACGGCTTCGACTATCGTATGGCCATGAACATTCCTGACTACTGGATCAAGACTATAAAAGAGGTACGTGACGAGGATATCAATGTGTGCTCAATATTCTGGGAAGTCAAGAACCGTCGCCCTGATGAGAAGACCATCTCCTATTGTGAGAGTCATGACCAGGCGCTCGTGGGTGACAAGACCATCATCTTCCGACTGATTGACGCAGATATGTACTGGCACTTCGCCAAGAAAGATGTGAATGACATTGCCCAGCGTGGTATTGCTCTTCACAAAATGATTCGACTGGTGACTGCCGGTGCAATCAATGGTGGCTATCTAAACTTCATGGGCAATGAGTTCGGCCATCCTGAGTGGATAGATTTCCCCCGTGAAGGCAATGGGTGGAGCTACAAGTATGCCCGCAGGCAGTGGAGTCTTGTTGACAACAAAGACCTCTGCTATCATTGGTTGGGTGATTTTGACCGTGAGATGCTGAAGGTAATAAAGAGTGTCCGTAATTTCCAAGACAAACCTGTCACAGAGATTTGGCATGATGATGGAGACCAGGTTCTGTGTTTCATGCGTGGTGACTTGGTGTTCGTGTTTAATTTCTCTCCCACGCGTTCTTATACTGACTATGGCTTCCTTGTTCCTACGGGCAGTTACGACGTGGTGCTCAACACCGATGCAAAGGAGTTTGGTGGCAATGGTTTCGCAGATGATACAGTGACTCATCTTACCAACTATGATCCGCTCTATGTCCAGGATAAGAAGGAGTGGCTGAAGCTATATATTCCTGCACGTTCGGCTGTGGTGCTGAAGAAGAACTGATATTAGTATTTGATGAATTATAATCACTCTCATAGAGACGGTAGCACCATCATTCTTCGAGTGATGTGTGCTATTGTCTTTTTGACCTTCTCTTTCCTCTGGCTCTATTTCTTCCAAGCCGATGTCCTGGCTGTTGCCCAGCATGTGTTGAGTCATGGGAAAACCCATTATAACGGTTTGCTGGGTGCAGTACTAATTACTTTGGTACTATGGACGCTACAGGTGGTTGTTGCAGTGCTGCTAAAGCTTAGTAAACGTTGCTACGCTTTTACTTTTTTGCCCTCGATGCTGATGTTGGGATTATTGAGTGATATCGATACTGACATAGATCGTCACATTTCTTTGGGTGCTTGGTGGTGGGGGTTCCCGCTGATCCTGATTTTTTGGGGCGTATTGGTTCTTCTTGCACGAGTCTATCAGAGTGTTGAACCTCAGGAACCTGGGGGTATTTTCTCGCGTCGTGTGTGGGTTAACATGCTTGTCATGGCGCTGATGATGATCGGTGTGGTTTCTGTTGCGAATACTCAGGCGGCTTTCCATTACCGAGCCCATATAGAGACTTCTTTGTTACGTGGAGACTTTGAAGAAGCCTTGCGTGTGGGGGAACGCTCCTTGGAGAGTGATGCTTCGCTGACTATGCTCCGCGTTTACGCCTTGGCCCGTCAGGGAGAATTGGGGGAGAGGCTCTTCCATTATCCTGTGTCCTTAAAAGGCATTGATGTACTTCCATTAGGTTCTTCCAGTGTACGCACGGTGATTTATCCTGCCGATAGCATATATCGTTTCCTCGGAGCGGTTCCCAAGTCCAGTGTGAAGACCACTGCTCAATATCTGTCACTCTTAGAAGAGAATGATAAAGCTACCCCTGCTGTTCGTGACTATCAGCTCTGTGCCATGCTTATTGACAAAGATATTGATGGTTTTGCTCGTGCCATAGGACGATATTATGAGGTGAATGACTCTTTGCCGCGCCATTATCGGGAGGCATTGGTTCTCTACCATCATTTGCGCAGCCATCCTGTTTTGGTATTGCATGATGAAGTGATGGAGACTGACTACAGCGATTTCCGTGCTATGGAAGATCAACTAACCGAAAAAAGTGAACGCAAGGTAAGGGTAGGGGAGAAGTTTTATGGTACCTATTGGTACTATTATTATTATTTATAGGTTCAGCCTATGGTCGATACAAGGCGGGAGGTCTTCTTCATAATGAGTAACGAAGATGAGCGTCTTGTTGCGCCGTTTGCAAAAGGCTTCAACGATGGCTTTTACCCTTTGACGGTTGTTTTCGTCCAGACCATGTAGTGGCTCATCCAGAATAAGGAGCTCAGGATCTTTCACAAAGGCACGTGCTAATAGCACCATGCGTTGCTCGCCACTTGACATCTGAAGGAAAGAACGTTCTGCGAGATACTCTATGCCAAACACTCTCATCCACCATCTGCATCGTTCCTTTTCTTCATCAGTAGGTTTCACATAGAGTCCTACAGTGTCTTTCAGACCGCTGGCAACGATGCGCAGAGCAGGCAAGTCGCGGTGATAGGATCGGTGCATCTCGGGTGATACGTAGCCAATGTGTCTTTTGATCTGCCAGATGGTCTCACCTGTTCCCCTTGTCCATCCGAAGAGGCTGATGTCGCAAGCATAGCTTTGCGGGTTGTCGGCACATACCAGTGAAAGTAACGTGGACTTTCCGCTGCCATTGCGACCTGAAAGAGCCCAGTGCTCACCGTTTCTTACCGTCCAGTCCAGTTCCCGCAGGATAACCCGATCGCCATAGCGTATGGACACTTTGTTCATCTTGACAACCTCTTCTGCGTGGTATTCATCGGCCTTGTAGGGTAATGCCATGATGGCTTGCAAGTCGGGCTCAGGCCGTTTTGCCGGTTCTTCCATGACAATTCGCTCGGTAACGTATGAAGGGATGTCTTTCTCCCTTGACACCACGATATATATAGTCATCTCCCTTTTTTCGGAAAGAGTTAAAAGCAATCCATTCAATAGCTCACGGGCTTCTGCATCAAGTCCGATGAAGGGGTTGTCCATGATGAGCGTCTTCGGATTGGCTAATAAGGTCCGTACCAATTGGAATTTTCGTAGTTCCCCGCTCGATAGGGATATGATAAGTTTCTCCTTTAAATCATTGATGTTAAATAGCTGATACAAATCTCTTTGCAAGTTTCTTCGGTCTGACGAATCATCCCCAGTCAAAAGGAAGCTTTTCTCCAATAAATCGTCCACAGTGGGAGTCTCTTGGTCTATGTCGTGTTGGTTCCATCGCAGTTGTAAATAATAGGCTCCGTCCACGTTGGCTCCGTAGGAGTCGCGGAAGGCAATATAGCGTACGCTGTCGGATGCCAGGGTGCGTCGCATTTTTTCTATGTATTTACTTTTTCCACTGGCATTGGGGCCTGTAATGGCTATGATTCTGCCTTTATTCATTGCTTGCGTTTTGATACTTTGTCTTGATTCTTGTTGATAAAGTCTTTCCATCCACGATAGTGTGCTGGACTCTCAGGTCGCCCCATTTGCATATAGTGACAGTAGGCTGCTCCCAAGGCATCGGTAGCGTCCATGAATTTTGTCATGTCCTCTTCCTTGAGTTTCAGCAGCCGCTGTAGCATGCCTGCCACTTGTTCCTTCGAGGCAGATCCGTTACCCGTAAGTGCCATCTTGATTTTCATGGGTGCATACTCATGGATGGGCACCCCATGATGAATGGCAGCGGCAATAGCCACACCCTGTGCCCTGCCCAACTTCAGCATGGACTGCACATTCTTTCCGAAGAAAGGAGCCTCGATAGCCATTTCGTCTGGTAACCATTCATCGATGATCCCCGTCACCCGTTCAAAGATATGTCCTAGTTTCAGATACCCGTCACCAAAGTTTCTCAGGTCGATGACGCCCATTGTTATCATCAGCGGCTTGTTGTCTTTCACTTTTAGCAAGCCGTAGCCCATAATGTTTGTTCCAGGGTCTATTCCCAAGATGATTTTCTCCATATTCGGCCACAAAGGTACTATTAAGCAGGCGAAAAACCAAATTTCTTCGCATATTTCTTTTTCATGTGCTCAAGCAGACAAATTTGTAACCTTTGAGTTTTTTCGGGCATAGAACCTTTGATTGCTGTTCAGAGGACGCTTTTTTTAGTCGTATGTAAATTTTAGCAGTATTTTTGTGCTGAAAAGAAAAAATAATTCGTAACTTTGTAGCCGAGAAAGCTATTGACCATGAATCATGCATATAAAGTAACCATTAATTTAACAAAATAACAGAACAATTATGATTAACATTCCTCAAGTATTCTGGCTCGTGCCTGTGGCTTCTATCGTGGCACTGAGCATGGCGTACTATTTTTTCCGCAGTATGATGAAGGCGGATGAAGGTACACCTCGTATGAAAGAGATTGCACTTTACGTGCGTAATGGAGCTATGGCCTATTTGAAACAGCAGTACAAGGTCGTATGCATTGTCTTCGTGGTGCTTTGTTTACTGTTTGCCTTTATGGCTTATGGTTTGAATGTTCAGAATCCCTGGGTGCCTTTCGCATTCCTCACAGGTGGTTTCTTTTCAGGTTTGGCAGGCTTTTTCGGCATGAAAACCGCCACCTATGCTTCTGCTCGTACTGCTAATGCAGCCCGTGAGAGCTTGGATGCGGGTCTGAAGATCGCCTTTCGTTCAGGAGCTGTCATGGGTCTGACGGTTGTTGGCCTCGGACTGCTCGATATCGCTATTTGGTTCGTGGTGCTGAACCAGTTTGATTCCGATGGACTCATCTCCATCACCACTACTATGCTGACTTTTGGAATGGGAGCATCGACGCAGGCTCTATTTGCCCGTGTTGGTGGTGGTATCTACACAAAGGCAGCTGATGTCGGTGCCGACATCGTAGGTAAGGTTGAGGCCGACATTCCAGAGGATGATCCGCGTAATCCCGCAACTATTGCTGATAATGTGGGTGACAATGTGGGTGACGTGGCCGGTATGGGTGCTGACCTCTATGAAAGCTATTGTGGTTCCGTATTGTCGACGGCAGCTCTCGGTGCTGCTGCTTTTGCTGTGGCAGGCATCGATATTCAGCTCAAGGCAGTCATTGCTCCGATGCTTATTGCAGCCGTGGGTGTATTCCTCTCTCTGCTTGGCATTTTCCTCGTACGTACAAAGGAAGGAGCGACGATGAAGGATCTGTTACGCTCCCTCTCTTTAGGAACCAATGTTAGTGCTGTGCTGATAGCTGCGGCTACTTTCGCTATCCTGTATCTGCTCGACATCGAGAACTGGCTCGGCCTTTCCTTCTCCGTCATCAGCGGTCTTGCAGCAGGTGTGATTATTGGACAGGCTACAGAATATTACACTTCTCATTCCTACAAGCCCACCCAGAAGATTTCTGAAGCAGGTCAAACAGGCGCTGCTACTGTTATTATCAAAGGTATAGGAACAGGAATGATTTCAACCTGCATACCTGTGATAACGATTGGTGTGGCTATCATGATGAGTTATCTCTGTGCCAACGGTTTCGACCTGTCAATGACTTCAGAGAGTCTTTCACACGGACTATATGGCATTGGTATTGCAGCCGTAGGTATGCTTTCCACGCTGGGCATTACTCTGGCTACAGACGCCTATGGTCCCATAGCTGATAATGCTGGTGGTAATGCAGAGATGTCGCAGCTAGGTGAGGAAGTGCGCCATCGTACCGATGCTCTCGATGCATTGGGCAACACCACAGCCGCTACGGGTAAAGGTTTCGCCATAGGTTCTGCTGCCCTTACAGCATTGGCTCTGTTGGCATCATATATTGAGGAAATCAAAATTGCTATGTCACGTGCTGGTGAGACCATCACCAATGTTGCTGGCCAGGCCATTTCTGCTACCGATGCTACTATTCCTGACTTTATGAATTATTTCCAGGTGAACCTGATGAATCCAAAGGTACTAGTGGGTGCATTCATTGGGGCTATGGCTGCCTTCCTCTTCTGTGGTATGACGATGGAAGCCGTAGGTCGTGCTGCAGAGAAGATGGTTCAGGAAGTACGTCGTCAGTTCCGTGAGATTGCTGGTATCCTCGAAGGCACAGGAACACCTGACTATGGCCGCTGTGTGGAGATCTCCACCCGTGCAGCCCAACATGAGATGATCATTCCTTCTGTCCTGGCAATCATCATTCCTATTCTCGTGGGTGTTATTCTCGGTGTGGCTGGTGTGCTAGGCCTGCTCGTTGGCGGTCTGGCTGGTGGCTTTACTTTGGCTGTATTCATGGCGAACGCTGGTGGCGCATGGGATAATGCTAAGAAAAATATCGAGGAAGGTGCTTTCGGTGGTAAGGGCAGTTTTGCACATAAGGCATGTATTGTTGGTGATACAGTAGGTGACCCGTTTAAGGACACAAGTGGTCCTTCGCTCAACATCCTTATCAAGCTTATGTCGATGGTATCCATTGTTATGGCTGGTCTTACTGTCGCCTTCTCATAAATATCGTTGCCTTTGTTTTCGAAAAACTCGAGAGCAGGCTGCAGCTCTGCAATCTGAGCAAGCTCTTTGAATTCACCTTCCACTGCCAGACAGGACGTTCTCGTCAAGCAATCGAAGACCGAGATTCATGCAAGAGAACCACTCTCTTCAAGCAATCGAGAATCTTCATTCAAACAAGATAAACGTCCGACGGCAAAGAGAGATTTACTTCATTTTAATAAGCAAGCTGCGTAAAGACCTTTTGCGCAGCTTGCCTTCTTTTGCAGGGCATTCTTGGCACAGAACAGCTCGCAAGATGATGTAGGCTTTACTTTTTTGCAGAATTGTTTGGGAAATAAAAACAAATGTTGTAACTTTGTGGCGTTAAAACTGCATGTTTATAACCATTAGCCCATGTCTGTTAATAAGAAAGGATTACCCATTCTGCTGCTGACGATGCTGCTTGGCCTGTCCAGTATGGTACAGGCAGAGAATCATTTTGGCTACTCAAAGGAGCGTCCGCTCATCTTTGCCATAGATATTGACTATGCTCCGATGGAGTGGGTGGATGGCAATGGAATGCCTCATGGGTTAGATGTAGAACTGACTCAGATATTACTTCACCGACTTAATATTCCCTTTACATATGGTCCTAACTCGTGGATCAATGTAAAGGATGATATATTGGAGGGCCGTGCTGATTTGGGTATGATGGTTTATTCTGCTTATCGCAAGGATCTGACCAATTATTCGCGAGCAGTTTTCCACCTGTATTATCAGATCCTTTACCGCCAGAGCGATCAAGAGATTTTCAGTGAGAGAGATCTGAAAGGCAAGCGCATTGCATATCTTGCCTCGAAACCCCTGACAGATACGCTGAAGAATGCAAAAGCCAGGCCCGTGGTGGTATCAGATCTGCCTCTTTCAGTTAAAGCACTGTCTACAGGCAGCTATGATGCTGTGATATGCTTTCGTTACCAGGCGCACTATCTGATTAATAAGCTTGGCTTGGACGATTTGGTGGCAGAGGATATGTCGTTGCCTCCTCGAGAGTATTGCTACGTGAGTAACAACAAGAAACTAATCGAAGCTATTAATGAGGAGTTGAATTTGATGGAGGCAGAGGGGGTCATCGATGAAATCTATGGCGATGCACTGTCGATGAACAAGATTGAAATTCCTCGATGGCTTTGGTATGTCCTCGGCATTCTGATTGTAGGGGCATTGCTGATGTTCATCGTCATTCAAAGAAGACATCAGAAGGAGTTACAAAGAGAAGTGAAGCGGGCTCAACAGAGCGAGCAGATGAAGACTATCTTCCTCGGCAATATAAGCCATGCATTACGTACTCCTCTAAATGCCATTATCGGTTTTTCACAGGTGATTTTGAATGATAAAGAAAACAGGCTCAGTATGGAGGAATGCCGACAGATGGTTGGTCATATAAATACGAACGGAAAGCAGTTGCAATATTTTATCGACGAGTTGTTGCAACTTTCAGACTTAGAGGGAAATGGCTTGTTGTTCAACCGTTCAGACGTTAATCTGCGAGAGGCTATGGAGGATTTTGCAGAACAAACGCGGCTTAAGGTCAATCCAGGGGTGAAAGTGGTTGTAGAAGCCTGTGAGGGACATGTGGTCGTAGATTCGAATCTTATGCGTCTGGTGACGATGCATGCCTTGAATAATGCTGCCCGCTATACGGCTGAGGGTATAATCACGTTAAGTTGCTATCCTGAGGGGAAAGGTTTGCGTATAGATGTGAGAGACACTGGCTGTGGCCTACCTGACGAGTTGAAAGACAATATCTTTGCCATGCTTTCTGAACGGAATGCGTACGTGCGTGAGAATGTGCCAGGGCTTGGTCTTACTATATGTAAGGCTGTCATTGACCGTGTGGGAGGACGGATAGGTGCCGAGTCGCTACCTGAGGGTGGTACTCTCTTGTGGCACTGGATACCTCGGGAGGTGAAGAAGTGAGAATTATGAAATGAAGATTGAGGATTGAGTTTAGAGAAATGACACTGTTAATCGTTCTGTTACTTGTATTTGGTTATTTCCTTATAGCTACCGGTCACCTGACAGGTGTGAACAAAGCTGCTATTGCTATGTTCATAGGCACTGTGGGGTGGGTGGTATATATCTGCTGGGGAAGCGATTTTGTCTTGTCACAGCATCCTCGTGACTATGCGGAATTCTTAGCAGGGGAAGCTCCTTCGTCATCTGCGGTCAAGGATTTTATCTTTGACAGCATTTTCCTGAAATACGTGGGGCAGGCTGCCAACATCGTTATGTTCTTACTGGCCACGATGACTATCGTTGAGATACTGAACAACAATGGTTGCTTTGACTTCATAGTGGAGTGGATACGTACGCGTAACTCAAAACGCCTGTTGTGGACTATTACAGTTGCTACCTTTATTCTCTCTGCTAATCTTGACAACCTTACCACTACTACAATGATGCTCGTTATCATGCATCAGATAGTGCGCAGCCGACGTCAGCGAATGCTTATCGGAGCTGCTGTTGTGTTGGCTGCTAATAGCGGTGGTTGTTTTACGGTTATTGGTGACCCTATGGGACTTATTCTCTGGGGCGAGGGTGCTGTTACTGCCACACAATTCTCTGCAGCACTTGCTCTTCCTGCCATTGTAGCATGGGTGTTGCCTACTATACTTATTAACCGACAACTGCCTGACCGCCTAGATACAGAGTGGACGGCACCTCCCTATCGTGGAGATGATACCAGGTTGAATCGCTGGCAACGTATGGTGATGCTTTTCGTAGGGATTGGTGGACTTTGGTTCATTCCCACCTTCCATAATATTACCAAGTTGTCCCCATTCCTTGGTGCCCTTTGTGTTTTGAGCGTGCTGTGGGTGGTGAATGAAGCCTTCAACCGTAAACTCTTTGATTCAGATCAGATGGCACAACGCCGTATTCCGCGTGCTCTTCAGTATGGTGCCATTCAGCAGATGCTCTTTGTCATGGGTATTATGCTGGCAATGGGGGTAATGATGGAGACTGGCGTTCTGGGCGATATTTCAGCCTGGATAGATTATAATGTTCACAACGTATGGATAGTGGGTATTGTATCGGGCTTGCTGAGTGGTCTTGTAGACACGTTTACTGTTGCCATGACCAATATATCTCTCTATCCCGTAGTGGAGAGTGTCCAAATAGGCCAGTGGGTAGACAGCGAATATATGAGTTATTTCACCCTTAATGGCCTATATTGGCAGGTGGTGGCCTATACTACAGCTGTTGGAGGGTGCTTGCTTTCTGTCGGTAGTACTAGTGGCCTGGCTCTCATGCGCATGGAACATGTTCATCTAGCGTGGTACCTGAAGACTCTTACTCCTAAGGTTCTGATTGGTTTTCTTGCTGGGCTGGCTGTCCTCTATTTTGAAAACGTATTAATCATTTGACTTCATGATGAGTGAATACAAAAAAATTGTGCTAACAGGCGGTCCGTGTGCCGGGAAGACTACGGCATTGGTACGCATTATTGAGTATTTCTCAAGTTTTGGATATAAAGTGTTTGCAGTGCCAGAGGTGCCTACACTCTATAGTCAGGGTGGTTGGAACTACCTGACACCTAATCGTCAGCTGTACTACGAGGGAGAACGTTGCATCCTTGCTACCCAATTGGCGTTGGAAGACAGTTTTGAACAACTTGCAAAGGTGTGCAAGAAACCTGTCCTGATTGTCTGTGACCGTGGAGCACTGGATATCTCTGCTTACATGAAACAGGATGAATGGGACGAGATAACCAGCAGTATAGGTACACATTCCAATGAGTTGCGCGAACGATACGACGCTGTACTCCACTTGGTGTCTGCTGCCAATGGTGCCGAGCAGTACTATACCACAGCTACCAACGCCATTCGCTATGAGAAGGCAGATGAGGAGGGACTGCGTATTGCACGTGAATTGGATAAGAAAGTGATACGAGCCTGGACAGGGCATCCCCACCTGCGCGTCATTAATAATCATGATGATTTCGACAGGAAGATGAACCGCGTGCTGAAGGAGATTTCCAATGTGTTGGGACTTCCACAGCCAATTCAAGAAGAGCGGAAATATCTTGTGGAACTGACGGGTGAGTTGCCCGACTGCATAGAGAGTGACATTGTCCAGACCTATCTTGTCAGTGAGCCAGGAACAGAGGTCCGTTTGCGCCGCCGTTCTTGGAATGGAAAAGTGGTAAATGTACACAAAACAAAGAAACGCCTTTCCGAGACAGAACAGATTGAGACAGAGCGTCAGGTGACCAATGCATTGTATGAGTCTCTCCTTCAGCAGGCCGATCCTTATCGCAGCACTATCCATAAAATCCGTCAGAGTTTCATTTGGAAGGGACAGTATTTTGAACTGGACACCTATCTGGGCGTACTCTCAGGGTTGGTGATTTTGGAGACCAAGGGCATTGCAGATGTTGAGGATGTCAACTTCCCGCCTTTCATCAATGTGAAAGAGGAAGTGACTGGCAATTATCAGTATTATAACTATAATCTGGCTCTCAGAAAATAAAGGCTGATGGAAGTCGTGCTTTACATCTTCATTGGCGTGGTGGTAGGAATTGTGGGTGCCTATCTTCTGGCCAATCATAAGCTGACAGAACGTTCCCTGCGTTCTGAAGGATTGGCAACTTCGCTCCGCCATACAACGGCAGAGTTGGAAGCCAGCCGTGAGATGATTGGTCGTATTCAGGCAGAAAACAAACATCTGCAGGCAGAGAACACCCGTTTGATTGCCGATTGCCAGTCTCAGAAGAACGAGATAGCAATGATGAAGGAGCAGACCGCCAGTGAGAACCGTCTTCGCCTGGAACAGTTTCAGCAGCAGCTTAGAGTGGTGCGTGAGCAGTTTCAGAATCTGGCAACTACGGTGCTCACTACTACATCAGAACAGCTCCGTTCACAGAATCGTGAGGCAATGGAGCATGTGACAAAACCGATCAACGAGAGTATCGCAGAGCTGCAGAAAGCTATTGTTGACAGCGACCGCGAACAGGCCAAGACGGCTGCTTCGCTCACAGAGCAGTTGAGACAGGTGCAGGAGCAGGCTCAGAAGATGGACAAGACTGCCAACCGTCTGACTAATGCACTTCGTGGCGACTCAAAACAAGCTGGCGACTGGGGCGAATTGGTTCTTCAGGATCTGCTTGACTCTCAGGGATTCAAACGGGGTTACGATTACGATGTCCAGGATACCATTACCTCAGAGGACGGATTTGTGGTGCGCAATGATGACACGGGGCGCAGGATGCGTCCTGACGTTGTGCTCCATTATCCTGGACAACAAGATGTTATCATCGATGCAAAGGTGTCTGTCAAAGCCTACTATGACTATGTGAACGAACAAAACGAAATGGTGAAGAAACAGATGCTCGATCGCCATGTTCAGAGCCTGCTGTCTCATGTTAAGGAGCTGGCAGCGAAGGATTACAGTCGTTATGTGCAGCCTCCGAGAAAGGCTATCGACTTTGTTATCATGTATGTTCCTAATGAAGCAGCCTTGCAGGTGGCACTTGCTCGTGATCCAAAGCTGTGGAATGAGGCATTCGAGAAGAAGGTATTCATCAGCAGTACACAGAATTTGTTTGCTATTCTTCGTATGATTCAGATTGCCTGGCGTCAGCATAATCAGACGGAAAACCAAAAGAAGATTGTAGGGCTGGCAGAGCAGTTGGTGTCGCGTATTGGACTTTTCCTTGAGCGTTCCCAGAAGGTGAGTCATGACCTTGATGCCTTGCGTTCTGACTATGATGATCTGCAAAAGAGTATGGACGGAACACGTGGCATCATACAGAAGGCTAACGAGATGAAACGCTTGGGTATTAAGGAAGACGTTAAGCATCCTATCTCTCAGTTGGATTTCGGCGAAGACACGTATATTAATTAGGAAGGAGATTATTATGAAGCTATTAAAGTGGGGATTTATAGGTTGTGGCGAGGTGGTCGAGCTGAAAAGCGGACCAGCATTCAGCGAGGTGGAAGGCTCGCAGGTGGTAGCTGTGATGAGCCGTACTGAGCAACACGCACGGATGTATGCCATCAAACATGGTGTGCCGCGATGGTATACCGATGCCCAGGAACTGATAGACGATCCTGATGTCAATGCCGTCTATGTGGCTACACCGCCATCCAGCCATGCTACCTTTGCCATTATGGCCATGAAGGCTGGAAAGCCTGTGTACGTAGAGAAACCCTTAGCTGCTTCCTACGAAGACTGTGCACGTGTGAATCGTATATCGGAACAAACAGGTGTTCCTTGTTTTGTGGCCTATTATAGGCGCTACTTGCCTTATTTTCTGAAAGTAAAGGATATCATAGACCAGCAGGTGATAGGTAAGATACTGAATGTGCAGGTGCGCTTTGCTGTTCCCCCTCGTGAACTGGATTACAGTCATCCTGATACATTACCCTGGCGCTTGCAGCCAGAGATAGCTGGTGGCGGTTATTTCTATGACTTAGCTCCCCACCAACTCGACCTGCTTCAGTATTACTTCGGCGTGATTCTCGAAGCCCGTGGTATCTGTGCCAACCGGGGCCAGCTATATAAGGCTGAGGACTCCCTGAGTGCCTGTTTCCGTTTTGAAAACGACTTGCCAGGTTCTGGTTCGTGGTGTTTCGTGGCTCATGAGTCGGCACGTGAAGATTGCATTGAGGTGATGGGTGACAAAGGACGCCTCACTTTTTCTGTTTTTGACTATGCACCCATACAGCTTTATACCAGCTGTGGGGTGGAGAGTATCACTGTGCCTAATCCCCCATATGTGCAATTCCCTATAGTCAAGAGTGTCATAGAACATCTGCAAGGAAACGGCGTATGTACTTGTACAAGTGTCTCGGCAACTCCTGTCAATTGGGTGTTAGACCGAGTGCTCGGAAAAATCTGATAGGCGAAGATATTTCAAACTAAACTGTAGTCTTTGAAAAGTGATGAAGTATGTGCTTATAATGCTAATGTTGTTTGCAGTTGTTCTGTGTGATGCGGAATCGCTGCAACAAGATGCGGAATCGCTGCAACAAGATAGTGTGCTTGTTGATAGTGTGCCCAAGCGTAAGATTAGCAAGGTACGTCAGACCATCCGTGATTTCGACCGTCTGCAAAAGGATTATATAGAACCCCAGCATTATGAGTTCACCGTTATGGCTCAGGCCACACGTAACTTTGAAAACTTCATTCTTAGCAGCAATGGCCAAAGCATCCTTTTGGCTCCCGACCAGAATATAAAGATAGGTCCGTACTTCGGATGGCGATGGTTCTTCCTTGGCTATACGTTTGAATTGAACAATCTTAATTTTTGGAGACGCGGGCTGAAAAAGGAGTTTGACCTGAGTATCTACTCATCACAGGTGGGCGTAGATCTGTTCTATCGTCGTACGGGCAATGACTACAAGCTGCGTGAGGTTCGTTTGGGGTACGATATTGACGGCTCACAACTTGAAGGAGTCGGTTTTGATGGTATCAACGTGGGTATTACAGGTGTCAACGCATATTATATCTTCAATCATGGACGATTCTCCTATCCTGCAGCCTTCAGTCAGAGCACCTGCCAGAAGGTGAGCTGTGGCTCCTGGATGGCTGGGGCAGGATTCACGAAAAACACCTTGAACCTGAATTTTGAGAAGCTGAAGAGCGTGGTAGAGGGGGGTATTGTGTCAGAGCAGGCCGTGAAACTTGATAGCGGCATGATGTTCGACCACATTGACTACAACGATTTCAGCCTTTCGGCTGGCTATGCCTATAACTGGGTATTTGCTCCTAACTGGCTGTTCTGTGCTTCCGGGCAGTTGGCATTGGCCTATAAGACCAGCTATGGAAAGACTGTAGATGAGAATAACGGTTTCGATTTCCAGAAAGTCAATCTTGACGGTATCGGCCGGTTTGGTATGGTTTACAACAATACACGCTGGTATGTTGGATGGAGTGTAATACTTCGTTCCAACAACTATCATACTTCCCGCTTTACCGCCAACAATGTGTTTGGCTCAATGAACACCTATATAGGATACAACTTCAAATTGAAAAAGAAATATCGCAACAAAACATGATAAGAATCATTGTCTCTGTCATCCTTGCCATTAGTTGCATGAAGGGGCTGATAGCTCAAGCCTCAGAGTCTGCCTGCTACTATACGCCTGCAGACAGCATCCGTATTGTGACATTGCTCGATGAGGCAAGCCGACAGTCACGCACAACAGACTTCCCGCTTTTCTTTGCACGGAAGTTCATGGGTACACCTTACGTAGCACACACGTTGGAGGTTCTGGATGGTGAGGAACGGCTCATAGTCAATACCCGGCAGCTTGACTGTACCACGCTAGTGGAGAATGTGACTGCCTTGACGCTTTGTGCCTATCGCAGTCTTTATACTTTTCGCGACTACCTGAATACCCTGATGTCGCTGCGTTACAGACAAGGAAAGCTCGACGGCTATACGAGCCGTCTGCACTATTTCACCGACTGGATACTCGACAACACCCAGAAACAGCTTGTCGATGAGATACATCAGCCTGTACCACCATTTACTGCCTTACAGACTCTTCATGTCAACTACATGTCTTCCCATCCTCAATCCTATAAGGCTCTGCGCCAGCATGCTGCCTTTGTAGATGTTATTCGCCAGCAGGAAGACTCCCTGACAGGCCGCGTGTTCCGCTATATACCCAAGTCGGCACTGTATAATCCCAGTCAGGCATTACGTCTAGCAGTTCATGATGGTGACATCATCGCCATTACCTGTGACAAACCAGGACTCGATATAGCCCATTTGGGCTTTGCTGTCTGGCGTGACAACGGGCTGCACCTCCTCAATGCATCCCAATTGCATAAAAAGGTAGTAGAGGAGCCGATGAACCTGTACGATTATTTGCAGAAACACTCATCGTTCACAGGAATACGCATTGTCAGAATCAGAAAGTAATTAATCAACAGATAGAAACCTTAAAAAACAGAGAAGATATGGAATTACCCGATTTTATGAGTTATGCCAACAAGTTCTCAAGCAGTGACTTTACAGAGAAAATATCGCGCATTGCCAAACGTGCAGGCGCCAAGTTGGTCTATGCCGCACTGATTCTGTACTATACACTTCAGAGCGACAAGGTGAGTGCTAAGGACAAAGCTATGATCATAGGTGCCCTTGGCTATATGATCAGCCCACTTGATGTCATTCCCGATGCCATTCCTATTGCTGGTCTGAGTGATGATCTGGCCGTTTTAATCTACGTCCTGAAAAAGTTCTGGATAGACGTCGACCCGGAAGTGAAGGAACGGGCTAAAGAAAGGCTTCGCAAGTGGTTCGATGATGACGAAATTGATGAGATAGACACGCTTTTCGATTAGCCGGAACAGAAAAAAGAGGACTTTGTTTTTGCGTTAAGGCGAGGAGATTTTGCGCTAAGGCGCAAGGTGTTTTGCGTATACTCAAAAGCGTTTCATCCCCCGTCTTTCTCCCATGAGCATTGGACCTTGCACCAACGAAGTCCCGTCCTCTCAACCCTGAAGCCCGGCTGAGGCTGTTATAAGGGTGGGAGACTTTAGTTAGTAACGGTCTGGTTTGAGCAAGCTGATAAGTTCGACTCTCGATTGCATTCACCTGTCACTGTCGGATGGAACGTTCTCTTTAAGCTGTCCAAGGTCGAGATTCAAGCAAGAGAGCGACTCTCTTCAAGCAAGAGGACGCCTCTCTTCAAACAAGAGAGCTACAAGATCCAAGCAAGAGAAACTTCCGTCGGCAAAGAGAGAACTCACTTCGTGATTGCTCAACATCTGACCAGTGCCCCGTGGGGACTCGAACTCTTATCGAAGACCTTACGAGAAACTATTGATACTAAAACCGTTACATAACAAACGGCTGTCGGCAACCAACAGAAGCTTACTGTTTTCATTGTAAGCATTGTTGAAATACACGTTGTAGCAGTCGTGGTTTCGCTGTACCTTTGCTTTCGCAATAGTATGACACTAACGTGCCATTAATCCCGAATCGGTCATTAGCGTTATGATGAAAACAGCCTTTATTTTGGAGCAGATGCCCTGCTGCTTTGAGTGTGCAATGGGGTTCCATTGTCATCGAAAAGCGGCGGGACAGATGACAAAAAGAAGGCTTGTTAGCGCATGACAGCCTAATGACCGATTCGGGTTAAAAGAGCACAGTTTGTTGCAATTAGAGCTTTTTTTTCATCACCATTTTTTCTGTTTTCACCTACATACCTACATGCATTTGATATATCTTCTTGTATTTTAGTGAATTAGTATGATTAGCCACATACATATTAACTACATATTAACTACATATAGCCTACATCATCTCTAACAACATATTACCTACATCATCACTACCTACATAATGACTATATATGTCAAGCAAGTTTTAGATTATAACTGAAAAGTGTACCACTTTCCAATTGCCAAGATGTGCACTTTTCATTTTCCATATACAAGCAGGCTGAAAGCAAGGGGTTTAATCCCATTCCGCTCCAATCGTAACAGGCATTCACCGCGGCTTATCTTTGTTTCAAGCGATATTTTCTCTAGAGAATTTGACGCTTTAAAGCCTGTTTAGTAATCGTAAGTACCCATTGCGCTGCAGAAATCTCTAGAGAATTCGTTCACTACTCCCATCCTGAATAGTTGCTAACCAGTATCTTCCATCGTTCCAGAGCCCATTAAACCCGAATCGTTCATTAGCCTAATGATGAAAACAGCCTTCATTTTGGAACAGATGTCCTGCAGATTTGAGTGCGCAATGGGGTTCCATTGTAATCGTAAAGCTGCGGGGCAGATGACAAAAAGAAAGCTTGTTAGCGCATAACAGCCTAACGACCGATTCGGATTAAAGCTATAGGAAGTACCGGTTTTACCAGGATTATTGTGGATAGTTCTTTTTCGGTGTCGGACTTAGCGTTTCTCTTCAAGTAATCTAACGCTGATAACCAGGCATGTCAGTGGCTCTCATCCAGTAAGAGAGCGACGTTTACCAAGCAAGAGAATCCTCATTGGAAAAGAGAGTATTCGATTTCTGATTTTCCAACCCTTGACTGTCCATCCCTAGGTGCTTAGTTTCTCTGATGGGAACTTTCAAAACTACTGTCATTGATCGTGTGTTGTTTTATGTAGGCGACTATGTAGTTATATGTAGGCAACTATGTAGTTATATGTAGTTAATATGTAGTTATTATGTAGGTGGAATTATCAGTTAAATGGTTTGCAATCAGTGCTATACGCATATACTATGTAGTTATGTAGGTACTTTTACGAATTTCGGCTCTTATCTATTTCCTGTCTGACCATAATGATTAGGCGGGGCTTCTTCCAGTCCTGTGCCTGACAGATACTCTCCGCAATATGAATGCCATCTGCCACCTACGTCCATTTTACCTGAGAAGCCAGCTGTATCTTGATAGAGTTATTGAAGCGGCATGCTACGATATAGGACAAGAGCTTCTCTTCCAGACGGTCGAATATCTCACCGCTGAAGAAGCCACTGTGCAAAGTAGGGGCATAATCTGATTGATTGTTCTGTAAGACGTTATGAAAAGAAGCATGGAGAAAGAATCCCCATGCTTCTAATCGTTTTCTTGTTCCGGCATCGTCAGACTCCGATTTGTCACAAACCCGCCTGACGAGAGCCGAAAGCTTAGTTGAGTTTCCTAAGTCTTAAATCTAACAATCTAACTAACTAATTATTCAATGTATGAATAAATTCACTTTTATTCTTACTCATAATAATAGAGCTTCAACGGAGTAAATCTGTCTCCAGTGAAGAGCAGATGTTGAGCATCGAGGACGTCAAGAATCGGGTCACCACTGAAATTGATCTCCAATGTCCAGGTTCCATCACCATTGTCCTTGAGCAGGTCGCTGGTACCAGGCTGGAAGTCATTACCGGTCCAAGTGGTGCTCCACCAACCGGTAGTTACGCGGATTTGCGGGTCGGTGGCCTCCAGATCCAGATAGAAGGTCCCTGTCTTGATCTTTTCCCACTGATCCATCGGAATAGCGAAGATTTCCTCACCTGTTTTTGTCTCAGCATTGGAGAAACGGTAGGTGCCATTCCAGCTCACTCCACCAGCAGAACCATCGCCCTGCCAGATGACTACGGGCTTGGGGCCTCCACCTCCGCCTGCTACCATCTCGATGAAGTAGATTTCCTCAACGGTGTATCCACTACCCGTGAAGAGCAGGTGCTGTGCATCGAGAACGTCCAGCAGCGGATCGCCTGCAAGGTTAACTGTGAGGGTGAAGGTGCCGTCTCCATTGTCGGTGAGCAGCTCATTGCCTGGGAAGATGTCATCACCTTTCCATGTGGTGCTCCACCATCCAGAGGTGACGCGTATCTGAGGACTTGCACCCTTGATGGTCACATAGAATGTCTCAGACTTCAGTCTGTCCCAAACGTCCTGTGGTACGGTGTAGCATTCCTCGCCGGTGGAATTGCTCTCGGGAGCGAAACGATAGTCTCCGCCCCAGTTAATCTCGCTGAGTTTGCCGCCATTCGTCCAGACGGGAACCTTTACTTCCTGCATTCCCGGACCATCGACCCATACTTCTTCAGCAAAGTACAGTTCCTCCACAGTGTATCCACTACCCGTGAAGAGCAGGTGCTGTGCATCGAGAACGTCTAACAGCGGATCGCCTGCAAGGTTAACGGTGAGGGTGAAGGTGCCGTCTCCATTGTCTGTGAGAAGCTCATTGCCTGGGAAGAGATCGTCTCCCAACCAAGTGGTGCTCCACCATCCGGAGGTGACGCGAATCTGAGGACTTGCACCCTTGATGGTCACATAGAATGTCTCAGACTTCATCTTCTCCCATACATCCAAAGGCACAGTATAGCACTCCTCGCCGGTGGAATTGCTCTCGGGAGCGAAACGATAGTCTCCGCCCCAGTTGATCTCACCCAGTGTACCTCCATTCTTCCAGATGGTCGTCTTCACAATCTCCATGTGACCTTCGTCGGCAGCAGGTTCGTAGGCCAGCTCCGGCAATGGAATACTCTGTCCATCGTAAGTGTGAAGTGTACCTACGAATGTTCCTTTGTAGATGTTCTTCGGTGGAACACGGAAGATGAGGTTGTTTGTGCCTTTACGATAGAAGTCCTTATGGTCAATCAACTGTGGAACGGTGTCAGCATCCAGCAGCTCCACACTATTGATAAACTCCAGGTCCGTTCCATACACTTCGATCAATTCTCCTCCTGAAGCAGTCTCTCCGGGCTGTTTCGAGAATCCTGTCACGTTTGTATGTCCAACAGTCAACGGCAGGCGTGACTCGGCGGCATCGCTGGCGGTGCGCACAATGATTTTACCACCATCGGCGGAAACACCAGAAGGTGTGTTGACCCTGATCATGTCGTTGCTGACAATCTCGAAGTTTGACACTTTTGTACCACCGGGGAATTCTATTTCTGTAACGTCAGTGAAACCAGAACCATTGATGGTTATCGGCTGGTTGGTGACGACTTTTGTCGGGAAGAACGCTTTGATGCCCAGTCCGACGTTAGCCGAACCGTTGTCGTCGTCGTCGCTGCAGGCTGTGAGCGTGGTACCTATAAGAACCACAGCAATCAGCGCGCCTAAATAATTGATTATATGCTTCATATCTTTAACTTTTCAGTATTCACTATTCACTTTTCACTTTTTCTCACCATCCTGGATTCTGAGTAAGATTGGGATTCTTCTTCAGTTCCGACTGTGGAATGGGATAGAAATTGAATTTATCATCCCACTGGCGGGTAATTGTAGAGCGTGTGAGGGTGAGATTGCTGCTGATGGAAGCAGTCTGAATGGTGCGGAAATACTGGGCACCCTTCTTCCAACGGCGCACATCCCAGAAACGATGGTTCTCGAAAGCCAGTTCCACCAGTCGCTCGCGTTCGTAGCGCACAACCCAGTCCTCACCATCCTCAGTGAACGGCGGCATCTGGATGTCGGGGCGATTACGCAGCACGTTGATGGCCTCGTTTGCAGTCATACCGTAAGTATTGTCGTTAGCACTGCCTGTGGCATTGAAAACAGCCTCTGCATAGTCGAGATAAAACTCTCCCAGTCTGAACAGTATCCATGTGTGTCGACGAGTTGTCTGGTTGTCGGCTGTAGTGACACATGAACCGTCAACGTATTTGCGAAGATAATAGCTCGTGGGAGTAGCTCCATATTTCGGGGCAGCATTGAATCCACCTGCAAACGTTTCGATGGTTTTCTTCTGTGCACCGTTGCTGGGCCATTCGTCGCCGTTCTTCACCACTGTGAGTGCAAAACGCGGATCAAGGCCTTCGTAGGGATCAACTGTGCTGAGGTCGATGCTGTTGGGATAACGCTGGAGGAAGGTCTCACCATTGTCCTGATACTCGTACTGGTCTATCAGACTTTGGGTGGGACAGTTGCCAGAAGAGCCGTTTTCAACACCAACGGGATAGTTGGCCATCTCGAAATCATTGCTTTCTCCACGTCCCAGACCGAAGATCAGTTCTGGATTGAAGAATGCATCGTGTCCCCATAGTGAGCCGTAAGCGCTAAGCTTCAACCCCCAAGTAGAGGCATTGTCAAGAATGTACTTACAAGCCTCTGCAGCTTTAGCCCACTTGGCTTTGTCACCATTTGGGTTGTGAAGCGGTGAAGCGGCATAGAGCAGAGTGCGTGCCTTTAGGGCGAAAACAGCGATTCGTGTGGCGCGTCCAATTTCAGATCCGAATTCCGTACCATAAGAAACAGGCAGATAGGGCGCAATAGCATCACACTCGTCAACAATGAACTTCACAATCTTGTCTGCCGGGCTGCGTTCAATGTTGTTAGCCTGGCCATTTGTCAGTGTGGCCGTCACCAAGGGAACGTCGCCATAAGTCTTGAACAACTCGAAATAGAAGTAGGCTCTGAGAAAACGCAACTCGTAGGGGAACATCTCCATCTGAGCCACCCAGTTCTTGTAGTCGGCATTATACTGCCAGTCTGAGATATCGGTCTCGTCTAACTTCTCAAGATACATGTTGACATCGGCAATGGCTGTATATGCCTTTGTCCATGTATTAGAATATGGGTTAGCAGGACTCCATCCGCCATTCACATAGTTGTTTACGGCTCCCGTTTCAAGTGCATACTGGGCCTCGTCGGTAGCTCCGGCCAGGAAGTAGGCACTGTTGGAAGCCAACTCGTTGTTATATACCTGTGCATATACGTCGAACACCAGGTTTTTGATACCATTGGTGTAATAGTCGTAGGTCCAGTCTTCGTCGCGGGTAGTCTCCTCCGTGTATTCAAGATTGGCGCAGGCGGATAAAAGCAAGAAGGTTAAAAGGTAAAAGGGTAAAACCTTTACCAACCCATTGGCCTTCATCAATATATTTGTTCTCATATCTTTTACTTTTTAAATACTTTACTTTTTTACCGTTTAGAACGTCACGTTAAGACCAACATTTACGCTCTTCATCACAGGATAGCCTGTATTGAGGTTCTCGGCGTCCATAGCGTCAATATTGTCAAATGACAAGAGATTCTGACCCTGTACGAAAATCTTGGCACCTGAAATCTTGAGTGGCTCAATGACGTTTGCAGGTAACTTGTAGTAAACCTCACAGTCACGCATCTTCAGCCAGCTGATGTTACGGTACCAAATCGTAGAGTTCTGAGCATTGTTAGCCACATTCTCTGTCGACAGACGTGGGTAGCTTGCATTGGCACCAGCTATGTCGAAGCAGTTGTCATAGTATTCCTGAGAGAGATTGCGGTTGTCGGAGAGTGCTCCCCAGACACCGTCAACATAACGCAGATTCTTTACCTGATGTGCCGCTCCCTGCAAGGTGGCGTTGATGCCAAAGCCCTTATATTCTGCTCCCAGGGTGAAGGCGTAGTTCAGCGCGGGGAATGCATTGCCGTAATCCTGAGCCACATAGTCATTCTCGTTGATGACACCGTCATTGTTGACATCCTTATATTTGATGTCGCCCACTTTCACTTGTCCGAACTGCTGAACGGGGCTGTTGTCGATATCAGCCTGGTCTTTGAAGAATCCCAGTGCGACGAGTCCTCTTTCTGCATCTGCGGGGCCGTCAACTACCGAGAGATTGGGATAGGCGGGTGTCTCAATCCATTCGAGGATCTCGCTCTTAACGGTTGAGAAAGAGGCCCCGGCATTCAGATTAAGCCCGTTCGCGAAGGTCTTGGCATAGCGTAATCCCAGTTCTGCGCCATAGCTTGCGACGCGTCCCTTGTCATCGTAGGACGACTGGATACCAACCACTGCGGAATTGAGTGAAGCTGCGCTGACGAGGATGTTACGACGTTGCTGATAGAATACGTCGAGCGTGACATCAAGCTGGTTAGCAATTCTCAGGTCGGTACCGATATTGGCCTTATAGGCCGTCTCCTGCTTGAAGTCATCGGTGGGGAACTGCGTCAGGAAGGCACCCCATGAGTTCTGGAAGTTGGTTCCATACCAGAACTGTCCGTGGGAATTGTTCCATGCAGCGAGCCAGAGTCCTGCCTGAGGCACATAGTCGGTGTGCTGAATACCACCCGAGAGTCGGATCTTTCCATAATTCAGGAAACTGCTTTCGGGCTTATTGACATAAATATAGCCCAAACCCATAGTGGGCGAGAAGGCCCATTTGGCAGGATAGCTGCGGTTGGAACCGTTGGCAGCCAGCACCACATCGGCCATCAGCCGGTTGGCGTGGTCGTAGTGCAGAGCCATTTGCCAGTTAGCACGATACCAGGTGTTGCTCCGGTTGTCACGGATCTCGCTCTTCATGTTATAGTTGGCATTGGCAGCAAAGTTGTCGCCATTATTCAGCTGCAAGTTGTATTTCAGTCCTGCATTGAAGGTTGCGATACGCCACTGAGAATCGACCCAGTTGTCGAATACCAGCTTGTCCTCTACGGTACCCATTACAGTCTCTTGCATCGCGCCGTTACCGTCATAGTAGTTCCAACCATACTGATAGCCTTTTGAGCGTGTCTCAATGGTGTTGGAGGAGTTGTCGTAAGAAGCTCCTACATAGAACTTCAGACCTTCGGTGATGATGTCGAGGTCTTGCTCCAAAGTCATGTTAGCCCAGACCTGACGCTGGTGGGTCTTCATGAAACCGGCACCTTGAGACTTTGCCAGAAGGTTGAAGTCTCCGTAGGTCTGGCTTCCTCCCCATACACCGCCAGCAGTCTTTACGGGGAACGCAAGAGCAGGCACTTTGTACAGATGCCACCAGGCATCGTTTGAGTTCACGTTGGGCACACCATTGGTCTCCAGCAGGATACCAAGTATGTTTGCGCTTACCCTTGTGGTTTTACTCACTTCGAAGTCTACGTTTGCACGGATATTTGCCTTTGAGTATTTCAGCTGCGAATTCCAGTCACCCTGATCAGGGTTCTTATAGAGTCCGCGAGCATCGGTATAGTCAAGCTGTGCATAATACTGCACCTTTTCTGTTCCGCCAAAGAAAGAAAGGAACGCATTCGACTCGTGGGCAGTGTTTTTGAAGACCTCGTCCTTCCAGTTGACATTGGGGTAGACCAGAGGGTCGCTCCCATCCTTGAACTTCTGCAGCTCTGCCTCAGTATAGGCGGCAGAAATGCCGTCGTTGCGGCGTGCACTGTTCAGCGCGTTGGCATAGTCATAGGCGCTCACCATATCGGCTGACAGCGGGTCAAACTGGATTTTGTGCGAAGCGCCGGCCTTGAAGTGATACTTTCCGTCTTTACTGCCGTGTTTGGTCTTCACCAGCAGCACGCCGTTGACTGCCTCATGTCCGTAGAGGGCTACGGCTGCGGCATCTTTCAGTACGGTGACACTTTCTACCTCTTCTACTGTAAGACGGTCGATAGGCCGTTCAACACCGTCAACAAGAATCAGGATATCCCGTTCGCCAGTAGTCTGGACGCCGCGGATGTTAAACGTAGCACCACGTCCTTCTTCACCCTTGAAACCTGTGTTCTGGTAGGCATTCAGGCCAAGAAGCTTGCCGTATAGGGCATCTGCCAGACTGATGGCCGACGTGCGTCGAAGCTCTTCTGCGGTGATGGTTGTTGCAGCAGCTGTGGTGAGAAATTCTGATTGCTCAACACCATAGCCTAAATCAACTTTCTGCGCTGCTTTGTCGCTCAGTGTCACCTGGGCACTAACCGATATTGGGGCACCGCAGAGTCCCACCAAGCTATATATAAATATGTTTCTTAGTTTCATAACTCTTAATTCTTAATTCTTAACTCTTAATTAGAATTTACCATCCAGGATTCTGTGTAAGTCCATACCCCTTCTGAATCTCAATACGAGAGACTGGGTCAAGATACCACTTGTTTGTCCAGTAGCCGGGATCCCACCAACGGCGGGCACCGTTTACAATCTGAGGCTTCTCGTATTCGAAGTCGGGCCAGGGAGTACTTGGATCCCAGCGAGTATCGCCGTCTACCATACGGTTGCCGTTCTCATCCAGACGGTAGATTCTGATTTCATGAAGGGGCTTGGTGAAGAGATCCTGGCGCATGCGACGTACCATATCGTAAAGACGGTCGCCACACTCTGCACCAATCTCGCAGTTGCGCTCACGCAGGATTTCATTAATCAGATTCTCCTTGTTGGAAGTCAGGTTCAATTCAGGGTTCTTCTCCTCCAGGCGTCCGAGTCCCACTCGGCTGCGGACGACGTGCAGGTCGTCTAATGCTCCCTGAAGGTCACCGGTCTCAGCACGTGCTTCCGCACGGATGAGGTACATCTCTGCCAGACGGATATAAGGAACACCGATGTACTCATCATCATACCTGCTGCCGCCATAATAGTCGAGCAACCATTTGAACTTGCAGTAGCCCGAAGCTACGTCATCGCTATTGTTGAAGTTGCTGTTGTTCTTCATCAGACCACCTTCCCAAGAGTCGGTGTATGACTGTCCTGCATAGTCGAAGCCAGCAGGCAGGTCGTGTCTGGGAACCAGAATGGTCTCATACAGGCGCGGGTCACGGTCTGCGAAGATGTCTACGCCTTTGGGATTCTTGCCAGGACCATAGTTGTCCGAATAGGGGAAGTCGCGTCCGTCGGCCATTCCGAAGCATTCCATCAGCTCGTTAGTAGGAACGGCACCTCCCTGACGATAGCAGTCCAGTGCGAAGCCTCTCCAGCCCCAGCCCCATCCGCCGTCAGACAGCGTCAGTGTAGGATGGGCATCAAACAGTTTCTCATGATGGTTTGCATCATTGCGGTAGCGGTAAGCCCTACGGAAAGCTGTCCGGTAACCGGCTTCGTCATTTGACGTCGGCTGGACCAGTTGATAATAGTTGCCGTTTGATGCATTGTCCTCGAAGAATTCATTGCAATACTGCAGGCAGCGGTTCCACAGTGATGGATCCAGCTTTCCGAACCATACATGTTCCTCATTCTCCAAACCGGTCGGTTTCTTGGTGTAGGTCATATAAGGCTGGCTGTTGTTGAACAGAGGTGATGCAGCAAACATCCATACTTTTGCACGCAGTGCACGTGCGGAGGCACGTGTCAATCGACCTGACCACTGGCCGATATCTGCATCGGGGATGTTCCAAATGTATCCGGGTTCATTAATGGCACACTGAATCAGTGAGTCGATGAACTCAACAGTCTGGAAGGCTGTGGACCGTCCTTCCGTGAAGTTCTCTCCCACGGGGAATGCTTTCTTCACGAGGCACAGACCACCGAAGTTGCGGAAAGCATCGAAGTACCTGCTGGCCATGATGGTATAGGCCTCACCACGCAGGCGGCTCTTCTCGTCATCGCTCATGTCGGACACACGGTCAATGTTCTCGATAATCTGCCAGCACTTACGTACTGTCTCATAGATGGACACGCGTCCACCAGCATCGCTGTCCAGACCACTCTTCGTGGAATAAGAGAACTTACCCTGATAGTTTCCGTCTTCCGTATCCTGAGCATCTTCTGTCAGGCCTCCAGGATAGTAGCTCTGTTTGGGGCCGCCCCAACTGACGTAGCAGTGATAAGAGTCGGAAAGCACGTCAATGGGTGCACCATTCATCATGTTTCCTGATGTGTAGGTGCAGTACAGCTGTCCGTAAGCACTCCACAGGAAATTGCGGGTATATTCTGCTTTGGAGAACACCGTGTCGATATTCACGTCGACACCGGGGGATTTCTCAAGGAAAGCATTACCCACATTGATCTCGTCGACACATGCAGTGAAGATACTGGTAGTCATCCCCAAAGCCAATATGTAAATAAATAACTTTTTCATAATCTTAATCGTTCATCATTTATGATTTATCATTTAGGCCGATGGCTGCCTTAGAAGTTCACTTGCAGTCCAAAGTTATATACACGTGTCATAGGATAACGTACACCGAAGTCAAGTCCTGAACCAGGAGCCTCGGGGTCGTTACCCTTGAAGTCTGCGAATGTCAGCAGGTTCTGACCAGAGGCATAGATCCTGATGTAGTTGAGCAGTGGTAACCATGTGGGCTTGTTGAAGGTGTAGCCCATCTCCAGGTTCTTCAGGCGTACATATTTAGAGTCGATAATCCACGCCTGTGAATCACGGTTGTTGTGAACGCGGTTGGTGAACGAGATACGGGGCAGGATGGCTCCGGGATTGTCTTCTGTCCAAGAGTTGTCGGCAACCCACTGTGCCAGTGCCGAAGTGTTTGTAGAGCCGAACTGGTCGCGGAAGTATCCGTTCAGAGCACGGCTTGTATTATCAGCACCTACCCAAAGCATAGAGAAGTCGAAGCCCTTCCAGTTCAGATTGGCATTGACTGACCAGGTGATTTCCGGGTTGTCTGTATAGCCGAGGGGCTTCTGGTCGTTCTGGTCGATAATGCCGTCACCATTCAGGTCAACGTAGACTGCGTCACCATATTTCAGATCGATGTTCTGATCGGGCATATCTGTACCGAATTTTGCTTTATACCGATCCTCGGTGCCTTTCTGATAGAACTCGAACAGGTCATATCCGAAGCGTTGTCCTACGGGCAGTCCCGTGCGGCTCAGATAATCATACATGGGCGGTACCTCAAGCATTTCTATCACCTTGTTCCTGGCGAAGGCAATGCTGGGGCTGATGCTATAGCGGAAATCTCTCAGTTTCTCAGCCCATTTCAAGGATAGCTCATAACCGTGATTCTTCACGCGACCCTCGTTGACGTAGCTTGAACGGAGGCTGGTTACAGCAGGAAGCATAGAGGCGTTCGACACCAGGATGTCCTTGCGGTCTTCCCAGAAGAGGTCGAGGTTGACGGTCAGTTTGTCCTTGATGAAGGTAGCATCTAGACCGACGTTGATTTTCGTAGCCGTTTCCCACGTAACGTTCGGGTTACCGGCAGTCAGCTCTTTCACAGCCTGTAGCCAGGTTCCGCTTGTACCAAAGTTTGCGCCTCGCTTCTGGGGGTTGACCGTTGTTGCTCCCTGATAGAACTGCCAGGCACCAGGCAGATAGAGGAATCGTGCGCCATTGGTGTTGTCGTTACCGACCTTGCCCCACGAACCGCGCAGTTTCAAATAGCCTATGTATTTCTTGATAGGTTCCCAGAACTTTTCGTTAGAAGGTATCCAACCGACAGAGAACGAAGGGAATGTACCGTAGCGTTTACCCTCGGCGAAGTTCTCCGAACCGTTGTAACCGATGTTGAAGTCCACCATATAGCGTGTGTCATAGTCGTATGTCACACGTCCTACGAGACCTACATAGCCCTTCGGTATCGAACGATAGAGGCTTCCGTCGGAATCCCACGGGTAATATGTCTTACTCTGATTATAGAGTACCAGTGCGCCTACGTTGTGTGCACCGAACTTGCGGGCGTAGTTGAAACTGGCTTCAGCATACCAGTTGCGGTTTCCCCAGCGGCTCTCGTTGTAAGGTATCGGCCAGGTGATGTTCTCCTTACGGAGCACCTCTTTGCCGTCGACGATTGTTGCCACATAGGTGACACCAGTTCCATATCCGTTCTGGCGGTTCTTCTGGGCTGTGTAGTCGGTGTTGTATGAACCTTTGATCTTGAAGTCCAGACCTGGTGTGAGGAAACTCATGTCGAGTTTGTACTGGAGGTCGAGGTTCAGCACGTTGGTGCTCTCGTTCACATATCCTAAGTCATAATAGTTGGAAAGTGCATCACGGTCGAAGGGACCTACGATGTTGACGTCGGAAACGATGTGGCGGCCTTGGTCGTCAACGCCGATACCGGCATAGGGAGTAGCACCCTGCAGGTAGCGGAAGATGAATCCCTCGCCACCACCCATGGTAGTGCGGTTCTGTACGCGTCCTCCCAGTGTCAGTGCCAGCTGGCTGTACTTGGAAACGTTGATGTCGAGGTTGGCACGATAGTTGAAACGGTTGTATTTGAAAGTCTCATCATCGTTCTTCGAGAAGGTCTTGAAGAGCGAGTTCTGATTCAGGAAACCTGCAGAAACGAAGTATCTCACCTTATCAGTACCTCCGTTCACATTCACGTTTACCTGCTCCTGCCAGGCTGCATCGTTCATCATGTAGTCTATCCAGTCGGTATTGGGGAATGTGACAGGCATGTCGCCAGTACGGAAATGCTCCATCACATCTTGGCTGAAGCGGATGCCGGTATCGCTGTATGGCGTATAGTCGGCAATGGTGGCAGAACCTGGCCACTGTTCCATAGGCAGAGCATCTGTGATAGCTGTGTAGTTCCACATCTTTCCATAAGTATAGGAATCTGCGAAATCTACGAATTTGGAAATCTGCTGGATGGCCGAACTAGCCGAAACGGTCACAGAGGCCTTGCCCGGGGTACCGCGCTTCGTAGTGACGAGAATCACACCATTGGCGCCTCGCACACCGAATACGGCTGTTGCAGAGGCATCCTTCAGGATGGAGATGTCCTCAATCTCGTTGGGGTCGAGCTGTCCGAAGGGACGTTCCACACCGTCGACGAGCACCAGTGGCTCAGCACTGTTCAACGAGCCTGTACCACGCACGCGAATAACGGGCTCATCGGCACCAGGCATACCTGAGGGCTGCACCACCGACATACCCGGCAGCTTTCCCTGCAGGGCGTTTGCCACACTGGCCACAGGCGCCTTTAGCAGTTCTTCACCGCCTAGGGCAGAGACGGCACCCGTAATGGTTACCTTCTTCTGCTGTCCGTAGGCAATCACCACCACCTCTTCCAGTGTCTGGGTGTCGGGCTGCAAACTGACGTTAATGACTCGTCCTTGTACCCGTCTTTGCTGGGAAAGATAGCCCACATACGAGAACTCGAGTGTTGCGCCCTGGGCGACTGAAGCGATGCGGTAGTGGCCGTTGAGGTCGGTGACACCACCTGATCCCTGGCCTTTTACGACGACCGACACACCAATCAGGGGCTCGCCCGTCTCGTCGGTCACAGTACCTTCCACCGTCAGATTCTGGGCAAACACCACATTGGGCATCAGGCAAAACAATGCCAAGATGCCTAATAGATAACATTTACTTTTTTTCATCATCTGGTTATTGAATTAGTGATAATAATGATTTTCATGCTAGGTTTGACTGCAAAGTTAGTGAATGAACGCGACAGACGCCGAATAGGACGGTATCCGATGCTGTCCGTATTGTATCTTTGATACATTTCGGATAGAATTAGAACCATTACGGAGAGTAAAAGTTAAAAATGTCTATCATCCATTAACTTATTGTGCATGATTAGTCATCAATCGTTATTTTTTTTATATATTTGCATCGATGATACACAAAAACCTTCAACTACGGATATTCTGCACTCTGACAGCATTGCTGTGGGTGAATGTAGCTTTGTCTATGGCGGAACGAGGTCGTTGGCTCTTCAACACTGTGGATGTGAAGCAAGGGCTTGCCGACAACTTCGTTCGCGACGTGACGATGGACAGCGATGGCTACATCTGGCTGTCGACCATCAACGGCCTGAGCCGGTACGACGGCTACCGCATGCTGAACTTCCAGCCTCAGCAGTACGGCGGGGTTTCGGGCGATGTGACGAAAGTATGTCAGACGGCCGACGGAACACTGTGGATGCTATGCTCGGGCGAGCTGCTTACTTACCGTCGTTCCACGCAGACGTGGCAAAAGGACGGTGCAGAACGGCTGCAGTCGATGGGTGTTGAGGGAAGGGGAGTGAGACAGTTCTATGTTGATGACGATGGTGGGATGTGGGTTGCAACCGATCGGGGGCTGTGGCATCAGAACTTCCACCACACCGAGGGTGGGGGACTGTCACATGCTACAGCTTTGCGCAGTGGGACAGGTATGAATCACATCCTTCACATCATAGGCAGGAACGGTACGGTACTTGTCATTACCAACGATTATAATATATATAAGGTATGTGACGACCATCGGCTGTCGCTGCTGACGCAACATCCGAAGCCGCTGACCGAAAGCCGCGACAGCCGCGTTATGATTGACAGCCGCATGAACCTGTGGCTCTACTACGCAAACTCTCCTGTTGGTTCGTTGTGGACATATTCCCTGGTGAGTGGACATTGGTCTCATCCTACGGCACTGAGCAGTATGGACGCTAGCGATGTGGTGGATGCTATAGCCGAAGACAGCGAAGGCAGGCTTTGGGTCGGAACAGCCAATCGTGGTATCTGTGTGGTAGATTGGCACGGACGCAAGGACGTGACAAGTGCATTCGGTACAACACGGAGCCATATCTACTGCCTTTATGCCGATCGTAACAATACAATGTGGGTGGGCTCTGCCAAGCTAGGTGCTGCCTATACCGACATCAATTCCCAGCAGTTTGAACACATCACCACAGACGGGTTTGAAGATGTCAGCGCCCTGATGGAAGACGGAGCGGGTAACCTCTGGATAGGGTTCGACGGCGAGGGTGTCATTGTAAAGGGGAGGGGAGCCAATGATCATTTCTTGCTTAGTCAGGGGCGGCTGCCTTCTGACAACGTCACATCCCTTGCTGCCGATGGTCAGGGAAATATGCTGGTGGGCACTTATGGCGGTGGCATTGCCCGTCTGAGCGGCAACAGGTTCGTGCCGCTCTATCCTGAATACGATCTGATGCGCTATGTGAAGGCCATCACCGCCGACCGGCACGGTGCCCTCTGGGTGGCTACGGTCGACAAGGGTGTGGTACATATTGCCGATGAACGGTTCACCAATTATAATGCAAACAACTCTCCCCTTCGCTCTGACGGTATCATCTGTCTGGCCTACGATGCTACTGGCGACCGTCTTTACATCGGCACGTCCGTAGGTCTTGCTGTCTACGATTGTACACGGGGAACGTTTATCACGGATGATCAGCTGGACAGTCTGAAAAACATCAATGTGACAGCTCTTTTGGTCGACGATGATGATCGTTTGTGGATAGGCAGCCGCGACGGGCTGTGGGTGAAGGGGCGCGGTACTACCGACAGCCCGCAGAACGCAGGGAGCCTGTTGCGCCACCTCACCACAGAGCAGGGACTCACCAATAAGGTGGTTAGGGCGCTGGCCAAAAGCGGTGAATACGTCTGGGCCAGCACCGACAACGGCCTCACCTGCATCAGCCTCCAGAACGGTGAGCTGAAGTGCCGTCCGTACTTCGACTCCGACGGACTGCAGGGTATTGTCTTCTCCAACAATGCCGCATTGACCACTCGCGACGGAAGGGTGCTTCTGGGCAGTATGACGGGTTATGTCAGCATAGCTGCCAGCACTCATGAGGCCATAAGCCGTAGGGATGCCAATTTTCCTGACCTGCATGTGACCTTCACCGAGTTCCGTATCAACGGAAATCCTGTAGTGAAGTCATTGGATGATTTTACGATCGACTACGGCGAACGGCTCGGCGTGAGCTTATCAGTGATGATGCCCGCATTAAGCCACAAAGTACGCTATCTGTACCGTTTCAAGGGTGAGAAAGAGTGGATGCGGACGCCCAGCAACATGCTCTACTTCACGTCGCTGATGCCAGGCACTCATGTGCTGCAGGTGAAAGCCGAACTGCCGGGGATGATGGTGACCGAGGTGAACGAACTGTCGTTCAGGGTGCTGCCGCCGGTATGGTTGTCCAAATGGGCCATCCTCTGCTATCTTCTGCTGATAGGTGCTGTCGTATGGGGCATCTGGCGCGCCTTGCGACGCCGCCAGCGTAGCGAGGTGGCCATGAAGCAGATGGAGGTCAACCTGAGGAAATACGAGGTGGACGAGGACAAGATACGGTTCTTCACCAACATCAGCCACGACCTGAAAACGCCGTTGACGCTTGTCGTAGCTCCCCTAGAGAAGATTCGTGAGCACAACCTGCCCGATGCCATCCGCACCGAAATCGATGTGGCCTGGCGCAATGCACGCCAGCTCTACGACCTTGTGCTTGAACTGCTCGATTTCCGCCGTCTCGATGTGGGCAAAGAGAAGTTGAACTTGAGTCACGGCGACCTCGTGGGCTTTGTACGGCAGACTGCACAGTCTTTTGCCTACTATACCACCGGCAAGCGTGTTGACTTGCAGTTCGACCTGCCTGCTACTGCCATTGAGACGCAGTTCGATGAGAACAAGATGCGGAGAATCATCACTAACCTCCTGTCCAATGCCTACAAATACAATATCGACGGGGGGAGTGTCACTGTCAGGTTGAGTGAAGAGCCTTCCGCCATACATCTCAGCATTGCCGATACGGGTATCGGTGTGAAGGACAAGCATCATATCTTCGACCGCTTTGTGCAGGAGACCCACGGGCAAGAACAGGAAGGCAGCGGACTGGGACTGCACATTGTCCGACAGTATGTCGACATGATGGGCGGCAGCATCACCGTCACCGACAACCAGCCTCGCGGCACCGTCTTCGAGGTCGCCCTGCCCAAAGCAGAATCCAAGACCGATGAACAGGCAAATGAAACAACCGCTGACAACACACCTACGAAACCCACCGTTCTCGTGGTTGAGGATAACAGCGAAGCCCGTCTCTTCTTGCAGCGAAGCCTTGACGATGAGTATCGTGTGCTGCTTGCTGCCAACGGCAAAGAGGCGCTTGAACAGCTGGGGAAGGCAGGAAATGTGAGCATCATCGTCAGCGATGTGATGATGCCCGTGATGGACGGTATGGAACTTGTCCGTCAGATACGCAAGAACATCCGTTTTTCCCACATCCCCGTAATCCTGCTCACTGCCAAGAGCAGCGAGGAAGACATTGTAGCCGGACTGCAGGAGGGCGTTGCCGACTATCTGACGAAACCCTACAGCCTCGCTGTCCTGCGCCTGCGCATCAAGAAAGTCCTCGAGTGGACGCAGCATGTACACGAGCAGGTGGCTACGGGCATCGAGATCCAGCCCAGTGAAATCACCGTCAGTTCGCTCGACGAGGAATTCATCGGGCACGTCATTGCCGAAGTTGAAGCCAACATCAGCGACTCCAACTACTCGGTGGTGCAGCTCAGTGCGGCTGTCGGTATGACCCGTGGAACGCTCTACAAAAAGCTGATGGCCATTGTCGGCAAGTCGCCTGTAGAGTTCATCCGCATTGTCCGCATCAAACGGGGTAAGAACCTGCTAGACCAGGGGCGTACCAATGTGTCGGAAGTGGCTGATAAAGTGGGTTTCTCGCCAAAAATGTTTGCCCAATACTTCCGTGAGATGTATGGTAGTGTTCCGTCAGAATACTTGAAGAAACGAAGGCAATATACTTAAATAAAAAAGATATGGAATACAATTTTAGAAGGATTCTGACTGTGGCAGCATTGTCTGTTATGGTGTCGGCCACAGCTGTAGCTGGCCACCTGGCATCGCAGCCACGGTTTTTCACGGTTTTCCACGGAGATGGGCATGAGCTTAGCCCGAAGAAGAAGTACCAGAACTTCAAGGTTTCGACCTATATTCGGGCGCAGGATGTGGCTCGGATGGCTGATGAGAAATTCTTGAACGCGACGTGGGAGACGGTAAGCTCTCAGGTTGATCTTGATAAAATATACCTTGAGACCCATCGTGATGCGTTTACGGTGGACGAGAAGACAATGAAGAGGGTGAAGAAATTCTTCCTTGGCAAAGGCCTTGAGGTGGGTGGTGGTATCACCTACACCCGCTCGGAACCCACCGACTTTGAAACCTATAGCTATGCCCGTGAGAACGAGCGGCAGGGGGTGCGCGAGGTGGCGGAGTACACGGCGCGGCTCTTTGATGATTTCATTCTTGACGATTTCTTCTTTATTGACTTGAAAAACGACGATGAGATTGCCGCCAAGGGCTCAAAGAGTTGGACGGACTATCGGCTGCGGCTCATGGCCGATGCAGGTCGTGAATTGGTGGTGAACCCTGCAAAGGCTGTAAATCCGAAAGTGAAGGTTATCATCAAGTATCCTAACTGGTATGACCATTTCCACGGCTTGGGATTCAATCTTGAGGAAGAACCGCAGTACTTTGACGGTCTCTGGACGGGAACGGAGACCCGAGACCCTGCATCGGCGCAGCATTTGCAGAACTATCTGAGCTATAATGTGGTGAGGTATTTCGATAACATTGCACCAGGGAAAAACGGTGGCGGATGGGTAGACGCCGGTGGCATCAACATGAGCATGGATCGCTATGCCGAACAGCTCCACCTGACGATGTTGTCGAAGACGCCCGAGATCATTCTTTGGAACTACATGCAGCTGGCCGAGGTGAGGATTCGGCCGGAAATGAGGGCGAAGTGGCAGGATGATGGGGGAAATAGTTTCCGTTATGACGAGATGGTGAAACCATACACCAATGACGGCAAGGTCATCACACCGACAACGATGGCTCGCTTCGCCAGCGTGACTCTCCGCGAAACCGACCGTCTTATCGGCAAACTGGGTAACCCTGTTGGTATTGTTTCCTATAAGCCTTACCACTCTTCCGGAGAAGACTTCCTGCAAAATTACCTCGGCATGATAGGTCTGCCGATGGACATGCACCCTCAATGGGTGGACGGCCGTCAGCAGATTCTGTTGACAGAGCAGGCAGCGAAAGACCCTGCAATCGTCGAGAAAATCAAGACGCAGTTACGCGGTGGCGGTGATGTTATTATTACTACTGGTCTGCTCAAAGCTATTCGAGAACCGTTGGCTGATGTCTGCGAGCTCTACTGTGGCGACCTCAAGGCCATAGTCAGCGACTTCGGCTGGGCGGGCAAATCCTTTCGTGAGTTCATCATTCCACAGGTGAAATATTTTACGAATGATGCCTGGGAGGTGATAAGTGCCGGGCGTCCGCTTACTGGAGGTGTATCAGGTTATCCCATTTTGTTGCGCGACACCTATTCGAAAGGAATGCTTTTTGTGCTCACCATTCCCGATGACTTTGGCAACCTCTACGATTATCCTACCGCTGCGCTCAACGTGATCCGTCGCGCCATGAGCCGCGACGTAGGTGCTTACATAGAGGGACCGTCCAAAGTAGCATTTTTCCCCTACGACAACAAGACGATGGTGCTGGAGAACTTCAACGACGAAGCTGTCAGTCTTCGTGTGGTTGTCAATATGAAAGTGTCTTCGCTGCGTAACCTTCTTACTGGGGAACTGTTGAAGCCGGCGGAGCTCAACATCGGTCGGGGCATGTCCTATCGCAATCGTTTCATGGGTTATGCCAACGGTGCCACAGTCTTTGATGTGAAGCTCCCCGCCCACAGCTATATTGGATTAGGATATTAAAATAACGAAACAAGATATGATTATAAGCAAGGTATTTAAAGGACATCTGGTAAGTTTGTCATTTATCATTTGTCATTTCTCGTTTAGTCCCGCAGGGGCACAGTCTTATTCCACGAAGTTGCTGGGGCACGAGCACCAGATTGACGAAATCATCAGCGGCATGACCCTTGAGGAGAAGGTTGAGATGTTGCATGGCAAGAACATGTTCTCCTCTTCAGGCATTCCGCGACTAGGTATAGCCGATGTGGAGTATGCCGACGGTCCTTTCGGCATCCGCGAGGAGATGGAACCACACTCATGGAACTCAGCCGGTCTGACCACCGACTCTGCTACGTTCTTCCCCACTGGCTCTGCACTAGCCGCAACGTGGAGCACCGAGTGGGCCTATGCCTATGGTAAGGGTATGAGCCGTGAGGCACGTCTGCGCGGCAAGGATATGATTCTTGGCCCAGCCATCAATATCCAGCGCATCCCCACGGGTGGGCGTACCTATGAATACCTGAGCGAGGACCCGCTACTCAGCGGAATGCTCGCCGTAGCCTATACACGCGGGGCTCAGGACGACGGCACTGCGGTCTGTCTGAAGCACTATGCTTTGAACAACCAGGAAGACTATCGTGGCACTGTAGATGTGCGCATCAGTGACCGTGCTATGCACGAGGTCTATCTGCGGCCGTTCGAGATGGCTGTGCGCGAGGCTGATGCCTGGGGACTGATGGCGGCATACAACAAGGTGAATGGCCGGTGGTGCTCTGAGAACGAGCATCTTCTCACCCAGGTGCTGCGCCGTCAATGGGGTTTCCCGGGTATGGTCATCAGCGACTGGGGCGGAGTCCACTCTACCGTTGATCCCGTTGTGGCAGGCATGAACGTCGAGATGCCTGGCAGCCGGTTTATGGGTCAGGCGCTGCTCGACTCAGTCAGGGCAGGACGTGTGAGCGAGGCCGTTGTCAACCAGCGAGTCCGTGAGATCCTGCGTGTCAGACTGGCAGTGAAACCTGTTGACCGTTTTGTCGCAAATCGTCAGCCTGTGGGTAACGAGGCCGAGATGTCGACGGCTCTGGAGGTAGCTCGCCGCTCGATTGTACTGCTGAAGAATGCTCCCGTTGCGCAGAAGAAAGAAACGTCGCCCTTGCTTCCCATCGATACGAAACGTGTCCGCAGCATAGCCGTCATCGGCGAGAATGCCGTTACAAAAATGGCACTTGGCGGTGTGGGTGCAGGTGTGAAGACCCGCCGTGAGGTGACCCCTCTCGAAGGACTGCAGACTATCTTCGGCCATCAGGTGAAAATGACATATGTGCCAGGCTATAAGAGCTTTAGCCGTGAGAGCCGCAACAAACGGCAGAGCCCTCAACAGGATGCCGACCGCAAGCTGATGGCCGAGGCGGTGAAAGCAGCCAGGAATGCCGACCTCGTGCTGTTTTTCGCTGGCGACAACCGTGAGGTGGAGACCGAAGGCTCCGACCGCAAGAGCATCACACTGCCTTCTGGACAAGACGAGCTGGCTCAGGCTTTGGCCAAAGCCAACAAGCGTCTTGTGACGATTATCGTGGCAGGCGGACCGGTAGATGTGTCGACGGTCAGTGACTTGTCGGGAGCTCTGTTGGTTTCGTGGTTCAACGGGTCTATGGGCGGACAAGCCTTAGCAGAGGTGCTTGCCGGCAGGATTTCACCTTCAGGCAAACTGCCGATGACCTGGCCCCGACGTCTGGAGGATGTGCCTGCCTATGCCACAGGCAGCTATCCACAACATGCTGAGAGCCCTCAGGGTGATATCTTCGTAGGCTTGATGAACAGCGGGCAGAATGGTGGCCGCAGACAACGCGGAATGGGACGCCAGCCCGTTGCCGACTATGCTGAGCAGGACCTTGTTGGCTACCGCTGGTACGACACCAAGCAGCTGCCCGTAGCCTATCCCTTCGGCTTTGGTCTTTCTTATGCCTCTTTCCAATACAGCGATCTCTCCGTACAGCCCACTATTGATAGCTTTGATGTGTGTTTCACGCTCGCTAACACCTCCGACCGCGATGCTGAGGAAGTAGTACAGGTCTATGTTGCCCGTCCCACTTCTCCCATTGCTCGTCCTGCGAAGGAACTCAAGGCGTTCCGTCGGGTTAGCCTGAAGGCTGGCGAGCGTCAGACGCTGACACTACCCATTCGTCGTTCCGACCTCTGTCATTGGGATGAATCTTTCCAGACCTGGCGCTTGGAGCCTGGTGCTTTGACAATCTTTGTGGGCGGCTCTTCAGACAACCTGCCACTGAAACAAGAAACTATCCTATGACTTTATTGCAGAAGATTCGTACATCGTTCACCACCCAGTTGTCGATATGGGTGGCTGGCTTTGTGCTGGTGACGTTGGGTGTGGTCATCTCCCTGCTCGCCAGGTTTTCGGAGGACGTTATTCGCGACGAAACCATTGATGCAACGTTGCAGGCGTTGGAAAATACTGCATTACATGTTGATAACACGTTGAAGCAGGATGAGATGACTGCGCGACTGGAGCACCAGCGAATGCGGGCTAACCGTTTTCGTATTGAGCGCCTGATTGAAGAGAACGGCTCGTTGGTCACGCTAAAGCATTCGTTGCCTAATGCTCAGCTCTACGTGACTCGCCGCGACAGCAGTCGTTTTGATACCTATATCACTGGTGGCGAGAGCGGCCACCGCCTGCTGGTATATGATGACAAGGAGATATTCATCTTCTCGCAGCCTCTGGGAGACCGTCCCTACAGCCTTGTCGCGGTGTGTCCTGCTGATGACATTTATAGCAAGTACTCACGCATGCAGTGGGTTCTGCTATCGTGGGGGTGTGTAGTCGTGCTTGTGCTGATCTACATCCTCTATCTCGTTATTGCTCACCATCTGCGCCCGTTGCACCGTTTAGCCGACTCGGCTCAGGCCATTGCTCAGGGCGACTTGGATACACCGATACCTGATACGCGATACATCGATGAGACGGGGCGTTTGCAGAATAGCCTGTCAATGATGCAGCGCCGTCTGTCGGCCTTTTTCGACGAGATGCAACAGAAGCAGGATACGCTGAACCTCCAGCATGCCGAGTTGCAGACCGCCTACAATGAGGCACAGGCTTATGAGCAGAGAAAATCAAAGTTCTTGCACAAAATGACCGACCGCATGGTCGTGCCGGTGGAGAAGCTCTGCCACAGCACCGAAATCATCTGTCGCGACTATCCGAACATATCTAAAACCGACATGACAGCTCTGAAGACCGACATCTTACAGGGTAGTGAGACCATCACAGAACTTCTGGATCAACTTATTAAAGACCCCGTAGGCTCATGAAACGACTTTTCCAATATATCCAGCAGCGGCTCTCGATACGCCTTGGCCTCCTCATCGTACTCATCGTGACGGTGGTCTTTGCCCTGCTCTTCCAGTTCCTCTTCTATCGCTGCAGGCGTTATATTCAGAATGCCACCTTCGATCGTGCCACTCAGCTGCTGGACAATACAGTCGAGCGCATCAACGGCATCATGGACGAGACCGAACTCGTGACCAACTTCATGGCCACCACAACGCCGCGCTTTCTCTATCCTGACTCGCTGCTCGTCTTCACCCGCCGCACAGTGGCTGAAAATCACTTCCTCACAGGCTTTGCCATCTCAATGGAACCCGACTTCTTCCCAGAAATGGGGCGTTATTTCTCGGCATATTCCCTACGGCATCGCTCGACTGAGCCAGATAAAACTGCCCCCGACAGCATCACCACGGTGCGCGAGGGTCCCTTCGAGTATTTCGATGCCGTGTGGTACAAGACACCGCACTCTCTCGGCACTTCCTGTTGGGTGGACGCTTTTGACGACTACAATGAGGGCACGCTCTCGTCACCCGACATCATGACATCCTACTGCTGCCCGATGCGCGATGCTAATGGAAAATACATTGGCAGCGTCACTGCCAGCCTCACGCTGAAATGGCTCTCCCAGGTCTTCAGTCCGCTGAAGCCTTATCCTCATTCCTCAGCCATTATGATAGATCGTGACGGCACCTACATCGTACACCCCGACACGGCCAAGCTTTTCACCCAAACGATCTTCAGCGATGCTGCCCCTGAGGCCCGCAGAGACATTGACGCCTTAGGCAAAGCCATGATGGGCGGACGCAGCGGTATGATACAGACCATTGTCGACGGCCACGAATCTTTCATCTTCTACCGACCAGTGGCGCGCACGGGATGGAGCATTGCCATCGTCTGTCCTGAAAGTGATGTCTTTGCCCGTTATAACCAGCTGATAGTCATCGTATGGTTCATCATTATTATCGGTATCATACTCCTTATGCTCTTCTGCTATCAGACTGTGCGTCGCGCCGTGCAGCCCCTTAGTCAGCTTGACGAACAGGCCAAACGCATAGCCGAAGGTCATTTCGATGAGTCCTTGCCCGAAAGTACGCGCCACGACAGCGTGGGACGCCTGCAGAATAGCTTTATCCTTATGCAGCAGTCGCTTGCAAAGATGGTTGGCGACATTCAAAATACCAACGCACAACTATTGTCTCTCAACTCTCAACTTGCAGAAGCCACCCAGCTCAAGCAGGAGACCAACCGCAGCAGGGCTATCTTCATACAGGACATATATCACAGAATCCGTACGCCCCTCAACATTATCTGTGGCTTCACAGAGGTACTTGCCGCCAGTCTCTATGGTCTGCCTGCCGACGAGGTGTCGGACATTACCGCCCGCATGAGCAAGAGTGCTGAAGACATCAACCGCCTTACTCGCGAACTGGAAGAGGCAGCCTTGGAAGGCGAGACCATATGAACCTCAGAACGGGATATTAGATGATTACTAATAAAAACAGATAATTATGAAAAAAAGGCGATTCAATGTAGCCCTGTCATGTCTTGTGCTGATGGCACAGACGGCCTATGCTCAGACTTTTCAGCTCAATAGTGAGGAATACTTTACAGCCGGCGGCACCGATGTGATGGCATTCAGCGACTTCTATCCAGAAGGTCATCAGGGAGGCGTGTGCGTCATTATGAATGGTGTCCGTATTGCCACCAATGGCGACATCCGCATGGAGGCAACGCCTGGCCAGTGGCAGCCAGTGCCTAAGCAATTGAAACGCGAGGTAAAGGGTAACCGCATCGTGACAACGCTCTGCTATCCTGACTCCAGTCGTCACCTTACCGGATTTAATCCAATGGTCTATCCTGACTATCAGTTCACCTATACCGTCAATGTCGAGCCTCAGGACAGAGGCATCCTTGTGACTGTAGACCTTGACAAGCCCGTTCCCGACTTTCTCCTGGGCAAAGTAGGCTTCAACCTTGAGTTCTTTCCTGGTGAGTTGTTTGGCAAACCTTGGTTGATGGATAATCAGAGCGGTATCTATCCCCAGCAGCCTAACGGTCCGCTTCTCCAGCTACCCACCAATCGCGGCCACGACGGTCAGTTCTTTGCAGGCAAAGGCCAGAAGGCAGACCTTGTCCAACTTGACGGAAAAGGATACAGTCCGCTTCGGGCTGATGATATCATTGCCGAGCCTTACGCCGTGGGTCGCAAGTTTACCTCGCGTCCCGACGATGTCTTAAGCCGGTTGACCGTAGAGTCGCTGACCGAGCCTTTGAAACTCTACGACGGCCGTATGAACCACAACAATGGCTGGTTCGTACTCCGCAGCGAGATTGCCAAGGGTGCCACGAAGGGAGCCGTGCGCTGGTTGATATTACCCGCAGTTCACAACTCATGGTTCGCCCCAACCGTCATCCAGACCTCGCAAGTTGGTTATTTGCCTAACCAGCCAAAGCGCATCGTGATTGAGGATGACCGCCGCGATAGCATCCGCAATCAGGTTGCACTCCAGCGTGGAAACGGCGTCGAACTCTTCCGCATTGATGCCGACGGCGAGCATCTTGTCCGCTCTGTGAAACCTGCCGTCTGGGGAAATTTCCTGCGCTACCGTTACTCCACGGCTGATTTCTCCGATGTCACGGAGCCGGGACTTTATCAGGTGCGCTATGGCTTGGCCAAGTCAAGTATCTTCCGCATTGCTGATGATGTCTATGAACGTGGCGTATGGCAGCCCGTCATTGAGTATTTCCTCCCTGTCCAGATGTGCCATATGCGCGTTTCCGAGAAATACCGCATTTGGCATGATGCCTGTCACATGGATGATGCGCTGATGGCTCACGTGGGCAACCATATCGACGGTTACGACCAGCGCCCTGGACTCTCGAAGTATAAAGAGGGCGAGAAGGTACCGGGTGTGAACATTGGCGGGTGGCATGATGCTGGTGACTTCGACCTTCGCGTGGAGTCACAGGCGGGTGAGGCTTACATTCTCGCCTTGGCCTACGAGCAGTTCCATCCCGAAATCGACGTTACTGCCATTGACCAGCAGCGTCACCTTGTTGAGATTCATGAGCCCGACGGCAAGAATGATATCCTGCAGCAGGTAGAGAACGGTGCTCTTTCCGTTGTGCGTTCCTATCAGGCTTTAGGCCGTATCTATCGTGGTATCATCTGCAACAGCTTGCGTCAGTATGCCATGCTGGGTGATGCTGCCGCCATGACTGATGGAGTGATAGGAAATGAAGATGACCGCTGGATCTTTACCGAGGACAATCCCTCCCGTGCCCTCTCGACGGCAGCCCAGTTGGCTGGTGCTGCTCGCGTGCTACGGGGCTTCAATGATGCCCTAAGCCGGGAATGCCTGCAGATAGCTCAAGACGTTTATCGGCAGACAGAGGCCAGTGGCTTTGCGGCTTCTGCCAAGTTGCAGGCTGCTGTCGAACTCTATCTCACCACGGGTGAGCAGTCTTATCTCGACTTCATACTGGGGCAGCAGGAAATGATTGTGCGCGGCATCGGCAGGGCAGGCTGGTTCATTGCACGTGTTGCCAAGCAGATGGAGACCCGCAAGGACAAGAAGTCACGTCAGTTTGTGTCTGCCTTCCGCACAGCACTCGCCAGCTATAAGACTCAGCTCAATAAACAGGCTGCAGAGACCCCTTACGGCGTGCCTTATCGTCCAAGCATCTGGGGAGCAGGTTGGGACATCCAGCGCTTTGGTTTCGAATACTATTTTCTCACCGCGGCTTATCCCGACATCTTCCCGAAGGAGACTATATACGATGCTCTGAACTTCGTGCTCGGCTGTCATCCGGGTAGCAATACAGCCTCGTTTGCCTCAGGCGTAGGAGCCAAGTCGGCCACCGTAGCCTATGGTCTGAACCGTGCCGACTGGTCCTATATCCCTGGTGGTGTGGTATCGGGTACTGCCCTCATCCGTCCCGACTTCCCCGAACTGCTCTCCTTTCCATTCTTATGGCAACAGACCGAGTATGTGCTCGGCGGCGGATCCTCCCACTATATGTTCCTAGTCTTAGCAGCCAATAGTTAGTTCATAGTTCATAGTGCTTAGTTAGTTCATAGTTCATGCCCCATCAGCATGCTTGGCGACCCTGTCAGGGTCGATGCAGGCGTTATTCTGCTATCCGCAGTTCTGAACAACCTATGGTTGTTGAGCGGTGACGATTTCAGCATCAGTGGATTATATCCTTTCATGGGGGGGAACATTGTGCCTTTTACTTTTGAACTGCAACAACTGCAACACTGCAACACTGCAACAACTGCAACACTGCAACAACTGCAACGCTGCAACAACTGCAACACTGCAACAACTGCAACGTTGCAACAGCTTTTGGCTGTTCCTACTCGGTGACAGTCGAGTTATATTATTTAGTGGATTAATTATTCTAAGTTAAGTTCCCCTCCCTTTTTACAACCTTGGTCATCAGACGCTGAAGGCGTCTTGTAACCTGTCTGGCACAACATATAAGGGGGAAAAGAGAAGATTAAGGCAGATTATTTGGAAAATAGAAATAAAGTGTGTACCTTTGTCGAAAATTATTAAAAGCAATATAATACGATGTTAGAAAAACTGTTCGGATTTGATTCCTCCACAATGACTTTGCGCAAGGAGGTGATAGGTGGCATTACCACTTTCTTAACGATGGCCTATATCCTGGCTGTCAATCCCAGTATTCTTTCTGCTACGGGTATGGATGCTGGAGCCGTGTTTACCACTACGTGTCTTTCGGCTGTAGTAGCCACCCTGGTGATGGCTGTCTATGCCAAGTTGCCTTTTGCTCTGGCTCCGGGTATGGGTCTGAACGCTTTCTTTGCCTTCACCGTTGTGCTCACTATGGGCTATTCGTGGCAGTTTGCGCTGACTGCGGTGATGATAGAAGGTCTTATCTTCATCGTGCTGACTATTACGGGTTTGCGCCAGCATATAGTGAACGCCATCCCCTTGGTGCTGCGCCGTGCCATCAGTCCTGGCATCGGACTGTTTATTGCCTTTGTGGGACTGAAGGGTGCGGGTATTGTCGCCTCGTCGGAATCAACCTTCATCACATTGGGCAACCTGCACGACCCTGCTGTGCTGCTGAGCATCTTTGGTATCTTGCTGACGGCTGCGCTTCTGGTAAAAGGCATTACGGGCTCGCTGCTCATCGGCATCTTGGTGACCACCGTCGTGGGCATTCCTCTCGGCGTTACCAGCTATACCGGCATCATGTCGGTGCCACCCTCCATCAGTCCCATCTTCATGCAGTTCGAGTGGCACAACATATTCACGGTGGATATGGTTGTGGTGGTGCTCACCTTCCTGTTTATCGACATGTTCGATACCATCGGCACCCTGATTGGCGTGTCGAACCGGGCCGGGATGGTTGACGACAACGGCAACGTGAAGAATCTGAACCAGGCCCTTATGGCTGATGCCATCGGTACAACAGTTGGAGCGATGCTTGGCACGTCCACTGTTACGACCTATGTGGAGAGTGCGTCGGGCGTGAATGTGGGCGGCCGCTCTGGAGTGACCAGTCTTACTACGGCCGTGTGCTTTGCTGTGGCATTGCTCTTCGCGCCGCTGTTCCTTGCCATTCCTGCACAGGCCACTGCTGCAGCGCTGATCCTTGTGGGTGTGATGATGATGCACGACATCCGTAAGGTTGATTTCGCCGACTATGTGACGGCTATCCCTTGTTTCGTCTGCATCGTGCTCATGCCGCTGACCTACAGCATCTCCGACGGAATCCTGATGGGTGTCATCTCTTACGTCTTGATTCATCTGCTGTCGGGCACGTTCAAGGACAAGGACGAGCGTAATAACATGAACTGGGCGACCATCCTGCTGGCTGTGCTGTTCATCTGCCGCTATGCCTTCCTGTAGCGAATCGTAACCGGTGTTTTACCTTCTCAGGTGAAAGTGGTGGCAATGACGTACAATTAGACTCCAAGGGCGCTTCCCTGGGCTGGCGTATTCTGTCCCTTCAGGGCGTTCACTCGCTCCAGCAGACGTTCTTTGCTGGGGCTGTACAGGGGTACGTAATCCCGATTGGGGGTATTACAGGGGGGCTTCGCTTAACCCACCCGAGGACTGGCAGTGTGCGCACTTGTCTGCCAGCCCTCTTTTGGGTGTTTCCTGCTCTCTACAACACGAGGGGTCCGTGACCCATGCACGAGGTGGTGCCGAGGGCAGTCAGGATGGCCGATGCAATCGATGCAATCAGCTGCACGATGAACTTAA